>ERZ773100.196-NODE-196-length-36360-cov-6.505715_pt1 | contig 36360 bp, 34 predicted proteins | sample MGYA00511119_ERZ773100 | MGnify/ENA primary metagenome ERZ773100 (study PRJEB29015, sample SAMEA2738000) | human oral metagenome | biome: human oral; feature: human-associated habitat; material: dental | place: China | collected 2111 ...
TACATGTCAAAATAATTAAAATTTAAAATTCTAAAAATTTAAAATTTCAGCAACACAGACTCTATCTAAATTTTATTTTTTCCCTTTTTTTAAATTTGTTTTTTACATTATAGTAAGGGAGGGCGAGATTTTGTAAAAGCTTAAACTTTTTATGTAACTTTTACTTAATTGAATTAATGGCGATGACAATTTTGTTTTATAACTATTTTATTATATAAAGTTTAAAAATAAAAGTTAATTATTAGCGAGATTTTGTAAAAAATTGCTTTTCTTAATTGCCTTTTTGCTCTTTTTAAGATTTTTAAGCTCCATAAAATCGCACTTTAAGCAAAAAATTTTTATTTCAAAAAATTTTAACCTTAAAGATAGCGCTTTTTCGCTTACTTTTAATTAAAATTTGATAAAGTTACTCGTATGAAAAATTTAGAAAAAAATAAAAATATCTATGTGCAGCACGGACGTTTTTATATTGATTGCCAAAAGGACGGCGTTAGAATTCGCCGCGCTACGGGTCTTAAAAAATCGCCTTTGGCGTTTGATTTCGTTCGTAAAAATTATGATTTATTTTTAGGCTCTAAATCCGATATCGCGGAGGCTAGACGCCGGTATCGCGAGCTTGAGGACTTGCAGACCGACAGGCTCCTTAGAAAGGGGGAGAAAGGCACCGGCACTATTAAAAATTCTAGCGAGTTTAGTTTTGATAGCGTAATCGATCGTCTCCTTGCCGAGAAGTCCTTTTTAAAGGATAAAACTAGGCGGCTTTACGTAATTATGAGCCATACGATCACGGAATTTTTAAGCTCTAATAGTATTTTCTACTTAGCCGACTTTGAGAGGCACCACAGCGTAGAATTCGTTAAATTTTGTAAGGGCAAAGGCTTAAAGGATAGCTCTATTAGCGGCTATTGCTCTTTTTTTAAGATGATTTTTCGATACGCCGTAAGTAATGACATAATCTCCAAAAATCCGTTTTTTATTCCTAGATTTAAGCAACACCTCGATGAATTAGAGGACGAAAAATTTCCGCCGTTTAGTCTTGATGAAATTTTAGAGCTTATTAAAAATGCTGACAACGAGCTACGACTGTTTTTAGTAGTGGCGTTCTTTACCGGCGCTCGAACTGGTGAAATTTTAGCCCTTACTTTTAGCGATCTCGACTTTGAAAATAGGCAGATTCGAATAAATAAAACACTTTCAGACATCGGCATCGTAGATTCGCCTAAAACTAAATCCAGCAACCGCACGATCGATATGCTACAAATCGTCTACAATGAACTCATAAAGCTTGATGGCGGCGACAAAGGCCGGCGTATTTTTAGGCTTTCTCGGTCTATGATGCGACTTAAATTTAATGATCTGCAAGTAAAACTTGGCTATAATATTCGCAGGCTTTACGACACCAGGCACTCCTTTGCTTCCATTATGCTAAGTCGTGGAGAGGAGCCTATGTGGGTGGGTTGCAAAATGATGGGTCATAAGGATTTGAACGAGACTTATCGTTCCTATGCAAAATACTTGCCAAAGGAAGTTAAACAAAGAGCGGTTTTTTTAAATAATGTCGTCATTTAAAATTTAATATTAGACATCTTATTTTAAAAAATATGTTATAATAAGATTAAATTTTACTAAAAATAGATTAAAATTTTACTTCTTTTAATGCGTAGAAACGCCGTTTTTACGGCACTGCGACTTAATAAATTTTATTTCAACGCCCGCTCCTGAAATTTAAGGGTTTTTCGTTATAATCACCCGTTTTTAAATTTAAGCTTTAAGGAATTTTATGGGACGAGCTTTTGAATACAGACGCGCTTCAAAAGAAGCTAGATGGGGGAAGATGAGCAAACTTTTCCCAAAACTGGGCAAAGCCATAACGATGGCTGCGAAAGAGGGCGGCGAAGATCCGCTGATGAACTCCAAGCTGCGCGCCGCGATCGCCACGGCAAAGGCGCAAAATATGCCCAAAGACAACATCGACGCGGCTATCAAGCGCGCTAGCGGCAAAGATAGCGCCGATATCAAAACGATCTTTTACGACGGCAAGGCGCCACACGGCGCGCTTTTAATAATCGAATGCGCCACCGATAACCCGACCCGCACCGTCGCAAACGTAAAATCGATTTTAAACAAAGCTAAGGGCGAGTTTTTGCCGAGCGGCAGTTTGAAATTTATGTTTTCGCACAAGGCCGTTTTTGAGACCAAACTACCGAGCCGCGACATCGAGGAGCTGGAGCTTGAGCTCATCGACTTCGGTCTTAGCGAGCTTGAGATCAACGAGTTTGAAAACGACAAGGGCGAGCTCGAAAAGACGCTTCTAATCTACGGCGAATACGAAAGCTTCGGCACTTTAAACGAAGGGATCGAAAAGATAGGGCTTGAGATCATCAGCGCAAGCTTAAAATTCGTCGCTAACGAAAAGCACGAGTTTAGCGAGGAGCAGCTGGGCGACATAGACGCGCTAATAGAGCGGCTAGAGGATGACGACGACGTGCAGGCAGTTTACACCAACATCGCATAGGAGAAAAAATGGAAAGCTTAAAAATTTACGACATCGACGCAGCGGCTTTGGCGCGCGATAAATACGCCGTGATAAAAACCGAAAAGGGCGATATGAAGCTGGAGCTTTTCGCAGATGAAGCTCCGCAGGCGGTTACGAATTTCGCTAGCCTTGCGCGCAGCGGGTTTTACAAGGGGTTAAATTTTCACCGCGTAATTCAAAATTTCGTAATCCAAGGCGGCTGCCCGCGCGGCACCGGCACGGGAGGCCCGGGCTGGCGCATAAAGTGCGAATGCGACCGCCAAAAGCACAAGCACGTGCGCGGCGCACTTTCGATGGCGCACGCGGGGCGCGATACGGGCGGCAGCCAGTTTTTCGTCTGCCACAGCGCGCAGCCGCACCTAGACGGCGTGCACACGGTGTTCGGTCGTATCGTAGATCAGCCTAGCCTAGCGGTTTTGGACGCGATCAGGCAGGGCGATAAGATCATTGATGTCGAGATTAAAGAGAGCCTGCAATCGTGATTAAATTTAAACCGTGGGGCGTTCGTCCGTGATAAAGATCGGCACGGACATAACCGCGGTACGCAGGATCGCGGCGCTGCGCACAAAATACGGCGCGAAATTTCTAAAGCGTATTTTGAAAAAATCCGAGCGCTCCTCGGCACTGCGCGACGAAAGTATCGCGGGCGTCTATGCCGCCAAAGAGGCGCTTAGTAAGGCGCTAGGTACCGGCATCGGCGCGGAATTTAGCTTTAAAGACGCCAAAATTTACAAAGACGCTCTGGGCGCGCCGCATCTAAAAATACGTAAAAAAATCCGTAAAAAATTTCATATCAAATCCGCAAGCCTTAGCATCACGCACGATGCAAACGTCGCGATCGCCGTAGTCGCGCTGGTACTAAAAAAATCCAAAAAGCGAGCCTAAAATTTTATCGCTTTTTTCTTGAGTGCGGGATTTTTAAATTTTAAAATCTCGCCCGGGTTGCGCGTCCTAGGAATTTTATCGCGCGATCGCGCAAGCAAAAACCTTGCGTAAATTTTGCGCGGCAGAATTTTGAAATTTCATTGCGCCGCAGAATTTTGATTTAAATTTGAGGCACGGAATTTTATAGCGTCACGATACGCGACGGTGCAACTCAAAAGGTAGAATTTCAACCTGAATTTTAGAAGCAGAAAGATAGATTTTCGGTTTAAAATTTGCTGCGAAATAACGCTCTAAAATTTAAAGCAGGCGTAAAGCTGCTTTCGTCCGACGCATGTATCATCAAGGATTAAGCGAAAGTTCATGGGCCGACCGAACATACATCACTGCGGCAGCGTGCGTTCATCGCACCCGTCTCAAACAAGAGCTTTTGCGCCGTACTTATGCCGAATGCCGCAGATAGCTCGCCGCAATCTCCACTATGTGCGAAAAAACGGAGGCGAGCTTGCGTAGCTACATTTACCGCTCAGTCTGGCGCTAGCTTGAGCGACACAGATAGGCGGCACACACAGAAGCGAGCGATCAAAATTTACACGGCGAAATTTAAAGATGAAATTCCTCGAGCTGCAAATTTAGCGCTAAATTTTTAAAATTTCACGGCGGCGCAAATTTTAAAATTCTATGCAGAGCGTATTTAAATTTTAAGCCGCAAGTCTGCAAGGATAAATTTAGCCGCCAATAAGTTTGCAAGTCTCTGCAAAGTGGAATTTTATCGCGGCGCGACGCCGCAAAAATTTTCAATTGCTCGTATTTGGGCGGCAGGTTTACGCGGCTTACGTTTTCGCGCGAAGTATAAATTTCCAATCGTCTATATTTAGCCGCTTTAAGACTGCGCCAAAAGCCGCCCCGTATTCCAAGCCGCGTAAATTTTAATCGCCCGCGCCAAGATACGATTAAATTTAAAGCGCAAAGCGCGATCGCGGCGCTAGCTTACGTCAAAACGCCTAAAACTACGACTAAAATTCCAAGCCGCGACCGAATTCCCGCGCACCGAAAGACGGATTATTCCGCCTTTTTTAGATTATCGGCGAGCAAAAACGCAAGCTCTAGCGCCTGATCTGCGTTTAGGCGCGGATCGCACTGCGTTTCGTAGCGCTGCTTTAGCGTCTCTTGCGTCACGTTAAACGAGCCGCCCGTGCACTCGGTGACGTTTTGACCGGTCATCTCAAGATGGATGCCGCCCGCGTGCGTGCCCTCCGCAGCGTGAATCTCGAAAAAGCTCTGAACCTCGCTTAAAATTTTAGAAAATTCGCGCGTTTTGTAGCCGTTCGCGGCCTTGACGGTGTTGCCGTGCATCGGATCGATGCTGTATAGGATCGCCCTGCCCTCGCGCTTTAGCTCGCGCAAAATTTGCGGCAGCCGCGCGCCGATCTTATCCGCGCCCATGCGGATGATGACGTTTAGCCTGCCTGCTTCGTTTTGCGGATTGAGCTTGTCGCAAAGGCGCAAAATTTCATCCGCAGTGCCGCTAGGGCCGATCTTGACGCCGAGAGGGTTTTTGATACCGCTTAAAAAATGCACGTGCGCATCGTCCGCGCCGCGCGTGCGCTCGCCGATCCAAAGCATGTGCGCCGAGCAGTCGTACCAATCGCCGCTGGTGCTGTCAATGCGCGTCAGGCACTCCTCGTAGTGCAGCAGCAGCGCCTCGTGCGATGTGTAAAGCACCGTCTCGGCAAGGCTCGGAGAATTCGCGGCGCTCAGTCCGCACGCCTCCATAAATTTTAGCGTGCGCGAAATTTCATCGCTGAGCTCGTTAAATTTAGCCTCCAGCTCGCCCTTTTTCAAAAAGCCCAAATTCCACTTATGCACCTCGTGCAGGTTCGCAAGACCGCCGCGAGAAAAGGCGCGCAGAAGATTTAGCGTCGAAGCGCTTTGATGATACGCCTCGATCATGCGAGCGGGATCTGGCTTGCGCGCCGCTTCGCTAAACTCAAAGCCGTTGATTATGTCGCCGCGATAGCTAGGCAGACTTACGCCGCCAACCTCTTCGAAGTCGCTGCTGCGCGGCTTTGCGAACTGCCCCGCGATGCGACCTACCTTGACGACGGGACATCCCGCCGCGAAGGTAAGAATGATCGCCATTTGAAGCATCACCTTAAACATATCGCGGATATTATTCGCGCTAAAATCATTAAAGCTCTCCGCGCAATCGCCGCCTTGAAGCAGAAACGACTTGCCCTCGCTGGCGCGTGCAAGCTCGGCCTTTAGGTTGCGAACCTCGCCCGCGAAAATTAACGGCGGCAGCTTGTAAAGGCGCTCTTTAGCAGCCTGCACCGCACTTTCATCTTGATAGATCGGCTGCTGTAAAATTTTATAATCTTTCCACGACGTCCTACTCCAACTCATAGCCCCTCCTAGATTTCGTAAAATTTTGCGATTATACCCAAATAAGCTTTTATTAACCCAAAAAATCTTAAAATAGCGTCTTTAGGCAATTTGGAAGGAATTTTATGGAAAACGATCGCGCTAAAGGGCTAATGCTTGCTCTTGCCACCTTTGTTATGTGGGGCGTTTTTCCGATATTTTTCAAGCTCATAAAGGACGTGGACGCGGTGCAAATTTTAGCGCATCGCGTCGTTTGGTCCTTCCTACTGCTGCTCGTTTTTCTCTGCTTTACGCACCGTTTAAAAAACGTCGCGCGGCTTCTTAGCATCCCTAAAATCGCTCTCACGCTGCTTTGTACGGGACTACTTATCAGCACGAACTGGGGCATTTATATCTACGCGGTAAATTCCGATCAAATTTTAGCCACCAGCCTCGGATATTTTATAAATCCGTTATTTTCGGTGCTTTTGGGCGCTTTGTTTCTGCACGAACGGCTAAGTACGGCGGCGAAATTTTCACTGCTGCTAGCCTTTGCGGCGATCGGCGTGCAAATTTACGCGCTGGGTAGGCTTCCCATAATCTCGCTCGTGCTGCCGCTTAGCTTTGCATTTTACGGCCTCATACGTAAAAAAGTAAGCGTGCCTAGCTTTGAGGGGCTGTTTTGCGAGACGACGCTGATGCTGCTGCCTGCGCTTGCGTTTCTGATCTACTGCGCGCTGAAAGGAAGCGGCGCCTTTGGCTTTAACGTAAGCGGCGCGCTGCTGTTTGCAAGCGGACTGATTACGATTTTGCCGCTGCTTACCTTCGCCGTAAGCACGCAGTATCTGCCGCTATCTACGATCGGCTTTATGCAATACATCAGCCCGTCGCTAAGCATGCTGATCGCGGTATTTATCTACGGCGAGGAGCTTGAGACTTATAAAATTTTAAGCTTTTCGCTAATTTGGTTCGGGCTCGCGGTCGTGGGCTTGGACGGCTTAAGGAGAAAAAATGGCTAATTTCGCTTTGATGTTCGCAGTCGCCCTTGCGGTGGGCGCGCTCGTGTATTTTCAGGTCCAAAAGGCTTCCGCGCGCGCAGATGCCGCAGACCCCGAGCTTAACTCGCAAAGATATATGAAATTTTGCGATATTTTAGAGGACAAACTGCGAGATCTAAAGCGGCTAGAGCTGCACGACGAAAGCGCTCGCGAGAGCTATCTAGACGAGCTCGAGGCCCTTAGTAAGGAGCTGGTTTACATCAAAACGATGCATCAAAGCAACCTAAATCCCGCCGTGTGGGAAGGCAAGCTATTTGAGTTTCTAAGTAAAACGGACGCGCTTATTGAAAAATACGCCGCGGACGTAGAGCGCTCGCTGCAAGACTGGCGCAAGCAGCTGGAGATGGAATTTAAAAACTTATAGTCGCGATCCTTAAGATATCAAAATTAGGCTACATATAATAATCGGCTCGGCACAAAAGGCTTAATCGATGAACCTAAAATTGTAAAATTTAGCCGCAGTACTAAGCCAAATCCAGCTACAAGACAAGCTCGATCCAAAATCAATAAAATTCCAAGCGCGCTGAAACACCTTAAAAATTTACAAACTCTGAAAAGATTCGAAGGGAAATTTATAGTCTTGCCACAAGGATCGCAATAGATCATACCAAATTTCATCGTAAAAATTGAGTCCACGGGCGAAGCCAACAAGACCTGCTAAATTCAGACGAAATGGGGAGGCGTAGCAAAGCTGATGGAGGGAAAAATATGAATTAGACAGGCAGCGCTAGCAAAATAACGCAGGCGCAACTAAACACCACTAAACTAGCGAAGCAGACGAATGAGCAATATAAAATTCTATCTCCCAAGCCGGCAGAGAGTTAAATTATAACCTAAAAACCGCGCGCCGTTTATAGTCATAAAAGAGCGCGCCATATTAGATAAACAAAGAGGGCTTGCGTTATTGGCATATCGCAAAACGACACCGTACCTGCGTACCGAATAAGCGAGAGAAGCAAAATCCTAAAGGTTAGAAATGGTGTCAAATTCCAAGCCATCCTTGCATCTTTAGTAAAATCTCCGAAATTTCGCCCTATGCGGGCCCTAAAATACGTCAAATTTTAAACCGTGTATAAGCGCTAAAACGCGTAAATTTTAAACTGCCAAATATCAAGGCGCATAAAAATTTAAACCGCTCGCGCGCTCTTTTTGGCTAAAATTCCTAAAAATTTAACCGCCAGTTTTTGTAGCAATCCCTGCTTTTTACGCTTGCTTAGTAAAAATTTTGCCGTTTCACTCCTACCAAACATCACGGCAAAGGCATATGGTGTCATACCAAGACCACTCGTAGCCTCTACGTCCGCACCGGCGTCTACGAGAGCTTTGACTACCTCCAAATGTCCTTTGAAGGCCGCGCCCGCGAGCGGGGTTTGCCCGCGGTCATTACGCTCATCGACTCTGGCGCCGTTTGAGAGCAGCATATTTACAGTCTTTAGCGCGTTATTGTAGCTAGCCAGCATTAAAAGCGTGTCGCCTTTGGCGGATTTTAAATTTACGCTAAGGCCCGCCTTTATCATCTTTTCTAGCTCGTCAGCATCATCTCGCCTAGCAAAATCAAGCGCCATAGCGCAAAGCTCACCATATCTTTGCTCTTCGGCCTGTGTTAATCTCGTCAATTTTTTGCTTTCAAAGCGGCTCTTACGCCATTTGCGTAGTCAGCGGAAATTTTTTCAAAATGTCCTATTGCGCGCTCTTTTATCGCTTCGCTCACACCCTCCATGCTATCTGCGATATTACTAAAAAGCTGCGATTTTTGGCTCTGGCTCATTAGCTCAAAAAGCGCTCTAGGTTGCGAATAATAATCCTGGCCCTCGACTCTGTGATCGTATCTTTGCATCGCGCCTTCTATGCTTATATCAGGCTCTAACAAAGCACGATCCTCTTTGGCACCGCCAAAGCTGTTAGGCTCATAGTAAGCCTTATCGTCAAGCTCATACATTCCGTTATTCATCGCGCCGCCCACGACGTAAGTATTGACCTCGCTTACAGGACGATTAACATCTAGCTGCGCGTAGTGCGTGCCGATACGATATCTTTGAGCATCGGGGTAGCTAAATATCCTTGCTTGCAGCATCTTATCAGGACTAAAGCTGATACCAGGCACTATATTTGACGGACTAAATGCGGCCTGCTCAACCTCATTGAAATAATTTTTCGGATTTTGGTTTAGCGTCATGACGCCCACGTCGATGAGCGGGAACTCCTTATGAGGCCAAGTTTTGGTTAGATCAAAGGGGTTAAATTTGACCTCTTTTGCCTGCCGTAGAGTCATTATTTGAATTTTAAAATCCCAGCTTGGAAAGTCACCCTTTTCTATACTCTCAAAAAGATCGCGTTGATTGCTCTCTCGATCTTTTGCAATGATTTGTGAGGCCTGAGCGTTGGTTAAATTTTTAATGCCTTGGCGGGTTTTGAAGTGAAATTTAACCCAAAATCTTTCGTTTTTGTCATTTATAAGGCTGTAGGTGTGGCTGCCAAATCCGTGCATATGGCGGTAACTTGCCGGAATACCGCGGTCACTCATCAGGATAGTTACTTGATGCATACTCTCAGGGCTTAAACTCCAAAAGTCCCATGCTGCCTCATTTGAACGGAGGTGTGTGTGAGGATCACGCTTTTGCGTGTGGATGAAATCCGGGAATTTATACGGGTCTTTTACAAAAAAGACGGGAGTGTTATTTCCGACCAAATCCAAGTTGCCCTCTTTGGTGTAAAATTTAATCGCAAAGCCCCTTACGTCGCGCTCAGCATCAGCCGCTCCAGCTTCACCGGCAACGGTAGAAAATCTCAAAAGTAGCTTTGTTTTCTCGCCTTTTTGTAATACTTTGGCCTTAGTATATCGCGAGATGTCGTGCGTAATCTCTAGGGTTCCGTATGCAGCGCTACCTTTTGCGTGAACGGCGCGCTCAGGGATGCGCTCTCTGTTTTGATGAGCTAGTTTTTCAAGTAGCTGATAATCTTGTAACATTATACCGCCGCGGCTGCCTGCGGTAAGGGAGTTTTGGTCATCCGCGATAGGATTACCCGAAGTAGTGGTTAGTTTTTTCATATTTATTCCTTTCTAATAAAATTTATCTGTAATTATACACATATAAATTAAAATATTCATTAAATAATAAAAATTATTGATAGAAGTTTAGGCTTAGAATTTGTAATATTTTAAAATTTTATATTTCTAACCCATCTTTAACATTATTTCATAAATTATGAGATCTGCTATATATAAATTTATCTCATATTAATATAAGAAAGATGATATTTCGCGATCTTATATAAATATAGATGCTATATGCGATGATCAAGATATTAAAGAAAAACGACAAATTTAAAATCATTAAAATTTTATAAAATTGTGCCAAATACGTAGCGATCATAACCAAAATCTCTACGAAATTTTACTCATTGGCGGACGCGGTATCTGCAGTCTTGGATCCCGCTTGCTCTAGCTGCTTAGACGCATCGCGCCTTAAAATTTTATCGTACTCCTCCACTCTTATCACCTTGCCCTCATACTCTATTTTAAGATCAAATTCCAAGCCTTTTAAGTGCGAATATCTAAAAAATTTATCCAGATCAAAGCCGCCCGCACCCTTAAGCTCATCGCCGCAGAGCGCGGAATAGCGCTTTATAAGAGTATCGTAGATACCCAGCAGCGCCGTATTCGGCGTTACCGAGCCGCATCTATTAAGATCGGGCAGCGAGCCTCTGTTAAGCCGGATTGCACCCTTTTCCCAATCCTTTGGCTGCTCCGCCATAGTAAACCTGACCATATCATAATTAAAGCTATCCAACCAGCTCCAAACCAAAATAATCTCATCGTAACAATAATCATCCATATGCTCTAGGTATATTTTCTTATACTTCCTCAACGTATCCAAATCCTTACGGCAGTCATCGTATTTTTTTCGAATACGCTCATCGTCCGGAAGCCCTGCTAAATCGTATTTAAGCAGCAGATTTAGCATACTTGAGTCATATCGCTGCGGTAGCATCTGATAGATGGAGCAGTTCGGCTGCCGCTTATCTTTGCGGTGTTTGAGCGTAAAAGCAATACAATTATCGTCCGTCCAAGCGGTAATCTCAGGTCTTACACCGCTGCTAAGCATAAGCTCCGTCATCTGCAAAAATCCGCCTGCTACGGCGTAATAGAGCGGATCAGATACCGCGCTAGTACCCTCGCTTTTAGGCGTTTCGTAATATTCCCTTACCTGCGCATCGCTAGTATCGGCGACCAAATAGGAATCGCAGCGTCCCGGAGTCGTAAGCCACGGACGAACATATTTAACGCTAGAAAAGCTAGCTCCGTGCTTAAGTAGAACTTCCGCGGCGGCGGTAGAGTTATTTTCGATGGCATAGCTTAGCGCCGAATGAGAAAAATCGTCCGTGCGGTTGATATCCGCTCCGTGATAGATCAGCTCCTCGGTGGTGTTTGCATCGTTGTAAAAGCTAGAATACATTATCGCCGTTATGCCAAAATGCAGCGGATCGCCCGCGGTGATGCGCTGCTCTCGCATAAATGCCAGAATACGCGCAGTGTCCTTGGAGCGCAAAAGCTTGCAGAAATACTCCATTCGCTCATCGCCATGCACTACGCATTCGTCCAAATCTAACTCGGCGCCCAGCCTTTCGTACCGGTACCTCGCTCGTGCAGCGCGATCCTCGTCCGTTAGCGGCCGATTGGAGGAGTTGCCGGAGGTTGTGGCGCGACTCACCGTGGAATTTTGCGCGGGCTGAGTTTCGGATCTATCCATAAGTGCACCGCCTGCGATCAAGAAAAATAGGCCTGCCGTAACAACCAAGCACGCTATGATGAGCTTGGATTTTATCTCTTTCAAAGCAACCTCCGCAAATAAAATGGCAAATATTACCGAGTGTGAGCTTAGCTGAATATAAACGGGCAGAATTTCACAAGGTAATTTCGCTCGAGCGGAATTCGCAGGGCGAGGTTTAAGAGAGTTTAGGCGCAAAATTTTGCATACGGAATTTTACCGATAGAATTCCGCGCAGAAATGCCGCAGGTGCAAAAATTTTACTGACGAAATTTATCCCAGCGGCATGCGGTTAGAATTTCAACAAGCGCTTCTACGCATAAAATTTAGTGCTAAATTTACCGTATTTGTACTCGGTATCGCTACGAAATTTAGTGGCGGCTACCATAAAATATTGAAATTTTAGTTTTAAATTTACCGCCCCTTCGCATACCCTCCTAGATAAAAACCGTATAGTCCTTTTTAATATAGTCTATATTTATATTTTTCTGCAAAAAGTATTTTCTAACTTCGTCATAAATTTCACTGCTATACAAATAAATCAAATAGTAGTGTGCCGATACGACAACGGCATTGTATAGATACTTGCCATATCCAGGTCTGGCGACTTTTATAAACGGGAAAATTTTAAATCCCTTTAAAGAATGGTTAATATAGAAATAGACGATTAGTTTTAGAAGCATATTGGTTATATACATAAAAATTAGCGCTACCAAGAAAAGACCCAGAGAACCGACACATAATACAACTAGCACAATAAAAGATGAGGTGCGAAAATTTTCAGTTGAAAAATTTCTACGCAATACTTCCTCTTCCGCCTTGCACTGCCTTTTGACGACCCCTTTATCTAAAAATTCTATGTATTGATCGGTAAATCTTATTTCGCGTTTATTGCGTATTGCGGTAAAGATATAAGTAATAACGGCGATTAGTAATAGCGCCATGCAGGACAGCAAATATTCGTAAGTATTGATATATCCGAAGTCTATAATATCTCGAATAAGAAGTAGCGGCAGACCCGATACCGGAAGAATTATAAAAAGCCGCGCATAAACAAAAAATTTTTCATAATTTTTGATGATTATCGGCTCTTTGTCGTAATCTCTAGCCTTAGAATTTTTAAATAAAATAGCATTGTCTGGATCTAAATTTTGAAATTTTCTACCGCGCTCTGCGTTTAAATTTAGACCGTCTAAATTTCGATCATTAGAATTTAAAGTTTTAGAATCTGTATTGTTTAAATCTGAGGCATCGAAATTTGAAGCATTTAAATTTGAGGTATCGGATTTTGAAGTATCAAAATTTAAGGCATCAAAATTTTGAGCGTCAGAATTTTCTTGCGAGCCTTGCTCTAAATTTTGACGTCGTTCGTTTAGAATTTTCTTTAGCTCTTCGAGCCTTGCTTCGTTCATCCTTATCCCTCACTAGCGATTTCGAAAGTTTGCCTATTTTGCCTTTTGTAGCTTAAGTGGATATTAAATTTACGAAACATAGCTTCAATTATATTACAAAATAGCAGAGCACTATCTTTAAATTTTACAAATTCTTTTTCTGCGCGATCAAGCTCAATTTGCGCATTTAATTCTCTCTTATCCATGTTTAAACTCCTTGTGAAATATCATAAATTCTTTTCTAACATTATCTATATTAATACTCTTATGTAATAAAAAGTATCTCTTTAATTCCGAATAATCTTTATTAGAATTTATAAAAATATTTATTATGATGCCATCTTTAGAATATATTGCCAAACGATCATATATTTTGTTTGCTTCTAAGCCGCCAATTGTAGTACAAATTAAATTCTTTGGAAGAATGAATATTGTAGCCAACAATATAAATACAACTATAAAGTCTTTAAAAACAAATAAGATCATTGTTATTATGGTAGCAAATATACAGAAATAGAAGAGTTCTTTTGAAATTGGAAAATATTCTGGTGTAGAAGTCCTAGTATCCATATTTTTAGATATCTTAATAATTTCATCTAGATTTATTCGGAAGATTTTTATTCCTTCGGCTTCTACCGAAATAAATTTTTCGTTAAGAATTATAAAGCGCCTATTAAATGGTTTATCGCGCTCAATAATTCTAATAAATGGAATAATAGTGCAAAAAATAATGAAAAAATAAGAATCTTCTGATTCGGAAAATTTTTCAATACCAAAATTAGACAATATTCCTGTTTGAGAAAGTATTATGATCAATATTAATATACAAAATTTGAAAAAACCTATTAAGGCACTAAAATCCTTTATTATCAACTCTTTTTTACAATGGGTATTCATATTTATATTGGAATTTCTATCATTAAAATTTCTAGACAATTTTTTAGTTCCAGATTCCGTTTATTTGAATTGGGTATTTTAAGCTTTCAAGATTAAAACTATTCCCAGAGCTCTGCTCCACATTTTGACGCCGTTCATTTAGAATTTTCTTTAACTCTTTGGGCTTTGCTTCGTTCATCCTTATCCCTCGCTAGCGATCTTAAGCGATTTCGTATTTTACTTCTTTATCGCTTGGGATAGTATTAAATTTAAAGCTACTTCGCTTGTCTGACTCAAGCATTTTGGAATTCGTCTATCGAGGTAAAATTTATAAAATTGGAAGATAAATTTAAGCGGGAAGGTCCCGCTTAAATTTTATTTACCGCAGCCGCATTTGCCCTGAGTGGCAAGCTTGCGGCGAACATATGCGATTTTGCTTTGAAGCGGAAGGTGCTTAGGGCAGTTGTCCTCGCAGCCTAGCAGCGTCATACAGCCGAATACTCCGTCATCATCGCCGATTAGCTCGTAAAAATCCTCGTCGCTGCGTTTATCCAGCGCATCGATCTGAAAGCGCGCTATACGGTTGATACCAACGGCGCCGATGAAATCCTTTCGCATTATCGCGGTGCCGCAGCTCGCCACGCAGATGCCACACTCGATGCAGCGATCCAGCTCGAAAACCTCCTGCGCAACCTCCGGTTCAACCTTCTCCTCAAGCTTTGAGATGTCGGTTTCGTGATCGGTGTGGATCCAGCTCTCTACGCGTTTGCTCATCGCGTTCATCCAGTTGCCCGTATCGACGCTGAGGTCTTTTAGCAGCTTAAAAACCGGAAGCGGCATAAGCTCGATCACGCCGTCCGGATAATCCTTAGTAAGCGTGCGGCACGCAAGCTGCGGCTTGCCGTTTACGAGCATACCGCAGCTACCGCAGATACCCGCGCGGCAAACGAAGTCGAAACTTAGCTCGGGATCAAATTTTTCCCTAATCACGTTAAGCGCGATAAACAGCGTCATTCCGTCGGTCTCTTCGAGCTCGTAAGTAGCGAAGTGCGGCTTTGAAATTTTGCTTAGCGGATTATACTTAAATGCCTTTATTGTTATTTTTCTACTCATATCCTATACCTGCTCTTTCGTTAGGTGCTTTGTATTTTGGCTGTAATTCATAATGCATCAATGCCTCTTGAATTTCATATCTGCCCTTGCCCTCGGCTTGCATTTTCTCGCGAATTTCATCGACCTCTTTTTGGCGCACGGCGCTGTCTGGATGCTCGATGATATTGCCTTTGGCGCCGTATCCGCGGAATGCAGGCGGCATCTCCATCTTCATAATATCAAGCGGCTCGTAGCTTAGAGTAGGCATAGTATCGCCCTCTTTCCAGTTTGCAAGCGTTCGTTTTAGCCAATTTAGATCGTCGCGTTTCGGATAGTCCTCGCGAAAGTGTGCGCCGCGGCTTTCGGTGCGATCAAGCGCACCCTTGGCGATACAAAGCGCAAGCTTTAGCATCTTTGGTACGCGATAAGCCTCCTCAAGCTCCGGATTTCCGAAAAGCTCTTTATTGCTTACTTTGACATCTAAGGACTGCTTGTAAAGCTCCTCGAGCTCTTTTACGGCTTTGGCTAATCCCTCGCCGGTACGGAAGATCGCGCAGTGATCCCACATAACGTCTTTCATCTTGTTTTTGATCTCGAATACGTTAAATTTGCCCTCTTTTTCAAGCAGGCTCTTAATATAATTTTTCTCTTTATCTACGAATTTTTCGATATCGTGCGTATTGATATCGACATCGTGTCCTTGGCAATACTCCGCAAAATACTCGCCCACGATCATGCCCGCGACGACGGTTTCGGCGACGGAATTTCCGCCCAAGCGGTTAAAGCCGTGCATATCCCAGCACGCAGCCTCGCCGGCGCTGAATAGTCCCGCCAAAGTCGGACTCTCGCCCGTAGCTTTTGTTTTGATGCCGCCCATCGAGTAGTGCTGCATAGGAAGGATCGGAGCCCAGCCCTTGCCGCGCTTCCTGCCCTGCTCGTCGGTTATTACCTCGGTGTCGGCAGGATCAATGCCGTTGAAAATTTCGCAAATTTCTTGTACGTCGCGTAAATTTTTCTCGATATGCTCGCGTCCGAGAATCGATATGTCAAGCCAAACGTGCTCGCCGTAAGGGCTCTTTACCCCCTTGCCTGCGCGGATATGCTCCATTATGCGGCGGCTTACGACGTCGCGGCTAGCAAGCTCCTTTTTCTCCGGCTCATAATCCGGCATAAAGCGGTAGCCGTCCACGTCGCGTAAAATTCCGCCGTCGCCGCGGCAACCCTCGGTAAGCAAAATTCCGCTCGGAACGATAGGGGTCGGGTGAAACTGCACCGCTTCCATATTTCCAAGCTGCGCGACGCCCGTCTCAAGCGCGATAGCTGCGCCGATGCCCTCGCACACTACGGCATTCGTGGTGTGTTTATACACTCTGCCGTAGCCGCCGGTAGCGATTAGCGTGCCCTTTGAGACGTATGCAATCAGCTCGCCGGTAACCAAATCGCGCACGATTGCGCCGTAGCAGCGGTTATTTGCGTGAATTAGCGCGATCGCCTCTTTGCGGTCGTGAATATCGACGTTATGCTTTAGCGCTTCGTTTGCAACGGCAAAAAGCATAGTATGTCCCGTAGCGTCGGCGGTATAGCAGGTTCGCCATTTTTTCGTACCGCCGAAGTCGCGGCTGTGGATAAGCCCGTGAACCTCATCTTTTTCGGTGATTGTGGTTTTTTGAGCATTGATAATAGCGCTTCGCTCGCCTCTAGTAATCCTAGTCCAAGGAACGCCCCAGCCCGCAAGCTCGCGGATCGCCTTAGGTGCCGTTTGCGCAAACATCCTAGCGACATCCTGATCACAGCCCCAGTCGCTTCCTTTTACGGTGTCGGCAAAGTGCACGTCCTCATTGTCACCCTCGCTCATCTTGGAATTTCCCAGTGACGCCTGCATGCCGCCTTGAGCCGCCGCAGAGTGCGAGCGTTTAACGGGGATTAGACTCAAAACGATGGTGCTAAGCCCCTTCTCGCCGGTAGCGATCGCAGCTCTTAAGCCCGCCAAACCGCCGCCAATAACTAAAGAATCGCAATATATTACATTCATCCCAAGCTCCCTATTCTAAACTTAACCATTTGAAATCGGCGATTATCGAAAGCAAGAAAAATGCACCCCAAACGATGAAAACCGCCTTTTTAATGAAGGCTCTTTTCCTTTGAATTTCCGCCTTCGTGCCGTCTATGCTGATCCATTTCATATAAAGCCTATAAATTCCAATACTAGCGTGAGTTACTACGAAAATCAATAAAACAAAATAAAATAGATGAAGCTGTCCGAATCTCGCGATAGCAAGATCTGCAGTAATTTTCGGACCGAATACGATCATTAAAATATGAGCCGCCGCAAAGAAAAATAGTAAAAATCCCGTCCAAAACTGAAACCACCAAAGCGTTGTATCGCAATGCTTCATTCGCATTTTGTGCGCTTTAAACGCCCTATAAGCGGCGTAATTAGCTGGAAATTTTCTCATCGCCAAAAACGCGTGAACTACGAAAATCACAAAAATTACAAAAGCGACGATGTTTGTAACGAAATAAATTCCGCCCGGTTCGGCGAAATGTACGACGCCCTCAAACGCGCCCTTACCGATCAAAATCGTGCCGGTAAATATCATATGACACAGCATAAAACAGGCCAAAATCAGCCCGCTGATGCTTTGCGCCACATCTTGCAAAGCCATAATGCGGCTTTTTTTGCCGTCTATGGATCTGCCCGTAAAGCCTTCAATGCGACCTAGCATAGGTTCTCCTTAAAAAAGATGATTATAAATCCCCGCTAAACGAAAATTTACATTTTTGTAAAGAAATTATATTACTTTTTAACTTTAGATTAATTTAATTTCTGCAAATTAGTTTTTTCTTCAAAGACTGCTTTAAGAAAACTGCTATCAAAAACATCACTAAAGATAAAATTTGCCCCATTGATAAATTTAAAAATATAAAACCGAGCCCATCATCCGGCTGCCTAAAAAATTCTACGAAAAATCTAAACGCCGTATATAGCATCGCATACAGACATATCAGCTCGCCGTTAAATTTCTTAAATTTACGGTAGAAAAATAAAATCACGAAAATTACCAGTCCTTCCAAAACTGCTTCGTAAAGCTGGCTTGGATGACGCAATGTACCGCCCACCAAAATCCCCCACGGCTCGGTCGTTTCGCGCCCGAAAAGCTCCTGATTTAAAAAATTCCCCACGCGCCCGAAAAAATATCCAAGCGGCACGCTAAGTGCCACGAGATCGAGCAGCGCCCACATATCGGTTTTAAATTTTTTGCAAAACCAAACCGTTGCGATCACGAATCCGACGACCGCGCCGTGATAGCTCATACCGCGAATGCCCACGAACTCGCCGTTATGAAAGGGGTTAAAAATTTGCCACGGATGGCTGAAATACCACGCCGCCTCGCCCGAATAGATCGCGATGTATCCAAGCCGCGCGCCCAAAATGACGCCCACTTCGACCCAGATAAAGTAGCGATCGAGCATCTTATCGCTGAAGTCAAGGTCGTCTTTTTTTACAAAATACTTTGCCATAAATAGCGCCGTAAGTAGCGCCAAAACATACATAATGCCGTACCAGTGCACATTTATGCCAAACGCGCTGAACGCCACGGGATCGAAGTGAGCGTAAATTTCGTTCCAGTAATTCAAATTTTTCCTTTAAAATTTCATCTCAAATTTCGCAGACTACGAAATTTTAAAATTTTGTAAAATTCCATGTCGCTAGAATTCCGCGCAGGCAAAATTCTAAAATTCCATAGAATGCTGCGCCGCCAAAATCGTTTAGAATTTTAAAATTTCGCACCGCAAAGCTTCAAAATTCCACTTCTTTAAACCCTGAGCCCCAGCGTCTCTTTTACCACGCGGCAAAAATCCGCCAAAAACCACCCGAGCGCCTTGTAATAGCTGCTTTTGGCGTTTATCTGCAAGTGCGTAGCAAGCGCGGAAAAGCTAGGAATGATAAATTGCACCAGATAAAGCGTCAAAATTTTATGCGATTTCGCGTCCGTGTTTTGCTTAAAAATCATGGCAAGCAGCGCTAGCATATTGGCTGCATGAGCGCTTTTAAGCTCCGCAAAAGGCTTTTTGAAGCGGCATTTTTCATAAAACAGCTCCACTTCGCTTTCGCTTATGAGCTTGAAAAAATCCATCTCAAACGCCCCTTTTAGCGCCTCAAAATCGCGCTCTAGCGCCGCATAGTCCTCGCCCTGCACCCTCTGCCAAAGCTCATGGCCGTTTTTGTTCTCGATATTTTTATTTACGATGATCCAGTTTTTGCCCAAGCTGCGCAACTTCTGCTCATCTATCACGCCTTTAAAATTCGTCGCAAAGATTATGCAGATCACCGAGTATAGCTCGCCTAGTTTCATCTTTTTCCTTTAAATTTAATCAAATTTCGCTCGCTTTTTTCAGCTTTTCGATGCCGAATTTTTCCCAAATCCTGCTTAAAGATCGATCTAAGCTCTGCTGCTTTTTATCGATTTCGCCAAAGAGCAGCGAGCTGCCCGATTTGCTGCTAAAATTTGAAAGATTTAGCGCCAGATGGATTATCTGCGCGCCTTTTTTTACGTCACAGAGCCTAAACAGCTCAAGCGCAGTCTCGCTCAGTAAATTTAAACTAAACGCCCTATCCTGGCTGATCTGGTGTGAAAACTCTTCGCGCGATTTGTAGCGGATCTTTAGATCATACGTCGTGGGCTTTAGGCCTCTGGCGAGCACTTCGCCTGCCAAATGGCGCGCCAAAATTAAAATTTTACGCCGCAGCTCGTCCCGATCGGCGCACGGCGCGAAGCTGCGCCCAAAGCCGATGCTCTTGCGCTCGCGCTTTGAGACGACTTCGCCCTCATCCTCGCCGCTAAGGGCTGCGAAAATTTTCCTGCCATTTGCGCCCATTTTTTCAAAAATTTCTCTGTGCGCTAGCGCGTCGCCAAAGCTTACGATGCCGTATTTACCGAGCGTTTTTTGCGCCGCTTTGCCGATGCCGAAAAATTTCGCTACCGGCACGACGGATAGCTCGCGTGCGATTTGCGATTTTAAAATTTGCCGCACGCCGAAGGGCTTAGCAAGGCCCGTAGCGAGTTTTGCGATCAGTTTTGCTTCGCTAAGACCGACGCTGCACGGAAGGCTAAAGCGGCGCATAATCTCGCTTTGCAAAAACGCAGCAAAGCCCAGCGCGTCTGCGTCGTATGCCGTGCCGCGTAAATTTAGAAAAAACTCGTCGATGCTAAATTTTTCGATCTCGGGCGTAAAGTTTAGTAAAAACTCATAAATTTCGCGTGAAATTTTGCGGTATTCGCCGTGCTGTGCGCGCACCAAAATGAGCTGCGGACAGAGTCCGAGCGCGATTTTAACGGGCTGAGCCGAGTGCACGCCGTCCGCTCTGGCCTCGTAGCTCGCGCTTAAAATCACGCTTCCAAGCTCGCTCTTGCCGCCGAAAATCTCCTCGTCGCCGCCTCCGACGACTGCGATCTTTTTGCCCGCAAGCATGGGATCGGCAAGCCTCGCTACAGAGACGAAGAAGCTGTCCAAATCGATGTGAGCTATCAAACTATGTCGATCCCAAAACCGCTAAGCCCCGCGTAGTCTTTCGGCTCGCTCTTGCTTAAAATTTTAATTTTCCTTACGCCCAGATGCGCTAAAATTTGCGCTCCGATGCCAAAGCTCTTAAAATCGGCGCGATTTTGCGCGGATTTTAGCATCAAAAGCACGCCGCCTTCATTGCGCAAAATGTCCAGATCGCGCATGAAATCGTTAAATTTCGCATCGCTTAAAAATTCCAGATCGCTTGAAATTTTATGAAATTTCACGTTCGTCTGCGCGCTCTTTTCGGGCTCGCCGAAAATATAGGCGCGGTGCTCGTTGCCCTCGTGATCGCTCACGTCGTAAAATTTCGCCGCTTCGCCGCACAACATAGCGCTTTTTGGCTCGCTAAATTTAACGAGAGTTTCGTGCTTTAGGCGGTACTGCACGATCTGCGCGACCGAGATCATATTGATGCCGTGCTGCGCGCAGAATTTTTCCAGATCGTCCCTGCGCGCCATATCGCCGTCGTCTTTGACGATCTCGCAGATCACTGCGCTTTGCGAAAGCCCCGCCAAGCGACACAGATCCGTTGAACCCTCAGTGTGTCCCGTGCGAGCGAGCACGCCGCCGCTTTTAGCAATGAGCGGGAAGATATGCCCGGGGCGGACGAAATCATCCGCGCGAGCGCCCACGCGCGACATCAGCTCGATCGTCATATTGCGCTCATACGCGCTTACGCCCGTCTTGGCATCCTTTGCGTCGATCGTGACGGTGAAAGCAGTCTCGTGACTCGAGGTGTTTTTATCGACCATCAAATTTAGATCTAGCTGCTGCGCAATCTGCGGGCTAAGCGCCACGCACAGCACTCCGCGAGCATGCGTGATAGCAAAATTTACCTTTTCCGCGCTGCTAAATGTGCTCGCAAACACTAAATCGCCCTCGTTCTCGCGATCGACGTCATCGACCATAACGAGCATTTTGCCGTTTTTCAGATCCTCGATCGCCTGCTCTACGCTGATCATTATCTCTCCTTTAAATTTAATTCTACAAATGCCGCTTTTAGCTTCTCAAAAAGCGGGGCGAACGAAACGCCGTTTACGCGGACGTTTGCGATCGTCGTGATGAAATTCGTATCGCGCTGCCACCGCGGCACGAGATGATAGTGCACATGCTCGGCGATACCCGCACCCGCAGCGGCGCCGAGGTTCATGCCGATATTCACGCCGTTTGCGCCCAGAGTGCGCTTTAAAATCCCCACTCCGGCGCGCACGTAGCGGCTCATCTCTGCCCACGCATCGTCGCTAAGGCACTCGATATTATCGACGTGCTCGTAAGGTATGACCATAAACGCTCCCGGGCTGTAGGGGTAGAGGTTCATCACCCCAAAGCAGTGCCGCGCGCGAAAAAGCACGCCGTTGCGATCATCAAACGCCGCATCCGCCGCCGCGTCGCAGAAGGGACAGCCGCTTCTTTTTTCGGTAAAATATTCGCTTCGCCAAGGGGCGCAAAGATAATCCATCTCTTTTCCTTTCCGAAATTCCAAAATTCTATGAAATTTTAAAATTTGCGTTTAGCAAAATTCTATGAAATTTGGAATTTAAAACTTCTAAATTTCATAGAATTTTAAATTTACGCGACCCGCACTGCTCACACGATGCGGAGCTATGCACGTGGCAGGCGCGACATGCTTTGCAATCACGGGGCGCTTCGACGCAATACGCACTCTGCGGATCGAAGCCCGCGGCGGGCATTGGTGCGCATTTGACGGACACTCATCGCGCGGCAAACATAGCGTCTAAGTCCGCACCGTAGCCGTTCGCACAGCGTGCGATAACAAGCTCGCGATGCCAAAGCGTAGCACGTACGCCTACGCGGCATACAATATCTAATCTACGCAGTCGTTTGCACGGCGCATTATAACAAAACTTTGACGCACTCACAGGCACGGTACGCGATGCCAACCTGCGCCGCAATCACCATCGCGACACGCGGTAAAATTTAACGCGGCGCGGTCACGGCGCAGCTGTATTGCAGCTGCGGCTTAATCGCGTCGTATTGCAGGGTATCACAGCCCTACTAAGCCCCTACACCGTCCGCTTTTACGATAGCTCGCTTTGCTAGACCGCGGTGCGTTGTAGCCTCCAAGCAGCCTAGGTCGCGAGCTGCGATTAAATTTAGGCGCCTTTAATCGCCGATACCGAAGCGCTAGGAATACAAGACACTACGGCAGACGCGCAATTCTCGGCGCTTAATGTTACAAGCGCAACCCCGCCCGCGCGAAGCTTCGCAAACGCAAAGCTAAATTTAAACCCACGCTTTTTGCACCAGCTCGTGATGCGACGGAAAGCTATACAAACGAAAGGCGTAAATTTAAACCTCGCTCCGCAGCCGCTCGCGCAGCGCGTGATAATAAACTCACGACACCAAAGCGTAGCGCGGATGCTTACGCAGCGTGCGATATTTGATCGCGTCGCAACCGCTAAATTTAAAGAACTGCTAAATTTTAAAGTCAGCCGAATTCTACGAATTTTAAAATTTACCGCCTTAAAATTTCGCTCTCTTCGCCAAATTTAACTTCTCGTTCCGATCTGATCTTGCGCGATCAAACAAGCGGGTTTAAATTTCGCCGCCCGCGCCTAGCTTTATCTCACGCAGTGCCGCGCCGACGTCATTTTGGCGCATAAAATGCTCGCCGATCAAAAACGCATCGACGCCCGCCTCGTGCAAACTTAAAAGCTGCTTGTGCGAGTGCAGACCGCTTTCTGCGACGATGATCTTGCCGTTTGGAATTAGCGGGATTAGTCGCTCACTCAAGCTCGTATCGACCTCGAAAGTCTCTAAATTTCGATGGTTGATGCCGATAATATCAGCCCCTGCAAAGACCGCTTTTTTCAGATCGTCCTTATCGTGGATCTCGCACAGCGCCTCAAGCCCCAGCCTGCAGGCAAACTCAAGTAGCTCTCTTAGCTCCTTGCGCTCAAGCGCTTTGGCGATCAGCAGGATAAAATCTGCGCCATAAACCAGCGCTTCGAGGATCTGATAACGATCGACGATGAAATCCTTGCGCAAAATGGGCGTATGCGTGTAACGGCGGATCTGCGGGATAAACTCCAAATCGCCTCTGAAATAATGCGGCTCGGTTAGCACCGAAAAGGCGCTCGCACCTGCATTTTCATACTCCACGGCAAGGCTTAGCGGCTCAAAATCCTCGCGGATGATCCCCTTGCTTGGGCTTGCCTTTTTAATCTCGGCGATGATGCGCAGCGGATCCTTCTCATCGCTTTTAAGCGCGCTTATGACGTCACGCGGCTCATAGGGATTGGCGCTTAGCGAGCGGCCGAGCAAATCCTCGGGCAGCTTTTCTTTGCGAAGCGCGAGATCCTCGCGAGTGCGTTTTAAAATTTCGTCTAAAATCATCGCTACTGCTTTGGTGTCTGGATTTTAGAGCCGGCAGGCTCTTTCGACGTAGAATTCTGCTCTGGCATAAAATCCTGCCTCGATACGGAATTTTGTCTTGACGAGGCAGAATTCTGCGCGGCGGAATTTATAGGCGTCGCAAAATTTTCAGAAGCCGCGGAATTTGGTGTCTGGTTTTGAACCATGGAATTTGCAGACCCAGCAGAATTTTGCGAAGCGGAGTCTTTTGGCGCCAAATTCTGCGTTGTGGTGGGACTTGGACGCGCGGAATCTAACGCAGAGCTTTCGGGCGCCGTAGATTTTATGGAATTAGGCGAAGGGATTTTTATTGCCGGGCTTTGCGGCGCCTGATCTTTCGGCGCGGAGCCTTTTATCGTAGCGGGATTTTGCGATATAGAATTCTGAGGCGCTACGCCTGCGCCTGCGGCGCACGCATCGATCGCCTCCAAATGCTCCTTGCCTTCAGGGGAATTAAAAAATTCTGCGTCTTTGATCTTAGCCATTTCATTTTTAGCCTTGTCGCACTCGCCAAGCTTGTAGTATCCCCAAGCAAGCGAGTCTAGATAATACGGCGAGTCGGGGTCTTTTTGCAGAGCGCGGCGGACGAGCTCGATGCCCTTACGAACGTCTAAATCGTGATCTATTAGGATGTATCCGTAGTAGTTTAGGTGCACGGGGTCTTTAAGCTGCGGCGCGATATTTTCAAATTTCGCCACTACGCTAGATAGGGTTTTGGCATCCACGTTTTTGCCCGCACTTTCATATTCGTAGATCGCCTCGATCGCCAAAAAGTCATAATTTTTGGTCTTCATAAACTCATCGCGTGCCATTTTAATCGCGGTTTTATAGTCTTTTTTATGCGCGTAGGCATCGATTAGAAGCTCGCGCTTGTAGTCGTATTTCTTCAAAAGCTCGATTATTTTATCAAAGTCGTTTGAGTAGTAATAAATCGCTATCATATCGTCCAAGAATTTATTATCCCCCTTGGCTTCATACAGCGCTTCATCGATCTTAGCGACATCCAAATAGCGTTTATTCGCGCGATACACATCAGCTAGCAGCTCGCACGCCATACCCTGGGCGCAGCCGTAGATGCGCCTGTGCGTCTCGATGATGCGGATCGCTCCGTCCGAATCATCGAGTTTATTTAGCAACACGTCGCATAATCTGATGAGATTTTCGTCGGTTTTGTCTAGCTCATAGGCTTTTTCGAAATAGGTTTTGGCTAAAGTAAAATTCTCCATCGCATAATATGTCGCCGCTAAGATCGCATAACTACGCGAAACCGGATCTACGGTGACTAGCTTAAGAGCAGCGGTATTGGCATTTAGATTATCTTTAATGCCTAAGTAGTAGCCGATTTTTACTCGCAGATACTCAGAGTCTGAGCTTAGGCTCTTTTCGCCGAGCTTTAAATAGCGCGCCGTATTTTTACGATCTTTGATCGCAAAAGCAGTCTTTAGCGCTTCTAGCAGATAAACGGACGAGCCTGTTTTATTGTATGCCTTTTCGTATAAAAACATCGATGCGACGGGATCTTTATGCAGTAACTCCAAAGCTGTAAGCAAATCGAAATTTAACTCGGCATCCTCTTGCGCTCGCATCGCGTGGTTTAGCTTTTCTTTGGTTATGCTTTTAGCGCTTACGCCGCGATTTATCAAGCTCTTTTTAATTGCATCTTTTGCACCGTTTTTTGTGCCAATGCTGGAATTCTTATCAGACACCTTTTTATCCGTAACGGACTGCTTCGCTGCTGCAGCATTCGTCCCACTCTCCGCACTTAGATACTGTGGCGCTAAAATCATCGCCGCGATTAAAATTCCGCTTAAAACCTTACCCCGATACATTCTTCCTCCAATTCTTTAGTATGCGTTTTAAAATATTCCCAAAACGGAAAGCTACGGCACTGCTTCGGGCGCAGCTCGTAAATCCCGCAGTTGCGCTGCGCTTCGTCAAAAAACACGCACGCTAAGCCGCCTTCAAAGGGCTTTTCTTTTACGCTAAATTTAGCGCCTATCTTGTCCAAATACGTCCTTTTAAGCTCCGCGGGCGAAATTTCAAATTTTACCGCAAGTGCCGCGATCTCACTCTCATCTATCCAGATGTAGCCGCTCTCTCCCGTGCAGCACTTGCCGCCGCAGTGCTCGCACGCGCTTGCATCGAAGCTGAAGCTGAACTCACTCATAATCCACGCTCGTTAAATACGCGCTTTTGTAGATCGCTTGGGCTTGTGCGGTGCGCCTTCCGTGCGCACTAGCATAGATCGGAATGGTGATCTCACAGGGCGAGCGCGAGTTCTTATGAGCCTGCAAAAGCGCGAGCTTAGCGGGCCTTGAAATGTCAGGATAGACAAAACCAAGCCTCGTCAAATTTAGCCTAAACTCGCCTAAAAGCTCGCAAATTTTAGCTAGCTTGCCCGCCTCGTAGCAAAAAATAAGCGTACCGCCAGGCTTGAGATGAGCATTCGCAGATCGCACGAAATCCCGTAGGCTAAGGCTTGCTGCGCTCTTACTAAGCGCCATGTGAGGCTCTTTGCTAAGCGAAATGCGCTCGCGATAAAATGGCGGATTTGAAACGATAAAGTCAAAACGCTTCTCGCTTTTAAACTCCGCAAAATCCGCGTGCAAAATCTCGGCAGGCAGATCGTTTTGCAAAGAATTTAGCCTTAAGATTTCTAAATTTCGCTCTTGAATTTCTAGCAAGCTTAGATTGATGCTTTTAAAATCGCGTTTTAGCAAAAATCCCAAAATTCCACATCCTGCGCCCACATCCAGCACGTCGCCGTATATCGCTCGCGGATTTAGAGCGCTTTTTAAACTACGCTCATCGCAAACTGCAAAGCCGCCGTCACGCAAGCACTCCGCAGTAAAATCCGCGCGCACCTTGGCGTCTTTAAATTTGCTCGCGAAATCTTTATCGTGCGTCTTTTTAGATTCTAAAGGCTGCGCGATTTGCTCGTCACAAAATTTAAAATTTTCACCGCTTGCGATATCAGGCTTTAAAGCATGATGGGCTTCGTAGCTTTGAAAATAGGAATTTTTATAGCGCTCGCTTTGAAATTTCTCCTGAAATTCCGCTTGAAATTCCTTTTTAAATTCCGCCTTAAGTTCAGCGCAGCCCTTACTTCCAAAATCGCGATCATTCCCCACGTTATGGTTAGCGGCATACGACTCTTCTTTGCTAAAAGCGCAATCCTCGGCACAAAATTCCGCTTCGCCGCCTGCGAAATCCGAAGCGCAAAACTGCGCATTAAAACCTCCATCTGTCGCGTCTTTAAATTCAGCACCACAGCCCAGCGCCCAAGAGCCATTTTGCGATGCTGCGTCAGCTTTACGCACGCCTGAGCTTCTTATAAAATTCCACAAAAAAATCGTATCGCTTGTGTAACGATAGCCCTTTTTCGGCTGATAAAGCCTCATCTGCGGATATTTTTGATGATGGTATGAGCGTGATTTATCGCCACCACGATCGATCCGCCGCTTCTGCTGATGAGATCTCCGCCCACGTAAAGCCCACTAGTGGCGGTTTGAAGATTTTCATCCACGATCGGCACGCCGTTTTCATCGTAAGCGATGCCGCATTTTTTAAGAAAATCGATCGGGCTCGTGCCGCCAATCGCGTAGATCACTCGGTCAAATACGAGCTCGGTGCCATTATCAAATTTTACCAGCACCTTGCCGTTTTCATTCTCAAGAGCCTCTATATCGATGCCTAAACGCAAGATGATGTTGCCGTATTTGGTCTCGTGCATTACGTCGCTTTCGTTCGTCTCGTTTAGGCGGGTAAATTTAGCCTTGCGATAGCAAAGCGTCACGACATTGGTCTTGCATAGCGCTATAGCGTATTCCGCGGCTGAGTTACCGCCTCCGACAACTAGAATTTTTTCATTAATCGTGCATTTATCAAGATTGAAATTTACGCGTTGCGTGATCGAAGGCGGAATTTTATAAGCGGGCTTATTAGGCTTGCCCATCCTACCAATTGCGACGATGACGTTGCGCGCGCGGTATCCAGCCGAGCTAGTCGTGATATAAAACTCATCTGCGTGCTTTTCGATCTTTTCGACCTCACTTTTGAAATTCGTATCGATTTCGTCGCTATCTAAGAGCTCGTCAAAATAATTTAGCACGCTCTCTTTCGTGCCGGTTTCAAACGAAATAGAGCCGCGCGTCTCGCTGTCAAAGCCCTTATATTCTTTATCGACGCGTTTTTTATCTTTGTAAAACTGCCTAATTGTTTGAGAGTGGTTGTCGCCTTTTTCAAGCAGAAGTACGTGCGCAAGCCCGTTTCTTTTGGCTTCTACTACGGAAGCAATGCCGCAAGGACCGCCGCCGATCACCGCCAAGTCGTAAACGTCTATCATAAATTTCCTTTAATCTTTTAAATTTCATACAAAATTATAGTAAAAATTCCATTAAAATCAGTGGAATTTCCTAGCAATTTCGCAGCTTAAATTTAAAATTTTAACGCTTTAAGATGCTTGCTTGGCTAAATTTGAAAAGACATAATTTTCTCCGTTTAAATTTTAAATTCCAAGACGCCAATCCGTTTATAAAAGTTCATGCGGCGAAAGTGGCGAATTTAAAATTTTACTTCGCCAAGATGGAATTTTGCGAGCTAAGATAAAGCGGTAAGGGCGGCAAATTTTAAAATTTCACCGCCCAGGCAGGGGTTTTTAGTAGAAACTTTAAGGCTAGTTAAAATTTAGCGTATATTTTATGCTAAAGTTAAATTCCATATCTTTCTCGACCTTTGGAAAGCTACCTTTTGTGCGCTCGACCGCGCTTAACGCGCCCTCATCAAGCGAATCGACATTCGAGGAGGACGTAACGCGAAGACCCTTAACATCGCCGCTTGTCGTATAGGTAAAGTGCACGCCTACGACGCCAATTTTACGCATACGTTGGGCATTTTTAGGATAATGCGACTGCGCGTAGCGCGAAATAATGGCAAAAATTTTCTTGCCGACATCGCTATTGCTAGGATCGCCGCGGCTTGTTATAGCGTCGCTACCGCCGCCTGCGCTACTGGAGCCGCCGCCCCCGCCGCTACCCAGCGAAATAGGCTTTGTCGGGTCAAATTTTGCCGTTAAATTCCTATCGCTGCTTTGAACTTTATGCTCTTTTTTCGGCTTAGGTTTTTCGATCGGTTTTGGTTTTTCTACCGGCTTTGGCTTGGGCTTTTCGACCGGTTTTGGTTTTTCGACTACAGGCTCTGGTATAGGCTCCGATTCAGGAATCGGCTCTGGCTCCGGTATTGGCTCCGGCTCAGGCGGAGTTGGTTCCGGTTCGGGCTCGGGCTCCGGCGGAGTGGGCTCTGGCTCAGGATCCGGTTCGGACTGATCGGAAGGAGGCGGGATATTGGGTTCATCGGAGATATCGCCCTGCTTGGCCTCATCCATTATGCTATCGATGGAAAAGGCTATCATATCGGGCATGCTAGGCGGCTTCGGTGCCGACGATAAAAGAGCAAAAACACCCACAGCGATGATGCAATGCAGCACCAAAGATATGATGAAGCCTATTGCGCTATCTTTATTCATTGCTCTTTTTCGGTCACGATCGCAAATTTTTCATGGCCCGCCTTTTTTAGGACATCCATGATAGAAATGAAAGAGGAAAATTTCGAGTCTTTATCGTTTTTTAGCACGACAAGATCGTTTTTATCGAGTGCGGCAATTTTTTTCTCAAGCTCATCCTCGCTTATTGCAATATCGTCTAGGTAAATTTTAGATTCGCTATCCACTTTAATGGTAACTTTTTTATCCTCTTGCGGGTTTTGCGAGCTTGAAGAAGATGGAAGATTTACCTTAATATGCCCCTGCGCAATGAAAGTCGAGACACTAAGCACGATCGCTAACAGCACCAGCATAATGTCAATGAACGGGACGATATTTAGCCCGTCTCGTCTAGGAATGCTCATTTATTTAACCTCATCGTAGCGATTTAGAAGCACATCAACTTTACGGACGAAACCGTTGTAGATGATAAGCGTAGGCACGGCGACTACTAGACCCGTAGCCGTAGCTTTAAGGGCAAGCGAGAGACCTTGCATGATAGCCTTGGTATCGATACCGCTTGCAGTACTCATATCAAAAAATGTGATCATAATGCCAATAACTGTGCCTAAAAGACCGATGTACGGAGCATTTGAATAAACAATATAAAGTGTCGTTAAATTTTTTGTCAGAGCCTCTTCATATAGCGCCTTGCTTTTGTAATCGCTCGCCTTAACCTTCGAATAAAAAAGCAGCCTTTCGATACTGAACCACACGACTAAAAAGCTCATAAATCCGAGGATCGCAAAGATAATGTAATCCACGTAATGCGCCAAAAATTCCATAATGCCCATAAGCTCTCCTTAAAAATTTTAAAAATTTTTATAAATTCAGCAAAGTGCCTTGCCAAAAAATGAGCGATTTTATCAAAAGTAGATTTAATTTTTACTAAAATTTTGATGATCGATATTTAAATTATATTTTATCATTTAGCTTTATTTAATGATAATAAAGCATTCGGAGATAAAATTGTAATGATTTTAAAATGTCTTGATAATTAATATAAAATAAAGGATTAATTTTATATTATTCGCCGTTTTTTAATTTTATTATCATTTAGGAATTTCGTATGAAAAAATTTCATCTGGCTTTGTCTTTGTGCGCGGTTCTTTGCTTAAGCGTACAAGCAGACGAGAAATCAAGCGCTACGGACGCATCCAAAAGCAAGGATTCAAATACGCAAAGCCTAGGCGTAATCGAAGTTACTAGCGATTCTAGCACGCCTAGCACCGTGGATGATGTCAAAATCAATACCCGCAACGCCACGCTCGTAAAAGACGTATTTCGCGACATCCCAGGCGTTTATGTGGGCGGCACCAACGGCATGAATCAAAAAATTTATATGCGCGGTGTGAGCGATCGCGGTCTAAATATCACGATTGACGGCGCGAAGCAAAACGGCAATACCTTTCATCACAACGCCGATTTACTAATCGATCCTGATCTTATCAAAGCCGTAGAGGTCGATGTAGGCGCGCGCTCGGTCGTGAACGGCTCGGGCGCTTTGGGCGGCTCAGTTGCCTTCAGGACGGTAGACGCTTCTGACATGCTTGAGGACGGTCAGGATATCGGCGCCAAGCTCAAAGTGGGCTATACGAGCAATAACGAAGGCTATTCGCAAAGTGCGATGCTCTACGGCAGAGCGTTTGATAGCCTAGATATGCTTGCTGCGTTTAAGCACTACGGATACGGCTTCGGCGAATCGGGCAACGGCAAGCCTACGGGCGGCGACGGCAACGATATAAATTATTTATTAAAAGCGGGCTATAGCTTTTTGGATTTTCATAAAATTTCGCTCTCTACCGAGCATATGCAGTATAAAGGTCTCTATCCGCTGCGACCGGAATTCGGCTCATGGCTAAACGGGCAGCTGGATAACCGCAAATACGAGCGCGATACGCACACGATCAAATACACATATAATCCAAGCGACTTGCTAGAGCTCGACATCACGGGATATTACACCAAGCATCAACGCATCGGCTCTACTTCGTCAGGCTCAAAATGGGGCGTCGAGACCAAAGGCGGCAAAATCGGCGCTAAAAGTAAATTTGAAACGGGCGATCTGGCTCATACGCTGCGCTACGGCTTTGATTACTACCGCTCCGAAAACTACGTCAAGCCCGGCAATCTACGCCCCGAAAAGGTCGATAATTATAGCTTTTATATCGAGGATGCTATGCGCTACGGTGGGCTTACGGTAACTCCTGGCGTGCGCTACGAAAGGCACGAGCTAAAGACTTACAACGGTAGAGGCGCTAATATCTCTAGCTACAAATATAAATTCAACGAAGTAAGCCCCGCCTTGGCGCTTGATTACGAGATCGGCGCAGGATTTGGGGCATTTGCGAGCTATGCGCGAGTATTTAGAGGGCCTGACGTAATGGAGAGCATGATGGCTGCGGGTACTAGCCGCGGCAGACCACTAAGCTGGATGGCCAATGAAAATTTAAAGGCCACTACGGGTAACGCCTACGAAATAGGCGGTCGCTACAAAAGCGAGCTAGGAGAGAACTCCTCGGTAAGCCTAACTGCGAAGTATTTCAGAACGGAATATAAAAATCTCATCGTAGATAACAATGCTCGCGGCGGCGTTATCGGCTGCCCTGGAGGCGCGCAGGGCACCTTATGCAGGGCTAATGCAGGCGGCGCGGATATTGACGGCGTCGAGCTTTACGCAAGATTGATATTAGATGATTTGAGCCTTGCTGCGGGCTATACTCACCAGCACGTAGAATATAAAGACCGCGTGCGCAGCGGCTCGGGCTATCTAAGCTCAAACATTATCGGCTACCGCGACTATGGCGATAAATACACCTTCAATGCCGAGTACGCAATCTCTGCGGCGGATCTACTGCTGGGCTATAACTTGCTCTTTTTCGACTCCAAAAACGTAGTCTCTGCAGCTAGCGACGAAAAAACCAAGGTGCCTAGCTATGCAGTTCACGATCTATACGTCACCTACGCTCCGGATAGCGGACGATTTAAAGGGCTTGAAATCAACGCAGGCGTTTACAATCTCTTTGATAAAGCCTACGCGTCGCACTCACAGCGCAGCGCCGATTTCACCGGTAATTCAAACGCTATCGACTGGGAGCCGGGACGAAATTTCAAGCTAAGCGTGGCGTATAAATTTTAAAGCTTACGCGAGATGACGGTACGAAATTTTGCACGCTAAAGCGGCGAAATTTTAAAAATTCAAAGCCTTTGGAATTTCAAAATTCCTAGGGCTTTGGAAATTTGAAATTTTTGGACTTAGAATTTCAAGCTTTTAAATTCTATTAACATAAATTTTCTCGTAAAATTCTTGCGAATAGCAAAATTCTCATTCGCAATGAAATTCTAGCTTGCAGCGAAATCCCCAAAATTCAAAGCGATATCCGCAGCGCTTCACATCCAAAGTTCCTTTAGAATTTATAAGATTCCTCCCGCTTCAAGCGCCGTCCGTTTACTATTCATCGTTAAAATTCTGTTTTAAATTCTACCTAAAAGGAGAGCCTTTGTTAAATTCTACTAAAAACGCCATTCGTGGCGCGTTTTGGACGAAACCGTTCATAGTTTTAGTGCTGCTTTTGCTGCTGTTAATTCCGCTAAGCTTTATCGATAATCTTACCTACTCGCGCTCCGAAACCAAGCAGCTCGCGCAGGATTCGATCCTCACGCCGGTGGGCGGCGAGCTGCAAATCCAGGGCCTTGCGATCGTAGTACCCTACGCAGAGATAATCGAAGCGATAGACAAAAGCAACAACGAGCTCGTAAAAAGGCGCGTAGAGAAAAATTTCATCATCGTGCCTAAAAACTACTCCCTCGCGGCAGAGATCGACCCCACCTATCTAAAGCGCGGAATTTTTCGCGTCCCGATATATAACGGCGACTTCGCGCTAAAAGCGGACTTTGAAGCGATAAATTACGCCGAGCTAGGTATCGATCCTACGCGACTAAATTTCGACGAAGCCGTGCTAGTGCTCGGCGTAGGCAATCAAAAATCCTTCACCGCATCCCCCGCTTTAAGCTTAAACGGCAAGGAGCTTAAGCAATATCACGGCAACACCGAGGCTAAAATTTTCGATCGTAGTTTAATCTACAAGCTCCCCACTTCAGCGCTTTCGTCTGATTTCAGCATCAGCGGCACGCTTAAAATCCAAGGCGGCGAGGCACTTCATCTAGCTCCGATCGCGCAAAATAGCCGTTTTGAAATTAGCTCTACTTGGGCATCGCCTAGCTTTGGCGGCGGCTTTATCGCCAAATCGCGCGAGGTAAGCGCTAGCGGTTTTAAAGCTTCGTGGGAAGTTACAGGCTTAGCCGCAGGCATTGCTCCTGCGTGGCTTGCAGATCAAGATGACCGCGTCGCTATGACGAACTGGCGCAGCAACGACGATAGAAATGACGCCGTAAGCATCGGCTTCATCGAGCCTGTGAATAGCTACTCGCTGATTAAGCGCTGCACGGATTACGCTCTGTTATTTTTAGCGGTGCCGTTTTTAGCGATCTTTTTGTGCGAGGTTTACACTCACGAGCGCATCCACCCGATCCAGTATCTACTCATCGGGCTTGAGGACGTCGTTTTTTACCTGCTGGTGCTTTCGCTCTCCGAACACATCGGCTTTGCGATCAGCTACGCTATCTCGGCGATCGCGGTCAGCGCGATAGTATTTTTCTACGCGAGCGCGATTTTCAAAGGCGCGCGTTGGGGCATTTTCATCACCTGCGTTCAGCTCGTTTCATACGCGATCCTCTATGTCATCTTAAATTCCGAAGACTACGCCCTATTGATGGGAAGTCTGATGATCTTCGCGGTGATTTCGCTCGTTATGTATTTTACGCGCAAGCTTGATTGGTACGATACGGCGATCCCAAGCGGCGAGAAAAAACAAGAGTCCGAAATTTAGCCTTTAAATTTAGCGCTAAATTTAATCGCGACGGCCTTTGGAGTTTTAAAATCCAAAGGCCATTTTAAATTTGCTCGCTAAATTTCAACTGCCAAAATTTCATCTATTTAAAATTTATCCGCCGCGGCAGGCAAACTGCGACACGGAAGCAAGGATGCGCAGTGCACGACACGGCAACAGGTGCTGCGCGCCGCGTATCGACGATATGCCGCGACGGCATGCCGATGCGGAGTTAAATTTTACGAGCGCGGCAAGAGCCCTTTAAAATTTTTCGTTTCGCAAATTATCTCGTAACCAAAAGGGCGGCGCTTTAAATTTAACGCTTCAGTCGCACTCGTCCGTTGCGCGATATGTTTTGATAGGGCAGTCACGCCAAGTTCGTACCGCAAAGAAGCGGCATACCGCGGCTGGGCTCGGCGATACAATGCGGCTCGGCAAACCGCGGTGTGGGAGCAAGATGCGCGGCAACGCGTTTTAAATTTAATTCCGTTAGCGCACTGAGCCGAACGGCGCATTTTAAAATTTTCCCCGCGAGCGCGAACATGCCGCGACAAAGACAAAAATTTAGGGCGCGCCGCTTTAAATTTTAAAATTTCATCTGCACCGCAGAGCCGATTTTTGAGTATAATGAGCGAAAAAATTTTAAGGATTTTGTGTGATACTTGCTATTGAAAGCAGCTGCGACGACAGCTCGATCGCGGTGATGGACGAGCGTAGTTTCGAGCTGAAATTTTACGAAAAAATAAGCCAGGAGGCCGATCACGCCAGATACGGCGGCGTCGTGCCCGAGCTTGCCGCGAGACTGCATACTGAGGCGCTGCCGCGGATTTTGCAGCGCGCAAAGCCCTATTTTGGCGAGCTTAGCGCCGTCGCAGCGACCAATACCCCGGGGCTTAGCGTGAGCCTGATCGGCGGCGTAAATATGGCAAAAGCGCTCGCGCTCGCGCTAAATTTGCCGCTCATCGGCGTAAATCATCTCATAGGCCACGTCTACTCGCTGTTTTTAGGCCGCGAGGCGCGATTTCCGATGGGCGTTTTGCTCGTTAGCGGCGGGCATACGATGGTTTTGGATATCGACGCGGCGGGGGGTATCGAAATTTTAGCGACCACCGGCGACGACAGCTTCGGCGAGAGCTTCGATAAGGTCGCAAAGATGCTGGGGCTCGGCTATCCGGGCGGCGCACTCATCGAGGAGCTCGCAAAAGGCGGCGAGCCGCGGTTTGAGCTGCCCGTGCCGCTAAAAGGCGACAGGCGGCTGGAGTATAGCTTTTCGGGGCTTAAAAACGCCGTGCGTGTGCAGATAGAGAAGCTAAAAGAGGCGGGCGAGCTGGATGAGCAGGCGATGCGCGATCTGGCGCGCTGCTTTGAGGATGCGGCGTGCGCGCACATACTGGATAAATTGCAGCGGATCTTTGAGCTGCGCCGCTTTGTGCGCTTCGGCGTCGTGGGCGGAGCGAGCGCGAACCTGCATCTGCGCGAGCTTTTGACGGATCTGTGCGAGCGGGCTGGCTGCGAGATACTTTTCGCGCCGATGAAATTTTGCTCCGATAACGCCGCTATGATCGCGCGCGCGGCGATAGAAAAGCTGCGTAAAAAGGAGTTCACGGCACCCGCAGAACTGCAAATCGTTCCACATCTAAATCTGCGCTCGGCGTTTGAGTGAAATTTTCAAATTTACAAATAGTCTGCGCCCGCTAGCGAATTCTCGCGCATTGAGCGTTTGAGTAAAATTTTATCTCGCGCTCGCTCACGGTTGGGTTTCGGATAAATTTCGCTTTGAATTTACGCATCGCGTTTCGGGCTCGCGCCACGTTTTGTTAAATTTCTCTTGTGTTCGCACCGCCATCGGTGCCGCTGCGCACCTCCTCACCGCTTGCAATATCTGCTAAAATTTGATCGGCTTGTTTACTCGTCATTTTTTATCCTTTATATTTAATCGTGCAGAAAAGTTACGACTTCATGCTCTTTTGGTAAATTTTCTCTACCGTCAATACCGCGATTGCCATATTTTTTTAAAG
>ERZ773100.205-NODE-205-length-35177-cov-7.855475_pt1 | contig 35177 bp, 31 predicted proteins | sample MGYA00511119_ERZ773100 | MGnify/ENA primary metagenome ERZ773100 (study PRJEB29015, sample SAMEA2738000) | human oral metagenome | biome: human oral; feature: human-associated habitat; material: dental | place: China | collected 2111 ...
GATCGGCGGGGCTGAGTTATAGTTTTAAAATTTAAAGGTAGAAAATGAATAGTAGAAGAAAATTTTTAGGCGGCCTGTGCATGGCCGCCGTCGCTCCTGCGTTTGCCAACGCGCAGATCGACGCGAGCGACGTGAAATGGGACGAGGAGTGGGATGTGCTCGTCGTGGGCTCGGGCTTTGCGGGCTCGGCTGCGACGTGTCAGGCGCTAGATGAAGGCGCAAAAACGCTGATGATCGACAAGATGCCCGTGCTCGGCGGAAACTCCGCCATCAATGGTGGCGCGATCGCAGTGGTAAATTCCAGCTTTCAAAAGGCGCGCGGCATCGAGGATTCATACGAGCTGTATATGAAGGACATCCTCAAAGCGGGGTTAAATTTAAACCAAAAAGACCTTGTCGAAACGATCGCCAAAAACGGCAACGACGCTTATGAGTGGACGCTTAAAAAGGGCGTTTATTATCGCGACGCCTTGGGGCAGTTCGGCGGGCACTCGGTGCCGCGCACTATCTGGCCCGAGATAAACTCCGGCGGCAAGATCACCATCCCGCTGCAAGAGTACGCGATGAACCACGGCGCGACCATCCGCACGCGCGTGATCTTAGACGATCTGATCCGCGATGAGAGCGGCAAGATAATCGGCGCGAAGGTGAGGGAGAATTACGATTTCATCTTCGATCCGCTCAAAGACGAGGCGGACAACAAAAGCGGCACGGTGAAATTTTATAAGATCAACGGCGGCATCGTCATGGCTACGGGCGGCTTTTCGTACGACGTGAAATTTAGACAAACCATCGATCCTACGCTAACGCCTGATCTTGACTGTACCAACCACTACGGAGCGACCGCATACGCGCTAAAGATGATGATGGCAAACGGCGTTGCGACGCGCGATTTGGAGTGGATACAGCTAGGGCCTTGGGGCAGCCCCGACGAGAAGGGGTTCGGCATAGCGCCGGTATTTGCGATACCTGCGTTTAGCTACGGCGTGATGGTCGATGCGCGCACGGGCAAGAGGTTTATAAACGAGCTAGCCGACCGTAAAATTCGCTCCGATGCGATCTTAAAGATTCACAAAAACCCCGACGGCAGCCTCACTCACCCGATAGTTATCTGCGATAGCGTCGGCGCGCAGGGCACGACGAAGGCAAACGTTTATCGCGGTATCCACAAAAACGTCATTAAGGTTTTTGACACGATCAAAGAGCTTGCCGCACACTACGACATACCGTACGAAGGGCTTAAAAAGACGATCGATGATTACACGAAATACGCGCACGCGGGCAAGGACGAGGAATTTAACAAGCCGTTTTTTAAATTTAAAGGCATAGTTCCGGATCTTACTAAGCCTCCGTTTTACGCGTGGCGGGCGCTACCGAAGGTACATCACACGATGGGCGGCGTTAAGATCGACGTGCAGGCGAGGGTTTATGATACGAACGGAGCGCCGATAGAGGGGCTTTTTGCCGCGGGCGAGGCGGTGGGCGGACCGCACGGAGCGAGCCGTCTTGGAAGCTGCGCGATACCTGATTGCTTGGTGTTCGGCAGGATCGCCGGCGCAAATGCCGCAAATTTAGCCAAAAAGGAGAGAAAATGCTAAAAATTTTTAAAATTTTAGCGATCGCCTGTTTCGCTCTTTGCGTGGCATTTAGCGCAGACGGCGCGCTTGCGGACGCTGGTAAATTTAATAAACAAAACTATCCGATCAAATCTCATCACGACAAGCTCGGCTTTGACTGCAAAAACTGCCATAAACAGGCTGATCCGAAGGACTATAAGGCTCTAAGCGCGGATGAATGCCTAAGCTGTCACAAAAGCTACGATGCGCTAGCCGAGCGCAGCGGACATCTGGGATATGACGACAACGTCCACGCAAGCCCCCACTATCCGAAAATGGACTGCAACCTCTGCCACCGCTCGCACAAGCCGTCGCAGAACTACTGCGTGATGTGCCATTCGCAAGACTCGATGAAAAAAATCTTGGTGCCATAGGAAAGGAAGCGTTATGAAAAAAATATTTATAAAATTTTGTCTATTTTGCGTTTTCGCTTTCGTTATATTTTTCGGCGGCAATGCGCTTATCCACTCGACCGGCGACGATAAATTTTGCACCCTTTGCCACGAGTGGATGGATCCTATGGTGCAGGCGTATCACGGAGATAAGCACGGCGGCGCAAACCGCAAGGGAATAAAGGTAAAATGCGTGGACTGCCACCTACCGCACGACAGCTACATCTCATACGTGTTTCAAAAGGGGCTAAACGGCTTTAACGAGGTTACGCACATGATGTTTAACGACTCGGATAAGATGGACTGGCAAGCGCATAGGCAAAACCGAACGAAATTCGTCTATGACAGCGGCTGCATAAGCTGTCACGAAAGAATTTTAGACGTAAATTCCACAAATGCGAACATAAACGATATGCATAAAATTTACGCGGATTTTAAAGACAAAAAGGATAAACTAAGCTGCGTTAGCTGCCACAAAACGGTAGGCCATAAAAGCTTAGGCAAAATCCTTTACGAGATCAAAAATCCGCCGGTGGGCAACTGGGACGATGAACCCAAAAAGGACGAGCCGAAAAAATAGAAAAACGGAGACGCCTCGTGAAAGAGAATTTTTATAAAAATAATATTTTTGCAATTTTCTCTTTCATCTTTCTTGCCTTGATGGCGGGAAATTATATGCTTAACCGCTCGTTCGTAAGAGAAATTTTAGTGCGCGAGCAGTTAAGCATCCTAAAAAGCTCGAGCGAGCGTATAGAAAAATGGCTCGAAAATAAAAAATCTAGTCTGCGCGCCGTAAACGAGCTCATATCCAAATACGACTCCGCAAGAGACGAGCAGATCATAACCGATATCTTAGACAAAAGCCAAGAGATCGCAAATTTTTCAAGCGTTTATGCAGGATACGAAAACAACATAACCGTCTCAAGCAGGCTGTTTGACAGGCCGCAAAACTACTCTCCCGTGCTTCGTCCGTGGTATATCAACACGATAAAAGAGGATAAAATTTACATCACCAAGCCCTACTCGGACGTGGGTCTTAAAGTGCCCGTCATCTCCATATGCAGCAGCATCAAGCAGGATGGGGTTCTAAAAGGCGTGCTGTGCGGCGTAATATCCTTTAGCGACATCAAAACCGAAATTTTAGATCTGCGGATCGAAAACGGATATCTGTTTTTGATCGACGAGAGCCTAAACGTGCTGCTGCATCCGGATGAGCGCATAGAGCTATCTAAGATCAAATTTAATATAGAAAATTTAGATCTAAATAAAACGCGAAATTACGAAACGGACGATGCGATCTTTACTTTTAGGCCGCTTGAGGGCTCAAAGCTCGTTTTGGTAGCCAAGACGCTTAAAAAGAACATCTACAACAAGATCAACGAGCAGTTCATCGTAAATTTAGCGATCTACATAGTAAGCATATTTTTGTTTTTGATCCTTGCGTATTTTTACAACAAAAGGCTTGAGCGCCAAAGCAGGCTGCTTGAGCAGACGAAAAGGGAGTATGAGATACTTTTGTTTCAGCAGACGAAGATGGCCGAGCTCGGTCAGATGATCGCCGCGCTCTCTCACCAGTGGATTCAGCCGCTTAACTCGCTCGGGATTTTTTTAGGCAATCTGGTGCAGTTTAAAAAGACGGGCAAGCTGAGCGATGAAATTTTTTACGACAACATCAACAGATCGCTAGCCAATATCGATTATATGAGCAAGACGATGGATACATTTAAAAATTTTTACAAAATAGAGAGCAGGGTTCAAAATTTTAATATATATGGCGCGATCCGCGATACGATCTGCGTGCTCTTCCCCAGCAAGCGCACGGTCGATATAAAAGTAAGCGTGGCAAGGGGCGTGAGCCCGCTATGCGAAAACTACGCCAACGAGTTTAAGCAGATCATCGCCTGTCTGATCCAAAATTCCAAGCAGGCGCTGCAAAACGCAAAAAATCAAAAACGAGGCAGGATCGTCGTAAATATTAAGCGTGACGCCGAGCACTTCCTCATCAGGGTCATCGACAACGCAGACGGCATAGCCGTGCAAAGAGATAAAATTTTTACCCCTTTTTGCAGCACGAAGGGCAGCAGCGGGCTCGGGCTTTACGTCTCAAAGCTCATCGCAAACAAAAAATGCGGCGGCGATCTAAGCGTGGTAAATTTCAAAAATCCGACGATATTTATGCTAAAAATAGCCGTAAAGGTGGAAAATGATAAATGAAAGTATTTTAAAAAAGCTCGGAAATATCTCCGTCTTGCTCGTAGAGGACGACGAGAACACGAGGCTTGCTATCGCGCAGTCGCTTCAAATTTATTGCAAAAACATCTAAACCGCAAGCGACGGCATCGAGGGGTTTGAGAAATTTTTTAAAGGCGAATTCGACATCGTCGTAACCGATATAAATTTACCCGGCCTTAACGGGCTTGAGATGCTCGATGAGATCAAAAAGCGCGCGCCGCACGTCGCATCCATCATCATCACCTCCTACGATACGAGTGAGAATATGCTCGCCTCAATCGAGCTTGGCGCATACAACTACCTGCGAAAGCCTTTTAAGATCGAGGAGCTGCAAACTACGATCCTGATGGCGACTAAGAATTTATACGACAGCAAAATCGAATTCGGCGATATTTACGAATACGATTCGGCTAGTAAAATTTTGTTTAAAAACGGAGAGGCGGTTTCGTTTACAAAGATCGAAGCGAAGCTATTTTTTCTACTCGTAAGCAATATGAATAAAACCGTAAGTTATGAGGTAATCGAAAATTTTGTTTGGAACGAAAAGGCTATGAGCAGCGAGGCTTTGCGTATGGTAGTCAAAAAAATCAGATTAAAAACGGATCAAAGCTTGATAGAAAATATCTCCGGAGTAGGATATAAAATTTCAAGTAGCAAGTAGCCTTGGATGAAATATAAATTTTAGCAACTAAGCAAATTTATGCGATAGCTCAAACTGCGTAAATCTACCCAAAATTAAGCAAAAGTAAGTAAAATACGCCAATTAAATAACCAGGGAGTTTGATATGGCAAAAGTTATGAAAACGATGGACGGAAACGAGGCGGCGGCTTACGTCTCATACGCCTTCACCGAGGTCGCGGGCATCTATCCGATCACGCCTAGCTCGCCTATGGCGGATTACACCGATATTTGGGCGTCGCAGGGCAAAAAGAACCTCTTCGGCATGCCCGTTAAGGTAGTCGAGATGCAAAGCGAAGGCGGCGCGGCGGGCACCGTGCACGGCTCACTCCAAGCGGGCGCGCTAACGACGACGTATACTGCATCGCAGGGGCTTTTGCTAAAAATTCCAAATATGTACAAGATCGCGGGCCAGATGCTTCCGGGCGTTATTCACGTCGCGGCGCGCGCGCTTGCGGCGCAGGCTCTTTCAATTTTCGGCGATCATCAAGACGTCTATGCCTGTCGCCAAAGCGGCTTTGCGATGCTTGCAAGCGACAGCGTGCAGGAGGTGATGGATCTAGGCGGCATCGCGCATCTTGCGGCGATTAAGGGGCGAGTGCCGTTTTTGCACTTTTTCGACGGATTTCGCACTAGCCATGAAATTCAAAAGATCGAGGTGATGGATTATGCCGAGTTTGATCGCTTGCTCGATCGCGAGGCCGTGCGTAAATTTAGAGAGGGTGCGCTAAGCTCCGAGCATCCTAAAACTCGCGGCACGGCGCAAAATGACGACGTATATTTTCAGACGCGCGAGTTAGTTAATAAATTTTACGACGCGCTTCCGGACATCGTCGCGGAGTATATGAGCGAAATTTCAAAGATCACGGGGCGATCGTACGCGCCTTTCGTCTATTACGGCGCAAGTGAGCCGCAGCGCGTGATCGTCGCGATGGGCTCTGTCAATCAAGCGCTCGAAGAGGTGGTCGATCATCTAAACGCGAAGGGCGAGAAGGTAGGTGTGCTAAAAGTGCATCTCTACAGGCCTTTCAGCCTCAAATATCTCTTCGCCGCGATGCCTAAAAGCGTGCGCAAAATCGCCGTGCTTGACCGCACGAAGGAGCCGGGCAGCCTCGGCGAGCCGCTGTATCTGGACATAAAAGCCGCATTTTACGGGCGCGAGGACGCCCCGCTCATCGTGGGCGGCAGGTATGGGCTAAGCTCTAAAGATGTCGATCCCGCGCAGCTAATCGCCGTGTATGAAAATTTAAAGGCGGACGAGCCTAAAAACGGCTTTACGATCGGCATCGACGACGACGTGACGCATCTATCCCTTCCCGTGGGAGATAAAATTTCGCTCGGCTACGAAGATGAGACCGAGTGCCTGTTTTACGGTCTGGGCGCGGACGGCACCGTGGGCGCGAATAAAAATTCCGTCAAAATCATCGGCGATAAAACCGATCTTTACGCGCAGGCGTATTTTGCCTACGATAGCAAAAAATCGGGCGGCTACACGCGCTCACACCTGCGCTTCGGCAAAAGACCGATACGCTCGACCTATCTCGTCTCAAATCCGCATTTTGTCGCCTGCTCGGTCGCTGCGTATCTGGACATCTACGACGTCATCGGGGGCATCCGCGAGGGAGGGACCTTTCTTTTAAATTCCATCTGGGATGCCGAGCAGACGGCGGCAAAGCTTCCGAATAAGGTCAAAAAAATTCTAGCTGCCAGGCGGGTAAAATTTTACATCCTAAATGCCACTAAGCTGGCACGCGATATAGGGCTCGGAGGCCGCACCAATACGATCATGCAATCGGCGTTTTTCAAGCTTAGCGGCATCATTCCGTTCGAGCAGGCGCAGAGCTATATGAAAGAATACGCCAAGAAAACATACGCCAAAAAGGGCGAAGCGGTCGTGGCGATGAACTGCGACGCGATCGATAGGGGAGCGGACGCCTTGGTGCAGGTAGCGATCGATCCTGCATGGGCAAATTTAAAAGATGACCCAGCGGGCGCGGACGACAAATACAAAGGCGACGAATTTATAGAAAAGATCGTAAAACCGATGAACGCGGCGCGCGGCGATAGCTTGCCGGTCTCGGCGTTTTTAGGGCACGAGGACGGCGGGTTTGACGCGGGCACGACGCGATTTGAAAAGCGCGGCGTGGGCGTCACGGTGCCTAAATGGATCGAGCAAAACTGCATCCAGTGCAACCAGTGCGCCTTCGTCTGCCCGCACGCCGTAATCAGAGCGTTTTTGCTAGATGAAAAGGACGAAGCCGCCGCGCCTTTAAATTTAAAAGATCACCTGCTAGAAGCCAAGGGCAAGGAGCTAAAGGGGCTAAAATATAAGATCCAAGTAAGCCCGCTTGATTGCACGGGCTGCGCGCTTTGCGCCGAAAACTGCCCGAGCAAGGAAAAATCGCTCGTCATGGTGCCGCTTGAAGAAGAACTAGAAAAGGGCGAGCAAGAAAGCGCGGACTTTTTATTCGAGCACGTAAGATACAAAGACGATTTGATGGACAGATCAAGCGTCAAGGGCGTGGGCTTTGCGCGCCCGTATTTTGAATTTCACGGCGCATGTCCGGGATGCGGCGAGACGCCGTACATCACGCTGATCACGCGACTTTTTGGCGATCATATGATCGTAGCCAACGCCACGGGCTGTAGCTCGATCTACGGCGGATCAGCGCCTTCGATGCCGTACCGCAAGGACGAGAACGGCCGCGGCGTCGCGTGGGCGAACTCGCTTTTTGAGGACAACGCCGAGTTCGGGCTGGGAATGAAGATCGCAAGCGAGACGCTGCGCCATAAGATCGAGGATCTGATGCTCGGCTCGCTCTCAAGCGTGCCAAACGCGCTAAAGGCGCTTTATCACGACTGGATCGAAAACAGAGACGATACGCTAAAATCCGCTCAGATTAGAGATAGGCTGGTGCCGCTACTAGAACAAAATTTAGACGCGCCCGGGGTTCGTGAAATTTTAGAGCTGAAGCAGTATCTAAACAAAAAATCGCAGTGGATCATCGGCGGCGACGGCTGGGCTTATGACATCGGCTACGGCGGGCTCGATCACGTGCTAGCTACCGGCGAAGACGTAAACGCGCTGGTGCTGGATACGGAGGTTTATTCAAACACGGGCGGACAGAGCTCTAAAGCTAGCCGCCGCGGCTCGATCGCGCAGTTTACTGCAGGCGGCAAGCGTGTTCAGAAAAAAGACCTAGGCCAAATCGCGATGACCTACGGCAACATCTTCGTCGCGCAGGTAAATTCCAACGCAAACCAAGCCGCAACGCTAAAAGCGATCATGGCGGCGGAGGCTTACCCGGGACCTAGCCTTATCATCGCGTATTCGCCGTGTATCGCGCACGGTATCAAAGGTGGCATGGGCAACTCCGGCGATCAAGCCGAGCTTGCGAGCAAATGCGGCTATTGGCCGACCTACACCTTTGATCCGCGGCTTGCGGCGGAGGGCAAAAATCCGCTTAAAATTTCATCCAAAGAGCCGGATTGGAGCCTTTATGAGGAATTTTTGCTAAACGAAGTGCGCTACAACGCGCTTAAAAAGATCGATCCCGAGCACGCGGGCAAACTTTATGAAGCCAATAAAGCCGATGCGATGAGACGTTACCGCCAGCTCAAGCGGCTTGCGAATGCCGATTTCGGCGATGAGGTTATCTCTGCGGGCGCCGCTAGCGAGAATGCTTAAGCTTTGCGGCTATTTGTTGAAATTCCGGCTCTGCGAATTTTGCGATCCGGAATTTTATTAAATTTCGCGGGACTGCATAAAATTCCGTATAAATTTTAAAAGAGAAATCCATGAAAAAAATCGGACTAATCGGCGGTATGAGCTACGAATCTACGATTACCTATTATGATGGGATCAATCGCAAAATTAACGAGCGTCTAGGCGGGCTAAGTAGCGGCGAAATTCTGCTAAGTAGTCTAAATTTTGACGAGATCGAGCGGTGCCAAAGAGATAATGAGTGGGGCAGGGCGGGCGAAATTTTAGCTCGTCACGCGCGAGTTTTGCAAGGCGGCGGCGCGGATTATATTTTTCTTTGCACCAATACGATGCATAAGTGCTACGAGGCGATAAAAGCCGCTATATCCGTGCCTTTCGTGCATATCGCGGACGCCACGTTAAGTGAGCTGCGAAAACGTGGCGTGCAAAAAGTAGGGCTGCTCGGCACGATTTACACGATGACGCAGGATTTTTACAAACAGCGCTTGATAGATGGCGGCGTAGAGGTGCTCGTACCGAACGCGGACGAAATGGAAGCGGTAAACGAAGTAATTTTTGATGAGCTTTGCTTTGGTAAAATCTTACCGCAATCCAAAGAGAAATTTTTGCAGATCATTGAAGGGCTTAGAGCTCGCGGTGCGCAGGGCGTGATACTGGGCTGCACGGAGATCGGGCTGCTCGTATCGCAAGCAGATACCGCCGTGCAGTTATTTGATACTACGCAGATCCACATCGATGCGGCAGTAAGTCTAGCTTTAAGCGAGTAAATATCAAATATGAGCCGGTAAAATTCCGGCTTATAATTTCAAATTTTTATATATATTATCAGTTAAATTTAATCTTTCTCTGTTATAATAACGACTATCAATCATAAAAGGGGATGAAATGAACGTTTTAGTTATAGGAGCAGATGAGATTACACCCATTAAGGCGGTTTTAAAGGACCTTGGCGCGAGTAACATCGAGCACTGGGACGCACGAAACGAAAATCGCGTAAATCGTAAGCCGATCCCGCAGGATACGGAGTGTGTCGTGATGCTTACGAGCTTTTTAAACCACAACACGATGAAAAAAATCAAAGGCGAAGTAAAAAAGCGCAAAATCCCGCTAGTATGTGCTAAACGAAGCGTTAGCTGCGTATTTTGCGAATACTGTAAGGTTTTCAATTTAAATCAAGAATTCGGTTGCAGACCTTGCGAAGATGATTAAAATTCCAAGGAATTTAAATAATGCCGGCAAGTCCAAGCAAGCGGTTAAAAAATCGTGCACTGCACCGCAATCAAATGCTTACGAAGATAAAATGGACGAGCTGAATTCCAAGGATTCTTTAAATTCTAGCAAATTTAACTCTACTTGCCTTGCGCACGCCGGAAGCAAGAAATTTAGCGGAAAATCTAAAAAGTTTCTAAGCGATAAATCGGATGCACTTAATCATAATGCCTCTAAGCCGTGCGCTGCAAAGAGCGCGCAAAAAGGCGGTGCAAATAGGAATTTGACAGCAAGGGCTTTTTGCGACACTGGCTTAGCGCAAAAGAATTTTTTCTGCGCTAAGCGTTCGGACGAGAAATCAGCTTTGTTACGAGATATTGCCGCGCCAAAACGAGATATCGCGGCGCGCGAAAAACGCCAAAAAGCGGATCTGCGGCGCGATAATGAGCTTATTGATGATGAAATTTTAAATGCTGAAGCTTTTAATAAAAAATTCTTTTGCGGCGAAATTTTTGGCTTTGATGCGAACGGGCGCGAGATTGCGCCAGAGGCGCTGCAGGATTATGATGCGGCTTCGCGAGCGCGAGCGATGCTAGCTCTATATAATTTTAACGTTAATGCGGATTATAGAATTCTGCCCGCAAATTTAAAGGGCGCTTCGCAGTTTCGAGCGGCATTTTTAAATTTTATCGCTTCCGAACTTAGGCGCGGTGCTCGCAAAATTTACCGCTTCAAGCCCGCCGTGAAATTCTGCGCGGCGGATAATGCGGTAATCTTTGCCTATCTGCGCGGCATGCCGCTGCCCATATTTGCCGCTAAGCCTGCTTATAAGCTAACTCGCGCAATCGTGAGCTTGCGTAGCGGCGTGCTGCTAAACGGAGACGATGCATTTCGCAACTTCGTATTTTGCAAAATCGCGCTTCGCAATGCAGGCGCACAGCTGCAACTTGTGGGCAAATCAGGCGAGCTTATCGTAGTTCGCAAGAGCGGTTTTAGCCTAGGCGTGGTTACGAGCTTTAAAAAAAATTTACCTCAAAATCCAGCCATTTATGATAATGATATAAAAAAAGCGCTAGAGCTTTGCCGCGGAGCAAACATCGACGCCGTGTATCTTGTCTATCCAAAAAATGAAAATTTTAACCGCCACGTCGAGATAAAAAGCGAATGCTTTAAGGGAAATTTCATTATGAAATTAGTACCATACAAGCTTACCGACAAAATTTATTAAAAGGATACCAAATGGTTGGAATTATTTTTGGAAGCTCGATGGGCAATACCGAGGACGCCGCGAAGCTAATCTCCGAAAAGCTAGGCGTAGAAAACGAGTTAAAAAACGTTGCAGACATCGCGCCTGCAGATCTAAATAAATACACTGCGCTCATCATCGGCAGCTCCACGTGGAACGACGGAGAGTTGCAGGACGACTGGGCGGGCTTTGATTTCTCAGCCCTTGATGTCGCGGGCAAGACTGTCGCGATTTTTGGTATGGGTGATAGCTCAAGCTACAGCGACGCCTACTGCAACGCAATGCGCGAGCTATACGACAACTTCAAAAAAGCGGGTGCAAATATCGTAGGCGCAGTGCCTACCGACGGATATGAATTCGACGAGAGCAAGGCCGTGGTGGACGGCAAATTCGTTGGCCTCGCGCTAGACAATGACAATCAAAGCGACCTCACCGAGAGCCGCATCGAGGCGTGGGTAGCGCAAATCGCTCCATCTTTTAAATAGTCCTCCTTTAAATTTGCCGTGGAGCGTGCACTTCGCGGCACTTTCATCCTTTTTAAAATCATTAAAGCTTAGACCTTTTTAAAATTTAGCTCTGCCGACTTCGGTTAAATTTAAACGGCTTTTAAATTTTAAAATTTTAATTTGCGAGAATGAAGTTTATCTTTTAAATTTAGGTGCGCGATACTTTGCGCTAGCGTAAATGCGCGCCGACTTTGAGGCGCACATAGCGCGAGTAGATAAAATTTAAGCCGCCGTTATGGCGGAAGGACGAAGCTGGGAGTTTGAGTCACGGTTTATAAACCTTATCGGCGAACGCTCGGGAGATAAAATTTGCAAATTTTATAAGCGGCGAAGCGAGGGGCGACGTCGCTAAAATTTCTCGCCGTACGCCATTGAAATTTCTTTCCGCACGCACGCCGTAAAAATTCTCCCCGCAGCTGCTCTGCCGTGAAATTTCGCGCGCCGTTTAATGTAAAATTTTGTCTATCTGCGCAGCGAGTGGCTGCCGTCTGTCCGTAAAATTTAGCATAAATTTGGCGCTGCAACCGCGAAAAATCGTGGGATCAGCAGCAGCTCACCTCTACAAAATTTAGCATAAATTTAACGCCGCAATCGCGCGCGGCTCTCGTTCTCAAAAACGGCAGCATAATCCCGCGAGATCGCCCGCCGCTAGGAGCGAAAGCCGCAAAGCCCTGCGGCGCGACAAAGAATAAATTTAAAAGAGGAATTTTACTCTTTACGCTACTTCGCAGAAATACGCAGCAAGGTGTAAATTTAAAGTTTAGAATACAAATTTAAAAGATCGCAATTTACAGTCCCAGCTCTATCGCCAGATCCTTTACCGCTTTGAGATTTACCTTGCCGCTGCCGAGCACCGGGATTTGCTCGACCTTTTTCACGACGCTTGGCTGCATTATCGGCGCCAGTGCGGAGTCCTTTAGGCGGCGCGAAATTTCATCCTCGCTCGCCTCACCCACGTAAAGCAGAGCGATCTTTTCGCCCTTTTTTTCGTCTTTTAGATTCACGCATGAATAGATCGCGCTCTCGCCTAAAATTTCGCCCACGGCGCTTTCTACCGCGCCCAGGCTGATCATCTCGCCGCCGATTTTGGCAAAGCGCGAAAGGCGGTCGGTGATAAATAAAAACCCGTCGTCGTCGATATAGCCGATGTCGCCGCTTTTGTAGTAGCGCACGTCGTTTATTTGCGCGATCGCTTCGGCGGTTTTTGCCGGCTCATCGTAGTATTCCTTCATAACCTGATGTCCGCCGATTAAGATAAGTCCCTCCTGCCCGTTTGGCAGCGGCTGTAGCGAGGCGGGATCGGTGATCTTTATGACCGTGCCCGCAAGCGGCAAGCCAACGCTCTTTTCGCGGTTGAAGTGAAGCTCTTTGAAAAAATCGGGCTCGAGGACGTTCGGCGTATTTACGCTCACCACCGGCGCAGTCTCAGTCGTGCCGTAGCCCTCGTAAATTTCGATGCCGAATTTTATCTTAAATTCCTTTCGGACGTTCTCGTTTAGCTTCTCCGCGCCCGCAATCGCCAGGCGGATACTTGCTAGCATAAGCGGATTGAGCCTTTTGTTTTTGGTGTAGAGCCTAAAAAACGTTGACGTGCCGAACATTATCGTAGCGCCGTATTTTGCGCTCATCTTGCCGACGCTAAAGGCATCCGTAGGATCGGGCACGTGGATGCTTAAAATTCCGTCGTTTAGCGGAAAGAGCGTCGTTACGGTAAGCCCGAAGCAGTGAAAGATCGGCAGCGACGCTAAAATCGCGTCGTGCTCGGTAGCGTTTATGAGCTCCGAAATTTGACGGACGTTCGCCATTATATTTTTGTGCGTCAAAACCACGCCTTTAGGCTTTCCCTCGCTGCCGCTACTAAATAAAATGGTCGCTACGTCATCTATCGCGTGTGGCTTAAAATACAGCGCGCGAAATAAAATTTTAGGCATCAGTAGCGATTTTAGCGCGCAGGCTATGCGCTCATTTTTAGAGGTGTCCGCGCTTAGATCTTCAAGATACACGAGCCGATCGCCGATCGAACTTTCCAGCTCAAAGCCCTTTGATTTGAGCTTTTCTACGAATTTGCGCGAGCTGATGATCGTGCGGATGTTTGCTTTATCCGCGCAGTAGATTAAATTTTCCTCGCTTAGCGTGTAGTTTAAATTTACGCTCGTTTTGCCCATCGCAAAAAGCGTTAAATTTACGGCGCTTGCGATGACCGAGCTAGGCAAAACGATACCTACGTTTTCCTCGCTGCCTATGCGGCTCTTTAGCCTTTTGCGAAGTATCAAAACGGCGCTCATCATCGCTAAATTTGTGAGACTTGCTCCCGTACTATCGACCGCCACTCGTTTAAAAGGCGATCTTTTGGCTTGATTTAGCCAGTTGTAGGCAAGCGGCTTTAGGCTTGCGAGATATTTGCCCCAGCTGAAAAACGATAGCTCCGTTACTGCGCGCTTTACCTCGTGCGCCTTGGAATTTGCCTCAATCGGCGCGCCGAAGCTTACGCGAAGTGCGTTTTTGCCGCTTTGTGAGATCGTTCTTTTATAATGCTCGCTGGCGCGCGAAAACGTTGATCCCCAAAGCCCCCTGATATAAAAAGGCACGATTACGGAGTTCGTATCGTGCGCGGCTAGCTCAAATCCGCCTTGAAACTCGTCTATGCGGCCGTTGTAGCTGATGTGGCCTTCTGGGAAGAGCCCGACTACTTCGCCAGCATTTAGCGCCTCGCGGATGCTTTCGATCGCGCTTTTGCTCACGCCCGCTCCGATCGGAATGACGCGAAAAATTTTAAAAAACCACTTCAAATACCACAGATCGTAGTAGCTGCGATGCATCACGAAGCGCACTCCGCGCGGACACGCAAGCTGCACCACCGCCCAATCGATCCAGCTGATATGGTTACCCAAAAGCAGCACTCCGCCTTTTTGCGGGATGTTTTCGATGCCGTCTACGTGGACTTGGTAGCCAAATTTCATAAACGGAATGAGTAAAATTCTAACGAAAAGCTGCGGTAGATATTTCGCGCCGAAGATCCCGCATATGAGCACGCAAAGAGCAGCCATAACGAAAATTTCGCCGCTGGCGACCGCAAAATGCACCAAGATGATGGCGATGAGCAAAAACAGCACCATAAAGATATTTTGGATGAAATTTGAGCCTGCGAGCACCCGTCCCATGCGCTCATCGGCGGTGAAAAACTGAATGACGGCGTTGAGCGGCACGATGAAAATTCCGCCGCTAAATCCGAAGAAAAACGACGCCGTACCGAGCCAAAATACCGAGTGTGCGTTGGCTAGCACCATTAGCGCGAGCGCCAGACCAAATGCGCCGAACGGCACGATACCGAGCTCGATATGCTTTTTGCAGTAGCTGCCCGCAAAGATCGAGCCTAACGCGATTCCGATCGCGCTAAGAGCTAAGATCACCTGGATCACCATTACGTTGTCGCTGCCGCTAAGGCTCTTGTAGTGAGCCGGAAATGTCGCGATCACGAGCTGCGAGACCGCCCAAAACATCGAAAGTCCGAGCGTGCAGAGCAGGACGTTTTTGTCTTTTAGCACAAAATTTAAATTTTGCCTTAGATAGCGAAGCTTAAGATAGTCGTCTTTGTTAAATTCCGCCTGTGGTTGCGCGGCGTCGAAGAATGGAATTTTATACGAGTAGTATGTTTCAAGCGCGGAGCCCGCGACCAAAAGTACGCCGATGAACCAAACCGAGCTCATCAGCTCGCCCGCGTCGCTGCTGCGGGCTGCAAACAGCTCGAAAATCACCGAAAAAACAAGAGATGAAAGCAGAATCGCGATGATGGTAAGAGCCTGCACGAGGCCGTTTGCCGCGCCTAAATTTTTCGCGCCGACGATTTTTTTAATCAGGCCGTATTTGGCGGGCGAATAGATCGCGCTTTGCGCCGCAAGCAAGATCGTCATAAAAAACGCGAAATAAAACCACCCGCACGCATAGCCTAGCGTAATGAGCGCGGTAAGCGCGACGCCGAGTTTTGCGCAGATCCGCGTGATGCGGGTACGCGAGAATTTGTCGTTGAGATAGCCGCTGGCGCTAAAAAGAAATACGTAAGGCAGCAAAATCAGCAAATTTACAAGCGATGTTAGAGCGATGAGGGCGCCCGAATCGGCGCTTTTGACAAGGACGTTTTGAATCGTGATCTTATGGCCTAGATCGACGCTTGCGTTGATAAACATAATCGCCAAAAACGGCAAAAATCCGTTGATTTTTAATAAAGATTTCAAGCTATCTCCTTTAAAAACGGGATTTTATCTCACGGAAGTTAATAGACGCAAATTTAAGGCGGCTTCGCTACAATTACGCAAAAATTAAAGGAAAAATATGAAAGTTCAAATCACAAATCACGACGTCGATAACCTCAATAAATTTATGCTGCTTTATAGCAAAAAGGCACGCAAACAGCGCCTAGTCAGCACCTACGCCATACCGTTTGAGTTTTTGCTCATGGGCATCATCATCGACGGGCTTTTAAAAACGGCGCCGATTGCGAGCGTGGCGTCGGTTATTTTGGGTGCGGTGTGGCTTATTTTTTATCCGAAATTTTACCGCCGCATGCTAAGAAAGCATCTGGATGCTGCTAAGCTCGCGCAAAACTCGAGCACGGAGATGAGCTTCGTCGCGGACGGCGAGACAATCTCGTTTTCAAAGGGCGAGCCGCGTGCAAGCGAGAAATTTGCCGCACGCTCGCTAAATCGAATCGCTGCGGGCGGGGAGAATTTTTTCTTAGCGTTTGATCGCGGCTTTCACATCGTCCTTCCCAAAAATGCCGAGACGGACGCTGCGGTGCAGCAGCTCGCGGGTCTGCGCGGACTGCAGATCGAATCCGTGGATATGGATGTTGAAATTTAACTCAGGCGTAGCCTGCACCACTTAAAGCGTCGTCGGGGGATGGGTGGGGTTTGTGGGCGAGCAGAGCAATGCGGTGCTGCGGAAGCGGCGTCCTGCGAGAAATGTGACCTCGCAATTGGGGCCTCCTTCCCGCCCCAAGAGAAACATATCGCGGGCTAAAATTTAAACGGAATTTCATTTTGTAATAAATTTAAAATTTCTCTATGTAGAATTTACCTCTAGAATTTGGGGCGTGGCGGCGTTTTCTCTTAAGGGGGAAGGGGCGCTACTTGCGAGGCGCTCCCCTTCCCCCTTAAAATCCTCCAACCCCTGGCACGCTCAAAGGGCGAGCTACGCTCGCGTTAATTTTAAGCTGCGACTGGCGGCGTAAATTTTGGCTAAAATTCTGCGCTTAGTTCTCCGTTACGCCTCGCGCATCTCCTCTGCTAGGCGCTTTTTGTAGGTACGCTTGAAATAAAACGCCCAAATTAGCGGAAATATTATCTCCAGCCCTTTCCAGAAAATAAACGGAAAATCAAAATAGGTAGTATACCTATGCCCAATCCCAAAACCCATCAAAACTGCATAGTAGGCAGCCACATAGCTTATCACGAAGATAACGCCCCAAATTAGTACTTCGGAGCCAGTCGTAACAATCCATATCGCAATCAAATATATGAAAGTGCTTGCTAGCGCGGTCGGAAAAAACCAATTCAGAACGCCCAATTTTTGGTGATTTATATCCGCGCCAAGATAACCCACCACGCATGCGATGATGCACAGAGCGCATAAGATAGCGCGCAGCACGGCTAAATATCGCAGTCCGCGAGGCTGTATCACGCCTTCGTAGCCGCTGTTTTCGCAGCCGCCGCTTTGCCTGTTTTTGCCGCCGCGCCCCGCGACATAGACAAGATGCGCGCCTAACCCTACGAAGCAGGCGCATTGAATAAAGTCCATAAATATGAAACTACCGAGTGCATCACTTTCGCCTACATTGCCTATTAACCTAGGCCACGAAAATTTTACTATACAAAACGTCGCCGCGAGTAAAATCGGATGCAGTGCGAGCCTGCCGCTTCGCAAATCGAAGAGTAAATTTTTAAAATATCTCATGCTTTCCCCTTAAAATTCTGCGGAATTCTAAAATCCCGAAAGAACTCCGCGCATGGTCTGCGAATAGAAATTTATAATTCCCCAATGCGAAATTTTACTACTAAATTTAGAATTTTGCAGCGAGGAATTTTAAAATCAAAGTATGTAACGCAAGCCGTTAAATGAAAATGCTCGGACGCAGTCCGTATCGCTAGCGTCGTAGGGGACGGGTGGGGTTTGTGGGCGAGCAGAGCAATGCGGTGCTACGGAGGCGGCGTCTTGCGAGAAGTATGACCTCGTAATCGGAGCCCCTTCTCGCCCCAAGAGAAACAGAAATCACGACACAAATTTCGCAAGCCGTAAATTTGGGGATGAAATTTTATTTTGTAAGTTTCTATAAAATTTCATGGATATAGCTTAGCGTCTGGGTTGCATTATGCGCGATATTCGTAAGGGGGCAGCGCTCGGAGTTAGCGGGGCGCCCCCACGACTTTTTAAAATTTTGCCCCTACCCGCGCGACGCTAGTGATACGGACTGCGTCCGCGTTAAATTTAAATTACGGCTTTCGCCACATAAATTTGGGTTAAATTTATGCATTTTTTCAACGTCGTATTCTAAAGCTCCGATAAAATTTTAAAACAGAATTTTAAGAAAATTTAACGGCAAAATTTTACTCGCTTCTCATGTTTTAAGGTGTGGTTCGGAGCTGAAATTTTAAAGCCACTTTGCTCGTTCATTGCTAGGATCCGTTTCGTTGCCGATCGCTTCGTAGTGCGAGTAGTAAAACTCCACAAACTCCCGCACCTGCGCCTCGCGCGGCAGATACACGCCGCCGCTAAGCTCCGCAAATCGCGATAAAAATTCCGCCGCGTCCTTTTTGTCGCAATAAAGCCGTGCCAGCTCCTCGTAGTTTTGCAAGCACGCGACCTTGAAGCTCTCATAGCCTGCGCGGTCAAATTTAACCGCCAACCGCATGCCGTCAAATTTCAAAACGCCCGATGCGAAAAGCAAGCTCAGATGTATCAGAGCCTCGCAATAGTAGGGCTTGAGCTCCTCCACCCGCTGCCACGCGATGAGTCCCACGGCGCGGCGGATCAGCTCGTCCAGCACCGGCAGGCAAAACTCCTCCTCCTCGTGGAAAAAGAAGTTCACGAGCCCGCCCGTAGTCGCCTTGTACTCCTCGATGAGCTTGAAAAGCCCCGAGCGGTTCATGCGCGCCTCGGTGTCAGCGTCGATGAAAAATATATGCCCGAACTCGTGTCCGATCGTCGATATTTCGTAGACGCGGCGCCAAATTTGCGGTTTTTTAAATAAAATTTCGCGCCCGAAATTTAGATAATCGAGGTCGAAAATTTCGCTGCTTAGCCGCATAAAAGGTCTAGCCTTGGCGCTTTCATAGACGAAATTTACGAAGGCGAAAATTTTCTTGCCGCAGTTGGTGCTTACGAACTCGTCATTGGGTACGACCTGCGCCGAAAAGAGCCCGTTAAGATCGGCTCCGTAGTAGATCAGCGGCGCGCAGACATAAAGCTGGGTTTTGGCGATGTTTGAAAGCACCAGCGAGTGCATGACGGCGTTGTTCGCGCCGATTTTTTCATACGCACGCTCAAAGCTCTCGCTTACGCGCGCTTTAAATTCCTCCGCGCTAAACTCATACGCGCCTGCAAGCCTGACGTCCCATTCCAGCGCGACTGCGTGCGTGTAGGCATCCTCATAGTACTCAAGCGGATGACCGATCTGAAGCGGCGTTTTTATATCCATCCACGCGATCTCCGCATCCCGCCACGTGCCGATCACCGCGCTGGCGTCTTTCTCGCAAAAGGCCTGTTTGAGCTTGCCTAGATACGCGATGTAGGCTAGCTCGCTCTCATCTTCGGCAAGCGTCACCAGGCGCTCCAAAAGATCGCTAAATTCGCTCTGTAGCTTCGCCGTCTCATTTGCAAATGCCACGGCGTAGGGCACCATTTGGGATTTGCCCTCGTGCACTATCGCGCCGTAGCAGCGCTCGCAGACCTCGCCGTGAGGCGTGCGCATAAACAGCCCCTCTTGCAGCAAAAATTCCTTCGCTTGCGCAAGCGAGCTAAATTCCTTTTGCAAGCGCTTGTTCGTGCCTTCGATGATTAGGGCTTGCCAGCTTTTTTGCATATCGCTTAACACGAGCCCGATGCGGTGCACGCCTTTTAAAAGCTCCAGATAAAATGGCTGCAAAATCCCCTGCGCGCCGGCTTCGGCGATGAGCGCTGCGTGCATACTCTCGTGTATTTCGCGCGTGAAATCATACATTTTGCTCTTTAGCTCGCGCTGCCGCGCCTCATCGTAGCCTAAGCGGCGAAATTCTTGCAGTAGCGGATCCTCTTTGAGATCAACTATGCGGCGTAGTACGGCTATTCGCGCAGTATCGCTAGGCCCAAAGCCGCAGATCTCCAGCCCACGCGCGATCAGCTCGGCGTGCGGCTCGTCGTAGAGGGCGTTTAGCTGCGCTTTAGCAGTCGCCGCCATCTCGCTAAGTTTTGCAAAATCGTTCATCGCGTATCCTTTTTGCCGTTTTTATCGTCTTTTTGCGAGCAGAATGTGTCTGCTTTGAGAGCAAAATTCTATCCTCGCATCCGCTTAAAATTTTAAAATTTCGACATAGATTTTTGTCGATTGTATCGAAAAAGTGTTAAATTTGCGCGGTTAAAATGCGAGATTTTTAAATTTAAGGAGTAAAAATGAGCGATTTAAACTTAGACGATTTCGGCGAGCCGCGCATCAAGGTCGTAGCGCTGCCTAAGGATACGAATAGCTCGGGCAATATTTTCGGCGGCTGGATACTTAGCCAGATCGATTTAGCGGGCGCGACGGCGGCGCGCGAGATAGCGCCCGAGCGGGTCGTGACGATCTCGATGCAGGAGGTAACTTTCAAGCAGCCCGTATTTATCGGCGATGTCATCAGCTGCTACGCAAAAGTCCTAAGCGTGGGAAATACCTCTATCCGCGTGCAGATCGAGGTCGCAGCGCTGCGGCTGGGCGAGGATGGATTTCGCGAGTGTCTGCACGTAACCAGCGCGATCGCAACCTACGTAAGCGTGACCAAATCAGGTCAGAAAAAGCCGATCAGCGCAGAGATCAAGCGGCTGCACGGATTTTAAAATTTCTCAGACTTTAGTTTCGGCTCAAGGAATTTTAGCGTCAAGCTTATAACGCGAAAATTCTTATGCGGGATTAGCTTAGTGCACAGAATTTACTGCATAAAATTTTATAATTTCAAGCGTGGAATTTTGCTATGCAGTATTTTGGTGGAAAACCTCGCAGACAGAATTTTAGAATTTTAGAATTTTAGAATTTTGCGGCGCGCAGATTAATAAACAAATTAAAACGCGCCGCAACAAGTGGTGCTAGCAGCTAGTTTGCAGCGTCTTGAAGCTCTTCTTCGATCTCGGAGTTGCTTTTTACGACCATGCCCGAGCCGTGGATGACGCTAGGCATGCAGGATGTGCAGATATGCACCGTCTCGCCGTTTTTATGCGCCTTGATAAAGACCGCATTTTCATCATCGCTACTTTTTAGCGAACAAATATTGCAAATGTAAATATCGCCTGATTTCATAGAAATCCTTTCTTAAAAAATTTCGCACTATTTTATAAAAATTTCAAAATTTTTCATTGATTTTAGTTAATCTTTAGCGATTTTTATTGCGGGCGCTTTCGTCTATCAGCACTACGTGCGTCAAAAAGATGATGAAAAATAGCTGGAAAAATAATCCTACCAGCGGGATCAAACATAGCAGATAAAAAATAAAAGCACTTAGGGCAAATTTATATCCGCCACCCATTTTATAGCAGCGCTCGAAGCTTTTCGCGCTTAACGCGTTTGAAGCGACGTCGATTAGAACCAGCTTGTAATAGATATAAAAAAACGGCACGTTTATGATAAATAAATTTATCACCGGCACGAACAAAAGCACCGAACAGATAAATAAAATCGCTAAAAATTTTAAAATTTCAACGCTCATCAGCTTTAGCACTCGCGCCGTGCTCGCTTCGTTCGCGCGGCTTAGGTGGTAGTGGCGCGCGTTGATCTCTTTAGTGACTGCGGGCGTCAGAAAGGCCGCGATGATAAGCGCGCAAAACACGCTAAGCATCAGCACCGCAAAGCTGGCAAATACCGAAAAAATCGCGCCGATAATCCACTTCGTAGCAGCAAAGCTTAGAATTTTTGCAATTACCGGGAAGCGCTGCTCGTCCAAGAAGCTAAAATCGCCGCTTTGCGCGCCCTGTGAAAGCGCGTCAAAAAGCTCTTTGCCGCCGAAAAATGCGAGCGTACCTAAGATTATGAGCGAGCACACAAGTGGTAGTAGGGAGAGCAGAATGAACTTGCGCGTAAAAAAATCCTGCTTTGCCAAATTAAAAATTCTACCCATGTATGCTCCTATTTGCGTTATTTTAGCGACTTTTGCGACGGAATTTGAGCTGAGTTTATTTTAACTGCCGCACGAAACGTGCCTCATCAATCCGCTCGCTTGGCTCATTCGCTTGCTTTAGCCGGCTTATTTCGCATTATAATATGAAATTTATGCTTTGATCGCTTGCCTGCGTTTAATCTACTCATTTATAGTGCGTAAAGGGAGACCGCATCCTAGCTTAGTTTTACCTGTTGCGAATATTTATTTGCTTGCTGCGCAGAATTTTGCCACTTGTATGCAAGCAAAGCATTGCGTAAAATTTCAGGTACAAAACTGCAGAATTTCAAATCAAAGCCCTTTTTTAAAATTTGCCTGCCGAAATTTTATAGGTGGAATTTTAAAATTTTAAAGATAAATTTCGCAAGCAAACCCACGACTTCATTTCGTCGCGTCGTAGATCTTTTGCAATTGCTCGTAAATTTCGTTTGCGCTTACTGCGCCTTTTGATAACACCTCGATTAGCACCTCGTTATCTTCAAGGTTTCCCCAGATTTTGCGGTAGCTTCCCTCTTTGTAGCCGTTATTTTGGCGGAATTTATTCAGCACGTTTTTGCCGATATATTTGGCAAAAAGTATTTCTAAGCTCACTCCGCATTTAATCGCGACGCGAAAAAAATCGGTCAGTAGCTCGCCGATTTGTAGCTCAAAGCCGCTCGTTTCGTGGATTATAAGCTCGATGTCGTTTACGATTTCGTAGATGCTGTATTCGCGCACGTCGTAGGCGTAGGAGCTAAACTCAGCAAACCCGCTTACTGCCGTGACGTCGCTTACGATGTGATCGATGTTTTTGCTGCCGTAGTATTGCTCTAGAATATAGCTCATTACGAAGTGCCAAATATCAACGATCTCGATGACGATATTATTCACGTCCGGCGCTGCAGAGATATTTTTCCAATGCTTCCACGCAAAGCTATCGATGAGCTCTGCGCATTCCATGTAAATGCAGCGCTTCCAGTTGATAAGTTTGCCGTTTTTTGTATAGCCGTCCTCCCAGCCCACGCCATTTGTTTCGTCGTTTAGGGCTTGCTGCATCAAAAACATCTCTTTTACTTTTTTATAATTTTCCATAAAAATTCTCCTAATTTTGGCTCGCGATTATAGCTAATAAAAGAAAATCATTGTATAATTTAGCAAAAAGGAGGCTTAAAATGTGTGTCGCTCAGGATAAATTCGACGAGTTTTTAGGCAGGATGAAACTCCTATCTCTCGGAGTTTTGCGCAATAATCTGCCATATTGCTGCAGTGCATTTTATGCCTACGATCCGCAAAATAAGGAGCTCATCATCGCAAGCGCGAGCGACTCCGAGCATATCAAAGCAGTCTTTGCCAACCGCGGAGTTGCGGCTACGGTCGCACTGGATACGAAATTTGTAGGCAGGATCAAAGGCGTGCAGATTTGCGGCCATATCCGTAGCGCGGATGAGCGCGAAACCTCGCTATATCTTAAGCGCTTCCCGTTTGCGCGCGCGATGGAGACCGATTTTTTTACAATCAGAATCGATTGGATGAAAATGACCGATAATACTCTAACTTTCGGCAAAAAACTAATTTGGGAACGCTAGTTCGCTAAGAATACCATATATTTACTTTTACAAAATTTTAGACTTGCGAGGCTTAAATTTTATCTAGTAAGATTTTGAAATTTGCATAAATTCTATTTTGTCGATTTTTTAAAGAATTTCACCATTAGATCCGCTTTAAAATTTCCGTTCGGTTGGTTTTTGGAATTTTACAGCATGGAATTTAGTGTAAAATTTCATCTTGCAAGCGGGGATTGTCACAAATTTTATTCCCTTAGAAGCGGAGCCTGCCACGTAGAATTTCTTTAAAATTCTAAAATTTAACTTTTCAAATTTAGCCTGACGCGCGAGCTTAGCTCCGCCGCTTTCTGATTTCGCTTACTAGCCGCCCGCCGATCGCGTAGTCGTCAGTGGATATTTCATCTATCGTAACGACCGTGGTTTTCTCGCCCCTGCCTAGCACGGCTACGAGGGCGTCGGTGAGATTCTTGACGAGCCTTGCTTTTTGTTCGCGACTTAAGCCGCCGCGCTCTTTGGTGATTTTGACGTTTATATAGGGCATTAATTCTCCTTAAAATAAGCGTAATTGTAGCTAAAATTTCGTCTGTGCGCCTAAAAGTGCGAAATTTTATGTTAAAATCGCCGCGATCTGAATTTAAGGAGAAAATATGCCATTGTTAGATAGTTTTAAGGTCGATCATACCCGCATGAATGCCCCGGGCGTGCGGCTCGCAAAGAGTATGCGCACCAAAAGCGGCGATAAGATCAGCGTCTATGATCTGCGGTTTTGCCGCCCGAATTTAGAGATCATGAGCGAGCGCGGCACCCACACGCTGGAGCATCTTTTCGCGGGCTTCATGCGCGAGCACCTAAATAGCGCGGACGTCGAGATCATCGACATCTCGCCGATGGGGTGCCGCACGGGCTTTTATATGAGCGTGATCGGCGCACCTTGCGAGAGCGCCGTCGCGGCGGCGTGGAGCGCGAGTATGAAGGATATTTTGGGCGTAGGCTCTCAAGCAGATATCCCCGAGCTGAATAAATTTCAATGCGGCACCTTCGCGATGCACTCGCTAGCAGAAGCCAAACAGATCGCGCAAAACGTGCTAAATAAGGGTATCGGCGTGATCAAAAACGACGAGATCGCGCTGGATCCAAGCAAGATAAAATAGTTTTGAAATTTAAGAGATAGTGCAAAATCTAGCACTATCTCTTTGAGCGCTCGCTCGGTTCGCGATCAGTGTATAACGCATCATAAAATATTATCGTAAAATGTGCAAAAATTCGAGGCACAAAATGCGTATTTGCTAAAACAAGCCAGAGGCAACATCTATTTATAAGCCGATTTAGCTTTATAAACCGACTTGGCGCTTGCCGTAAAGTCTGCGTCACGCGAGGTTTTTGATAAAAGCTACGATTTGGCTTTAAGCTGGGTGGCAAAAGCGCGCAAGCAAAGCTCATATCAAATTTAATAAATTTATCTCGTAGGTCGGCTTTAAATTTATAAGAATTTTTAAAATTTCGTCTTAAATTAAAGCCGAAATTCTATCCGCAAATACCCTGCTTATGCACATTATTACTTTCAGATGCGATCTTCAATCCTGCATAAAAATCGCATAGCAAAACGAGAATTTAAAATTTTTATTTAAGGTTTCGTTGTGAGTTTGGCGCTTGAAATTTCACTTTCGCTGCACGAAAAGAATGCTAAAATTCCGTCGAAACCGCGCCGGATGCGGTGAACTTAAAGGAGAGAAAATGCAAAGAATTTTTCATATAAAAGATGCTATTTGTAGCGACGAGCGAGCCGTAAAAACGACATTTTTTACTACGGAGGCCACTTGCGGCGTGGTTTGGATCGTCAAGCGCGGCCAGGTCGTAGCGCCGCATATTCACCCAGACGGCGATGACGTGTGGATATGCTTAAGCGGACGCGGCGTGTTTTATCCGAGCAAGGGTGAGGAGGTGCCGATCTGTGCGGGCGATCTAATCATTTCCAAAAGCGGAGAGTGCCACGGTATGAAAAATACGGGCGATGAGGATTTTGTGTTTGCAAGCGTTACGGCGCCGATTCCGTGCGGCTACGAAGCGCTTTGAATTAAAATTTGCCAGAGATTTTGTGGTATTCGTAAAATAAATTAGCGCCGCAAAGAGTTGAATCAGAATTTGTCTGTAGCGTTAAATTTCATAAATTTAGCCGCGCTTTTGTACAATTTCAAATGCTGCGCAATCTGCGGCGAGATTAAATTTGAGGCAAAAGATGTATGAGGATTTTACGCAAGAGCCAAAGGATGAGCGCGCGCAAAAGAAGCGCAAAGCTAGGGCGCGCAAGGTAGAAGCAGATCGTAAACCGGTGCGAGACGGGCCTAGAGGCATGCGACTGCGGCGCAAGATAGCGCTTGGTATAACGTTTGCGTTTGCGGCTTTTAGCGCGCTCGCTCTGTTTGCGGTTATAAATTCCGCAGACGACTACTCGCCGCGGGACGACGAGCAGATCAAATACAGCGATTTTTATAAAAAAGGAGACGAAATTTACGCTCTCGTGGTGGGTGCGGGCTATTTTGCGATACCGAGCGCGGACGCGGCGAGCTTTCGGGTTTTGGATTTCGGCTCCGGCTACCGCTCCAACGTCGCAGCGGATAAAAATGCCGTATATTGCGGCAACATCGCGATGAGCGAGCTAGAGCCCGCGCGCACGAAAGCCGTAGCGTTCGGATACGTAAGCGACGGGCGAGTTAGCTATTTTTGCGACGGCGAGGCGGTGTGGAACGACGCGCTGGGAGCGTTTAAGCTCACTTATCAAACCTTGGCGCATATCTTTTGGGATGCGCCCAAGCCGCAAAGCTACATTTATAAATTTAAGCGAATGGACGCTACGGATCTGCGCCAAATCGCGGGTGTATATTACGCTGCGCAGGGCTCTCGCGCGTTTTATAAGGGAGAGGTTTTGCCGGGCGCCGATGCCGCGAGCCTGCGCCATATAGAGGGAAGCGATGGGCGCGCTAGCGACGTTTACGCCGCGGACGGCGCGAATGTGTATTTTAAAAACCTGCGCCTTGACGCGCGCGATAACGGCGGGCATTACGAACTTTTGAGGCAGCGGCTGAGCTATTTTTTGTGGGATGCGAAAAGCGGCGACGTTTTTGCGAATGATTTAAAATTTGACCCCGCCTCCGCGCCCTATACTCCGCTAAATAGGCAGCTTGAGCACTCAAACCATCTGCTTTTTGCCTCCCTTGGCGGCATCTACTATTTCGACGAAAATGACGGAAAGCAAAAGCGCGCGGCAGACAATCCCTTTGCGGGCGAAGTTCGCGCGCTTAGCGGCAGCGTATTTCAAAGCGGTAAGCGGATATATTTTTTAGAAGGCGCGGATGTTTGGGGCGGCGGTCGCAGCACTCGCAGGCTGGTCGCTCGCAAAAGCGGGCTTTTCGCGCTCGAGCTGCCGCATGAGTGGCGCAGGGTCGGCGGCGTGCACGGCGGGCTATACGGCTGGGTCTATTCAAACGGCGGGCGATTTTTCTACTTTGACGATCTGGGCTCTTCGCAGCTGATAGATCGGTGCATTTATGAGATCAGAGATTTAAACTTGGTTGAAATTTTGCTTCAAAAAAGCAGCTTTGGCACGAGTAAAATTCGCGAGATGATAAAGAGCGGCGGGCTTGAGGCGGTGGATGGCGAGCTGCTTTTGGAGGTAAAGACGCGGGTGGAATTTTAGTGCGATTTGAGCACAATTCGAGCGCAGAAAGCGCTGCTAAATTTTAAAATTTGATTTTTGCGTAAATTTATGAAATTTAAGCGGTACTGCGGGCTTTGGCGCGAGCTTACGTTTAAATTTTATAGCAAATCGCCTTTGGAGCAGTCGTGCAAAATTTCGTTTCGCGTCGTCGCGACGGCGCGCGAAATATTTTATATCGGTCGCGATCTTTGCGTCGCGGCGTGCTTAGATAAGGCGTCGCCGTAAATTTTATTTTAGTGCTACAGCTTTCCTAAAATTTCGCTAGCAGTGTGGGCGACGCGGCGACAGAGCGTAAATTTAAAAGACTCAATCGCAAAGTTGCACGCATAAAATTTGCTCGCCGAGCTCGCAAGATAAAATTTAGCGGCTTGGATTCAAAAGCGTAAATTCCTTTTTTGATATGAAATTTAACAGAGTGGGTGCATATCAAGCGGCGCGATCAAAGCGCCGTTTTGCAAACTCGCGAGCTTTAAGTGAAGCAAAAACAAAGCGCTATTTTATAAAGCCGCTTGCCACTACGCGATCGCGCTCGTCGTAAAAAACCGCGAGCTGTGCCGGAGCAATGCCCGCTGCGGGCGCGGACAGTACGGCATGCACGCCGCCGTCTTCGCGCGGCGAAATTTTAACGAGGAGTTTGGCGCTGCGGTAGCGGATCTTAACGCCGAGACCCGCCATATTTAAAATTTCATCCCTGCTTAAAAAGGCGTTAAAATTTTCGGTGTCGAACTCGTAGGTCGCCAGTTCCTCCTTGCCGCCCACGACGATCTCGTTTTTATGCGGGTCGATGCTTAGCACGAAGTGCGGCTCATGCGCGCCGTGCACCGTAAAACCGCGGCGCTTGCCGATCGTGTAGTGCATATAGCCCTCGTGAGTGCCGATGGCGTTGCCCGCGCGGTCGCGCACGATGCCGGGCATTTTGGTGCCCGTATGACGGTTCAAAACGTCGATGTAGGTGGTATCCACAAAGCAGATCTCGCTGCTTTCGCTCGCAGAGGCGATCTGCGAAAGCTCCGTATAGGCGCACGCAGCCTCTTTGACGTCCTTTTTATACATCCCTCCAAGCGGAAAGAGCATAAACTTAAGCGCGGCGGGATCGATGTTTGCTAAAAAATAACTCTGATCTTTGCTAAGGTCGGTTGCGGCTTTTAAAAGCCCATCCTCGATACGGACGTAGTGCCCGGTAGCGAGGCGCTCAAAGCTCTGCTCGCGCGCAAATTCCAAGAGCTTGCCGAGCTTTATGCGGCGATTACACAGCGCGCAGGGATTCGGCGTAAGACCGTCGATATAGGCCTGCACGAAGGGCTCGTAAACATCGCGATTAAAATCATCCTGCAGATCCAAAATGTGGATTTTTATACCTAAAAACTCGCCTACCTTGCGGACTTTGGCGATGTTTGCTTCGTGATAGCCCGGCTTTGCGTGCAGCTTCATATAGCAGCCCTGCACCTCGTGGCCTGCGTCTTGTAGCAGCTTCGCGCACATCGAGCTATCCACGCCGCCGCTCATCGCGACTAAAATTTTCATTCGTTCTCCTTACGTCGCACATTCGTTAAAATTTCATCCACGCTGTTGCAGAGCTTAAAATTTTGCAGATCGCTTTCGTTTATCGCACCAGATTTTAGCAGTGAAGTGCGGAAAAACTCCATCAAAGGCGCGTAAAATTCCTCGTCGTAAAGATAGATCCGTGCGCGTTTAAAGCCCGTCTGCACCAGCACTAAAATTTCAAAAAACTCATCCAGCGTCCCAAATCCGCCAGGAAAGATGGCGAAAATTTCGCTGTTTTCGATGAGAGCGCCTTTGCGTGGCGCAAATGCCGAAAATTTCGCGCCCTGCGTCAAAAAGCCGTTGCTTTTTTGCTCAAACGGCAGCATGATGTTAAAGCCCACGCTGTGCGTTCTTGCTCTCGCAAATGCGCCTCGGTTGGCGCCTTGCATAATGCCGCCACCGCCTCCGGTGATGATCGAGTATCCTAAATCAGCGAGCCCCTCGCAGAGCTTTTGCGCGTCTTTTACATAGCGATTATCCTCGCTAAAGCGCGCCGAGCCGAAGATCGTGGCGCTTTTGCCCACGTTTTTGAGATTGTCGCGGGCAATTTTGATGTCTTTTAGAATTTCTTTTAACTGCATGATTAATCTATCTTTTGTGTATATTATTTAAAATTTCAGCTTTAAGAATAGCATTAAATTTTTAAAATTCCGTTTAAAATAGTAGAATTTGCGCGATTTAAAATCTCATCGTAAATCATACTAGGTTGCTAAGTTTTCGTAAGAATCCGCCGACGCCGCGGTAAGCGCTCATATCGATAGGCTCGCAGCCCTGTTTGCTCAAAAATCGCGAGACGCTCTGTTTAAGCGCGATCGTAGCGGGTGAAAACGGATAGTGCGAGTTAAAAAGCGCGCGATTTTGTGAGCAGATGGCTACTTGTTTGCAAAACGGCACAAAGCCTAGCAGTTTAAAGCCCAGCTCGCTTATATTGCGGTGCGCAACCGACTTTAGATTGTCGTAGATCATCACGGCGTCATCCTCGCTCGCGGTGAAATTTAGCAAAAACAAAACCTCTTTTTTGCTCGCCCCAAGCGTCTTTAAAAGCGCGTAGGTGTTGCTTATCGAGCAGGGTTCGTTCGCGCACAGCACGATATTTTCGTCGCCGATGCTCAAAAAATCTCCAAGATACTCAAGCCCCGCATCGATCAAAATAAAATCGAAGATTCCCGCCTCTTTTAGCTCGCTTGCGAAGCAAGCAGGGCTTTCGTGAGCCTTTGCGTTTGCGGAATTTCCGGCTTTTTTGGAATTTGATGAGCGGGCGGAATTTTTCATTTCATCTTCACTTGCGGAATTTTGAGAATTCTCGTCAGGGATTGAATTTTGCTTGGTGAAATCATTGCTTTTAAAATTCTCTAGGCTTTCTGATTCTGTAAAATTCCATCCATCTTCGCAATTCTGCGGCTTTTTGGCTGCACAATTCGTAGAATTTTTTGCAGAGTTTGCCATTGAATTTGAAGCGGCGGAATTTTCTGAGTTGTTTTTGTCATCAGAGCTCGTAAGCTTTTGCACATAATTGCGCGAGCCGCTACTTTCGTCGCCTTCCCGGTTTTGTGCGCTATCCATAGAATTTTGCATGACGCAATCGTCCGCGCTAGAGCTTGCGTTTTTGATAGAATTTTGCGCCATAGAATTCGCGCTATTTACAGAATTTTGTGAAGCAAGCGCGGGCGAAACGAGCGTTAAATTTTGAGAAATTTTTATTGCGATGGCGCTTGGTAGCGAAATCCTCTTTCTTTGCAAAGCGTTTAAGATGATCTCTTGATTGTTTAAATTTGGCGCTTCGATGATCGCCGTGCGGTAGCCCTGCTCGCTTAGAATTTCGGCGAAATTTGCTGCAATCACGCTCTTGCCGACTCCGCCCTTGGCGCTTAAAAAATTTACGATTTTAGTTTGCATATCAGTCCTCTTTTAAATTTCATCTCTCCAAGTGGCAAAATCACGCTTATGCGCTCGCAGGCACCCGGATGCGGCAGCACGAGCTGCTCGCAGGCACGCACCTTCGCGCTTGCATATAAAATATCCACGTCCAGCGTGCGCGGCGCGTTTTTAAAGCTTCTTTTGCGTCCAAATCGTAGCTCTGCGCGCTGCATGATTTTGAGTAATGTAAGCGGCGGCAGAGAGCTTTGCACGAGCATTACGGCGTTTAAAAAATCGGGCTGATCTAAAAAACCAAACGGTCTGTTTTTTAAAATCAAGGAATTTTGCGCTACGAAAAAGCGCGTATCGCTCTGTAAAACGCGATAAAATCGCTCGAAGCGCCGCCTGATATCTCCTAAATTCCCGCCGAGCCCGAGCAGATATAAATTTTTAAAATTTCCGCGCTCGCGGCGCCTCATCGGGAAAACGGCGCTTTTTACGACGCACAGCGCGTCCATGCACTCGTAAAATCCGTTTTTCTTAAGTCGCACATTCATAATCTACTCGCTTAAAATTTCGCAGCCGCCTGCCGTGACGACCACGACGTCCTCGATGCGCACGCCAAATTCGCCGGGCAAGTAAATCCCGGGCTCCACGCTAAAGACCATGCCCTCTTTTAGCACGACCTCTCCGCGCTTTGAGATAAACGGAAGCTCGTGGATATCGACTCCGACGCCGTGTCCGGTGCTGTGGAAAAACGCTTCGCCGTAACCATGCCTCGCGATAAAATCCCTAGCCGCCGCGTCGATCTCGCGCGCCTTTTTGCCAGGCATAATCGCCGCGATCGCTAGAGCTTGCGCCTCTTTTACGATCTCGTAAATTTCTTGCCGTTTGGCGTTTTTAAAATTTTGCTCTTTACCGAAGTTAAAATTTTCGTCAAAGCACGCCGTGCGCGTCCTATCGGAACAGTAACGATTAAATTTAACCCCCGCGTCAAGCAGGAGCAAATCGCCCTCTCTCAGCCGCTTTTTACCGGGCAGAGCGTGCGCCTTTGCGGCGTTTTCGTTGATCGCTACGATAGGCGAAAAGCTAAGCGCGAGCTCGCCCTTTTTCTTAAAGATGAGTTCGGCGTTAAAAAACAGCTCCTTTTCGCTCATGCCTTCGCCCTCGGCGCGTACGAACGCGGCAAATTCGTCAAATCTTTCCGCACCCAGCTGTGCCGCTTGCTTTAAAATTTTTATCTCGTCTTCTGATTTTACTATGCGCGAAATTTGCGAAAAATTCGCACGCGCCTTAAATCTTATCCCAAGCCCTTTGCTCAGCGCCTCCCACTCGCCCGCGCTAAAATCGTACGGGTTATAAGCAAGCTCCTTTACGCCTGCCTTTCGCAAAAACAGCCGCGCATCTTTTATCAAATTTCGCTCGACCTCGATAACTTCGGTATCTTGGCAAAGCTCGCGCGCCTCGATGCTATAACGCGCATCCGTGAGGAAAAATTTGCGCCCGCCGAGGCTCAAAAATATCGCGTTGTCGCAACTGTATCCGCACTCGTGAAATACGGCGTTTTCATCCTTTAGGATAAAATTTTTCAAATTTAATCCCAAACTTATTTGGCTTTCTGCTCGGCTCTGGCAGCTTTGATCTGCTCAAAAATTTGAATCATTCCGATCATCGCCAGATGGTATCCCACGGGGCCAAACCCGATTATCTGACCCGCAGTAACGGGTGCTATTAGACTTTTTTGTCTAAGTTCCTCCCTGCGAGCGATGTTTGAGATATGCACCTCGATCACGGGCAGACTGACTGCGGCGAGCGCATCGCGGATAGCGAGCGAAGTGTGCGTGTAGGCGGCGGGGTTGATGATGATACCGTCGCAAGTGCCGAAGCACTCTTGGATCTTATCGACGATCTCGCCTTCGAAATTGCTCTGGAAAAACTCGATCTCGTTGCCGCTCTGATCGGCGACCGCCTTCATCTGTTTATGGATGTCCTCCATCTTCATAACTCCGTAAATAGCGGGCTCGCGCATACCGAGCATATTGATATTCGGTCCTTGAATCACCATAATTTTCATTTTTGCATCCTTGTTTTTGAAATTTAAGCGAAAATTATAACCAAAGCGAGCTTATTTTTTACTATGGCGCTAAATTTGCCCGCTCAAGCCCGGTTGCTAAAATTTTATCTCTAAATTTAGCACGGAAGAGAATTTTATGCTAAAATCACGCGCTGTTTTAGATAAGGAAAACGATGAGAATTTTAAGGGCGAAGTGGATTCTTGCCTGCGATGAGAATTTCAAAATTTTAAAAGATGGCGCGATCGTCTTTGACGAGAAAATAATCGAGGTCTGCGCCTTTGCTCGTGCGGCGCGCAAATACCCGCAAGCAGAAATTTTGGACTTTAGCGGCGATATAGCGATGCCTGCGTTTATAAATCCGCATGTGCATTTGGAATTTAGCGCAAACAAAGGCACGCTGCGCTACGGCGATTTTTTGGATTGGCTAGGCAGCGTCATCGCCTCAAGGCAGCAGCTGGATGCCGCGGCACGCGGACGGCTAATCGCGGAGCAGATCGCCGCGATGATGCGAAGCGGCGTGGGTACGATCGGCGAAATTTCAAGTTTCGGCGGCGAGGCTGAAGCTTGCGCGCAAAGCGGCATTAGAACCGTGTTTTTTAATGAAATTTTAGGCGCGAGCAAGGACGCTGCGGCGGAGAATATCTCTAAATTTAAAGAGCGATTTGGGCGCGCAAAGGCGCTCGCAAACTCGCTTTTTATCCCCGCCGTGTCGGTGCACTCGCCGTACTCGGCGCACCCGCAGATTACGAAGTTTGCGACGAAGCTTGCCCGCGAAAACGGACTTGCTATAAGCACGCATTTTATGGAGAGCGCGTATGAGCGGCAGTGGCTGCGCACCGGTCGCGGTAAGCTTAAAACCTGGCTTGCCAAATTTAATCCCGCGCCCGCGCCTTTTTATTCGCCGCAGAGCTTCGTAGCGCATTTTAGCGGGCTTCGCACGCTTTTTACGCATTGCGTTTGGGTAGATGATTTTAGTATCTTTGATCCGAAACTCCACTCGATCACGCACTGCGCGCGCTCCAACCGCCTGCTTAGCAAAAAGCGGCTAAGCTTTAAAAAGCTGCTCGCAAGCGGGCTTAATTACAACATCGCTACCGACGGGCTTAGCTCAAATTTTAGTCTAAGCTTTTTAGACGAGCTGCGTGCAAATTTAATGATGCACGACGAGCTGGGCTTGGCAGAGCTAGCGCGAGTGCTGATTTTAGGCGCGACGAGAAACGCTGCTGCGGCGCTGGGGCTAAATTTGGGCGAGCTGAGAGCCGGCAAGCTCGCCGATATCGCCGTTTTTGAAGGCATTGAGTGCGAGCAAAGCCAGCTGGCGCTACAGCTCATTTTGCAGAGCAAAAACGCAAAATCACTTTTTATCGAAGGAATGAAATGCAATTTCTAAAAAACATCTTTGCGCCGATCGGCGCCGTGCTCGGGTTTATCAACAAATACTTTAAATCCCTGATTTTTCTGCTTATTTTGTTTTTGATTTTCGCAGGCGGCGAAAGCGCGCAACAAAAGGGCGCGAATCTCGCTCAGCTTTCATTAAGCGGCGCGATAATGGACGATAGTGAAATTTTAGAAAAGATCGAAACCCTGAAAAACGACGAGGCGATCAAAGGAGTGCTTCTGCTGATCGATAGTCCTGGCGGCGCGCTAAGCCCGAGCGTGGAAATTTCGCTGGCTATCAAATCCCTAAACTCGCGCAAGCCGGTCGTCGCCTACGCCAAGGGCACGATGGCGAGCGGCAGCTATCTAGGCGGCGTGTGGGCAAGTAAAATTTACGCAAATCCGGGCAGCTTTATCGGCTCCATAGGTGTGATCATGCAGGGCTTAGACGTGAGCGAAGCTGCCGCTAAACTAGGCTTTGCCGAACAGATCGTCAAAGCGGGCGAGCTCAAAGAGGCGGGCACGATGATGCGAAAATGGAGCGACGCGGAGCGCGCGAGCTTGCAAGCCCTGGTGGATGAGAGCTATGAACTATTCACGCGCGAGGTGGCGCAGGCGCGCTCGCTGGATCTTAGGAAGCGCGATACGTGGGCGAATGCGCGAGTATTTTTAGCTAGCGGCGCCAAAGGCGTCGGACTCATCGACGAGGTGGGCTCTTTAGAAGACGCTAAGAGCGCGCTCGTAAAAGCTAGCGGTGTAGCAGATCCGATCTGGCAGGAGCCCTCGGCGTATGAAAAGATGATGGATAAGCTGGCAAATAAAAGCGAGAGCTTGGTGCGCGGGGCATTCGGCGCGAAGCTGATGGCGTATTAGAATTTTAGAAATTTTAAATTACGAGGGAATTTTAAGAGTAGAATTTTGTATGCGAAAGCTACGCTGGGTTTAATTGCTTTTAAACTTCCTCGCTTTTTCATTTGGCATTTTCTTTAAAATTTTATCTTTTTCTTCGTTTAAAGCTCCTCGTTTTCTCTAAATTATTCAGCCCCCTTTAAGCATCGCTCTTGTATAATCACAATTCTGTTTCGCACCG
>ERZ773100.206-NODE-206-length-35126-cov-4.812181_pt1 | contig 35126 bp, 33 predicted proteins | sample MGYA00511119_ERZ773100 | MGnify/ENA primary metagenome ERZ773100 (study PRJEB29015, sample SAMEA2738000) | human oral metagenome | biome: human oral; feature: human-associated habitat; material: dental | place: China | collected 2111 ...
CATTCTATTTAATTTTTATCCTAAAATCTGGAATGTAACTCACTTATTTTTATTAGATTAAATATGTAAAATAAGTCAATGAGGAGGTTTGGATTGAAAGATAGAAATAAAATAGATAAAAAATATAAATGGAACTTAAATGATATATATGAAAATTATGATATGTGGGAAAGTGATTTAGAAAAATTTGAAAAACTTACAAAAGAAGTTCCTAAATTTAAAGGTGAAATTAAAAAGAGTGCTAAAAAGTTTGTTGAATTAGAGTTACTAATGGAAAAAATTTCAAAACTTTTGGATAGATTATATCTTTATCCATATATGTTAAAAGATTTAGATTCAACAGATGAAATGACTTCTATAAAAATGCAAGAGATAGAAATGATTTACTCAAAATTCGCAACTGAAACTGCTTGGATAAGTCCAGAAATGTTAGAAATTCCAGAGGAAACTATGAATGAGTGGATAAAACAATATCCTGAATTGGAAGAAAGAAAATTTGGTTTATCAGAAATGTATAGATTAAGAAAACATGTACTTTCAGAAGATAAAGAAGAATTACTTTCTCATTTTTCACAATTTATGGGTTCATCTTCTGATATATATGCTGAACTTTCAATATCAGATATAAAATGGAATACTGTTAAATTTTCAACTGGAGAAGAAATACCAGTGTCAAATGGAGTTTATTCAAAAATTTTAGCAACTAATAGAAATCAAGAAGATAGAAGATTAGCATTTGAAGCACTATATAAAAGTTATGAAAATAGTAAAAATACTTTTGCAGCAATATACAGAGCTATTGTACAAAGAAATGTAGCTTCTTGCAATGCTAGAAGCTATACATCTTCACTTGATAGAGCTTTAGAAAACAAAAATATTCCTAGAGAAGTATATTTTTCTTTGGTTGAATCTGCTCAAGAAAATACTGCACCTCTTAAAAGATATGTAGAACTTAGAAAAAAAGCATTGAAATTGAAAGAATACCATTACTATGACAACAGTATAAATATAGTTGATTATGACAAAGTTTTTAAATATGATGATGCTAAGGAAATGGTTTTAAAGTCTGTTGAACCATTAGGAGAAGACTATCAACAAAAAATGAAAAGAGCTATAAGTGAAGGTTGGCTTGATGTTTTTGAAACTAAAAATAAAAGAAGTGGGGCATATTCAATAAATATTTATGATGTTCACCCTTATATGCTTTTAAATTACCAAGAAACTATGGATGATGTATTTACTTTAGCTCATGAGTTAGGACATACATTACATAGTATGTTATCAAGTGAAGCACAACCTTATTCAACAGCAGATTATACAATATTTGTTGCAGAGGTAGCTTCAACATTTAATGAAAGATTAATCTTAGATTATATGCTAAAAAATTCAGATGATAGCTTAGAAAAAATAGCTTTACTTGAACAAGCATTAGGAAATATAGTAGGAACTTATTATATACAAACTCTATTTGCTACTTATGAATATGAAGCACATAAAATGATAGAGGAATACAAAGCAATAACTCCTGATATTTTAAGTGATATTATGTTTAACTTATTTAAAAAATATTTTGGAGATACAGTTACAATAGATGAATTACAAAAAATTATTTGGGCAAGAATACCTCATTTTTATAATTCACCTTTCTATGTTTACCAATATGCAACTTCATTTGCAAGTTCAGCAAAACTATATGAAGACTTAAAAACTAATCCAGAAACTAGAGAAAAATATTTAACTCTTTTAAAATCAGGTGGAAATAATCACCCTATGGAACAATTAAAGTTAGCAGGTGTGGACTTAACTAAGAAGGAATCTTTTGATGCTGTTGCAAAAGAATTTGATAGATTACTTGATATTTTAGAAGATGAATTGAAGAAAATTAATTTAATTTAAAAACTTAAAAGAATTGTTATAAAGAAATTTATAATAGTTCTTTTTTATTTACAAAAATTTTTCAAAATTATGCTATAATTTAAAAATAGAATAGGAGTTGATTTTGGAGATTATGGAAATTATTGAAAGCAAAGAAAATAAATTAATAAAATCTTTAAAAAAATTAAAACAAAAAAAATATAGAGATAGTGAAAATAAATTTTTAGCAGAGGGATATAAATTTTTAGATTATAATTATTCCCCTGAAATGATAATTATTAGAGAGGATATTTACCAATCTAATTTTTATTTTGAAAAAATAAATAAATTTTCTTGTAAGAAAATAGTTGTAACAACTAAAATTTTTGAAGAATTAAGTTCACAGGAAAACTCACAAGGGATTATAATTCTATATAATAAAAAAACAGATGATTTAAAAACGCTTTCAAATAACTTAGTTATTTTAGATGATGTGTCTGATCCTGGAAACTTAGGAACAATTATAAGGATTTGTGATGCAACCAATTTTAAGGATATTATTTTAACTAAGGGCACAGTTGATGCTTACAATGAAAAGGTTATAAGGGCAACTATGGGTTCAATCTTAAATGTAAATCTTTATTATTTAGAAAAATCTGAAATCATTAATTTTTTAAAAGAAAATAATTATTCTATAATTTCAACCTATTTAGATAAAACTGCTATTCCTTATAATAAAGTAGAATTAAAAGAAAAGAATGCAGTAATTTTTGGAAATGAAGGAAATGGAATTAGTGATGATTTTATAAATATAACTGATTATAAAACAATTATTCCTATACTTTCAAATACAGAATCATTAAATGTTGCAGTAGCAACAGGTATTATCTTATATAAATTTAGAGAGATAGAGGGAGCTTTTTAATATGAAATTTACACATATATCAAAAAAGCAAGTTTTTAAAAATGATGTAATAACTGTTTTTGAAGAAAAGCTTGGCTTGCCTAATAATAATATTGTAACTTGGACATTTACAGGGAAAAAAGAAGTTGTTGCAATAATAGCAGAAATAGATGGTGAAATTATTTTTGTTAAACAATATAGACCTGCAATAAAAAAAGAACTTCTTGAAATCCCAGCAGGTTTAGTTGAAAAGGGAGAAGATATTATTGAAGCTGCTAAAAGAGAATTTGAAGAAGAAATTGGTTATAGAGCAAATAAATTAGAAAAAATATGTACTTACTATAATTCAGCAGGGGTAAATGCAGGGCAATATCATTTATTTTATGCAAGTGATTTAGAGAAAACTCATCAACATCTTGATGAGAATGAGTTTCTTGAAATTGTTAGAATACCTGTAAGCGAAATAGATATTTTTAGTTTTGAAGATTCAAAAACTATAATTGCATTAAGTTATTTAAATATGAAAAATATAGTAAAATAGTTTGTGGAGGTTTATATGTTCGTTTTATCTGCATTGTTACAAGCAGTTATTGTTTCAATAGTTGTTATAGTTGTTCTTCTTATTCCTATTCTTTTTATTTTAGGAAAGTTTAAAAATAAAGATAAAGTTTCTTTAAAGGGAGTTAAAACAGTAGTTTTTAATTTAAATGAGCTTGTAGAAGATTATATGATTTCTACTATATCACTTAATAAAGCTTTATCTCATGAAACAGTTTTAAAAGCATTAGAAAATTTAGTTAATGATAAAAGAATTGAAAAAATAATAATAGATGTTGATGAAGTTGATTTATCAAGAGTGCATATTGAAGAAATAAAAGAAATTTTTGAAAAATTATCAGTTAATAAAGAAATTATTGCAATAGGAACAACTTTTGATGAGTATTCTTATCAAGTTGCCTTACTTGCAAATAAAATATATATGCTTAATACTAAACAATCTTGCCTATATTTTCGTGGTTATGAATATAAAGAACCTTATTTTAAAAATATTTTAGCTAATTTAGGAATTACAGTAAATACTTTACATATAGGTGATTATAAAGTTGCAGGAGAAAGTTTTAGTAATGATAAAATGAGTGAAGAAAAGAAAGAATCTTTAATAAATATTAAAGAAACTTTATTTCAAAATTTTATAAATTTAGTTAAAGAAAAAAGAAAAGTTGATATAACAAATGAAATTCTTTCAGGAGATTTAATTTTTGCTAATTCTGAAAAAGCTATACAATTAGGCTTGATTGATGGACTTTCTACTTATGAGGAAATAGGAATAGATTACAATGAAGATACTGTTGATTTTGAAGAATATATTTCAGCTTATAAAAGAAAGAAAAATAAGAGTAAAAATACAATAGCAGTAATAAATCTTGAAGGTGAAATTGATACAAGAGATAGTAAAGAGGCTAATATCAACTATGATAATGTTGTAGAAAAATTAGATGAATTAGAGGATATTAAAAATTTAAAAGGGCTAGTTTTAAGAATTAATTCTCCTGGTGGAAGTGCCTTAGAAAGTGAAAAAATATATCAAAAATTAAAAAAGTTAGATATACCAATATATATTTCTATGGGAGATTTATGTGCAAGTGGAGGATACTATATTGCAACTGTTGGTAAAAAATTATTTGCTAATCCTGTAACATTAACTGGTTCAATAGGAGTCATTGTCTTATATCCAGAATTTACTGAAACTATCAATAAATTAAAAGTAAATATGGAAGGTTTTTCAAAAGGAAAAGGTTTTGATATCTTTGATGTTTTTTCTAAATTAAGTGAAGAATCAAAAGAAAAAATTATATATAGCATGAATGAAGTGTATAGTGAATTTAAAGAACATGTTATGCAAGCAAGAAATATCAGTGAAGAAGATTTAGAAAAAATTGCTGGTGGTCGTGTATGGCTTGGAAGTCAGGCAAAAGAAAATGGGCTTGTTGATGAATTAGGCTCATTAAATGACTGTATAAATAGTTTAGCAAAAGACTTAGAGTTAAAAGATTTTAAATTGACTTATATCAGAGGAAGAAAATCTATGATGGAAGTTATATCGGCTATGAAACCTCAATTTATAAAGTCAGATATAATTGAAAAATTTGAAATGATTAAAAGTTATTCTAATAAAATTTTATACTATGATGAAAGTTTAGAAAATTTATAATATTTTTGAGGAGATTTGATGAAAAATAGAATACATAATTTTTTTATAATTATTTTATTTTTTAGTTTACATACATTTTTGCATGCAGAAACAAATTATGTTAATAAACAAGGAACAACAATAGAAACAAGATATAATGTTCCTACTGGATATAAAAGAGTGAATGTTGAAAAGGGAAGCTTTGCTGAATTTTTAAGAAATCAAAAGTTAAAACCTTATGGAGAAAAAGCATTATATTACAATGGTAAAGAAAAACCAAATAATGGAATTTACGATAGTGTATTGGATGTAGAAATAGGAAAACAAGATTTACATCAATGTGCAGATGCTATTATGTTACTTAGAGCTGAATATCTTTATTCAAAAAAAGAATATAATAAAATTAATTTTCATTTTACTTCTGGTTTTGAAGCTAAATATTCAAAATGGATTGAGGGGTATAGAATAAGTCTTCAAGGTAAAGGTGCTTATGTTAAAAAAGCTAACCCTTCAAATACATATAAAGACTTTAAAAATTATATGAATATAGTTTTTTCATATTGTGGGACTCTTTCACTAGAAAAAGAAATGAAATTGCAAAGTTTAGATAAAATGAAAATAGGAGATGTTTTTATCAAAGGTGGAAGCCCAGGACATGCTGTAATTATTGTTGATATGGCAGAAAATGATAAGGGAGAAAAAATATTTATGTTGGCACAATCTTATATGCCTGCACAACAAACACAAATATTGATAAACCCTAATAATAAAGAATTAGGGGTATGGTATTCATTAAAGGGAAAAGATGAACTTATTACACCTGAATGGGACTTTTCTATAAATCAATTAAGAAGTTTTTAATTAGGAGATTTTTTATGTTTAAATTTTTATATGTTGGTTTAGGTGGAGCACTAGGAGCTATATTAAGATATAGTTTCTATTTTTTACCAATTCCATATAATAAGACAATTTTTATTAATATATTAGGATCGATAATAATTGGCTTTATTTCTTATTTTACTAAAAATATAAAAATGCTAGACCATAGATTAATTCTATTTTTAACAACAGGACTTTGTGGAGGATTTACAACATTTTCAACTTTTTCACTTGAAACAGTACAATTAATTGAAAAAAATCAATTTATGTCTGCAACTTTATATAGCTTAGGAAGCATTGTTTTATCTATAATTGGTATCTATATTGGATATTATTTAGCTAAGTTATTTTAAAAATATAAACAGAGGTTTAAATTATAGCCTCTGTTTTTCTGTTTCTATAAAATATGGTATAATATACTAAATTAATTCTATTTTAAATATTGGAGTAAAAATGAAAAAAATTTTTGATGATATTTATGTTGGTTCAAATATAATTTCAAAATTAAATGATTATACAAAAGATTTTGATAAAATCTTAATTTTTTCAAATGAAACAATAGCAGACTTATATTTTGAAAAATTTAAGTCAACTTTGAATGAAAAAGATAAGGTTTTTTATTTTGCAATAAAAGATGGAGAAGAATACAAAAATATTGAAAGCATATTACCTGTTTATGATTTTATGTTGGAAAATAATTTTTCAAGAAAATCTTTAGTTATTAGCCTTGGTGGTGGGGTTATTTGTGATATGGGTGGATATATTTCAGCTACCTATATGAGAGGTATAGAATTTATACAAGTTCCTACTTCGCTTCTTGCACAAGTTGATGCAAGTGTTGGAGGAAAAGTTGCTATAAATCATCCTAAATGTAAAAATATGATAGGAAGTTTTAAAAATCCATATAGAGTTATTATTGATGTAGAATTTTTAAAAACTCTACCAAAAAGAGAATTTAAGTCTGGAATGGGAGAGCTTTTAAAACATTCTTTTTTAACAAAAGATAAAAGCTACTTAACATATATAGAAAATAATGTTGAAAAAATTAAAAATTTAGATAACGAGATTTTAGAAAATATTGTAGAACAATCTATAAGAATTAAAAAACATTATGTAGATATAGACCCCTTTGAAAAGGGAGAAAGAGCTTTTTTAAATTTAGGACATACTTATGCACATGCCTTAGAAAGTTTTTTTGACTATAAAGCCTTTACTCATGGTGAAGCTGTTGCTAAGGGAGTAATTTTTGATTTAGAGTTATCACTTTTAAGGGGACAAATTGATGAAAAATACTTAGAAAGAGCTAAAAATATTTTTAATCTATTTGATATAGATACTGATTTAATATATTTACCTAGTGATAAATTTATTCCTTTAATGAGAAAAGATAAAAAAAATTCTTTTAATAAAATTATTACAATTTTATTATATAGCAAAGGGAATTTATCTAAAACAGAAATTAAAGAAGATGAAATTGTTAAAATTATTGATAAATATAGAAATAATTTTTTAAGAGCAAGTATTGATATAGGAACAAACTCTTGTCGTTTATTGATTGCTGAAGTTCAAAAAAATAATGAAATTATAAGTTTTAAAAAAGAAATTTATAAGGAATTAGAAATAGTTAAACTTGGAGAAGATGTAAATAAAAATAAATTTTTAAAAGAAGAAGCTATTGAAAGGACTTTAAATTGTTTAAAAAAATATAGAAAAATTATAGATAAATACTCAATAGAAGATGAAAATATTATTTGTTTTGCAACATCAGCAACAAGAGATTCTACTAATAGAGATTATTTTATTAAAAAAGTTTATAATGAAACTAAAATAAAAATTAATTGTATTAGTGGAGATAAAGAAGCCTATATAAATTTCAAGGGGGTTATAAGCTCTTTTGATAGAGATTTTAAAGATAATATTTTGGTTTTTGATATAGGTGGAGGTTCAACAGAATTTACTCTTGGTAATATGCAAGGCATAGAAAAGAAAATAAGTTTAAATATAGGTTCTGTTAGAATAACTGAAAAATTTTTCTTGAATAATAAGATGTATAATTATTCAGAAGAAAATAGAGTTAAAGCAAAAGAATGGGTAAAAGAAAACTTAAAGGAACTTGAAGATTTTAAAAGAGAAGACTTTACTTTAATTGGTGTAGCTGGAACTACAACTACTCAAGTGAGTGTTAAAGAGAAAATGGAAGTGTATGATAGCGAAAAAATTCATCTTAGCAACTTGACAAGTAAAGAAATTAATGATAACTTAAATTTATTTATAAAATATATAAACAATGAAGAGATAAAAGGTTTAGACCCAAAGAGAAAAGATGTTATAATAGGTGGGACTATTATATTAAAAGAAATATTAGAGTATTTTCAAAAAGATTTTGTAATAGTTTCTGAAAATGACAATCTTATGGGGGCTATATTAGAAGGAGTAGAAAAGAAATGATAGATGTGATAGACAATATATCAGCATATTTTGATGATGATATGGTAAATATAATTTATAAGGATTTAAAATCAAATGGACTTTCTGATGAAGAAGTTGAAAAATTATTAAAAGAAAAACATAGAGATTTACCTATGATAGAAATTAATATATTTCAATTAAATAACTATAAATTAGGAAGTATAGGTTTTACTTCAAGAGAATTAGAAAATTTAAAAATAGATTTTGTTGAAGAAAAGTTATTATCTAATGACTATAATGGAGATAATCCTACAAATAAAATAGTTTATTTAAAAGTATTATTTGATAAAGAAAGCAAAAAGATTTTAGGTTGTCAAATTGCAAATGAAAAAAATATTGAAGCAAGACTTAATGCAATAAAAAATACAATTGAAAAGGGTGGAGATTTAAAAGACTTAGTAAAATATAAAGTAAATCCTACTGATAATGAATGGAACCCTGATGTTCTAAATATTTTAGCATTAACTGCACTAGGAAAAAATAAAGAAGATGCTAATGATGTCAAGGCAAAAGATGTTGAAAATTTATTAAAAAATAAAGAGTTTTTATTAGATGTTAGAGAAGAATATGAATATCAAGAAGGACATATAAAAGGAGCAGTTAATTTACCTCTTAGAGAAATTTTAGAAAAAAAAGATACTTTACCAAAAAATAAAGATATTTATGTATATTGTAGAAGTGGGCATAGAAGTGCTGATGCAGTTAATTTTTTAAAAAGTCTTGGTTTTGAAAAGGTTCATAATATTGAAGGGGGCTTTATAGATATTTCTTTTAATGAGTATCATAAAGATAAGGGAAATTTAGAGAATAGTGTAGTTACAAATTATAATTTTGATTAGGGAGAAAAAAATGAAGTTAGTAGTTTCTGATTTAGATGGAACTCTTTTAAATGATGACAGTGAAGTAAGCAATGAAACGATAGAAATGATAAAAAGATTAAAAGAAAATGGTATAGAATTCGCTATTGCAACAGGTAGAAGTTTTAATTCTGCCAATAAGATTAGAAAAAAAATAGGTTTGGAAATCTATTTAATATGTAACAATGGTGCAAATATATATAATAAAAATGGCAAGATGATTAAAAATAATATTATGCCAGCTAATTTAATTAGAAAGGTTATAAAATTTCTAACAGAGAATAATATAGGATACTTTGCTTTTGATGGAAGTGGAATAAATTTTTATGTTCCAGCAAATATGGAAATAGATGCTGAACTCTTAAAGGAACATATTCCACATTATATTAAGAATTTAGAAGATATTGAAAATCTTCCTGCCTTAGAGAAAATTTTAATTATTGAGGAAGATACTGAAAGAATATATGAAATAAAAGATTTAATTCATAAAAACTTTGATAGTGAATTAGAAATAGTTATCTCTGCTGATGATTGCTTAGACTTAAATATAAAAGGTTGTAGCAAAAAAGGTGGAGTTGAATATATTTCACAAGAATTAAAAATAAATCCAAAGGAAATTATGGCTTTTGGAGATAGTGGAAATGACTATAAAATGTTAAAATTTGTTGGTCATCCTGTTGCAATGAAAGATAGCTTTATGGCTAAAAGAGATTTTGAAAATAAAACTGATTTTACAAATGATGAGAGTGGAGTGGCAAAATATTTACAAAAATATTTTAACTTATAAAAATCTTAACCAAATTTTAATAAATATACAATAAAATATAAAAAAGGAATATGATAATGGAAAATATAATTACAAATAACGAAATAAATGAAATAGTTTTTTTAAATAAAAAAGAAAAGATTGAAGAAAGTTTAAGAACTACATATAGAAAAAAAATATGGAAAAATTTTGTTAAAGCAGTAAAAGATTTTGATTTAATAAAAGATGGAGATAAAATAGCAGTAGGAGTATCAGGTGGAAAAGATAGTCTATTACTTTGTAAGTTATTTCAAGAATTAAAAAAAGATAGAAGTAAAAATTTTGAAGTAAAGTTTATTTCAATGAACCCTGGCTTTGAAGCTATTGATGTTGATAAATTCAAAGAAAATTTAATAGAAATGGGAATAGATTGTGAATTATTTGATGCTAATGTTTGGCAGATAGCATTTGAAGAAGCACCAGATAGTCCTTGTTTTCTATGTGCTAAAATGAGAAGAGGAGTTTTGTATAAAAAGGTTGAAGAACTAGGCTTTAATAAATTAGCTTTAGGACACCATTTTGATGATATTGTTGAAACTACTATGATAAATATGTTTTTTGCAGGGACAGTAAAAACAATGTTACCAAAAGTTCCATCTACTTCTGGAAAGATGGATATAATAAGACCTCTTGCTTATGTTAGAGAAAAAGATATAATAAATTTTATGAAATACAATGATATTCAAGCTATGAGTTGCGGTTGTCCTATAGAATCTGGAAAAGTGGATTCAAAAAGAAAAGAAATCAAATTTTTATTACAAGAATTGGAAACTAAAAATCCTAACATAAAACAAAGTATATTTAATGCAATGAAAAATATTAATTTAGATTATGTATTGGGATATACAAGTGGAAATAAACCAAAAGAATAGGAGGTATTATGAATTTCTATTTGAAATTATTAATAAAAATTTTAGAAAGATCTATGACTGCAAAAGATAGTGAAATCTTAAAAAAATTAAAATCAGGTTATGATTTATCAAGTGAAGAAAAGAAAGAACTTGAGGAGATTATAGATAACTTGATTTAAAGGGGGAAGTATGTCAATAAAATATTTGTATGACAGGAAAAAAATTGCTATTACATATGGTGAACAAAAATATTCTTATGCAGATGTGATTAAATATGTAAATTATTATTCAGAATTTTTAGATATTTCAAAAGGAGATAGAGTAGCATTAATGATGGAAAATAGACCTGAATCTATTTTCTCATTTTTCTCAATTTGGGCAAAAAAAGGTATAGCATTAAGTTTAGATGCAGGCTATACAGTTGAACAACTTGCTTATGTTCTTAGTGACTCAACACCAAAGTATATTTTTATATCAAATAAAGTTAAAGAAGTTGTTGAAAAGGCTAATGAAAAAATTGGAAATATAGTAAAAATATTAGTTGTTGATGAAATAAGTCTACCAGATAACTATATACCTAAACAAGAAGAATATCATAATGATTCAGATGAAGAGGTAGCAATAATAGTTTATACTTCTGGTACAACTGGAAACCCAAAAGGAGTAATGATAACTTATGAAAATATAAGAGCTAATATGGATGGTATAACAGCTGCTAATTTAGTTAATGATACTGACAGTATCTTAGCAATGTTGCCTTATCATCATATTATGCCATTATGCTTTACATTAATATTACCAATGTATTTAGGAGTCCCTGTAATACTTTTAACAGAAATTTCATCAGCTAGTCTTTTAAAAACATTACAAGAAAATGTTGTTACTGTTATTCTTGGAGTACCAAGAGTATGGGAAATGCTAGATAAAGCTATTATGACTAAAATAAATGAAAACTCCTTAGCTAGATTCATGTTTAAAATGGCTTCAAAAATCAATTCTATGTCTATAAGAAAAATGTTGTTCTCAAAAGTTCATAAACAATTTGGTGGACATGTTAGACTTATGGTATCAGGTGGAGCAAAAATTGATAAAAATATATTAGAAGATTTTCGTACTATGGGATTTAGAGCTATTCAAGGTTATGGTATGACTGAAACAGCTCCTATAATCACTTTTAATGTGCCAGGTAGAGAAAGATCAGATTCTGCTGGTGAAGTCATAAAGGATGTAGAAGTTAAAATTGCAGATGATGGAGAAATTCTTGTCAAAGGTAAAAATGTAATGAAAGGTTACTACAATAATGAACAAGCTACAAAAGAAGCCTTTGATAAAGATGGTTGGTTCCGTACTGGTGATTTAGGAAGATTTGAAGGGAAATACTTAATAATAATTGGTAGAAAAAAAGAAATGATAGTTTTACCAAATGGAAAAAATATAGACCCTAATGATATTGAAGCAGAAATTGTGAAAAATACTGATTTAATAAAAGAAATTGCTGTAACTGAGTATAAGGAACAATTACTTGCTATAATATATCCAGATTTTGAGCAAATACAAGCTAAGAAAATAGTTAATATTAAAGATGCTATTAAATGGGAAGTTATAGATAAATACAATGTAACAGCACCTAATTATAAAAAGATACATGATATAAAAATTGTTAAAGAGGAATTGCCTAAAACAAGATTAGGTAAAATTAGAAGATTTATGCTTAAAGATTTAATAGAAGATAAAGTTGAAAGTAATGATAAAAAAGAAGAAAAGAAGGTTATTGAAGTTCCAGCTGAAATGAAAGAGAAGTTTGATATTATTAATAAGTATATAGATGAAAGATATCATAAGACTATTGATTTAGATTCTCATATTGAGCTAGATTTAGGTTTTGACTCTCTTGATATAGTAGAATTTATGAATTTCTTAAATGAAACTTTCGGAATAACATTAGTAGAACAAGATTTTGTTGAAAATAAAACAATATCTGCTATAATAAATTTAGTTGATGATAGAGCAGGAAAGTTAGTAGAAAAAACAGATAAAAATGAAAATTTAAAAAAGATTATTGAAAGTGATTCTGATGTAAAATTACCACCAAATGTTAGATATGGTAAAGTTTTAAAGTTTATTTTAAGTCCAATGTTTAAATTCTATTTTAAATATAAATATAGTGGAAAAGAAAATATTGAAGAAGGAGCAGGAATAATTGTTGGAAATCATCAAAGTTATTTAGATGCTTTTATGTTAAATAATGCTTTTACTTATAAAGAAATGGAAAATAATTATTATATAGCAACAGCTTTACATTTCAAATCTAATTTCATGAAATACCTAGCAGGTCGTGGAAATATAATTTTAGTTGATGCAAATAGAAATTTAAAAAATACTTTACAAGCTGCAGCTAAAGTTTTAAAAAGTGGTAAAAAGCTGCTTATTTTCCCAGAAGGAGCTAGAACAAGAGATGGTCAGTTGCAAGAGTTCAAAAAAACTTTTGCTATACTTGCAAAAGAATTGAATGTTCCGATATATCCATTTGTTTTAAAGGGTGCTTATGAAGCATTTCCATATAATAAAAAATTCCCAAAAAGAAATAATATTTCAGTTCAATTCTTAGAAAAAATTGAACCACAAGATAAAACAGTTGAAGAATTAGTTGAAGAAACTAAAAATAGTATTGCAAAAAATTATTATTAAAATATATAAAATGGAGGTAAGAATATGTATTACAATATGAATGATATTGATGTTAGAAGCTCTAACAATTTTTTAAGAAAAGTATTTTTGTATATGATTTTGGGTATTGGAATTTCTTTTGGAACAGGAGCATATTTATTATATTTTAATCAAGGTTTATTATATACACTGCTTGATTATTACCAATTTTTGGTAATAGCTGAATTAGCTATGGTATTTTCTATTAGCTTTTTTATAAATAAAATATCTGCTGGTTTAGCAAGAATTTTATTTCTAGCTTATTCTTTAGTAAATGGTATAACTCTTACTGTTATTGGACTTATATACGCACCACAAATAATTTTTTATGCTTTTATGATAACTCTTACAATTTTCGTTGTAACTGCTATCTATGGTTATACTACACAAGAAGATTTAAGTTCTTATAGAAGATTTTTTATGATAGCTTTAATCTCACTAATAATTTTATCAATTATTAATGCTTTTATGAGAGTTGGAATGCTTGAATGGGTAATAACAATTGCAGGAGTAGTTATTTTTACTGGACTTATAGCTTATGATGTAAATAGAATTAAGGCAATATCTTATCAATTAGTTGATGGAGATAATGAAGCTATAGAAAAAATGAGTGTAATCGGAGCTTTAAATCTTTACTTAGACTTTATTAACTTATTTATTTATATACTTAGAATTTTTGGAAGAAAAAAATAATTATTTAGGAGCTATTAAATGAAAAAAATTTTATTATTAATGTTTTCTGTTTTATGTGTAAATTCATTTTCATATGTAGAAAGAAATGACCAAGTTGGAAATAGAGGACTTGAACTTATAAGAGAAAGTAACATTAATCAAAATATGGGACTATCTAAGGAAAGTGGAAGTACACAAATAATTGATGCATATAGAGGAAATGGAAAGTTTGCAAAAACAAAAGGTTTTATGATAGGAACAACAAGTAATTTCCTTGCTTATCCTAATATCACAGCAGGAGTTACTGTTGCTTATGATAAGTATAAATTTAAACCTGATAGCAATGATTATTGGGGAAGAGATTATGATGTAAATACTTATTTTTCATACAAATTAAATAAAAATTTATTTACAGTAGGTTTTGGGTATTCTCAGGCAAGACATGTTGAGAAGAGAGGATATATTGGAAATTTTGAATATGGTAGATTTTTAACTGGAAATACTTACCTTTATGCAGGAGTTGAAGGGCAAAACAGAGATTACAAAGGTGAAGGATCTGAAAATTTAAGATTTGCTAATTATAAATTGGGAGTTTTAAGACAAGATACTTGGAAAAAATTAAAATTTGTTAATGGTGTTGAAGTCAATATGGATAATAGAAAATATGATATAGAAGATAGAGGTAGAGGAAATCTAACTTTTGTTTCAAGAGTTTCATATTATATCTATGATGATTTATTATTTGATGTTCAATATAGAGGAACTAAAAATAATAAATTTTATGATAGTGTTGTTGGAATTGGATTTACACACTATTTTTAAAAAGGTGAGATATTTTTATGAATAAAATTAAAAGGATAAAGATAATTGAATTGGAAAATTATCAAGAAGTTATTAAAGAATTTTCATGTGGAGCAACAGAACTTGATGAATATTTAAAGAAAAAAGCATATACAGATATGTTGAAAACAAAGACAGTAACTTACCTTTTATTTAGAAATGATGAGCTATTTGGATTTTACACTTTAAATTTATATCAAATTGAAGAAGATAAACCTAATAATGATGGTGATAAAGAAAGTTTAAATTATTTAGAATTAAAGTATTTAGGAATACATTCTAATTTTCAAAATAAAGGATTAGGAAGTGTCATTATAAAAGAAATTATTATTCCAGAAGTAAAAGAGTATTTCAATTTTCTTAATCTTATAAGAGGTTTATTTACAACTCCTTTAAATAATAGAGCTAGAACTTTTTATTATAAATTTGGTTTTGAAAATTTAAAATTTGTTATTGATGATGCAGGAGAGGAAATAGAATATTTATGGATTGATTTTTTATCTAAAAAATAATATAATTAATTCAAGGAGGAGTTATTATGGCAATAATTATAAAAAAAGGAGAATTAGAAAAAGTTAATAAAGATATTTCAAAAAAAATTGTGGCTAAAACTGTTTATAGAATAGAAGATTTTAAAGAAAGCAATATTTCAAAAAAGGCAGAGAAGGCTTTAAACAAAGTGTTTTTATCTATAGAATAAAATTTTAATAAATTTATAAGAAAGATACTAAGTTATAAAAAAATTTAGTATCTTTTTTATAAAATCTAAAACATTGACACTTATTAATTTTTATGTTAACATGACCTAGTTAAAAAAATATAGGAGAGTTTTATAATGAATTGTTTTTATCATCAAAATACGACAGCTGTAGCAAATTGTGGTGGATGTGGAAAAGGAATATGTAGAGATTGTTCTTATGAAATGTCATCAGGAAGTATTTTATGTCCTAGTTGTTTTAAGGGAGTAATAGATTTTCAAATAAGTTGGTTAAAAAACTTTAAAATTAGAGCTATTATAGGAATAATATTATTTATAGGGTTCATATTAATGTTTTTAAGTAAAAGAGGTTTAGATGGGATATTTTGGGGAATTATTATAGCCTTATTTATAGCTTCTATCCCTATTGCTAATTATGTAGCAGGAGAATCACCTGATCCTTATGTTCCAACTTCTTTTCAAAGTGCAGGAAACTTAGCACTTTTCAAATTTGCTGTAAGATTTTTAATTGGACCTATTCTTTTAATAAAAGGTTTTTTTGAGTATAAAAATGTTAAGAAGATTCTTGCTTCTAATCAAAGTCTATTAAAGTAACTTTATAAAAAGAACATTTTTTTTAAATAATTAATGCATTTTAAAGAATTTTTTTGAGAATAAATCTTGAAAAAATTCTTTTTTATTTATTATCATATTTTAAATCTTACATAACAATCTTAAATTTTAAAATGCTAATTAAAAAACATCTATTATTCTATATAGAAAAAAATCTAAAAATATGTTATTATAAACATAATATATAATAGTTTAGAATTAAATTATAAGTTAGGAGGCGAAAATGAAAAGAGAATGCGGGGTTTTATTAGCAATAAGTTCTCTACCTAGTTCCTATGGTATTGGGGATTTTGGAAAAGAAGCATATCGTTTTGTTGATTTCTTAGTGTCCTCTGGACAAAGTCTGTGGCAAATATTACCACTATGTCCTGTAGAATATGGAAATTCTCCTTATCAGTCACCTTCTACTTTTGCTGGAAATTTTTTATATTTAGATTTAGAAAATTTAGTTAATAATGAATATTTAACACAAGAGGATATTGATATATTAAAACAAGAAGTATCCTATATTGATTATGAATATATAAAAAGCCAGAAAGAGTCTTTATTAAGAAAGGCCTCTCAGGCTTTTTTTTACAAAAATAAGGAGCAAAAAGAGTTTGAAAATTTCCAAAAAGATAATCAATTTTGGTTAGAAGATTATGCACTTTTTCTTGCTTTAAATAAAAAGTTTAAAGGTAGAATGTGGAATACTTGGCAAAAAGAATATAAATTTAGAGATAAGAAATTTATAGAAGAAGCTAAGAAAATTCATCATGAAGAATATCTATATGAAAGTTTTATACAATATTATTTTCATAAACAATGGAAAGAATTAAAAGACTATGCAAATAAAAGAGGAATAAAAATTATAGGAGACTTACCTATATACGTTGCAACACATAGTGCTGATACTTGGCAAAATCCAAAATTATTCTGTTTTGATAAACATTTAAAAATAAAATCAGTAGCAGGTTGCCCACCAGATTATTTTTCTAAGACTGGACAATTATGGGGAAATGTACTCTATGATTGGAAAGAATTGGAAAGAACTAATTATTCTTGGTGGATAAATAGAGTAAAACATAGCTTTTTACTTTATGATATTTTAAGACTAGATCATTTTAGAGGTTTTGCATCCTATTGGGCTATTCGTTATGGAGACAAAACTGCTATCAATGGAAAATGGGAAAAAGGACCTAGATATCAATTTTTTAAAAAATTAGAAAATAGAATAACTAATATGGATATAATAGCAGAAGATTTAGGAACTCTTACAGCAGATGTTTTTAAGCTTTTAGAGCAAACAAAGTATCCAAATATGAAAGTATTAGAGTTTGGTTTAGCTGAATGGGATAATATGTATCATCCTAAAAATTATCCTGAAAATTCAGTTGCCTACACAGGTACACATGATAATATGCCAATAGTTGAATGGTATGAAAACTTAAATGAAAAAGAAAAATATATTTGTGATGAGAATTTAAAAAACTTTTTAAAAGATTATGATACAAATATTTGGGAGCCTATTCAATGGAGGGCAATAGAAACACTTTATGCTTCAAAATCTAATAGGGTTATAGTTCCTTTACAAGATATATTAGGTTTAGGAAGTGATTCAAGAATGAATACTCCTTCAACAGTTGGAGATAATTGGACTTGGAGAATTTATTGGAATTATAGGCATAATGATTTAGAAAATAAATTATATTACTTAGCAAATAAATATAGAAGAATTAATAAAGGGGAAAATAATGGAATTTAATAAAGAAAAATGGAAAGAAAAATTAGAAGAAAGATTATTAGAAAAATTTTCAGTTAATTTAAAGGATGCTAGTCCTTTTGAAGTGTATAGAGCCTTAGGTGAAACTGTGATGAGCTTTATAGCTAGGGACTGGTATAAAACAAAAGAAGAATATTCTAAGACTAAACAAGCTTTTTATCTATCATCAGAATTTTTAATGGGAAGAGCCTTAGGAAATAATTTAATTAATTTAGGTATTGATAAAGAGATTAAAGAATTTTTAGAAGAATTAGGAATAGATTATAACCAAGTAGAAGATGAAGAAGAAGATGCTGCTCTTGGAAATGGTGGTTTAGGAAGACTTGCAGCTTGTTTTATGGATTCACTTGCAACATTAAATTTACCTGGTCAAGGATATAGTATTAGATATAGAAATGGAATCTTTAATCAATATTTAAGAGATGGTTATCAAGTTGAAAAACCTGAAACTTGGCTTAAATATGGAGATGTTTGGTCTGTAATGAGACCAGAAGATGAAGTAATTGTTAATTTTGGACATACTTCTGTTAGAGCTTTGCCTTATGATATGCCAATAATAGGCTATGGAACTAATAATGTAAATACCCTTAGGCTTTGGGAGGCACACTCAATAGTAGATTTAGATTTAGGAGTATTTAATCAGCAAGATTATTTACATGCAACACAAGATAAAACATTGGCAGAAGATATTTCTCGTGTGCTTTATCCTAATGACTCAACTGATGAAGGTAAGAAATTAAGACTTCGTCAACAATATTTCTTTGTATCAGCATCATTGCAAGACATTATAAAGAAATTTAAAAAAGTGCATGGTAGAGAATTTTCAAAAATTCCTGAATATATTGCTATTCAACTTAATGATACTCACCCAGTTATAGCTATACCAGAACTTATGAGAATTTTAGTTGATGTTGAAGTTGTTTTATGGGAAGATGCTTGGGAAATTGTAAAGAAAACTTTTTCATATACTAACCATACTATTTTAGCAGAAGCTCTTGAAAAATGGTGGGTAGGATTATATCAAGAAGTTGTTCCTAGAATTTTCCAAATAACAGAAGGAATACATAATCAATTTAAAAATGAACTGTCAAACTTATATCCAAATGATGTAGATAAACAAAATAGAATGCAAATTATTCAAGGTAACATGATACATATGGCTTGGCTAGCAATATATGGTAGCCATAAAGTAAATGGAGTTGCTGAATTACATACTGAAATTTTAAAAGAGCATGAATTAAGAGATTGGTATGAATTATATCCTGATAAATTCTTAAATAAAACAAATGGAATTACTCAAAGAAGATGGTTATTAAAATCTAACCCTCAACTTGCTTCATATATAACTGAGCTAATTGGAGATGCTTGGATAAAAGATTTATCTGAACTTAAAAAACTTGAACAATTTATAGATGATGAAAAAGTTTTAAATAGAATTTGGGATATAAAAATTGAAAAGAAAAAAGAACTTGTTGAATATTTAAGAGAAACACAAGGAATTGATATAAATCCAAATTCTATATTTGATGTGCAAGTTAAAAGATTACATGAATATAAAAGACAATTATTAAATATTTTTCAAGTTTATGATTTATATCAACAATTAAAACAAAATCCTAATATGGATTTTACACCTACAACTTATATCTATGGAGCTAAGGCTGCACCAGGTTATAAAGTAGCAAAAGGAATTATCCGTTTAATTAATGATATTGCTCAAATTATAAATGGTGATAGTGATGTGAAAGATAAATTAAAAGTTGTTTTTGTTGAAAATTATAGAGTTACAGTTGCTGAAAAAATATTCCCTGCTGCTGATATTTCAGAACAAATTTCAACAGCTGGTAAAGAAGCATCAGGTACTGGAAATATGAAATTTATGCTTAATGGAGCAATAACATTAGGTACATTAGATGGAGCAAATGTTGAAATTGCAAAAGAAGCTGGAGAAGAAAATGAATATATTTTTGGTATGAGAGTTAAAGATATTGATGAACTTAGAAAAAAAGGATATGACCCAAGATTCCCGTATAATAATGTAACAGGATTGAAACAAGTTGTTGATGCTTTAATAGATGGAAGACTTAGTGATTTAGGAAGTGGAATTTATAGAGAAATTCACTCTTTATTGATGGAAAGAGGAGATCAATATTTTGTTTTAGAAGACTTTGAAGATTATAGAAAAAAACAAAGAGAAATCAATAGAGACTATAAGGATAAAATTTCTTGGGCAAAGAAAATGTTAAAAAATATTGCTAATGCAGGTAAATTTTCTTCTGATAGAACAATTCTTGAATATGCAAATGAAATTTGGAATATAAAAGAAACAAAAATAAAATAATATAAAATATTTACAACATAAATGAGGTGATACTTATGTCTGGACAAATGGAACAATATTTATTTCACCGTGGAGAGTATAGGCAAGCCTATGAATATTTTGGAGCACATCCTACACGAAATTCAACCGTATTTCGGATATGGGCACCATCTGCAAAATCAGTAGCTGTTGTTGGAGATTTTAATGATTGGATAGCAAGAGAAGAAGATTACTGTCATAAAATAACTAATGAAGGTATATGGGAAGTCGAAATAAAAAAAATAAAAAAAGGTAATTTATATAAATATCAAATTGAAACTTCTTGGGGAGAAAAAATATTAAAATCTGATCCCTATGCATTTTATTCAGAACTTAGACCACAAACAGCTTCTATTGTAAATGGAAATCCTAAATTTCGTTGGGCTGATAAAAAATGGCTTAATAGTAGAGAGATAGGCTATGCAAAACCAATTAATATATATGAAGTTCACCTTGGTTCTTGGAAGAAAAAAGAAAATGGAACTTACTATAATTATAAAGAAATAGCAGAATTGTTAGTTGAATATATGTTAGAGATGAATTATACTCACATAGAAATTATGCCTATTAGTGAATATCCTTTTGATGGTTCTTGGGGATATCAAGGTACAGGATATTATTCTGTAACCAGTCGTTATGGTACACCAGAAGATTTTATGTATTTTGTAAATTATTTTCATAAGAATAATTTAGGTGTAATATTAGATTGGGTTCCTGGACATTTTTGTAAAGATTCACATGGACTATATCGTTTTGATGGTAGTGCTTGTTATGAATATGAAGATCCTTCTCTTGGAGAAAATGAATGGGGAAGTGCAAACTTTAATGTTTCAAGAAATGAAGTAAGAAGCTTCTTACTTTCTAACTTGTATTTTTGGATAAAAGAATTTCATATTGATGGTATAAGAATGGATGCTATTTCTAATATGCTTTATTATAGAGATGGTTTAAGTGAAAATAAGCGTTCAGTTGAATTTTTACAATATCTAAATCAAAGTTTACATGAAGAATATCCAGATATTATGTTAATAGCAGAAGATTCTTCTGCTTGGCCATTAGTAACTAAATATCAAGCTGATGGTGGACTTGGTTTTGATTTTAAATGGAATATGGGCTGGATGAATGACACCTTAAAATATATGGAACAAGATCCATTTTTTAGAAAATCGCATCATGGAAAATTAACATTCTCATTTATGTATGCTTTTTCAGAAAACTTTATATTGCCTCTATCTCATGATGAAATAGTACATGGAAAAAATTCTATTCTAAATAAAATGCCAGGATATTATGAGGATAAATTGGCTCATGTCAAAAATTTATATTCTTATCAAATGGCTCATCCTGGTAAAAAATTGAATTTTATGGGAAATGAATTTGTTCAAGGTTTAGAATGGAGGTATTATGAGCAATTAGAATGGCAATTATTGAAGGAGAATAAAGGGTCTCAAGATATTCAAAAATATGTTAAAGCTTTAAATAAATTATATTTAGAAGAAGAAGCTCTTTGGCATGATGGACAAGATGGTTTTGAATGGATAGAACATGAAAATATAAATGAAAATATGTTAATTTTTTTAAGAAAAACTCCTAACATGGAAAATTTTATTATAGCAGTATTTAATTTTTCAGGAAAAGATCATGAAAAATATCCTCTTGGAGTTCCATTAGAAGATGGGGAATATGAAGTTATTTTAGATAGTAATGAAAAAAAATTTGGTGGTTCTTATCAAGGAAGAAAAAGAAAATACAAGCCAATAAAAAAATCTTGGAATTATAGAGAGCAGTATATAGAAATAAAAATTGCTAAAAATTCAGCTATATTTTTAAAATATAAAAAGTAAAATATAAAAAGGGAAATAAGGAGGGCTTGAAAATGAAGAAAAAAAGGATTATTGCTATGATATTAGCAGGAGGACAAGGGACTCGTCTAAAAGAATTAACTGAAGATATTGCAAAACCAGCTGTAGCTTTTGGGGGAAAGTACCGAATAATTGATTTTACTTTAACAAATTGCTCTAATTCTGGAATAGATACTGTTGGTGTACTAACTCAATATGAACCACATCTATTAAATAATCATATTGGTAGAGGTTCTCCTTGGGATTTGGATAGAATGGATGGAGGAGTCACAGTATTACAACCTCATACAAGAAAAAATGATGAAAAAGGTTGGTATAAAGGAACAGCTAATGCTATTTATCAAAATATAAAATTTATAGAAGAATATGACCCTGAATATGTTTTAATTTTATCTGGAGATCATATCTATAAAATGAATTATGATAAGATGTTACAATTTCATATTCAAAAAGATGCTGATGTTACAATAGGTGTTTTTAAAGTTCCTTTAAAAGATGCACCAAGTTTTGGAATCATGAATACAAAAGAAGATATGTCTATATATGAATTTGAAGAAAAACCAAAAGAACCAAAAAGTGACTTAGCTTCAATGGGTATATATATATTTAATTGGCAATTGTTAAAAAAATATTTAGATGAAGATGAAAAAGATCCTAATTCAAGTAATGACTTTGGAAAAAATATAATTCCTAATATGTTAAATGATGGGAAAAAATTATTTGCTTATCCTTTTAAAGGTTATTGGAGAGATGTTGGAACTATTCAAAGTTTCTGGGATGCTCACATGGACTTACTATCAGAAAATAATGAACTTGATTTATTTGATAAATCTTGGAGAGTAAATACAAGACAAGGTATATATACACCTTCATACTTTGAAAAAGATTCTAAAGTACAAAATACTCTAATAGATAAAGGCTGTCTTGTAGAGGGAGAAATAAAACATTCTGTAATATTCTCTGGTGTAAAGATAGGTAAAAATTCAAAAATCATTGATTCTGTAATAATGGCAGATACTGAAATTGGAGATAATGTAATCATTCAAAAAGCTATAATAGCAAATGATGTAAAAATAGCAGATAATGTAATTATTGGTGATGGTGAAAAAATAGCTGTTATAGGAGAAAAAAAGATTATAACAAAATAAGAGGAATGGAGGCTTAAGAATATGATAAGAAGTTATATGGCAATTATTTATTTAGGTGATAGCAAAGAAAATATAAGTCCTTTAACTAAGGCAAGAGCTTTGGCATCTATTCCTGTTGGAGGTTCATATAGAATTATAGACTTTGCTTTATCTAATGTTGTTAATGCAGGAATTAGAAATGTTGGTTTATTTTGTGGAAATGAAGAATTAAACTCTTTAACTGACCATATTGGTATGGGAGCAGAATGGGATTTAGCAAGAAAAAAAGATGGAATATTTATTTTTAAAAGAATGCTAGATGATAATTTTTCTTTAAATCAAGCAAGAATTAGTAAAAATATGGAATACTTTTTTAGAAGTACTCAGCAAAATATTGTAGTTTTAAATGCACATATGGTTTATAATTTAGATGTAAGTGATTTAATAGAAAAACATGAAGCTTCAGGAAAAGAGATAACAATGGTTTATAAGAAAGTTAAAAAAGCTAATGAACATTTTAACCATTGTTCTTCAGTAAAAATTGATGAAAATAATCGTGTCATTGGAATAGGGCAAAATTTATTCTTTAAAGAAGAAGAAAATATTTCATTAGATGCTTTTGTTTTAAGTAAAGAACTAATGCTAAAATTATTAGTTGATAGTATACAAGAAGGAAAATATAATGTACTTTCAGAAATAATTGCAAGAAATTTACCTTCTTTAAATATAAATGCCTATGAATTTAAAGGATATCTACAATGTATAAATTCTACAAGAGAATATTTTGATTTTAATATGAATTTATTAAAATCAGAAATAAGAGATGATGTCTTTGGAGTAAAATCAGGTAGAAAAATTCTTACAAAAGTAAAAGATACACCACCTACTCTTTTTAAAGAAACAGCTGATGTAGAAAATTCACTAGTTTCTAATGGATGTATCATTGAAGGTACTGTTAAAAATAGTATACTTTCAAGAGGTGCTATTATAGAAAAAGATGTAATTTTAGAAGACTGTGTAATTTTACAAGATTGTCATATTAAAAAAGGTGCTCATTTAAAAAATGTTATTGTAGATAAAAATAATATTATTCATGAAAATGAAAAATTATCTGCTTCAAAAGAATATCCGTTAGTTATAGAAAAGAGTATGAAATGGAATACAAAACAATATCAGGATTTAATGGATTATATTAGAAATAAATAAAAATGGAGGGCAAGGAATGAAAGTTCTTTTTGCAACAGGAGAAGCTTTTCCATTTGTAAAAACAGGAGGCTTGGGAGATGTATCTTATTCTCTCCCAAAAGCCTTAGTACAAAAGGAAAAGGTTGATGTTAGAGTTATTTTACCTAAGTATAGTAAAATTCCAAGTGAATTATTAAAAAATGTAAAACACTTAGGGCATAAAGAAATTTGGGTAGCTCATCATAATGAGTATGTTGGAATTGAAGAGGTTGAATTAGAAGGAGTTATTTACTATCTTGTAGATAATGAAAGATATTTTAAAAGAATTAATGTTTATGGAGAATTTGATGACTGTGAAAGATTTTTATTTTTCTGTAAAGCAGTTGTTGAAACTATGGATATTACAGGTTTTAAACCAGATATTATTCATTGTAATGATTGGCAATCAGCACTTATACCAATATATTTAAAGGAAAGAGGAATATATGATGTAAAAACTATTTTTACTATTCACAATCTTAGATTTCAAGGATTTTTCTTTAATAATGTAATAGAAGACTTATTGGAAATTGATAGAGCAAAATATTTTCAAGAAGATGGTTTAAAATACTATGATATGATTTCTTTCTTAAAGGGTGGAGTTGTCTACTCTGATTATATTACAACAGTGAGTAATAGTTATGCAGAAGAAATAAAAACACCAGAACTTGGTGAGGGTATACATGGACTATTTCAAAAATATGACTATAAATTATCAGGTATAGTTAATGGAATTGATAAGTCTTCATATCCTTTATCTAAAAAATCTCATAAGACATTAAAAGCTGATTTACAAAAGAAATTAGGTTTAAATGTAGATGAAAAAATACCTTTAGTTGCTATTATAACTCGTTTAGATAGACAAAAAGGATTAGATTACATTGTTGAGAAATTTGATGAGATGATGAGCCTAGGAATACAATTTGTTCTTTTAGGAACAGGAGAAAAACGTTATGAACATTTCTTTGCTTATCAAGAATATCTTCATAAAGGGCAAGTATGTTCATATATTGGTTTTAATCAACAACTATCTACTGAAATATATGCAGGAGCAGATATATTTTTGATGCCATCAGTTTTTGAGCCTTGTGGACTTTCTCAAATGATAGCAATGAGATATGGTTGTATACCTGTTGTTAGAGAAACAGGAGGTTTAAAAGATACTGTAAAACCATATAATGAGTATACAGGTGAAGGAGATGGCTTTGGTTTTAGACAAGCTAATGCTGATGATATGATAAAAACTTTAAGATATGCTATTAAAATGTATCATAGACCTAATGTATGGCAAGAAATTATTAAAAATGCTAAGAAAAGAGATAACTCTTGGGATAAACCTGCAAAGAGATATAAGGAGTTATATCAAAGATTGATAGAAGGATAAATTCAAAAAACTGTTACATTTCAAATAGATTTGTAACAGTTTTATTTTTATTAAGCTAAATTTTTTATCCAATTATTTAAGAATTCTATTTGTTCATCTGTATGAAACCAATGTTCTCCACCTTTCATAATTGTTAAATTAGCCTTTGATTTATTTGTAAAATTTAATATTGTTTCATAGGAAGTCAAATCATCATTTTCTCCATACAGGATATATGTTGGAATATTCCATTCAATAGGATTTTTTCTTACAAAAGTAAGATAGTCCCAAGATAATGTTTCTCCAAAGGAAGTTTTAATTTTTTTCTTTTTATATAATTCTTCTTCTGTTATGTTTTCCGAAACCATCATATCAGTAATTAACTTTTCCATATCTACAATTGGTGAAATAAAAAATGCTTTTTCAATATTTTTATTAGTTAATGAAAGCATAGTAAAATATGCTCCTATACTATTAGCAATTATTGATATTTTTTTATACTTTGCATAAATATTTTCAATAAAATTTGAAAATTCTTTTTGAAAATCCCAAGGATATTCAGAAGTATATTTAAAGCCTATAATATCTGCCTCATTAAAAAATTTTTTATAATGTTCAGCTTCCTCTGCTGTCCCATATTTCCCGTGTATATAAATTACTACATTTTTCACCTTGTATTTCTCCTAAAAATTTTAACTTATAAAATCTATTTCTTACATATAAAATAAGCAACCTTATAAGTTAAAATATTGTCTTTAAAAGTCTTTATTTTAGAAATAGAAGTTTTTTGAAATCCAGTCACCCCTGTATATTTTAAATGTTTTAAAACCGCCATAGGAGCTTCAAAATCAAGTTTAATAGTTTCACTATAATATTTTACAGAAGAAAAATACTTTTTTAAAATTTCTTTAAATTCTTCAATATTTAAGTAATCCAATGAAATATCAAAATGATTTTTAATCTCTATTAAATTTCCAGAAACATAGCTAGAAAAACACAAATTATCAGTATTTTCTGCTATATTCCTTATAAGACTATCTTTATCTTTTATCCACTGAAAAACAGAACTAGACACAACTAAATCACTTTTAGGAATATCTAATTCTTCAATATTTTCTTGTATAAATATATTGTAATCTATATCTTTTATAAATTCTCTTACATCAAATATATCATTTAAAATTAAATCAGAATGAAGAAAGTATTTTCTATATTCTTTTGTAAAAATCCCAGTACCACAACCTATCTCAAAAATAGAATTAATTTGGGTATCAAAAATATTAGATTTTCCCATATAATCTAACAGATTTTTAGCAACCTGCTTTTGTGCCAATGAATAGTTTTCATATTCATTGTAATATTTATAAAAATTCATTTACTTTTCCTCTTCTCTATATGTCTAAAATATCTTTAAAGTTTGTAAAATATGAAAAAGGATAATGTCCACATTCTAATAATTTATAGGCTAAGTTATAATTTTGACAATATTTCTCCAATCTATTAGCTGGGATTATTCTATCATTTTTCCCTATATAGTAAAAATCAATATGATTATCGATTACTTTATAGTTATCTTTAAAAAATTGTAATTCATTTTTTATTTTATCAAAAGATTTATCTGATTTACAAAAACTATCATCAATATCCATATTTATCAAAAATTTTTCTAAATTTTCTTCATTTAAGGTATTAAGAGTTATATTGAACATCTTTTCATTAATTCCAAACTTTCCAATGGTTTCTGGAAGTCCATTAATTCCGATAGATTTTTTATATTTTAAATCTCTATTTTCTGATAAAAACTTATTCAAATAATATACTCCAAAAGAATATCCTATAAAAATATCATCTTTATCAATAGAATTTTTATCTATATTATAAGGAAAATCTATAACTTCTATATTATATTCAGTTGAATTTTTAACTGGTTTTAAAAGATTTTTATCCATACCCCAACCATTAAAAAAATATATTTTAGACATCTATATCACACCTATTTTTTTCATTTCTGCTTTTAAAGCCTTAAAAAACTTTTCTATATCTTCTTTTTTCATATCAGCTGTTAAGCTTATTCTAAGTCTTGCAGTATCTTTTGGAACTGTTGGTTCTTTTATTGCATAAGCTAAATAACCTAGCTCCTTTAAATTATTGGAAAGATTGACTGTATTTAGATTATCTCCGATAATAATACTTATAATATGACTTGTTGACTTAGTTTTTAAATTCAATTTTTTTAGTGTACTCAAAGAAAAGGTAATCAATTCTTGAAATTTTTCTATTTTAACTTTAAAATTTATCATATTTTCCAAAACAAATAAATTCCATAGATTATTAACTGGTGGAAGTGCTGTTGAATAAATAAATTTCTTACTTTTATTTATTAAATAATTCTTATAGACTTCATCACAGATAACATAAGCTCCAACAGAAGCCCCAGCTTTGCCTAATGGAATAACTAAAAAATCTATTTTATCAACTAATTTTTCATTGTAAGCTATACCATAGCCAAAAACACCATAAGAATGAGCTTCATCTACCATTAAATTAAACTTGTATTCTTCTTTTAATTCACAAATTTTTTTAATATCTGCACAATCTCCATCCATACTATATACTGTTTCTGTTACAACTAATATATCATCATAGTCTTTTGAATATTTTTTTAATAATTTTTCTAAAGCATTGACATCTAAATGATTATATCTTAAAATTTTAGCTCTCGAATTGATACAGCCCTCATAGATACTTGCATGATTTAATCTATCAGTTATTATTAAAGATTTTTTATCAAAAAAAGTCTCTATTACTGATGAATTAGCATCAAAACCTGAATTAAAAACAAGGCAAGGCTTTCCATAAATTTCCTCAACCTTTTTTTCTAATCTCATTACTGTTAGATATGAACCATCAATCAATCTTGATGAAGATGAAGATAGTTTGTAATTATCAAAACTATAATTTTGATAAAATTTTTGTAATAAATCTTTATCATGTGCTAAACCTAAATAATCATTAGAAGAAAAATTATAAAGACTTTTATCATTAGTCTTTATAGTTCTAAGTCTATTGTCATTTTTTAATTCTTCTAGTTCTTGTATAATTTTTTCTTTTTGCATAATATTCCCCAAATATTTTTAAATTATTAACTGTAATATACATATTTCCCTATCTATATAATATCATAAGTAGAGAAAATATTGTAGTGTATTCTTTAATTTTTCTGTAAATTTTTATAATATTCTTCAACTTCATCTGAATTTTTAAAACCTTGCATATTAGCTAAATTATCCATATTTTTAATAGCAAGATTTATATCTTTTTCTTTCATATCAAGTATATATTTTAGATAAAGTTGTAAAGTTTTTTCTGAATAAGATAAAAGTTCACCTCTCAAATATGTTTCTATTGAAGTTTCAATATTATCATCTTCTGTTGAGTACAAAGGTCTACCCATAGATGAAAATATTGGATATTTTTTGAAAAATTCTTCTTCCCACTCCATATAAATAGACATAATTTTTTCTATTAAAGTTATTTTATTTTTACTTGGACTTTCTAAAATATCTTTTACTTTCTCGTATTCTTCTGGAGAATTATATTTCATCATTTGCCCATACTTTTGAAATAAAGGATTATTTTTGGAATTTAAATCTTCTAAGTAAGATAAAAGAGTTTCTTCATTAAAAGTTTCCCATTGTGATTTTCTCATTATAATAAAGTCTTCTCTATTATCTTGACAATCTGCTCTGCCACCAATATTATTTAGTTTTGAAAAATATGACCATTCTTTTTCCAATATTTCTTCTATTAATTTTTCTTTTTTCATTTTCCTACCTTTAATATTAATCTAACCAAGGAGAATAATTTTTAAAAAATTCATCATCAATATTTTTTTGAATATCTACTCCTAAATCTCCTAAAAATTCACTCTCACAATCAGTTAATTTTTGATTTCTTAATTCATCTGCCAAAACTTTACAAATCTTTTTAACATAAGGTATTTTATTTTGTGCAAATACCATATCTTGTAAAAGTTTATGTATTTCATTTCCTAAAATTTTTAAATCTAATAAAGCTCTGTTAGCCCATTTATAGAAAATTTTGTATCTTCTATTTAATAAAAATACTAGATGCATTACTTCATCAACAAAAAGATAAAGACATTGATTGGCAGCTACCAAATCATTTCTTCTTAGACATCTTACATAGTTATATTGCCCATGTTGTGAAATATTCATAAGCCTTGTAGCTATTTTATTTTGTCTTATTGCTTTAGGATAATAATTTAAAAGTTGCTCACGAATTTTTGTAAATTCTCCTAAATTATCTAAAAATACCTCTCCATTGGTAACTGTTGATAAAGCAGTTTCTGGAATTTTTTGCCAATCATTTATAGTTTGAGGTGGGTTAACAGAACCAATAAACTTAAAATAGAAATCATCTATATTTAAAAGTCCACGCCTATTATGGCCCCATTCACTTTCTTTTAGTTCTTGAAAACCCAAATAAGTTTTAGATAAATTTTTTAGAACTTCATTTATTCTATCTTTATATTTTAAATAATCATCTTTTCTTAACCATATACAAACTGACGGCCCAAAATCATGATCCTGTGAAAGTTCATCATCATAACCATAACATTCTGAACCTTCTCCAACTAAACCAAAAGCACATAAGGGAAGTATATCTTTTAAACTCTTTTCAAATTCTGGTAGAACTATATCATAAAAATATCTTTTAGAAAGTTCTAAACCTTTAATATTTTCAAAATCACTTGAATTTATTACATTATTTATACTATCTTTCTTAGTATCTTGTGCTTTGATGTTATCTCCACTTTTTGCTAATTCTCCTTTTATAAACTCTATATTACTTAAAATATTTTTATAGTTATCACTATCTACTCCCATAGTTTTTTTAGAAATTTCAGCAGCTCTTTTAAAAAATTCTATTGCTTTATTTAATTCTCTTTCATTATAATAATATATAGCCATATTATTTAAAGAAGCTGAATAAAGTGGATGTTCAGTTCCCACATTCTTTTCAAAAATCTCAATAGCTTTATATAGATATTCAACTGCTCTCTCTTTCATTCCAAGTTGATAACACGGATTAAACAGATTACTCAATGTTACAGCATATTCAAGAAGATATTCTTCACTATCATAATTTTTCAATATATCTAAGCTTTTTAAATGTAAATCATAGGCAGATTTCATATCTCCAATATTTTGATAATACAAGCCAAAATTATTACATAGCCCCGCATAAGAAAAACTGTTATCAGCTGAATTATCCTGATAAATTTTTACTATCTTCTTATAGTTTTCTTCAAGTAAATTAAATTTTTGTGCAAATCTATATACCTCAGTTAGATTTAAAAGACTGGTAGCATAGGCAAGGTTATTATCTCCATATTTCTTTTTTATAATTTCCAAAGATTTTTTTAAATTATTTTCTGCCTCATCATAGTAACCAACATATTTTAAAGTTCCACCTAACTCATTTAAGACTTTAATATATTCATCACTTTCAGAGCTATATTGTTTCTCAATTTCAACTAAAATTTCTCTTAAAATTTCAATCTCTTTTAAAAGATTTCCCTCTGTTTGATATTTTTCCCTTTGTTTATTTAATTCATCTAAATACATTTATTCCTCATTTCTTTTTTATTCTATTGTGTCATGATTATGAGTGTGTTCTTTTAATTCATCAGTATTTTCATTATGCTCATGATTTTCTACTTCTCCTTTATGGATATGCAAATGTGTATGCTTATGGCTATGCATATGAGTATGAACTATATCACCATGACTATGTTCATGGGAGTGGATATGCTCATGTTCATGAGTATGTTGTAATGTTATAGTGTCTTTTACCATAATAATTGTAGCAATAATCATAATTAAAAATGCTATATAAAATTGTAATGTTGGTTTTTCATGAAGTAATAACATACTAAAAGCAACACCTAAAAATGGTGCAACAGAATAATATGCACTTGTTTTTGCAGCTCCTAAATGCTTTTGTGCAATTATATAAAGACAAATACTAAGCCCATAAGCTATAAAACCAAGTAACATAACTGTAAAAAGCCATATTAAATCTGGAAATTTTTCTCCTATAATCAAGGCTATAATTATACTTCCTAAACCAGAAAAACAACCTTTTATTGTAACAATTTCTATTGGATCTTTATTACTCAACATTTTTGTACAATTATTTTCAAAGCCCCAACAAGTAGAAGCACCTAAAACCAAAAGAGAACCTTTGTTAAAAACAAAAGCTCCCTTTCCTTCAAAACTAAGAATAATACTTGCTATTGTAACTAAAAAAATAGCTATCCAAAGTTTTTTAGATATAATCTCTTTAAAAATTACCAATGCAATAATTGAAGTTGCAACAATTTCAAAATTATTTAAAAGTGAAACATTGGCAGAATTTGTCATTGATATACCAAACATTAATAAAATTGGTGCAATAATATCTAAAATTACCATAGCTATTGTATATGGTAATTCTCTTTTTGTTAAAGGCTCTTGCTTTTTTGAGATACCTACAAATTTCATAATATTAGTGAGAACTATTAACCCTATCCCTGCACCAAAATATAGAAAACCTGCCATCATTGTTGTTCCAACATGTTTTAATAACAATTTAGATAAAGGAATATTTATTGAATATATTGAAGCAGCAAGTAATGCAAATAAAGTTGCCATATTTTTTACTTTCATTTTCATTCACACCTTCTCTTAATTTATCTAAATATTAATTTTTCATTTTAATTTGCTAACACTTCTAAAACTGGATTTAAAATATCTTCCCAGAATTTAGTATCTCCATTAGAAATTGGTTCTGCTCCTCTGATTTCTTCATCTAAGAATTTTCCATCTTTATCATAGTTTTTACATACCCAACTTCCATCACTTTGTTGATTACAATCTTGTTTAACCTTACCATTATCATAATAAGTAATAATTCTATCTTTAACTTTAAAATCTTTTATCTCATCCCCAGCAACTACAACATAATATTGAATTTTACCGTTAGGATAATAGAATTTTTGTGTTAAATCTTGTAAAGAACCATCTTTATATTGAAGGATAGCCATTAAAGTACCATCTTTTCTAAATACTTTTGTTTCTCCATCAAGTACAAAAGACATTTTTTCAACTCCATCTACTTTTTCTCTATTTACCATTACAGTAGAAGTAGAACTCATCTTTTCAGTATCTTTATAGTATTTCTTTAAAATCCCATTTCTTAATTTATTAAAATGATATTCTTTTGTTATTTTTCCATTTTTATCATAGTATTTTTCACTTACAAGAGAATTATTTTCAAATACTTGTTCGCTTTCTAAGTTTCCATTAGGACGATATAAAACTTGTGGACCTTCTATACTCCCTTTTCTATATGTTGAAACACTCTTTAAATCTCCATTTAGATAATAAGTATATGATACTCCATCACTTATTCCATCTTTATAAAAAGAAATTTCTACTATATCATTATTTTCATTTTTTACAAGGACACCATTAAATTTATTATCTTCAGCTGAAAATACTTTTTTAGATATACTTTTTGTTATATCATAATTAACTATTTTTTCTACTTGGGTATCTTTAATTTCATTATAGTTTTTTAATTTTTCTATACCTTTTACATCTGATAATTTAGCTCCAAATAAGTTCATAGCAATAACTAGAAAAGCTCCTAATAGATATTTTTTCATCTTATTTCCTCCCTTTAAATATTTTGCTATATTATATCATTTTTTATTGAAAAAGTTATATAAATAATTGTGACACAATTTATTTATTACTTTCTACAACATATGTAGTAATATTATTTTTTATTAATAAAATATTAGCAATTACAGTTAAAAAACAAAAAATAGCTAAAATACTTTGATAATCAATTTTTAATTGTATAGTAAAATAAGTTAGAGCACTTATTCCAAAAAAATTAAACAATGATTTACTTAATTGTCTTAATGAATATATTTTACTTCCAAATTTAGTTTCTGCATAATCTTGAAGTTTTGTATTATATATTGAAAGATTTATAAAACTTATCATTGAAATAGAAATAAATAAAAAGATTCTCTTATCTTCATTTACAAAGTTGAATAAATAAAATAATATTCCTTGTAATATAAGTCCAAATACAATTGAATTATTTTCATTTTTATTGATTAAATTTGATTTATATTTAATTATTAAAGTTGCTAGACTACTACCAATAGCATTTGCAATTTGATATAAAATAATTTGTCTTGTATTTAAAGCTAATTTAAAACCTAATATAGAATTTACTGATAAAATTACTGTGTTTGTAGCTATTAAAAAAGTAAAGATTAAAATATAATAATTATCTTTCTTTACAAGTTTTTTCCAAGAAGTGTCAATAGAAAGCTTGATATCTTCAATTTTTATTAGACTTATAAATATAGCTGATATAAAAAATAAAATAGAACTTATTATAAAAAGTAAATTATATTGCGAATTAAAAATAATATATCCACCTATAACAAAACCTAATACTCCTGAGATTTGGTTTATTGTTGAAATATATGAATTGTATTTTTTTCTATCCTCTTTTTGAGATATTTTTAGTATTAAATTAAATTCACTAATTATAAAAAAATTTTCTAAAAAGTTTAAGATAATTAATATCACTATTAAAGCTGTCAAGGAATAAAATTTAAAGATTATAATAAAAAATAAAAATATACTTTGTAGTAATTCTGAAATAATAATAGATTTTTTTATAGAAAATTTTTTATCAATGGTAGAAAAAATAAGTTGAAATAAGATTTTTGAAAATTCATTTAAAGCAAAAAGTAAACTAGCTCCAATCAATAAATTTAATTTGTCTATCAATAGTTTACCTATTCCAATAAATAATAAACTATCAGTTAATCCTATAGCAAAAATATGGAATAAAAAAAATATTTTATTTTTTTGTGAAATCATTTCCATAAAAAATCACTTCCTAAAATATATTTTATCTTTAATTGATTACGATTTTATTATATCATTTTTTACTGAAGAAGTTATACAAATAAT
>ERZ773100.208-NODE-208-length-34815-cov-7.088723_pt1 | contig 34815 bp, 31 predicted proteins | sample MGYA00511119_ERZ773100 | MGnify/ENA primary metagenome ERZ773100 (study PRJEB29015, sample SAMEA2738000) | human oral metagenome | biome: human oral; feature: human-associated habitat; material: dental | place: China | collected 2111 ...
GAATTATTTTCTACTTTTAATTTAAGGAGTTAAAGATGAAAAGGGGTTACAAAATCCTTTTGGGTGTGTTCGCCGTTATCGGCGGGATTTTTTGTGTCTTGCTAATCATAGGTTTTGTAGGTTCAAAGCTGCAAAAATCTACGCTTGAACAGTGCGAAGGCGGCGATGCGATGGCGTGTTATTCAGTAGCAGTCGACTATAGAATTGGTGATGAGGGCAAAGGAATTGAAAAAGATCTTCTTAAGGCTGTAGAATATGAAGAAAAAGCATGCGAGTTGGGGTATTTTCAGCAATGTGAATCGATTGCCTTAAATGCCGATATAAATGGCGATATGGAAAGGGCAAAGAAGTTCTATCAAAAAGCCTGCGAAGTAGGTAAAAATAATCCTAAGGTACAAAACAGCGCTAATGACAAAAAAACTTGGGAAGAAGCATGCAATCGCCCTATGTCAGCTAAAGACGAGATAGCGGACTACGTTAAAAAATGTGAGGGTGGAGACATGGACTCGTGCAATCTCGCAGGCTACATCTACGAAAGTGGAGAATCAATCACTACGAAAGAAAAAATCAGACCCGATTACGCTGAAGCTATGAAGCTATATAATAAATCCTGCGACAATAATAACTCAGGCGGCTGCTTTTCGGTAGCTACCATGATCATCAACAAACGCGGCATAAAAGGCTCTCCATATCAGTATGCCGACAAAACTAAGGCATATCTCAAAAAAGCATGCGATGCAGAAAAAGATCCGATATGGAACGCATGTGGGCTTTACGCTATATATGAGACGGATATAAAAGAAATGAGGCAATACTATAAACGCGCTTGCGAGTTAGGTAAAAAGACCGATATGAGCCGAAACACCGTAAAGGAAGAAAGCTTAATCCGAGATTTCTGCGCAAAAGGCTCGGGTTTGTAATTTCCCAACCTCTAAAATTGCAGCAGGTAGGATAAAATTCTAGATTCTGCCTGCTCGTAAATTTACGAAATTCTAAATTTATTCAAAATTCTACTTCCTAGCCCCTCGCGTCGTCATCAAAGACTGCTCGTAGAAAATTAGCAGCGTTATCGAGACGCCCGTGCCGAGCGCCAGCGAGATCGAGACCGTGGCGAGGGCGTTGTCGAAAAACGAGATGAGATGAGCGAGCTTTTGCTCTGCGCCCGCGGCTTTGATATAAGAAAACAGCGCCAAAACCGCCTTGTAGGCGTAAATGCCGGGGATCATCGGAAGCAGCGCGGGAAAGGCGATGATCTCTGCGGGCACCTTGAGGCGCTTGGCGCAGAGCATTCCCAAAACGCCGATCAGAAACGACGCAAAAAGTGTCGCGGCAGCGATCGAAAAAATTTGGCTTTGAATCAGTAAAAACCTGCACGAATGCGCTACCGCGGCAAGCAGCGCCGAGAAGGCAAGCGTCTTTTTGGGTGGCATGCACGCATACGCAAACCCGAGTCCCGCCGCAGCGGCAAAGCAAGCATCCTTAAATACCAAAAGCGCTATATCAAACATTTACGAGCCCCAAATTTGAGATGCTAAGCGTCAGAAAGAGTCCGATCGCGATGCAGATGATCAAAAGCCCCGTGTTTAGCCCTCTGCTGATGCCTACGAGCATATTTTCGTTTAAGATGTCAAATACCGAGTTGATCAGCCAGACGCCGGGGATCAAAAAGAGTATGCTCGATCCCACGGCGACGTCGGGCGTGGCGCTAAGCCCGTAGCGAGCGCCTAGCGAGACGATGAAGGATGCTGCGAACGAAACTGCGATGTATTGGATTTTTAGGTTGATTTTAAGTTTGCTAAGCAGATGGCGGGCGCAAATTCCAAAAGCCGTAGCCGCAAAAACTAACGCCATCGCGCCACCGTCACTGCCAAACAGCTCGCAGAATGCGGCGTTTGCGACGCTGAGCAGAACGAGAGTTTTGGCAAAGCTTTTCTTCTGCGAGGCTAAAATTTCTGCAAATGCGGCTTTGGCGCGCGCAAAAGGGATTTTTTCATCGTAAATTTCCCAGCTAAGCGCGCTTAGCTCCGAGATCAGATCGAAGCTGATCTGCGCCGCAGCGCCCGTTTTGACGTAGGTGCGGCGGATAGAGTTGTCCGCAGGATCCATCACGCTGATGATGAAGTGGCGCACAAAGATCATCAGGCTAGCCTCATAGTCGTAAGCGTCCGCTATCCTGCGCACGCAGCGCTCGATGCGCGCGGTGTAAGTGCCGATACTAAGCATCTTGGCGGTGTATTCACTAAGAAAATTGGTAAGCTCTTGGATTTGCGGTCTCACCGCTTCTGCTTCTTTTGCTGCCGCCATTTCTGTTGTCATTATTTCCTCCGCTACTCTTGTAATCTCAATATCGTTTTGCGCTGTTTTCGTCGTTTTTACTTCTACGACGCTCGTTGTAGCTTCCTGTTTTTGCGGCGCCGCCATCGTTTTTGATGTCGCTACGATGTCCGTCGTCGCGGAATTCTTATTTTTAAAATTTAATGCAGCGGCAGCGCCCGTGGAGGAATTCTCACTATTTAAATTTGGCGCGCCAACAATACCTGCGGCAGCAAAGCTTCGGCTGCTTAAATTTTGATCGTTCAAATTTAACGTCGCTTTGGAATTTACGTCATTCAAATTTAACGTCGCCGCAGAATTTTCATCGCTCAAATTTAACTCGCAGTCCGAGCTTTGCTCGCTTAAATTTAAACTTTCAGCGTCCTCGCAAGATTCGCTAAATTTAGAATTTCCCCTGCCCACGGCTTCACCTCAGACTTATGAGATCGAGCGGGTTGATGTGGTAGTTCTGCTGCGTCACTTCAAAGGTCAGATCCGAGCCGATGCGCCCGATGATGTAGCCCTTTTTGACGTTGGAGCCGACGCGCACGGTAGGCGGGATCTGATTTAGATGCGCGTAGATCGTGTGGATGCCGCCGCTGTGCTCTAGGATCACGACCTTATCGAGCACGGCGGTTTCTTTGGCAAAGACCACCTTGCCCGGTAGCACCGCCTTAACCTGCGTGTCGCCGCTGTTTGAGCCTAGCACGATATTTTCGTTGAAAAGCTTGATGTTATATACGGGATCGTTGTAATTACCGAATTTCCGCTTCAAATACGCGCTGTTCAGAGGCGCTGCGGTTTTGGCTCCGCTGTATTTTTTAACGCGCGAGGACTGATAGCTCGAGCCGTACTGCTTGACCTTCTGGTTGATTTTGCTTACGCGCTCATCCGCAGGCTCGCTCACTTCGGGCTCGGGCTCGCTAGGAGGCGCAGGCTCGGGCTTGCCCGCCTTTTTGGCAGCCGCCTTTGCTTTGGCGTACTCTTTTTCGCGCGCCTGGCGCTCCTTTTGCTTCTGCGCTTCAAGCTTCGCTTGGCGCGCCGTTTCCTCCTTCTGCGCTTTGGCTTTTTCCTCGGCGTCGTCGATGATCTTAAGCTCCTGCAGGGTCTTAGATATGGCGTCTTGCTCGTCGTTTATCTTCTCCAGGCGCGCGATGTAGTCCTCTTTGTCCTTTTTCATCTGTGCGAGCTTCTCTTTTTGGGTGGTTTGCTTGGCGTTGAGATCGGTTTTTTTCTTGTCGTAGCCCGCCATGCTTGCCTGGATCGATTTGATCTTTTTGTTCTGCTCGTTGATAAAATTTTGATTATTTTCGTAGTCTTTGATCAGCCCTTTAAGCTCGTCGTTCATAACGATGCCAAGCCCTTCTAAAATTTCGCTAGCCACGATAGAATCGGGCGTGGTGGTGGAATTTACGTCGGTGATGAGATCAAACGATAGCTCTTGCGAGATCACGCTTATGATCTTGCTCTCCAGTTCGCTTTGCACGCTAAGAAGAGTGGCATTTTGGCTATTGAGCTTCTCAAGCTCCTGCGCTTCGGCGGCGTATTGATCCTTTAGGCCTTCGATCGTTTCGCTTAGCTGTTTGATCTCGCCCTCGCGCTTTTTAAAACTCTCCTGCTCCTTTACGATTTGGCCCGCGATCTCGTCGATCTTTTGCGAGAGCTGTATCCCCTCCTTTTGCGAGCTTTTGAGCTCTTGACCCGCTTTGGCGATCTTATCTTTCGTGCTTTGACCCTTTGCGGGCGCGGCATAAGTAAGAGCCGCGGCAAGCCCCAGCGCAAGAAGCGGCGCTAAAAAAGCCCTTTTCATGCTCGTTTATTTCCAATTTGCAGCATCACAAAACTTACCGCGATGATAGATAGTGCCAAGGCAACACTCAAAAGGATCAGTGCGTCGTAAGGCAGCACTATGGCGGTGCGTAGATCGCCGATACCCTTAAGCGTTGTCGAAAACACCTCCCAGCCTGGAAGCGCAATGTAGAAGCAGGTCACGATCAGCGTGGCGATGAAGGAGTCTATTATCGCCATCCGGTAGAGTTTGCCGCTTTTTATCAGAAACGACGCGCCGAAAAGCTCCATGATCTCGATGCGCTCTTTGTGTTCGTAAACCCAGATACGCATCTGGCGGTGAATTAACATCACGCCTAAAAGCACGATGAGAAACGCAAAGCCATAAACGAGGCTTTTGATAAGCAGTAAAATTTTAAAAATTTCATCGTGGGTTTTTTTAAAAATTTCTACCCTCGTAAGCGAGCCAATAGATTTTAGATCCTGCTCGATCTTGGCAAGCTGCGCGGCGTCGGGGAAGCTTTCGAGCTTAACGCTATAAAATTTAGGCAAATTTTTACTAAGCTCGGCAAAGGCGTTTTGTGAAATTTTGCCCTTCAGTCGCTCGGTTATGCCCGCTGTGGAAATTTCGCTAATCGAGCTGATTTTAGGCACTGCTTTTTGCGCGTCTTGCAGGCTGAGCGGAGTTTTAGAGACTAGCACGATATTGTATTCGTTTTGGATCGAGCGCTCGTAGCTTTTGGTTAGGTTACTCATAAAAATTCCAAACTGCACGGAGAAAAGCAGCGCGACGAGCGAAAAGATCACGCCGAAATGGGTTTTAATCGATTTCATTTACTTTAGCGTCCTTAATCTCAAAATGTCGGTGCCTAAAACGCAGCGTGGCGGGCATTTTGTGCGTTACGATGACGACGCAGGCGTTCCACGACTCGCACGCCGAGCGCAGCAAATTCCAAATAATGGCGCTGGAGTAGTCGTCCAAATTTCCCGTAGGCTCGTCGCACAGCAGCAGGCGCGGATTGTGCGCCATCGCGCGCGCCAAAGCCACGCGCTGCTGCTCGCCGCCGCTAAGCTCGAGCGGATACTTGCCCATCTTATGCCCGAGCTCGACGTGGCGCAGTAGCTTTTTGGCTTGGTCTTGGCAGACCTGCTGATTGTAGCCCATTATCATTAACGGAAGCATTATGTTGCGCTCGATCGTCCATTCGTTGATCAGGCGGTAGTTTTGAAAAATAATGCCGATGCGCTGGCGCAGGGTGCGCAGATCGGAGTTTGTGATGCCCTTTAGATCGCACAAGCAGACGTTCAGCTCGCCGCCGATGATGTCGATGCCGCCGTAGAAGGACTTAAGTAGCGTGGATTTGCCGCTGCCGCTCTTGCCCGTGATGATGACGAAGTCCTTCGCGCCGATGCCGAAACTAGCGTCTTGGATGACTGCGCCCGCCTTTTCGTAGCCCAGCGTGAGGCCTGCTGCGGTGATGATGTTGTAATCGTCCGTTATCTCTGCCATTGTGAAAATATCTCCGAAATTTTTTGATGTGCCGCGTGATTTTCGCGCGTAGGAAGCGGGCGGCGGATGAAGTAGCTCGTGCCGCTTTCGTTTGCGCGGATGAAACACTGCTGCGGAAAGTCGAATGCCCCGAGCGAAAGCAGGATTAGCACGTCTTGCGGCTCGGCAGTGCACGGCTTGCTTTGCCGTTCGTTTTGCGGCTCGGCACAGCTTGGTTCGCTTTGCCATTCGTCTTGCGACTTAACGCGGCTTGGTTTGCCTTGGCATTGCTGCTCGGCACAATTTAATTCGCCTTGGTGTTCGGCTTGTAGCTCGTCATGGCTTGGCTCGCTTCGGCGCTCGACTTGCGACTTGATAGAGTTTGACTTATTTTGTAATTCTGCTTGCGGTTCAGTAGCGTGGTTTAGCTCGTTTTTTAGTTCGGCTTGCGGCTCATTTTTGTAAAGCGCAGCGCTTGCTTTTTTTAGAATTTGCGTAGCGTTTGCTTCGTCTGTGCGAGTCGCATTTGGCGTGACACTCTCTTTTATTGCACTGGTTGCCGAGAATGAGCCGACCGCATTCGGTACATTGTTTGTATCTATTGTGCCGATCGCTGCGGGCGTAGTGCTCGCACCTGTCGCGCCGATAGCCGCAAGCGCACCCTCTGTGCCGCTAGCATTTAGCGCGCTGCTTGTTGCGATCTGCTCGCAGGCTAAAGCGCGTTTTTCGCCAGGGGCAGTGCGGCTAAATTTAGTGCTTACTGCGACATTTACCGAAACATTACCCGTTAAATTTACGTAGTTTGAGCCCAAGCAATTTTGATTTAAATTTACGCTCTCTTTTACGCCCGTTTCATCCACGCGGTTTGTATTCAGTGGGGCGCTCGCTTTTTTTAGAATTTGTGCAGCGTTCGCGCAAGTTGAAATTTTATCGCACGCTGTCGTAGCTAAAATTTTGCCGCCGCCTGACGAAATTTCATCCATGCTCGCGCGCTCGGTTAAATTTTTGCCGCGCGTCGCGTCTAAATTTATAGCTTCGTCGTTTATAGCTTCGCCCGCGCCGCTTAAATTTACGCCGCGCTCCGCGCAAGTCCCGCCCGCGTCCAAGCTTTTCTGCGCGTCAAAGTAAAAAATTTCCTCAAAATGCACGAAAAAATCCTCGCCTTTGAAGGTGAAATTTTTAAAATTTCGCGCTATTGCCGCCGCGTCAAATTTTAAAAATTCCATCTCAAACTGCTGTGGCTCGGCCTGGCCCGCGGTTTTATTCTCGTAGATCAGATCGTAGATGTCTTTGTCCATTTTGCGCCATCTATCCTCGTATTTGCTCGCTACGGCGGCGTCACGGTTTTTAAAATGCGAAATTTCGCCCGCTTTGCGCTGAACGTAGGGCGAGAACTTTTGCATTGCGTAGAGGAAGTACTCCTCGCTGTCGGTGCGAAGCTCGAAGCGGCCGCCGCGCCCGAGCGTGCGTGCGATCTGTGAGGCGAACTCGTCGCTTATGACGCGGCGGTGCGGCGCGTCGTCCCACGGCACGGGGAAGTGCAAAAATACGCGCTGCAGGCAGCCCGCGGGAAGCAGGCTCAGCAAAACCCGCGCGTCGGTGGCTATGAGAGCGATGTTTTGCAGCCCTTCGCGGATCGCTAGTTTTGCGACCTGTTCGATCGCGGGCTTGTAAATTTCGATACCGATTAGCAGCGCGTCTTGATTTGAGCGCGCTTGATGAAGCAGGTGTCTGCCCGAGCCGAAGCCGATCTCAATGAAAATTTTATTAAATTTAGAGCTTTTTACGAGGGATAAAATTTCATTCTCGTCCAAAATCAGCGGCGTTTTTTCGGTAAGCGAGCTGTCTTTGTAAGCAAACGCCTGCGAGATTATTGGTCCGCAGAAGCGCTCTTTAAAAATTTCGAGCGCTCGCTGCAGATGACCGATTTTGGCGGGCTTGGTGATCTTTTCGCCTTTTACTATCACTTTGCCGCCGCTGGGCTTTAGGGTGATAAAAAACTCGCTATCAAAGCTTTTAGTTCGCACGAGCGTTAAATTTCTGCCGCGCGCCGTTTCTAAAAATTCGGTCTCGCCGAGCTTAATCGGCAGCGGCGGCAGGCTCACACTTTGGGTTATGAAATTTGGCAAACTTTATTCTGCCTGCGCTGCGGCAATGACTGCACTAGGCTTGGACAGCTCTCCGTTTTCGGTTTTGACGGTAATGCGGTATTCATATCCTTCGCCGTAATCGATATTGTCGATATATTCAGCACTAAGTCTGCCGCGAACCTCTTTAATCGTGCTCCACGACTCGCCTCCCTTAGGACGGCGCTCGATTAGATAAGAGCTTACTCGAAGATCCGGATGCGGGCGCCAGATGATCTTAACGCGGCCCGGAAGCCCGTAGATAGCCTGCGCAAACGGCACGGACTCTAACATCTTTGCTGTGCTTGCGATAGCGACCGGAGAAGGAGCCGAAACGCCCTTGGCGCCGTATGTGCGCACCGTGTATTTATACGAAGTGCCCGGCTGCAGCCTCGTATCTACGTAGTGGGTGGAGTATGGATCTGCGATAGTGGCGATCTTTTTGGCTTCGCCGCCGCTTGCGGGCGCTCGATAAACGACAAAGCCCAATACGGCGGTATTGCTGTCGTATCTAGGCCACTCAAGTCCGATCTCATTGTCGCTCGTGATCGTCCTGATGCCCTCCACGCGCGGCAGGCTTTCGTCGCTTGCGCTAGGCGCGCTAGACGTAGCGCAGCCAGCCACTAATATCGCTAAAGTAGCGCTCAACGTTAGTTGGTAAAATTTTTTCATAAATTTCATCCTTTACCTTTTGATTTGTCGTAAAATTTAGAAATTCGCTCGGCAAGCCCGCGCATATTTTCACCTCTTTGCCGCTTCGCGGATGGATGAAATAGAGCAAATAGGCATGGAGCAAAATCCTGCTAATTTTAGCGTTTTCGCTCTTAAATCCGTATAAATGATCGCCCAAAATGTGCCGATTTATCGAGCTTAAATGCACGCGGATCTGATGCGTGCGACCCGTGAAGAGCTTTGCCGCGACAAGATTAAAGCTCTTTAGGTTTATCGGCGGCAGGTTTTGGTTTTGAGCTGGATTTTTAAAATTTAAGGCTTTATTCTCGGCGAGACGGGCTGCTTTGGTTTCATTTGCGCTCATATCAGCGGTTAAAATTTTATCTACGTTGTCCGCGCGGCTGCTTGGAATTTTATCTATGCTTTGGATTGAAATTTTATCCGCACTCCGCATGCAATTATTTGAAATTTCGTCCGCGTTATCCGCGCCTGCGTAGTCGTTTAAAATTTCATCCATGCCCGCATTCTTGCTCGCGCTTGCGTCGGTAGTCGAAATTTTACCCGTGCCTACAGCTAGGCCTGCATTTAAAATTTCATTCCCGCGCACGCTCACGTCGGTCGCTAAAATTTTACCCGTATCTGCATCCCTGCTAGCGCTTAAAATTTTATCTCCGCCCGCATACATAGCCGAAATTTTGCTCGTGCTCGTAGCTGCGTCTGAAATTTTATCGGTAGCGCCCGTTGAAATTTCATCCATAGCGTCGCCCGAAATTTTGTCTTCAGTCGAAATTCTACTTGCGCTTGCGTTCGCAGCTAAAATTTTATTGGTAGCTGAAATTTTATCCGCCCCCGTGCTCTTGCCAGCAGCCGTGCCATCGCTCGCATTTAAAATTTCATTGCACCTCTCGGCGGAGTTTTGAAGCTCGCTTAGTTCCGCTCCGCTTAAAATTTCATAAAACGCGCTCTTTGCACCGCGTCCGCCAGGTACGATCCCCATTTTTAGGCGGTTTGCTGGGTTGCGAGCGATCGGGCGCTCGATCACGCAGGGCTCTTTCAGAGGCAGGTCGATGAGCGCGAGGTATATCCGCCCCATGCTCTTATCGCTTAGCTGTGCCGATAGCGCGGCGTGCGCGGCGTTGTTTTTGGCGACGAGCAGGGCGCCGCTGGTGAGCTTATCCAGGCGGTGCACGATGCCCGCGCGAAGCTCGCCGCCGAGCGTGGAAAGCAGATAGCCGCGAGACTTGAGCCAGTCCACGAGCGTGGGCTCTTTGACGCTTGCGGCGGGGTGGACGGTAAGGCCCGCGGGCTTATTTACCACGAGCAGATCCTCATCCTCGTATAAAATTTCAATGTCGAAGTTTAGCCTCTCCGCGCCTGTTTGCTGCGGCGCGGGCGCGGGGTAGTCGATGTGCACGAGCTCGCCTGCAGATAGCTTGTAGCCGGGCTTAGTTTGCACGGCTCCGTCCACTTTGACCGCTGCAGATTTGATTAAGCTTGATATTTGATTGCGCGAAATTCCAAGCTGCGAGCTTAAAAAAACGTCGAGTCTTTCGCTGCATTGTGATATTAGATTATCCAAATTTATACCTTTTTTGGCTATTCTTACGTCAAAATTTTAATTAGGATTAAGCGTTGTTTAAAATTGACAAAAAGATTTTAGCATATTTTGATTTCATTCAACCTTTTTTAATCGTGCCGATAGTGGTTTTTTCATACGTTTTAATAAGCGAGGCAAACGACGTGCTGTCCTCGAAGCAGGTGGTTTATTTCGGCGTAGGATTTGCCGTTTTTACGCTGTTTTTTCTCTTTCCGATACGCAAATTTTTATATCTGATCCCGATATTTTATTGGACCAACATCATATTGCTGCTCAGCGTCGATTTTTTCGGCGTTAGCAAGCTAGGAGCAAGGCGCTGGCTGGAGATTCCTTTCGTGCATTTTACGCTGCAGCCCAGCGAGGTGATGAAGCCCGCGTTTATCCTGATGCTGATGTATCTGATACACAAAAATCCGCCGCCGAAAAACGGCTACGGGCTCAAGGATTTTTTGCGCCTTAGCTTTTACATACTTCTGCCTTTTGTTCTGATCGCAAAAGAGCCCGATCTAGGCACCGCCGCGATACTTTTTTTGACGGGATTTGCTATTCTTTTTATCATCGGCGTCGATAAAAAAATTTGGCTTACGCTGATCATCGTTTTTGTGGCCAGCTCGCCGATTTTGTACGAAAACATGCACGATTATCAAAAAAAGCGCATCGCCGATTTTATCAGCGAGGAGCCCAATTACCAGGTCAAGCAGGCGATCATCGCTATCGGAAACGGCGGCATCTACGGCAAGGATAGGGATGAAGCGACGCAGACGCACTTTAAATTCTTGCCGATTGCGACGAGCGATTTTATCTTCGCTTATACGATCGAGCGCTTCGGCTTCGTGGGGGCTGCCGCGCTGATCGCGCTGTATGCGCTGCTGATACTGCATCTGCTGAGCCTGAACTACGATTTCAAAAGCGATTATCTGATACGGGTCTTTACGAGCGCGCTTGCCTCGCTCATCTTCATCTACGCGGGCGTCAATATCTCGATGGTGGTGGGTTTCGCGCCCGTCGTGGGCGTGCCGCTGCCGTTTTTCAGCTATGGCGGCAGCAGCTTCATCACCTTTATGATCCTTTTTGGAATTTTGCAAAATTTGCTGACGTTTAGGATGAAGGATAACTACAAAACCTACAAGATCAGGATGTAAATTTAGCCCGCACGGATAAATTTTGAAATTCTACAAAATCGCGCGAGGTTTATTTTAAGCTTCGGCGGCGAAATTAAAGTGGAGGCGCTAAATTTTAAAACTCGCTACAAAATCACGCCGATGCCGAGTGTAAAGACCACCGCGAAAAAGGCGTATGTAAAGGCAAATTCCAAAGTTTGCGAATTAAAAAATCCGTAGTACAAAACGCTCGTGAAAAATCCGCCCACGAAGGCTACGGCAAAGATCCCGATCCGCGCCGCGACGGGCTTTGCACCGCAAAATTTGTATAGGTAAAAAACCCCGCAGAAGCTGATCGCAAACCAGATCATCGCAGGCACCGGCCCGCTTAGGCCTATCATGCCGAAAAGATTGGCTAAATTTAAAAGCAGTAAAAATATCACCACAAGCGCGATCAGCGCGGATTTGATCATCTATCGCGCCTTGCGTCGTCTGCGGAATTTTCGTTCGAATCTAGCTTGAAATTTTCGCCGCCCTGATTGAAATTTTGCGAGGAATTTTCATCCGCGCCGTCTTCGCCCGCGCCGTCGTTTGAAATTTTAAAATTTTCGTCGGAAATTTCATCTGCACCGCTCGCAGAATTTTCACCGAGATCGTCATTGGAATTTAAAATTTCATCGCCGCTTTTAAAGTTTAAAATTTCATCCGTCGCGGCGCTTTTATTTTGCGGCTCCCGCGCCTCTTTTGCGCTGCCGAAATCCGCGTCTTTTAAATTTGCGCCCTCATCTAAATTTTTAGAGCTTTCGTCCGCAGAATTTTTATAAGCTTTGTTTGAAAATCTTTTGTGCTTGATCTGTAGATAAAAGACGAAAGCGACGAACGCCACCGCCGTGATCGCGATGTAGTAGCGGTTTTCGAAGAGCAGCGCGCCCTCCACTAGCCCCGAAAACAGCGCCAGCAGCGAGGCGGTAAGAAACGGAAAGCGCACTACATCTTTTTCGCCGATCGCTAAGGCGATGAGCGCGACGCCGAATATCGTGGCGTTTAGCAGCGCGCCTAGGACTTTGATCTCGGCAAAAAGGCTCGGATTGACGCGCGAAGTGACGTAAAGCGCGAGCGCGACGGCGGCGAAAAGCAGGATAAAAAATACGATTTTTTTCATTTTGGACCTTTTAAAATTTATCTTTAAATTTACGATTCAGATGCGCCTTTTATGCGCATAGAGCGCAAGTATCGGCGCATTACAACTACCGCGTTCGAGACATTACGCAAATATTGCGCGTCCTGCGGACATAGCGCGAAATTTTAGGGTGCGACCGTGCTGTTTTAAGCGCGACTGGTGCAATATACACGCTCATAACTTAAACGCAATCCTAATTGCGCGGACGCGGTTTGAAACACGATTCGCATTAGGCGCGACAAAATCGCTATTTTTCGCGCGACTTAAATGCGATTCTGTCGGTAAATTTTACTGCCAGCCGCACTCTGCTGCGTCAAGCGGCGCCAAGTCCGTGCTTTAAAATTTTATGCCGAGCCGCGTTAAAATTCCGCGCCTAAGCTGTATATATCCCTAGCTCGTGGCGCCGCAAGACGCTCCGTAAAATTTTACTCGTCAGCAGTAAATATTCGGCACGCGGGCGGAATTTTGCGCGCAGCACCGCACGTTTTGTTTTAAATTTAGCGCGGCGGGCTTTAAAATTTTAAATTTACCGCTTCCGCGCTCTGTTTATCCGCAAGAGCTATCGCACCTGCTAAAATTTATCTGCGGAGCAAATCTTAGCGCCGAAATAAAATTTCATCTCGCTCGTAAAATCGCAGCGCGTAAAATTTCATCACTTGTTTTTCTGAAAGTACGCGTCCACGCCGTTTGCGATGCCCTGTGCGATGCGATCTTGATAGGCACTTTTGCCTAAATTTTTACCCTCCTGCGGGTGCGTGATGTAGCCCATCTCCACGAGCACCGCGGGCATCGTAGCGCCCACCAGCACCCAAAATGGCGCCTCGCGCACGCCGCCGTCTCTGCTCGAGAAGCTCTTTTTGACCGAGCTTAGCATATAGCTTTGAATATCGATGGCAAGCTTGTTTGAAGAGATTATCTTCTCGCGATTTAAGAAATTTAGGAAGGTCTGCTTCGAGAAGGTATTCATATCCTCCAAATCGCCCTTGTTTTCGAGTGCTGCGGCGTTTTTACTGCGCTCGCTTCTAGCCGGGCTTAAGAAAAAGGTCTCCACGCCGCTCATTTTAGATGCCGCGCTGGCGTTAGGAGCGGCATTTGCGTGGATCGAAATAAACATATCGGCATTTCTTTTAGCGGCGAAAGCGGTGCGCGACCTTAAATTTATAAACACGTCGGTGCTGCGCGTGTAAAGCACCCTATAGCCGCGTTTTTGAAGCAGCGCGCCGAGCTTTTTGGATGTGGCTAGTACGATATTTTTTTCCTTCAGCCCGTTTCCGACCGCGCCCGAATCGCTGCCGCCGTGACCCGGATCAATTACGATGAGCTTGCCCTTGGTCGATTTGTAAATTTTACCGACGGCCACGGACGCGGTTTTGGCACCTTGCGCATCATCTATCGTGCTGATTTGCGGCTCGCTATCTTGCTCGCGTCTGCGATTGCGCCCTGATTTTTGATCCTTGTTTTTTTCTGCGCGCGCGGATTTTGCGGCTTTTAAGCCTTCAGCCGTACTTAAAATCATCATATTGCCGCTAATTTCAACGTTTGCGTTAAATTCTTTCGGGTCGCTAAGTACGATGCGCACGGTCTTATCGTTGTATTGCGAGACGCGTACATCGCTAACAAAGCTATCTTTAAGCCGCGTTTTTTGTGACTTTTGCCGCGCGCTAAAATCAATCACGAAGCGAAAATTATCGCTACTTGCGATCGTAAAATCTTTATAATCGCCGCGCTTTAGATCGCGGTTAAACTCAAGCACGATCTCATTTTTATCGCCGCGCAGAGAATTTAACGCAAGCTGGGCGTTTTTGTCCGCTTTTTTGACGCTGCTTTTTCTAAGCTCGCTGCTTTGATCTGCGGACTCCTCGTCATACTCGTTTTGCGCGATTGCGTCCTCGCCGCCATCGTCCTCCTGGGCGTCTACGGCCTCGTCCGCGCCGATCGGTCTAGTCGAGCGTAAAAATTCCAAATCTTCTTTAGATAGCGAGCTTAAATCGGCTTCTTCTGGCGCGCGCGTATTTTTGAGATTTTTGGAAGTGGAATTTTTTGAATTTTTAGAATTTTTGGAGGCGGAGGCTTTGGGGCTATGCGCTAAATTTGAAGTGTTTTTCTCGTCCGAGCTTTTGGAATTTTTTGCGTTTTCATCTTTGAGTTTTTTAGAATTCGTGCTGCTATCGCTTGCTTTGCCTTCTAATTTGGCTAGCGCAGATTCATAAGGCGAGGAGTCAAGCCCTAAATTTTTCGAGCTGTAAACCAATCTCTTTAGCGCTTTGATGCGAACTTCTTTATCGGACGCGCCTTGGTAGAGCGATTTTAGCTCCTTGTGCAGCGAGCGCTTATAATTTGGCGTCGCTACGATGAAATCCTTGTCGAATTTCGCAAAAAACGCCTCGCTCGAAGCTCCAAACGCCAATACGCAGCTAAAAGCCGCGATTAGAAAAATTTTAACTATCTTCGCCATTTACAAGTTTTTCTATCAATTCCTTCACGGATATTATCTCGTTTAATCGCCAACCGTTCGCGCCGGTAAAAAACAGACCGCTTTGCGTTTTGCCCAGATACGCGTCGCTTAGGCGGTCTGCGATGCAGTATCCTACGGCGTTAGCGCCTTTGCCGCGCTCGCATGGGCTTACGCAGTTGCTGATACAGCGGATCTTAGGCGCCGTGCCTGCGGCGATCATATCTTGCAGATTGGTATGAATGCCGCGCGCGGGATAGCCTACGGGCGATTTTAGAAGCCGGATGTCTTCTTTTTTGGCATTAAGAAGCACCTGCTTAAATTCCTCCGCGGCGTCGCATTCAAAGGTACCGATGAAGCGCGTGCCCATCTGCACGCCGTCCGCGCCCAAAGATTTCACGCGATCGATGTCGGTTCTATCCCAAATTCCGCCTGCGACAAATAGCGGGAAGCTGCCCCATTGCGAGATTTCTGCTTTTACTTGCGGGATTAGATTATCCAGCGCAAACGCCGGATCGCCGCACTGCTCGTAGGTAAAGCCCTGATGCCCGCCGCTAAGAGGGCCCTCGAGCACTACGGCGTCGGGAATTCTGTCGTAGCGCTGCTTCCAGCGCTTGGCGATGATCTTAAGGGCCTTGGCGGAGGAGACGATAGGCACGAGCGCGACGTCCGGGGTATCTGCCGTAAATTCCGGCAGATTGGTAGGAAGCCCGGCGCCGCTTATGATGATGTCGATGCCGGCCTCGCACGTGTCGCGCACGATGCGTTCGTAGTCGTTCGCCGCGCACATTACATTCATCCCCAAAGGCGCATTGCCACAAATTTTACGGGCGTTTTGCACGATGGTAAAAAGCGCCTCTTTGCTATAAAAATTCTCGCTTTGATATGGTCTGCCCTCGAGCGATTTTTTGGCAAATTTAAGATTTTCGTAGTAGCCGGTGCCGACCGAGCTAATGACGCCTAGACAGCCGTTTAGGCTGACATTGCCGGCAAGATTATCCCAGCTGATACCAAGTCCCATGCCGCCTTGAATTATCGGGTGCGCAATCTCGTGTTTGCCTATTTTTATACTCATTAATCCACCTTTAATTTAGCGAATTTTTTCTTTCCTACTTGGAGTGTATATTCGCCAGAGCTAAGCTGAAGCTGCTCATCTAAAATTTTATTTTGATCGATACTGACGGCGTTTGATTTTATCAATCTGCGCGCATCCGAGCTAGAGACTGCGAGCTTGCAGCTAATTAACGCCTTTACGATCCATGCAGGCGAGCTTACGTGATATTCCTTGATCTCGCTAGGAAGCTCGCCGGCGCCGTGGACGCGGTCAAATTCCTGCTTGGCTTCAAAGGCGGTGTTTTCGTCATAAAATTGCGTGACAATCTCGGAGGCAAGCTCCTCCTTAACCGCCTTAGGATGGATCGAGCCATCCGCTACGAAGCCTTTTATTAGCTCAATATCTTCGCTGCTTTTTTGGCTTAGCAGATTATACCAATCCCACATTAACTCATCGCTGATACTCATCACCTTGCCGTACATATCATGCGGCGTATCGGTTACGCCGATGTAGTTACCAAGGCTCTTGCTCATCTTATTCGTGCCGTCAGTGCCTACCAAAAGCGGCATCATAACGACGCTTTGTTCTTTGCCGACATCATAAATTCTTTGCAGCTGGCGACCCATTAGAAGATTAAATTTCTGATCGGTACCGCCAAATTCTATATCGCATTTCATGCAAACGCTGTCGTATCCCTGTAGCAGCGGATACATAAACTCGCTGATGCTGATCGGCTGCTCTGCCTTGTAGCGCTTCTCGAAGTCGTCGCGCTCGAGCATCCTGGCAACATTGAAAGTACTTGATAGCTCGATCATTCCGCTAGCACCCAGGCGGTTGGTCCATTCGGAATTAAACATCACCTTGGTTTTGGCGGGATTTAAAATTTTAAAGACCTGCTGCTCGTAAGTTTTGGCGTTTTGCAGCACGACTTCGCGTGCTAGCTTTTTGCGAGTCTCGCTCTTGCCCGTAGGATCGCCGATTTGAGCGGTAAAATCACCGATTAGAAATTGCACGATCGCGCCGTGGTTTTGTAAAAACGCGAGTTTATTCAGAACGACGGCGTGTCCTAGGTGTAGATCCGCAGCAGTGGGATCCATGCCGATTTTGACGTAAAAGACCTCGCCGCTGTCGTAATAGCGCCTAATCAGAGCTTCGATCTGCTCTTCGCCGATGATCTCCGCGACGCCGCGCTTAAAATTTTCCATAATGCCTTGAATGTCAGCCATTTGCTCTCCCTTATTTAGTTTTTATATACGTCCGTAAGCGATACGAAATCCACGATTTTAAAGCGGTTTTTGAGTTTATCTTTAATCTCCGTGGAGTCTAAATTTTCATTTAGCTCGATGATGATCTCAAAATAATCTGACGTCGTTTCGCTATTTTCGTTGAGGCTTATCGACACCAGATCGACCTCGAGCTTGACTAAATAGTTCAAAAACGTCGCCAGCGAGCCGCGCTTGTTTTCTAAATTTAATATGATCTTGTAGCGGTGCGGCGCATTACGCGTCCATTTTACGAAGATCATCTCATCGGTTTTGATTAGCTCGCTTGCACGTTCGCACAGCTTATGATGCACCGTTACGCCGTGTCCGTTGCGAAAGCCGATGATGTCGTCGCCGCGCTTTGGGTTGCAGCAGTAATCAAACTCAACCTCGTCGATTTTAAAATTTGAATACACCACGATGTTGTCAAATTTTTGCTTCTCGATCTCATACTTGCTGCGAAATTTCATATTGAAAAATTTCTCTTTGAGCGGGTATTTTTTCAGCGCGTTTACGACGTCTTTTAAAAATACCGAGTCGTAGGCAGCTTTGCCGATCTTTTTGCTTAAATTTTCTTTTTCAAGCCAGCTTAGAATGCTCTCCTTGCTCGTCGTAAAGATCGCGCATAAAATTTTAATCGCTACTTCAAAATTTATATCTCTGATCTTTTGCTTGCAAAACGCCTTTATCGTCGCGCGCGCCTTGCCGGTTTTGACCGAGCTTAGCCAACTGCAGCGGTAGTGCGGCTCGCTTCCGGTGATGATATGGACGATGTCGCCGTTTTTAAGCTCCGTTAGCAGCGGCACTTTGACGCGGTTTATAAAGGCCTCGGTCGCTTTTAAGCCCACTTGAGAGTGTATCTCGTAGGCGTAATCAAGCGCCGTGGCGCCGCGCGGCAACGTAAAAATTCCGCCCTTGGGAGAATACACAGCGATATCCTCGACGTAGAGGCTATCTTTGGCGTATTCGTAAAGATCCTCGGCATTTGCGTCGTCCTCTTCCTGCATGCCGATGTCGTTTAGCCAATCGAGCTTCGGATTGATCGAGCCGCTATATTTATATTTCCAGTGCGCAGCGACGCCGAATTCCGCGGTATTATGCATATCGAAGGTGCGGATCTGCACCTCTACGATCATACTTTCGTTAAAAACGGTCGTGTGGATCGTCTGATATCCGTTTTGCTTCGGTAGCGCGATATAATCCTTAAAGCGCGATATGAGCGGATTAAATTTAGTATGGATTATACCCAAAGCCAAGTAGCAATCCATCGGCTTTTGCACGATGATGCGAATGGCTAAAAGATCGAGCACCTCCTCGATCGAAATTCCTTTGCGCTGCATCTTTAAAAAGATCGAGTAGTAGTGTTTCATTCGCTTCTGGATATCGAAGCCACCCTCATTAAAGCCGTTTGAGAGCATATACTCCTTGATCTTTTCGCTAAATTTACTAAGATTCATCTGAAGCTGCTGCTTATGCTCCTCGACGTAATCGGCGATCGCCGAGTACTCTTTAGGCATAACGTATTTGAAGCTAAGATCCTCAAGCACGTTTTTGATCGATGAAATTCCAAGCCTGTGCGCGATCGGCGCGTAAACCAAAAGCGTCTCCTCGCCGATACGTTTTTGCTTATCGGGGCGGAGTGCGTCTAGGGTTAGCATATTGTGTAGCCTATCGCAGAGCTTGACGACTAGGACGCGCTGATCGTTAATGGAGATCATCAGCATCCTGCGGAAGGTAAGTGCGGTGGTGCGAAGCTTGGCGTTACTATCGCCGGATGGAGCTAATTTATCCTCTCTGATGTTTACGATTTTAGTAAGCCCTTCTACGATTTTGGCTACTTCGTCGCCGAATCTTTGTCTAACCTGCTCGATGCTGTAATCTGTATCCTCTACTACGTCGTGTAGTAGCGCAGATATCACCATTGCGTCGTCTCCACCCATAAAAGATACGAAGCAGGCTACCAAAATCGGATGGATCGCATACGGCTCGCCGCTTTTGCGAAACTGCCCGTCGTGCTGAGCGATGCATAAATTTATAGCATCCACCAGTAACGGAGTGGGCTCTTTTAGATTATAAAGCAGCTGCTTGGCGCTTTGAATGTCTTTGGTATCGGCGACATCGTCGATGAGACTTTCTAAGAAGTTATCATTAATCCTTGTCAACGATTCCATCTAATGCGATCTTACCTTCGGCTAGTTCCAAGATTGCTATATCGGCAAATTTCATCCTGCGAGTATCTACGTTATCTATTAACGGTGGTTCACCTGCAGCTAGCTGCTCGGCGCGTTTGCTTATCATCAAAGATAGCTTATATCTATCTCCGCCCGTTACTTTTAAAGCCTTGGCTACTATTTGTTCGGTTCTCATCAATTCTCCTTAAATTTAAAATTTTAGTTTTTTACGATCGAGCAGGAGCTTAGATCTCCGCCATCGACGATTTTGTATAAATTTCCGCTCTTAAACATATTGCACACGATGATCGGAAGCGCATTATCCTTAGCAAGCGCGATAGCCGTATCGTCCATCACCCTGATGTTGTCGTGCAGGGCTTGATCGTAAGTGACTTTGGAAAGCAATTTGGCGTCTTTAAATTTTTGCGGATCCTTATCGTAGATCCCCATTACCTTGGTTGCTTTTATGATAGCGTCGGCTCCGATCTCGATCGCGCGGAGAGTGCCCGCAGTATCGGTCGTGAAGAATGGATTTCCCGTGCCCGCGGCAAAGATCACGACGCGGCCTTTTTCGAGGTGCCTTTTAGCGCGGCCGATGATGAAGGTCTCGCAGATCGCTTCCATCTTTATAGCGCTTTGCACACGCACATCCATGCCTGCGTATTCTAGCGCCTCTCTCATCGCGATTGCGTTGATGACGGTCGCTAGCATACCCATATGATCGCCGCTGGTGCGTTTGATGATACCGCTAGCTGCGGCGCTTACGCCTCTTATGATATTGCCGCCGCCGATTACGATGCCTACTTCGATGCCGCCTTCTACGAGCTGCTTGATCTCTTTAGCGATAAATTTTAAAATTTCGCTGTCAATCCCAAAGCCGTTCTCTCCCGCTAGCGCTTCACCCGAAAATTTTACGAGTATGCGATTGTATTTAGCCATAAATTTAGCTCCTAATAAAATTTTAAAATATTACCCAAAAGTCGTTTAAAAATAACTTTTTAGGCTATTTTAGATGATCTTTAAGGCGGTTTATCCAGATCTTTTTCGGAGCGATTATCTCGCTAGCGCTGCCGTTTACGGCGTGATAGATCAATGTGCCGTGCAAGCTCGCGTAGTAGCGGATTATGAGGCGCTGCAAATAGGGCTCGTAGCTCGGCACGAACCAGCCGTTATTGCTGATCGCTACGACGTATTTGGGCGAGCCCTCGTAAAGCTCTGCGCGCGTAGCCTCGTAGCAAACGGCGCTTCTTACGCTTCGCCCGCCAAGCTCGTAGTCGCTAAAGCCGCTAGCTGTGGAAAAATCGGTCGCGCCGCCTAACAGCACGCGGTTGATAAAATTTCGCGCAAATTCCGGCAGCGGCACCATTTCGCCAAACGGCACCAAAATGTGCTTATCGAAGCGCTTCATTTCCCCGTTCGCAAAAAGATAGGCGCTGTTGTAAAATTTCCCGTCCTCATACGCTTCCGCGCCCGCTACGATAGTAATTGCGCGCGATTTTTCCTTTAGAGCTTCAACTAGCGCATTTTCTAAATTTAGCGGCATCGCAAAGGCACTCTCGGGCAAAATTATCGCGTCTTGTCCCTCTGCGATCGCATCGTCTATGCGGGCCAAATTTGCCAACGCGGCGGATAAAATTTTATCTTTTGCCCAGATGTCATGCTGCGAAATATCGGTGTTTGCGAGTGAAATTTTAATCGGTAGTGGCTCGGGCTCTTTTTGGCTGAATTGCAATGCGCAGATCAAAAACGCCGTGAAAATTAGGGCGTTAAGCTTAGCCGCCGCACCGCACCCCCGTAGATACAAAACCGCGCAAAGCCCCGCTAAAATCAGAGCCAGCGCGCTAAGATCGGCTCTGAAAATTCCATGGCTTAGCAGCAGTTCAAAATTTAGCCAATCAAAGCCGAAAGGGTGGATAAATTTCAGCGCTAAAAGACACGCAGCGCGCAAAACGGGCGCGTCAAAGATCGCAAAGATGCGGAAAATAAAGGCATAAACGAGACAAATTCCAAGAATTTCAAGCGGGATCAGAAACGCAAGATTGAAATAGATCAGGCTGAAGCTGATCCAGTGCATCCACAGTGCGCCGATAAAAAATCCGCACCAAAACCACTCCGCCTTGCTTGCTTTTAGTAGATAAAAAAGTGCTGCTATCGCAATTAGAGGCGAGAAAAATTCCGCCGCCAGAGCGCCTAAGCCGTCAAATTTAGAGCTTAAAATTTCTACGAAAATAAAATTTGAAAGCGCAAGAGCAAGAACAAAGCCTTTATTTATGTAACTTAATGTAAAATAGCTACTTTTTAAATTTCTAATGAAGGAAACACATGGAACAAGGAAACTTCTTTGCATCAATCCTGCCTATCGTCGTAATCTTTGCGATTATGTATTTTTTGATTATCAGACCGCAGCAAAAGCAGGCCAAGGATCATAAAGCGATGGTCGATGCGCTCGGCAAAGGCGATAAGATCATAACTAGCGGTGGCATAAAATGCACGGTCGTGAAAACAAACAATGATTTTATCACAGTTAAGCTTAACGATGAGGTCATGGTTGAGCTGGATAAACAATTTGTGGCAAGAAAATTAGATGAGCAGTAAAATTTCATACCGTCTGCTGATCTTTTTGGCTGCGGTTATTTTTTCGGCGATTTTTGCCGCGCCTTCGATCTTTCAGACCGAAAAGGGAAGCAAGATAAACTTGGGTTTGGATCTGCAAGGCGGCCTACATATGCTTTTGGAAGTTCAAAGCGACGAGGCGGTCGTTTCAAAGATCAAATCGATCGCTGCGAGCGTCAATTACGCCGCCAAGCGCGATGATCTGCTGATGGACGGGCTAAAATTGGAAGGTGATTCGTTCGAGTTTGAAATTTTAGACGCGGACGAGGCTTCTAAATTTGATGCAATTTTGCATAGTGCGGCAAGCGGATTAGACATTCAAAAATCTGGCGAAAAATACCGCGTCACGCTAACGCCGGAGGAGGTCGAAGCGACTAAAAAGTACGCGATCGAACAGGCCGTAGAAACTATCCGCAACCGTTTGGATCAATTCGGACTTGCGGAGCCGACGGTAGCAAAGCAGGGCGAGAGCTATATTTTGGTTGAGCTTCCGGGTGTCAAAAGTGCAGCGGATGAGCAACGCGCCAAGGATCTGATCGCCAAAGCGGCTCACTTGCAGCTTATGGCGGTGGACGACGTACGCCAAGACCGCGCGCAGACTATCAGCGCAGCGGATGCCAGAGCTTACGGCGACGTGATCTACCCGGACGTTAAAAATCCGAATTACAAGTATCTCATAAACGAAATTCCGGTGCTTGATGGCGCGATGCTAGTTGATGCGAAGGTCGCTTTCGATCAGCACACCAACCAGCCGATCATAAATTTTACGCTAAACTCTCAAGGCGCTCAAATTTTTGGCGATTTTACCGGCAAAAACGTCGGCAAGCGTCTAGCTATCGTACTTGATGGCAAGGTTTACTCCGCACCGCGCATAAACGAGCGTATCGGCGGCGGCAGCGGTCAGATCAGCGGTGGATTTAGCGTCGAGGAGGCGCACGACGTAGCGATCGCGCTTAGAAGCGGCGCGCTTTTGGCTCCGGTCAAAGTATCCGAAACTCGCAGTATCGGTCCTAGCCTAGGACAAGATAGTATCGATAAAAGTATGGCAGCGCTTAGTCTTGCAGCGGTTGCGATTTTGATCTTTATGATTTTATACTACGGCGTAGCGGGGCTTTTTGCCGATATCGCGCTTGTAGTCAATATTTTATTTTTGATCGCTTGTATGGCGCTTTTTGGTGCAACGTTAACGCTTCCTGGAATGGCTGGAATCGTACTAACTATCGGAATGGCCGTGGATGCGAACGTCATCATTAACGAGCGCGTTAGAGAGGTGCTAAGGACGGGAGTTTCAATCCGCCAAAGTATAAATAAAGGCTATGAAAATGCGATGAGCGCGATCGTGGATTCAAATATCACTACGTTAATTACTTCTGCTGCGCTTTATGCTTACGGCACGGGTCCAGTGAAGGGCTTTGCCGTCACGATGAGTATCGGTATCGTAGCGTCGATGATAACGGCTATTTTAGGCACTCACGGAATGTTTGAGCTAGTAATAGATAAGATGGAAAAAAGCAAAAATACCGCGCTTTGGCTCGGTTATAAAGTAAGAGGAGGCGCAAATGCAAGTGTTCGATAAGGGTAAAATTTATGATTTTATGAAATTTAGATATTTTACCTTCGCGCTTTCTGCTGTTTTGATAATAGGCTCTATTGCGCTGTTTTTCATTAAGGGCATTAATTACGGTATCGATTTTAGCGGCGGTACGCTCATTCAGGTTAAATACGACGCCAAAGCGCCGCTTGATGAGATCAGAAAGCGCTTCGAAGCGGCAAATTTAGGTAATATCAACGTGACGGAATTTGGTAGCGATCAAGAAGTTACGATTAGATATTCAGGCGCTGCGAGCGAACTGGGTGATAATCCCGCCTTAGCGGCGCAAAAAATTTTGCAAGGCAGTGGAAACTTCGACATTCGCAAGGTCGATATCGTAGGTCCTAAAGTTGGCGAAGAGCTTCGCACAAACGGAATTTTAGCGGTATGTGTGTCGTTTGCGCTCATTTTGGTTTATATCACCCTGCGGTTTGAGTGGAGATTTGCGGTCGCCGCAGTGCTATCGGATCTGCACGACGTCGTAGTTGCCGTAGGTGCGATGATTTTAGCCGGCGTGGATTTCAACCTTGAAATTTTAGCCGCACTACTAACCATAATGGGCTACTCGCTTAACGATACTATCGTTGTTTTCGATAGAATTCGAGAGGGTGTAAAAGATAGTAAATCGATTAAGCTTGACGAGGTTATAAACGAATCAATCTCTCATACGCTATCGCGCACGTTGCTTACTTCGCTTACGACTCTCATCGTCATCGTGATTTTATTCGTCTGGGGCGGAGAGATGATACACGGCTTTAGCTTCGTGATGCTAATAGGCGTCATAGCAGGAACATTCAGCTCCGTATTTGTAGCTGCTCCGATGCTGATTTTGTTTAAATTTAACGTCGAGAAATACCGCGCATTTTTGGCTGAAAAACAGCGCCGTATCAAAGAGAAAGAAAAGAATCGCGCCATGTATGAAAAAGGCACGGTGTAAGGATAAAAGATGAACTGGGGAAGGGTAATTTACATATTTTTTGCGCTTATGAGTATGACTACGATAGGCGGGTTTTTGTATGAGAAGAATGAAATTTTACTTTTCATAGCAACCAGCGTGAATGCAGTCTCGACGCTTTTGAAAGTAGGCGTGCGAAATATGCTAGCAGCTGAGCTTTTTGCAAGCTCGCTCGTTGCGGATCTGCATCTCATACCGGCGTTCGTTTTGATTGTAGTAGCTCCGGGAGATCTGTCGATCGTGACCTCGCTTGCCATCGGCGCGCTACTTGCAAACTTTTTCTCGCTAATTTTAATAGCGATCGAATCGGCAAAAACTAAAGACGAATTCTAGGAGCGCAGAATGCCTTACGATAGTAAAAGTATTGAGCTTAAATGGCAGAAAATTTGGGATAAAGAGGGAGTTTTCGAGCCTAAGGACGATTATAGCCTGCCTAAAAAATATATCCTTTCGATGTTTCCTTATCCAAGCGGTCGCATCCACATGGGGCACGTGCGAAACTACAGCATCGGCGACGCGCTGAGCCGCTATTATAGACTACGCGGATACAACGTGCTTCAGCCGATCGGCTTTGATAGCTTCGGTATGCCTGCGGAAAATGCGGCGATCAAACACGGCATTCACCCTAAAACTTGGACTTACGAAAATATCGATTATATGAAAAACGAGCTTCACCGCCTAGGCTTTAGCTTTTCGGCTCGTCGCATGCTCGCTACCTCCGATCCGCTCTATACGCGCTGGGAGCAGGAATTTTTCATCAAGCTTTTTGAAAAAGGGCTCATCTATAGAAAAAGCGCCGTGGTCAATTGGTGCGAGCACGATCAGACAGTGCTTGCCAACGAGCAGGTCGAGGAGGGTCGGTGTTGGCGCTGCGGCAACGAGGTCGTGCAAAAGCAGATGCCTGGATATTATCTAAAAATTACCGCTTACGCGCAGGAGCTTTTGGATTGCCTAAAGCAGCTTGAGGGCAAGTGGCCCGCTCAGGTGCTTACGATGCAAGAAAACTGGATCGGGCGCAGCGAGGGTTTGGAATTTAGCTTTAAATTTGACGAGCAAAGCAGAGCCAAACTTGGCGGCATCGAGGGCTTTAAGGTCTTTACGACGCGCCCCGATACGATTTACGGCATGAGCTACGCGGCGGTCGCGCCCGAGCACGAGGTCGTAAAGAGACTTTTGGATAATAATTTACTTGACGCCGAAGCTGCGGCGAAGGTGAGAGAAATTTTAAATCAAAGCCCGCGGGAACGCCAAGCAAGTGATAAAGACGGCGTGAGCCTCGGAATCAGCGTGCTTCATCCGCTAAGCGGCAAAAAAATCCCCGTTTGGACTGCGAATTTCGTTTTGGCAGAATACGGTGGCGGCGCTGTCATGGCTGTGCCTGCGCACGACGAACGAGACTTTGAGTTTGCAAAGAAATTTAACCTGCCGATCATTCAAAGCATCGCTCCTAAAAGCGGCGATTACGACGCTAGCAAAGCTTACGTCGAGCCCGGAATTTTAATAAATTCCGCGGAATTTAGCGGCATGGATAGCGAGAAAGCAAAAAGCGCCGTTATATCAAAATTTGAGGAGCTAGGGCTCGGACGCCGCGTGGTAAATTTTAAACTGCGCGATTGGGGAGTGAGCCGCCAGCGTTACTGGGGCGCGCCGATCCCGATGATCCACTGCTCAAAATGCGGGCTGGTAAGCGAGGAAATTTCAAATCTGCCCGTAGAGCTTCCGCAGGATATTAAGATTACGGGCAAAGGCAATCCGCTCGACGCGCATCCTAGCTGGAAGTTTTGTAAATGCCCTAAATGCGGCGGCGACGCGGTACGCGAGACCGACACGCTCGATACCTTTTTTGAAAGCTCGTGGTATTTCGCGCGCTACGCAAGCGACGAGCGAACGTGGCAGCAGCGGGCGTTTGACGAGCAAAGCGTGAATTACTGGATGAACGTCGATCAATATATCGGCGGCATCGAGCACGCGATTTTGCACCTTTTGTATGCGAGATTTTTCCAAAAGGCTCTTCGCGACATAGGCTATCTGCGCGATAGCGAGCCGTTTGAGCGGCTGCTAACTCAGGGTATGGTGCTAAAAGACGGCGCGAAGATGAGCAAAAGCAAGGGCAATACCGTCGATCCCGATGATATTATCGAGAGATACGGCGCCGATACGGCGAGACTTTTTATACTTTTTGCCGCACCGCCGCAAAAGGAGCTTGAGTGGAACGACAGCGCGGTAGAGGGCGCGTATAAATTTTTAAATCGCCTCTACGATCGCGCCGAAAACGCCTATGCTACGGATAAAATTCCGCAGATCGACCACGCAAGCCTAAATAAAGAGGAAAAATACGCCCGCCTCAAGGTTTACGAGGCGCTTAAGAAATCGCAGCAGGTTTATGAGAGCAGCTTTGCTTTTAACACCCTAATCGCCGCGTGTATGGAGGCGCTAAACGCTCTAAACGCGCAGAGCGACAAAGACGTATTCACCGAGGGCTACTTTGTGATCTTAAGTCTGCTTGAGCCTATCGTGCCGCACATCTGCGCCGAGCTTAGCGAGAAGCTGTTTAAGAGGCGGAATTTCGGCGAGCTGCGAGTTTGCGAAGAGGTCTTTGAGAGCGATACGATCAAACTCGCCGTCACGATTAACGGCAAAAAGCGCGCCGAGTTCGAAGCGGGCGCGAGCCTAAGCGAGGGCGAAATTTTAAACCTTGCGAAGCAGAATTGCGCCAAATGGCTAGAGGGCAAGAGCGTCGTAAAAGAAATTTACGTCAAAAACAAGCTTGTAAATTTGGTGATAAAGTAGGCGAAGATGAGGAAAATTTTAACCGTTTTTTGTTTGATTTTTTTAATCGGCTGCGGCTACAAGCCCGTTTCAAGGATCGCGAAAGAGACTATGAGTGGAAGCGTATTTGTGGATGTGATGATGAGCAAAACTGATCCGCAAAACACCGTCGCGATCAAAGATGCAATCAGGCAGGGTATAGTTCAGCGCCTAGGGATGAGCCTTGCGGATAAAAACTCGGCGCAGACGATCGTAGTAGCGAGTATAAAAAGCCTAAGCTTTAGCGAGCTTTCATACGATCAGTTCGGCTACGTCACTAGCTACCGCGCAAATCTCATCGTAAATTTTAGCACTAAGCTTAAAAACGGCGAGGTTTTCAGCAAGGATTGCGTTGGCGATTACGATTTTAAAGTTAGTCGCCTAGTCAAAAATAGCTACGATACGAGCTCGATCATTAGCGATAAGGACCGCTACAAGGCGATCGAAAATGCCTCTGCGCAGGCGTTTGACGAGTTTATTTCGGCGCTTGCGATTAGGGGATTCAGACTTGAGCGGGCGCAGCATTAAAGAATTTTTGCAAAATCGCCCGATTTATTACAAAAAAATCGACTACGAGCGCTTCCCGCGGGCGTATGCCGCCATTAAAGATAAAATTCCGCTTAAAAACGTCATTCAGATCATCGGCACCAACGGCAAGGGCAGCACCGGGCGGTTTTTGGCTAACGCGATCGCCGAAGCGGGCTTTAACGTCGGGCACTACACCAGCCCGCACGTTTTCAGGCTCAACGAGCGCATCTATCTTGCGGGCCCGACAGATAAGCGCTTAAATTCCCGCGAGCTAAATTTAGATCATAATTCAAAGCAGTGTTTAAATTTAAACTGCGGCTCAGACGAGCTAAATTTTATTTGTGATTCAAATAGCCCAAGCAAGCCAAATTTAAATCAAAGCTCAAGCGAGCTTGCAAAGCAAAATTTCAAATCCGCGCCGATCGGACGCGACGTTAGCGACGCGCAGCTTCAGCGCGCGCATGAATTTTTGCAGGCGAGCTTGCCCGCGGAGTTTAAAGATAGCCTGTCGTATTTCGAGTATCTCACGCTTGCGGCGGCAGTGCTTTTTAGGGATTGCGATTACTGCGTGATCGAGGCGGGGATGGGCGGCGAGTTTGATGCTACGTCGAGCTTTGGGCGCACGCTGTCGCTTTTCACACCGATCGGCACTGATCATTTGGGCATGCTAGGACAAAATCTAGAGCAGATCGCCCACACCAAGCTCATTACGATGGATAAGGAAGCGATTTTAAGCGACGAGATGAGCGAGGTTCCGCTTCGTATCGCAAGGCAGATCGCAGAGCAAAAAGGAACTCATTTGAGGTTTGCAGCAGAGCTTTTAAACAAGAGCGAGCAAGCGCAGATCGCGGAGTTTTGCGCGCACAATAATCTACCTAAATTTCAAATTTCAAATTTAGCTCTAGCGCTTGCCGCAATGAAATTTTTAAATTTGAAATTTGAAATTTCGCAGCTGCCGCCTCTAAATTTACGCGGCAGGATGGAGACTCTGGCGCCGAATTTACGCGTGGACGTCGGGCACAACGAGCTTGCGGCGCAGCAAGTAGCCCGCGAAATTACCGAAATCTACGGGGGCAAAAAAATCGTGCTGATTTACAACGCTTTTGCCGATAAGGACGTAGTCGCGGTGCTGCGGGCTTTGGCGCCTGTAGTGGAGCGCGTGGAGATCTTTAACTACGAGGTTGCGGATCGCGAAATGGCGGCAGAGGAGATAACCCGTGCGCTTGACGCGCTTAAAATTCCACATTCGCCGTTTTGTGGCGAGCTTAGAGCGGACGAGGAGTATTTGGTTTTCGGCTCGTTTCATTTGGTAGAAAATTTTATTTTATGGCTTGAGGCGCGCCGTGGCTAAAACTAAACTTACCCTAAGCGATCACTTTGGCACCAAGACGCTGTATTTTGGCGAGAATTTTAGATTTCAGCTTAAAATTTTATCCGCGTTTTTTGTAATTTTTCTGCTTGTTCTGTTTTTTGCGATATTTAAACTCGCGAGCGACCGATCAAATTTAAAAGAGCTAAACAAAACCCTATACGCCGAAAATCTCGCGTTAAAAGAGCAAAATATCGCGCTTGAGGGCAAAAATGAGGAGGTGCTTGCCAAGCTGGACGGACGCGAAGACGATGGAGGCGGGCTGGATAGTGATATCCAAGTAATGCTTGCGATGAATGAGATGAAAAAGGAGCGCAAAAAGGGCTCCGGCGCGCATATCGCAGCTAGCGAAAAAACGGCGAGCGCGATTCTTAGCGCTGTGCCTAATGGACTCCCGATGCAGTATCGCGGCGTCACTAGCCCTTTTGGGATGCGCACTCATCCAATCAGCGGCGTTACGAGGATGCACCACGGCATCGACTTGCGAGCAAGCGAGGGCACTCCGGTGTTTGCGACGGCAGAGGGCTTCGTGCAGTTTGCAGGCGGCAGCGGTAGCGGATATGGAATTTTAGTGATTCTATCGCACAATTATGGCTTTGAGACCCGCTACGGCCACCTTAGCTCTGCGGTCGTAACGCCCGGTTCTTGGGTTAAAAAGGGCGATCTCATCGGTTATAGCGGTAACACCGGCTACAGCACAGGCCCGCACCTGCATTACGAAGTTAGGTTTTTGGCTCAAAGCGTTGATCCTGCAAATTTTATGAGCTGGAACGCGCAGAATTTCAAAAATATCTCGACCTTGGAGCCTAACGTATCGTGGCAGGAGATCGCAAACGTCGTGCAGCACCAGATCGAAAGGTTCAAATAATGCAAGCCGAGGTTTACGAATACTTTTTGCAAAACCAAAAAGAGCTTTTGATCTGCGAGGATGAAAAGGAAGCCGCGGCGTGCGAGCAGGTGCTAAAATTTATGGGCTACGCGACCTTTTGCTTGCCCGATTTTAGAGCGAGCTTCGGCGAGGATCTGCGCAGCTACATGGGCGAGCTAGCTGGCATCAGCACCGCTCTTAGCGCGTTTTATAAAGCAAGCGGCAAAAAAATTTTAATCTCTCCCGTCCGCACGATCCTAAATAAACTCCCCGCCGCAAGCCATCTGCGCCCGCTAAATATAAAATTTGGAAGCGAGTTAAGCCTAAGCAAACTGAAAGAGGAAATTTTACGCCTTGGATACGACGTGCGCGATATCGTCGAAAGCATGGGCGAGGTGAGCTTCCGTGGCGAGATCATCGATATTTTTTCGGTAGGGAGCGAAAGCGCGGTTAGAATTCTGCTCGACGGAGAGATGGTCGAGAGCATCAGGCACTTTGACGTCGCGACGCAAAAAAGCGAAAAAGATGAACTTGCGCAAACCGAAATAGCGCCGTTTTTGGCAAATTTAAGCGAGGACGAGTTTGAGAGCGTGAGCGAAAAGATATCGCGCGCGGATAGCGATGCGCTAGCGCGCGATCTGGGCTCGCTCGGGTTTTGGTTCATCGAGGGCTTCGTAGATTACACGAGCGCGTTTGATTGCATCTTGTTGCACGAGATCAAAAAGGATGAAATTTTTTCCGAGCGTAATTTGGATTTTTTAGACGCGATCGAGGTACTGCCCGCGGCGCGTAAATTTAAAGACCTCGCCGTGACGCCGTCGCAGGAATTTTTTGAATTCCACCGCAGCGAGGCTATCACGCTGATCGCGCGAAATGATGCTCTGCTCGCGCCGTTTGATCTTAGCGGATTTAACAATATCGAAATTTTACGCGAGGATTTCGTCGTAAATTTAATAAGCGCCGAGCGGATCATCCTTTCGCTAAACAAAGCGGCGCCTAAAAAGCGCGTGCGAAGATCGAGCTTGGCGCTTGATGAGCTAAACGTGGGCGATTTTGTCGTTCACGAAGATCACGGTATCGCTAAATTTAACGGGCTTGAGCTCATAGAGGTGATGGGGCGCAGCAAGGAGTTCGTATCCCTGCTCTACGAGGGCGGCGACAAGCTGCTACTGCCGGTCGAGTACCTAAATAAGATCGATCGCTACGTCGCAAGCGGTGGCGCGGTGAGCTTGGATCATCTGGGCAGGGCGAGCTTTTCAAAAATCAAGGAGCGAGTGCGCGAAAAGCTCTTTGCGATCGCTTCAAAGATCATCGCGCTAGCGGCAAAACGCGAGCTGGTGCGAGGGCTCGTCATCAAAAACGAAAGCGCGGATTATGCGAAATTTTTAAGCGCAAGCGGTTTTAGCTACACGAGCGATCAGCAAAAGGCGGTGAGTGCGATTTTGGCGGATCTGCAAAGCGGCAAGGTGATGGACCGCCTGCTTAGCGGCGACGTGGGCTTTGGAAAGACCGAGGTTGCGATGAATGCGATCTTTGCTTGCATTCGCAGCGGGCATTCGGTGCTGTTTTTCGTACCCACTACGCTGCTTAGCTCTCAGCATTACGCCACGCTTAGCGAGCGCTTTAGGGAGTTTGAAATTCCTGTTTTCAAGCTCGATCGCTTTAGCAGCGCGAGGCAAAAGAGCGAAATTTTAAAGCGCCTGCAAGGCGGCGAGGCGATCGTCGTGGTCGGCACGCACTCACTTTTAAATTTAAACCTCGCAAATTTAGGGCTTATAATCATCGATGAGGAGCATAAATTCGGCGTTAAGCAAAAGGAGCGGCTCAAAGAGAAAAGCGCCGCCTCACACCTGCTTAGTATGTCTGCCACTCCGATACCGCGCAGCCTGAATATGGCGCTAAGCTCGATTAAAAGCTACTCCACGCTGCTTAGCCCGCCGCAGGACCGCTTGGACGTGCGCACCTTCGTCAAGCAGTGGGATGAAAAGATCGTAAAAGAGGCGATCTCGCGCGAGCTGCGACGCGGCGGGCAGATTTTTTACGTCCACAACCACATCGCGACGATGCAAAGCTCCAAAAAGAAGCTGCTTGAAATTTTGCCGAGCCTTAAAATTCTAATTTTGCACTCCAAGATCGACGCTAAAACTACAGAGGATGAAATTTTAAAATTTGTAGCGGGCGGATACGATCTGCTGCTTTGCACCAGCATCGTAGAAAGCGGCATTCACATGCCGCGCGTAAATACGATCATCGTCGAAAACGCGGATAAATTCGGTATCGCCGATCTACACCAGCTGCGCGGCCGCGTCGGGCGCAGCAACAAACAGGGCTTTTGCTATTTTTTGATCGAGGATAAAACCGCTCTTACGCAGGACGCGCTAAAGCGGCTCGTAGCGCTTGAGAGCAACTCGTTTTTGGGTAGCGGCTCGGTGCTAGCGTATCACGATCTTGAAATTCGCGGCGGCGGAAACCTACTCGGAGAGGCGCAGAGCGGGCATATCGAAGCGATCGGCTACTCGCTTTATCTAAAGATGCTCGAAGAGGAGATCGGCAAGCTGCTAAGCAGAAAGAGCGCCGCTGCGAGCGTGGAGCTTAAAATTTCCGTAAACGCCTTTTTGAACTCGGAATTTATCAGAGAGGATCGCCTGCGCTTGGATCTTTACAGGCGGCTTAGCAAGTGCGCAGAGGCGAGCGAAGTGCTTGAAATTTTCGGCGAGATCGAGGATCGCTTCGGGCGCGCGGACATCTACACTAAGCAATTCATAGACGTGATGATGATTAAGGTTTTGGCTACGAAGCTTGGCTTGCGCGTGATTTCGAGCATGGACGAAAATATCTTAATCACCCTTGCAAACGGCGATAAGGTGCGATTAAAGGCGCAGACGCGCGACGATGACGACGTGATAAGCGAAATTTTAATCTATCTGCGAAGGGAGCTAAAAAATGCGAACTTGCGATGAGAATATCAAAAAAAGCGCGAGCAAAAGTAGAAGCGAAGATTTAAATTTAGACGCGGCAAGCGGTTTAAATTTAGCGCCGCAAGCCGTCCTAAAAAGCGCCCAGAGCGGCTCTATCGAGCAAATTTACTTTAGCGATTTTAGCGCGATTGATTGGCGCGCTGTGCAGGTCGCCGTATTTCGCGCAAATAAAAAGGCGCTAAAGATCGTCCGTGATATCGATTTCACGGATATTGACGCGCTTGTGGGGCTAGAGAGCCAAAAATCGGCTCTTATAAAAAATACGGACGCCTTCCTGCGCGGCTGCAGCGCCAACCACGCACTACTATGGGGCGAGAGCGGCTGCGGCAAATCAAGCCTTGCGAAGGCGGTTTTTTATAAATTTATCCCGCAAGGTCTTAAGATCATCGAGATCGGCAGGGACGATCTGGGCTATCTCGTGGAGATAATCGACGCGATCCGAGAAATAAATTTTAAATTTATCATCTTTTGCGACGACTTGAGCTTTGAGCTTGGCGAGAGCGGTTACAAGCACCTTAAGCCGCTGCTAGAAGGCTCACTAGAGCGCGCGCCGCGCAACGTACTGATGTATGCAACGTCCAACCGCCGCCACATCGTAGGCGAATGTGCAAGCGATAACGACGCCGCGCAGATAAGCCGCGGCGAGCTGCACCTAAGCGACGCGGCGAACGAGCGAATCAGCCTTAGCGAGCGCTTTGGGCTACAGCTAAGCTTTTACGGCGGGAGCATGCGGGAATATTTAGGGATCGTAGATGCCTACTTTGCGGCTGCGCAAGGCATGAACGCGGCGGAATTTCGCCTGAGCTTTGCTGCAAATTTAGACGAGCTGCACGCAAAGGCGAGGGAGTTTGCGATGCTTCGCGCAAGCCGAAGCGGCCGCGCGGCAAAGCAGTTTTTCTTGAGCTTTAGCGAGGAATTTTTTGCAAATTTAAAAGGTGGCGGCAGATGAATACAGCGTGCGAATTTAAATTTGGCGTAAATTTTATCGCAGTGTTAGAGCACACGCAAAAAATCGCCGCCGCCGCGCGAAATTTTAGAAACGATGCTAGAAATTTCGGAGGCACGAGATGAGCGCGACTGAGCTTTTTATCGCGCTTTTTCGCGTCGTGAAAATCAAGGATTTTCGCTGGTGGCCCGCGTTTGGAAGCTTTGAGGTGGTCGTGGGGGCGATTTTGATCCAAAATACGGCGTGGCGCAATGCCGATGCGGCACTGCAAAACCTGCGTAGCAAGGAGCTTTTGAGCTTAGAAAGCATCGCCGGGCTAGACGAAGCGGAGCTTGCGGAGATCATTAAAGTTAGCGGATTTTATAATCAAAAAGCGAGACGCTTGAGCTTGCTTTGCAAAGCGATAATCGCGGATTTTGGGGATTTTGAGAGCTTTAAATCGGGCGTTAGCCGCGAGTGGCTGCTAGCGCGCAAAGGGATCGGCGCAGAGAGCTGCGATGCGATCTTGTGCTACGCGTGCGAGCGTGCGGTGATGGTTGCGGACAGCTATTCGGCGCGCCTGCTTGGGGCTTTAGGCTATGAGTTTGAAAGCTACGATGAGCTTAGCGCGTGGCTTGGCGAGCTAGAATTTGAGCGGATCTATGAGTTTGTAAATTCTGCTAATCTTCCCTGCGATGCGGCGGCAAAAGCAGATAAGCTGGAGAACGAAAACAGCACGTATGCACTATTTCATGGGCTCATCGTGGAATTTTGCAAAGCGCATCTGAAAGGTAAAATTTTCGACGAGAGCGCGAAAATAATTTTAAATGATTTGAGGTAGATATGTTTAACACTAAAATTTTAGAAAATTTAATGGTTGCTTTTTGCTTTTGTATAACGCTTGTGTTACATTTACTAATATTTAACCATTACTTCTCACTCCAAGAAGGATGGTGGGAAACCTATGCTTATTTAG
>ERZ773100.209-NODE-209-length-34752-cov-11.293484_pt1 | contig 34752 bp, 32 predicted proteins | sample MGYA00511119_ERZ773100 | MGnify/ENA primary metagenome ERZ773100 (study PRJEB29015, sample SAMEA2738000) | human oral metagenome | biome: human oral; feature: human-associated habitat; material: dental | place: China | collected 2111 ...
GAGGAGCCCAGACCGCCCCACAGGAGGGGCAGGTTTCTCCAATGGGTGAGCCGCCGCGCCCAGCAGAGCAAGCAGACAGGCAGGTAAACAACTTCTGTCTGGAAGGGGAACTTCCCCCCCCCTCCAGGCGCGCATCAACCTCAAGCACGAAGGAGCACAAGCACCATGGGCATGACTGCATACGAACTAGCCACGAATGCAGCGCGTATGGCCAGGCGGAGATACGACTTCCGCACCGAGGATAACGCGCCAGATGACGCTACCATCCTCGTCGCTGATGAGGATGGCATCCGAGGGTTGGTGGTGAATGCCAAAATCAGTGGGTCCCCGATCCTGGCTGATGGTCGCCGTCAGGTGACCTTGCCCGAGGACGAGGCCGCGGGGACGGCGGCGAGGTGGATTGACGGCGCCGAGCTGCCCGTCAAGGACAAGAAGGACGAGAACGATGAGTGAGATCGTCCCTCCTGCCTCCGAGGCTCAACGCATGTTCGATGCCATCTTCCAGGCTGCGGTCGAAACCACAGCGCCGGGGGCAGCGGCTGACGACTGGCCCGCCGGCTATGGAGGTGACCGTGAGTAGATCCTGACCGCCCCCTGGGGTGCACACCTGACATTCTCGGCTCGCACCGATAACTGACGATGTTCAGAAGTGACCGATTTAGATTAAGGAGAAACCATGTCTGAGGAACAAACTATTTTCGACCGACTTACCAGACACATCAAGGCTTTAGCTGCCGTCATGGCATTCGTCTTAATGTTAGCCCTTGCTGGTCTAGTTGCCGCAGGGATCGAACATGCAGTAGCAAGAGATTGGCTGGTCACCAGCAGCCTCACCATTATTGGTGTAATACTAGTGCTTGTGATATATGCGATTCTCGACATGCAACTGAAGATGCGATGGGCGCCTGTCCCTAAGAAGAGCAAAATGGCGATCATCGTATCCTACGTGACGACTATCGCGATAGCCGCATACCCGATATTCAAAAACGGAATCCGCTCAATCGGTTGGGCGGCAATAGTCCTAATTCCAGTGCTCGCTACCATGGCCGTAATGGCAAATTTCACTCCACAAGATGACGACGTCCAGAAGTGACCGATTTAGATTAAGGAGAAATTATGTGTGACGAACAACGAGGTCTTGAGCGATTCGCTAGAGACTTCACCATAGGTTTTAGCATGATGACGCTCTCGGTGTTATTCATGGTTGCTACCATGCTCGCCAGAGCTTTCGGGTATGCGGTAACGGAAGTTTGGATGATGAACATCGTCTTCACTACTGTAGCGGCAACTCTTGCCCTCGCAATACACGCCATCCTTTCCCTGCGGCCTAGATTAAAGTGGGACACTGTTCCTATGAAGTATAGGATTGCGCTTATTGCGTCGTATGCAATAGTTCCCACATTATTCGTTTCCTTGATTCAGCTTTATGGGGCGAGTTCAATCGGTTCTGTGGTGCTGATTCCGATTCCTGTGCTCGTCACAATACTGGTGATGGCATGTCATACCCCGCAGCCTGAAGATGATGATACTGGCAGCACTCACAAGTGACCATTTTCGACATCATCAACCCCGACTTCTAGAAACCAACACACAGAAGAGGAAACACGATCATGAACATCTCACGAGCAGCAAAGATTGCCGATCGAATCGAAATCCGCCTGACTGGCCTTGACAAGGGACATAGCGAGGACCTGTATGTGGCTATCCGCAATGCTAGCGGCGGTCGCAGCCTCGACGAGCTCTCTACCCTCACCCCGCCCGCAGGAAGCGCTATGACAATCGCGGCAGCACGATGGGCCGCTAGGCTGCAAGAAATTCACCCCGAGTTTGTCGCCTACCAGGACGGCGCAATCATCATCAATGTCGGCGCTACAGACTTTGTCGGTGTTGACGCTACCGAGTGGGAGACGCTGAACGAAATTCTCAAGGAGACTATTGCTGAGGTAGTTAGCGAGCGCCCGGCATGCGCCGGAGGGATAAATTCCCCGCAATCGCTCAGGGAGAAGACAGTTAGGAAGAATCTAGCTGCATACTACGCCGGCTCCTGAGTAAGGGAGGAGTCACTGTAATTCCGAATGCGATGGGCATGTCAACGCCCGTCCAGAACTGACCGATATCGGAACACTGGAGGAGGTCGCAAGGACAATGCAATCGGCAAAATACCCAGAATGTGAAGAAATCCTCTTAGGTAATTCGTTCACCAGGGCCAAGAATCTATATACGTCACTTGATCCAGCAACTCGACGTTCCACGATGAGAACACTGATTGCAGAGCGCAATCGCCAGTGGTGCTGGCTGACCTTATACGTTATAGTTTACTGTCTTGTATGGTACTTAGTACCCGGCAGAGGCGATGTGGGTAGTCCAGCTTGGCTATTTTCGTTACTGGTCCACGTATCCTCCATTGTGATCTTCTGGACACTCATTATCGGGTTTACGATTAGTAGCATTTCCGTAACTCTAAGAGTTAAACACCTGCGCACCCTCTCTAATGATGAAGTCAGCGAGGTTTCTGATGTCCAGAAGTGACCGATAGTCAACAGACGAAGCAGAAAGATCGGAGAAGCAGTATGACGTTTGAAACCATAACACTCACCTTCAGGCAGAAGGTGCTTCTCGATCTCGCGATCGAGAATAAAATCGCCAACCTTCGCAGTGACGAAAAAGACTTAGGCCTATTCACCAAGGAACTCAGCGATGAGTACGAGGACCTCCTGAAACTCATCACTGCCTGCCGCTCCTTCCGGGTCGAGCCCCCAGCGCCCGAGGAGTTCGTCGACAAGGAACAGATCATCCTCAAAGACAATCTCTGATTAATGGAGGCGTTCAGAAGTGACCGATTTTGGACACGTCCCGGTTCGCCGGCGACACACCGACGTGGTGGTGTCCAAAACCCGCGTACAAAACTAGCTCTCGCACACCTCATCTACCCGAAAGGAACTGAAACCATGATCAACTGGCGCCGCGATCTCCGTCGAGCCATCACCTTCGGCCTCCTCGTGTGGCTCTTCCTCACGTACTTCGACGACCTGGTCACATTTCTGAAGATGTTCATAGCAGCATCCCCGAATACACGAGCACAGATCGTCTCCTTCATTGTTATTCTCATCGTGACGGGATACATCTTCTGTACTCTCATCAAAGCTATGTTCAGTGAGGTAGTCGACCTCATCAAACACAGGCTGGGCTCCTCGGACGACACTCCCGTTCTGCGTAGTACCAGGGAAATCTACGCCGAGATCCACAAGAGAGAGGGCGAGTCCACCAAGGACGCCGTCGAACGGCTACGACCAGTCTGGGATGAGGCAAACAGCAGCAAGTACGCCGGCAGCCACCAGCAGACACGCCGCCACGAAGCCGCCCACGTCGTCGTCGCCTGGGCACAGGGTGGCACAGTCCTGTCCGTCAACACACACAGGCGCCTGGACCGAGACGGTCACTACGAGGAGCTTATCTACAAGGAGCTTATCCCGCTGCCGCACCCAGGGGCCGCCAAAGTCAGCTGGTACCGCACTCAGGTCTACCTGGCGGGCCTCGCGCAGGACGTCCTCGACGGCTGTGAGGCTCACGGCTCCGGGACAGACATTGACAGTGCCCTCAGAGCAGCTGTTGTCCTCGCGGCCACGGGCTGGCGCCCCGACGGTTACACCGGACCGCTCCACCCTAGTGACCTCATCACCCACGCCATCGAGACCAACAAACAGATCCTGGCAGAACGCCAGGACGCCATCGCAGCCATTGAAACGGCGCTCACCGACAAGGCCGAGCTCACCGGCGTCGAAGTCCACCAGATCCTCAACAACCTCAACGCTCCGGATCTGGAACTGGCTATAGAGGTAGATGGCTAACCAAGCGTGCGCGCATCCTACAAGAGGGTAGGAAATGCTGAGTCAAACACAGAAGAAGAGAACTATGAGTGGAAACTATATGCCCGGGCTCACGCTCGACAAAAGCGAAGCCTCAGCACTTAGCCGTCTGTTTTCGGCGGCGATACTGCGAGACTTCAGTAAGTATGGTCGTTCTCCTCTATTTGCTAGACTAGTCAACCACACTCGCCTTAACGTATACGTGCCACCTGAAGCAACAGTCGGAGCCGCGCTCGATCAAGCATTCGAGTTACTAAGTGAGTCCAGATTTCGTAGCGACTACGTATACCGTTCCGCAATTACGGATAATATTTTACTTCGCCGAGGCTTGAATGCTGCAACACTTCTCAATGAAGTTCGAGCTGGATCATGCAAGGCTGATGTCGTAGTTCTCAATGAAACGTCTACGGCCTATGAAATTAAATCCGAACGCGATTCTCTGGTTCGACTGAAAAATCAACTTGAAAACTATCGTCAGGTGTTTGCCGAAGTCAACGTGGTAGTCAGTGAGTCACACCTTTCAGAAGTTCTTCAGATTGCCGCTGAAGACGTAGGTATCATTACACTTTCCGGACAACTTAGGTTGCAGACAATCCGATTACCTCAGAACTGTCCAGAGCGCATTAATCCCACGATGATCCTTGACATTCTTCGCCTCGATGAAGCGACAGCAATCTTGTCCCACCTAGGGCAAGAGGTTCCAAATGTACCGAATACGAAGATTCGCTCCAAGCTGCGCCAGGTCTTTGCTAAGCTCGAACCAGCGGCCGTCCATAACGAAATGGTGAAGACTCTCAAGAATAGTCGTTCACAGGTCAGTTTAGCCTCATTCGTTAGTTCTATACCCGTCTCAGTACGAGCGGCCTTACTGGCTGCAAATCCGAATCCCAAACACAGAACCCGCATTAAGACAGCCGTTGACACCCCACTAGTCAAAGCTCTTTCCTGGATGTGAGAGTCGCATGTGTTATCTATACCCGAGAGGACTACGACCATGCTGAAGTACCTGTGCCGGGCGATAGTCGCCGTCATCCTCCTAGGCGCACTCACCTACAACGCCGCCAGTTTGATGCGGTTCCTGGAGAGAGCTCTGTCCGCTTCCCCTTACCAGCAGGCGGCAGGGATCATCTTCGTCGCTGTGATCGTGTTGCTCGGCAGCATCTTCTGGAACTGTGCAGCAATGGTGATGGGCAACGACGGCCCACCTATCGCATCAATACCGCTAGATGTTCGCCTGGGAGCCGGCACCACGAGCGATCTGGAGCGCTGGGCCGAGATTCACAAGCACGAGGGCGAGTCCGTCGAGGATGCCGTCAAACGGCTGGAACCGATTTGGAGCCAGCGTGAGCTCGACGAAGACATCTCCATCACGCAGCGCCGCCGCCACGAAGCCGCTCACGCCGTCATCACCCACGCGCTGGGAGGCACCGTCAAGTCCGCCGATGTCCACCAGCAAGGCAACGTGGGCGGGAGCGTTGAGTACTTCCCTCCGATCCCATCCGCCGGACCGGCGCACACCATGTGGGTGCGTCTCCAGATCACCGTCGCCGGCGCAGCCCAGGACATCATCGACGGCATCCTCAACGCCGGCTCCAGCACAGACATCGACAAGGCCCTATGCCAGGCTGTCACACTCACCGCAGCCGCCTGGACCCCCGACGGCTACACCGGCCCGCTCAACCCCGGTGACCTCATCACCCACGCCATCGAAGTCGACAAGCAACTCCTGGCAGAGCGTCAGGACGCCATTGCCGCCATCGAGACGGCGCTGACCGCCAAGGACAAGCTCACCGGCGTCGAAGTCCACCAGATCCTCAGCAACCTCAACACCCCGCTCCTGGAGCCAGCTGTAGAGGTAGCCAGTTAACCGGGTGTGCGCACGTCACAACTCATGCAACTGCCACTCACTTTGGGGGTGATCACTTGCGCATGCCAGCACTGGACAGATTCTAGCGAGTCTCACTGTCCTACATCCAACGCAACCATCGCCGAATGAATGGAGGTAGAATTTCCCATGCGTCCCAAACAAGGAAGGACTAAGATAATGACAGCCACCCTCACGAAACCGAGAACCGGATGGAGTAGCCCTCAACGAAAGATTTGGATTGCCCTCGTCGTTGGTGCAATTATGGTTCTATTCAGTTCGGCGCCAGTGGAATGTAAGCTAATGGCGGTTTTGATTGTTATTGCAGCACACGTCATTATCTATGCGATAGAGGAGTACTACGTAACTAGGTGGCTCAGAAGCATCTCGAACAGCACGCCTAGAAAGTATTTGTCAGTACGTATTTCTGGGATCGATAGTGGCGAGCCGCAAGTAACTATGGCGGTTCCCAGTAAAATCATCCTCCTCTCTGACGATGGGGAGAGCGCCCCCCTCAAAGACATCATCACTTCATTCCCTGGAAGTCCGGCCGCTGTAGCTGCTACTCAGGTGGTTGCAGACATGAGGAGAACATCTCCACAGCGACTGAAGTATCACGACGGGGAGATCTCTGTCTGTCTCGTAGCTCGGGATCTGAGCGACTCAGAAGTTGGAGCCTGGAGACAGTTGAACGAGGCGTACGATCAGCTATCTCAGGAAATAGAGGACGGCTACACCAATGATGGTAAATCGCTCAGGCAAGCAGTCCTCACCAAGCTTGACGGATACTCCACCAAAACCACGGAGGAGAGTTAATTGATGTTGAAATGCTCGAAGATAAGAGGGGATTCCAAGTGTCTATCGGTGATGTGTCGTGATTAGTAAGGAGCGAGTAGTGTCTGAGTCTTTACGTATGGGTGTTGTGGTTGACTACCAGAACTTGCATCTGTCGGCGGCTGACATGTTTATGCCTGGTCGGCCGGTGTGGGAGGCGTTGATCGATCCGTATCGGTTTGCTTGTCAGCTCGCCCTGGCTAGGGCGAATACCAATGGTCACGATGACCGTGTTGCCGAGGTGGCCAGAGTGGAAGTGTTCCGGGGGCAGCCGATCGTGGAGGACGATCCTGTCGCTCACCAGCGCAACTTGGAGCAGGCTCAGCGGTGGATGCGTGGCCACGCCACTACCGTGTCCGTGCACCTGCACCCCCTGACCTATGACTGGCAGCTCGAGTGCGGGAGCAGGGTTCCGATCAGGGACACGCGCAGGGAGAAAGGCGTCGACGTGCTGTGCGCCTTGACGCTGGTCGACATGGCTCGCTCGGGCTTGTACGACGTCGTGGTGCTGGCGTCCCGGGACCGAGATCTGGCCCCCGCGTTGGACCACGCTGACCGTGCTGGCCGTGTCAAGGTCGAGGCGGCTATGTGGCGTGATCCCACCACCCGGTCTGAGTCTGACAGCTTTCTGCGTACAACGAGGAGGCTGTGGACTACGGTCATGTCTGAGCCGTACTTCCGGGCCAGCCTTGACCCCCGTGCCATCGACGACATTCAGCCTCATCCAGCAGCCATGATGGGCTTGACGCGATAGGGGGCGGGCTCGAGCGCGACGAAGGCGGACACGCTCGAGATCGCTGTTCCGCTCTGGTGTTTCTGCTCCGGCGTCGTAGGACTGCTTGTGCTAACGGGGAGGCCACCTTCTTGAAAAGGTGGCCTCCCCGTTTATCTATGGGTGGTGACTGCCGGATTCTTGCTGGGTGTGTGGGCTTGTTCCGCCGTCCCCTCGTGTGCGGGGGTCCGAGCGCCGCACCCTCACGCCAAGCAGCGCAGCGTCGCGCAGCGACGTGGCGGCCGGGGTGGGGTGCCTTCTACGGCAGCGGCCCGGAGGTGTCAGAGCACCATAGGTGTTCTTGTTGCGGATGAGGTTACCGGTTCGGACTGTGACTACGGGTGTGCGTGCCCTAAAAGATGCCTTAACGGTTTGGTCTCTCCTGGTCGTGATCAGGCCAAGGCGGATTTGGCCATGTGGGCGGCTAGGACCAGGGAGCGGTCCTGGATGCCGGTCAGGTGTAGGCCTGCGGCATCGAAGACCGCTCCCAGGGACAACGTCGGCTCAGTTGCGGCGTAGACGGCGTCGGGTTCTGCCAGGTGGGTGCCGCGAGGGTGGGGCAGGTGAACGGCAACGGTTCGGGCCTGTTTGTCCCAGGCATCCTTGTCATCTGCTGCCTGGCGTTCATCCGCAAGTGCTTGGAGGACGCGGGCGGCTTGCTCGATCAGGGGGTAGCTGCCGGGGCGGGTGGTGGCGTGGGCGACCAGGCGCCTCCATGTTGGGGTGTGGTGGATGTGGGCAGCGTGGGCGGCGGTCGTGGTGATGAGGGGAGTGGTGAGGGGGGCGTTGGTGATGGGGTGTGTGGCGGTGGCCGGCGGGGTAGGTGTGACGAGGGTGAGACCGTGAAGGGGGGCCAGGGATCGGATGTGGCGTAGGACGTCGGCGTTTGCGCAGGCAGTGATGTCCTGCTCGTTTGCGGGGGTGGTGTCTTCTGGGGGCATGGCGATGTGGGTGGCGCCTTCGAGGAGAGCCTTTTTGACGATTTGGGAGGCCATTTCTTGTGCCCAGGCGCGACGGAGGCGGTTACGGCGTGCGGTCATGGTGGCGCCGAGGTTTTTGGGGAGGGCGCGTTTGCTGCGCTCTGAGTGCGGGGTGGGGGCGGTGGCGGCTTTGCGCATGAGCTTGAGGTGGTCGTCGAGCTCGATGATGCGGGTGAGACAGAGCCCCTGACCGGCCCCGGGCAGGAGGTGACGACCTTTGATGGCGATGGCCTTGTTGATGGCGGCTTGGCGGGCGCCCCAGGTGGTGGTGAGTGGTTGCTGCATCTCCTCGGCGGTCAGAGGCCACTGGTGGTTCAGGACGTCGAGGTGCTGGTGGATCTCGTTGGCGGCGGCCTGGGCGGCCAGGGTGAGGTTCTTCTGCGCGGTCAGGGCTGCGGTGATGGTGTCGGTGGCCCAGGTGGCCAAGGTGGTGCGGTGGATCTTGCTACTGGTGGGGGGAGGCGGGACGCGCAGGCCCCTGAGGGCCCGGGTGATGTGGGCGGCGGCTTGTTTGTGGCTGGTGGTGGCTCGGGCGCCCTTGGGGTTGCCGATACGGATTGTGCCCTCGTGGACAGGGTGGGCGAACTGGGGTTGGCGTCCTGGCGGGTTGATGCGGGTGGCGGTGCGAGGAACACCGTCGTCTGGGTTCTTGGGCAGTGTTGCATGGTCGGCGGGGGCGGTGTGGTCGGGCAGCGTGCTCCAGGTGGTCCAGGTGGCGTTTAGACCGCTGTTGAGGGTCACCCCCATGGATGTGGTGGGGCCTGTGGGGTTGGTGCCAGGTGGGGTGTGAGGGACGTGGATGTGGAGGCGCCAGGTGGCGCGGCCGGTAGGGATGATGGTGAAGGAGGCACCAGCGAGCTCGGCGGTGGGGACTGGGTGGCGGGTGCCGGTGTCGGCGGCGAGGAGGCTGGTGGTGTCAAGGCGGGTGACAGCCTGCTGGCTGAGGCGGGGGGACGCGGGGGCGAGGCTGATGGTCTTGGTGATGCGGCGGGATGACCAGCCGAGGGTTGCAGCGGTGTAGCCGGTGGGGTTGGTTGGGTCCGGGAGGTGCAGGTTGATGGTGCCGTCGGGATTGATGGTGCCGCGCCAGCGTCCACGGGCGTAGGTGGGGCCGCCAGGGTGGGACTGGGTCGGACGCTGAAGCGCGGGGATGGGGATGCCGGCGAGGCGGCGGCGGGCGTCGTGGACGGTCAGGGCTGCGGTCAGGGCGGCTCCGTTGTCGGTGTCCCACAAGTGGGAGTGGTCGGCGAGCCAGGTGGCCCACTCCTGCCATGTGACTCCGAGACTGGCTGCTGGGGCACGGTGGTGGGGTGCCTGAGTGGCCCAGGTGGTCAGGAGGGCGTCCAGGCCCTGATGGGCCTGGTGATTGATGGCAGGGCCGTATGGAGTGTCCTGGTGGGTGTTGGTGGCGGTGAAGTCGTCGAGGGCGGCCAAGGTCCGGCGATCCGCCTTGGCGGTGGCCTCCTTCAGGGCGGTGGTGGCCTGACTCCACTGAATCGCGGCATCTCTGAGGTGGGCGCGGTGGCGGGCCAGGGGGGTGGCGGCGGTGATGAGGAGATCGGTGTATGGGCCTGAGGAGTAGGGAAGGCCGGTGGTGTCGGTGATGGCTTTGCCGAGCCAGGTACCGGCGAGGTCTTCGCTGGCAGTGACCTGGGTGGCTTCGGCAGCTCGTTTCTGCCAGGTGCGGGACCACTCGCGGGTCTTGGTGGTCAACGCCTGACGCAGGGTAGTGGTGTCGGCGACGGGGCTGTCGAGGGAGAACGTGGCCGGGCGGTTGCGTAGAAGGAGCACGGGGGCTGGGGCGCGGCCAGCCAGTCCCTGAGCGAGCCAGTGCTCGATGTCGACCCCGTCGGGGGCAGGTTCTTGCGAGGGGAGGACGGCTTGTCCGAGGTCTCCGACGGTGGTCAGAGTCCGGTCCTCGAGGGCGTTGAGGAGAGTGCTGGCGCGGGCAATGATGGGAGCCGGGTCAGTCTTGCTTCCCTGTCCCATGCCTCTGGAGAGCGTGTTGGCGCAGGGGATGTTCAAGGCGCCGTTGGTAGTGCGGTGAGGGTGACCGGTGAGGCGGTCGTTGAGGGACTCCCACCCCAGAGTGGGGATGGGCTGGGTGGGCAGGTAGCTGACCCATGTTGCGTCGACGTCGTCGGTGGGAGCCTTGGTGAGGGCCTGGTCCGCGAGGAACTGCTCGATCGCGGCGTCGTCGAGCCCCAGGGAAGCCAGCTGGGTAGCGACGACGTCCTCTGCCTGGCGGACGCCGCCGGGCAGAGCGATGGACAGCGGTGGGCTGATCTCGGTGCCCACCCACGAGCCGACGATGATGCTGGCCAGTCGAATGCGCTCTGCCCTGCTCGTGGCTGTGCACCACGCCTCGACCCACTGAGAAGTGCTGGTTTGGTCTGCCACAGCCTGGGTCAGCAGGTGCAGGAGCCGACGAGTGGCAGACAGGACGACGGTGCTTTGGTGCTCGAGCAGAGCACTGTTGCCTCGAGGATGGAGAGCGGCGGTGTAGGTGCGCGTGAGCACGTCACGACGCTGTCCTCGTCTCAGTTTGGGCACGACACTCCCCCTGTTTTAAGGCTGACAACCTGTGACAACCCTACAACCGGGCACTCTACCTATGCAACATATATCCGGTTATCAGGATGTGTGTGCAACAGGGTGGGAGTACTGATGCGTATTGCGATATGCCCGGCACTGGCGGCCGCCCTTCTATGAGCAGAAGAGGCCTCGGCAAGGCAACGCATCCATGTCCATGCTAAAAGCCCGGCTCCGCCCGAGGCGCCAACGGCCGCAAGCCTCGGGCGGAGCAATAGCGCGACGTCCCTGGAACTACGCCGGCGAGCCGTCACACGATGAGCGCCCCTGGATGCTCACTCACGGGGCGCGCGATGCGCTGCGTGCCTTCTCAGTAGCATCGCAGGCATAGGTAACCAGCTGCGCGAGAGATGCCGAGTCTGCTGCGAAGCGATGGCGGCCAGCAGTAATCGCCTTCAGGGCGCTGACGTCAGCGCCCGGGCGACCGCCGGGAACGGCGCAAGAAGGCAGAAAGATACCATCAAGACTTTTGGGGGCGCCAGAGACGTAGCATGCGCTACGTCTAACGACTCGTGCGCCATAGAGCCACCAGCACGACCGACAGGTACCGCGCTCGGCCGTCCACGCGAGCGCCGGGCTGGTCTGGTTCGGTGCTGGTGGTCTGGTTGGTTGTGGTGTTGGGGGCCTTTGTGGGGATCAGTAGGCGCGTAGTTTGGTGCTGGTTGTCAGCGTCGTCTTGTGTTCCTTCTACGCTGAGCGTAGGAGATGCCCCGTTTAGTCGAGGAAAGAGGGACCGTGGCCGGTAGCTATCACATCAGCCTCTCCGATCAGGTAGCGACCCTGGATGGCTACCCTCTGGCCGGAGATACGGAGGAGGGGTTTGCTGACGCCTTGAAGCAGCTCAGTCGTGAGACTGCTGCTATGCCGGAGGATCATCATCTTGTGGTGAGGATTGTTGATGATCGTCCTGCTGGGTACAAGCCGGCGCGGGCGCGCCTCTATGGGGGGCAGAGCCTCGAGCCTGCTGACTTTCCTCGTAAGGATCGCCCTATGGGGATGGCGGGGATCCCTGTTGTGCAGGCGCCTGCCTCCTCTCCGCTGGTACCGGCGCCTCCACCAGCGGAGACGCCGGTGGAGGCTGCGCGCCCACAACGTCGGCAGGAAGAGCCCTCCGCTGGTGCCGGTGGGACGTCGGGGGCGGCCACGGACTACAGGTGGCCTGACCCCGTCACGCTTCCCCCTAGCATCGCTCCCAAGCAGCGCAGGTCGTACCCTTCCCAGGCCGCGCGGCCAGCTCCCTCACCTGCTTCGCCGCCGGCACCGTCCACGAGCCTGCCTCAGGGGACTCCTGGTGCTGCTGAGGGTGTCAGCCAGGACGTGGTGACGCAGCGGCGGACGCAGCCGGTTCAAGCGCCCGAGACCGTCCCGGGCGCAGAGGTGCTGTCGGCCGAAGAGACTGTCTCGAGTAGCCCTGCTCGTAGGGATCACGGAGACATCAGTGACCTGTTCAGTAACGCGGCCGTTCCAGTCGGCCGTCGACGTCGCCGACGTCGAAAGGACCTGAGGGTGCCGGCGAGGGCTCCTGAGCCCGTCCAGACCGAAGAGAAGACCACCACCGGCACCGTGGTGAGGCATCAAGAGCACGTGACCCCACCCAGAAGCCGCAGCAAGAGTCCGCGGCAGCCGAAGGAGCCACCCGCCGCCTTTCTGCCAATCACCAAGGACCCCAGGTCTCTTCGCCAGCGGCTGCACGGGACCGGCGCGCCACTGGTACCTGACGCCCGCACCCATCGCCTCGCCGTTCTGCCCCAATCACTCTCCCTGGCACCGCTGGAGGACCTGGCAATGCGACCCCTGACCCCCCAGGAGAAGGAAACTATCAGCGAGACGTTCGGGGACGAGTTCCAGCTCCACGTACCCCGCATCCCCGCAGTCCACTACCAGGAGCCAGACAAAACACGCCCCCGCGCTCGCGGCCGCGAGCGCTCTAGGGTGCGGCGTCGTAGGGAGTGGACTCCTCGGCGGGTGATGCGTTGGGGTGCTACGGCGCTTGTTGCTGTCGGTGTGGTTGGGGCGATGGTGTGGCCGTGGGTGGTGGAGCGTGATTTCACGGCCGTTTGTGTTGATCGGCGGACTGGTTTTCGTGCGGAGCAGGGGCAGTGCGGCCAGGAGGCTGCGCCTCGGGGTGGTGACTACTACGAGGTCAGGTACTGGCGTGGCGATGGTGCTGGGCTGCCTGGGGTGGGGGCTGCGGTCGATGGGGAGAGGTCGTGGCCTGTTGGGCGGGTGCGTGTGGTGACGCCTGATGGGCAGTCGGTGGAGGCGCCTGGAGCGTCTAGGTAGGTGAGGGGTGCTTTTCAGGTGGGGCCGTTGATGATGCCGGTCCATCTGGCTGTGTGTGCTTGCTGCCTGATGATGTTCTGGCACGTCTCGAGGGTGCTCAGGGTGGTGAGGATGGCGTGAGTGATGGTGGAGCGTCTCCCCCATCGGGCGCGGGTGGAGCGGGCGGCTAGCGGGATGTCGGCCCATGCCTCGAAGCCGGATCGCAGGCTGGTAGTGAGGGTGTAGATGGCGGCGGCGGTCGACCACTGGTGATCCCATCCTTGCGGGCGGGGGTGGGCATTGACCATGACCTGGTCCTGGTGTGGGAGCGGGTTGAGGTGTGGCAGGTAGCCGGCGTGGGTGAGAAGGGAGGCGGTCATGGGCATGTTGTTGCGCCAGGCGCGGCGGGCGGCGACGGCGTGGGGGCTGCCGGGGTAGGTGATGGGCTGGTCTGTGGCCCATTCTCCCAGCCAGATGGCGTTGCTGAGTGCTCGAGTGGCTGCCGGGGTGAGGTTGGTGAGCTCAGCCAGCGTGGCAGCCTGGGCAGCTTGGTCTTGGGCTGAGCGGGCAAGGTCCTCGGAGAGGCTCTCGACGAGCAGGTGAGTCATAGGACGGCAGCCAGGGTCAGGGCGGTCAGGGCCGCGTGGGTGGGGGCAACTGACCAGGACGCTGCGGCGGCGGGGATGCCTTTGCGTGCCCAGCGTGGGCCTAGAAGCGGTGCAGGGCTGGTGCGTAGGTCGTCGTCTTGCAGGCAGGCGGCGTAGGTCTCGCGCCAGGCCCTCTCCCCAGCAAGGTAGCTGGCGTGAGTGAACCACAGGACGAGGTTGGTGACAACCCCGGCCAGGGCCGGCAGGCCGTTGCCGGTAGTGACGGTGTCGGCGGCGATGGTCGCGGTAGTCAGAGCCAGCGCCCAGGTGACGGTCTGGGCCTGGGCGCTGGCCAGACGAGTGACGGTGTCGGCGATGACTTGGAGGTGGGCTCTACGGTCCTGATCGGTGAGGTAGGCAGTCACGTAAGCTCCCAAGGAGGTGCGAAGGGCGGGGCCCAACCCGCAATGGGCTGGGCCCCAGGCGCAAGCAAAAGCGCGAGCGCGGAATGTAAGTGCCCTGGATTCTACCGGGTCACGCTCATCCGGCGTTGGGGACGGTGGTGGTGGCGACTTTCCAGGTTCCACCGTCCTGAGTCATGGTGTACTGCATGCTTGCGGTACTGACCGCGGGCTTCCAGGACTGGGGAACATGGCTATCGTCCAAAGGAGTGCCGGCGCCGTCGGTGACCGTTGTGGTCAGCGCACAGACCATCACCACCGTCTGCTCCCCCCACCCCGACGAACGGTTGCAGGAGCTCACGGTGACCTTGGCAGCCAGGGAGGCCCCAGCAGCATGAGCATCAGCCCAGGCGGCCCCAGCAGCAGTTGTGGCCCGCGAGGCGGAGGACAGGTCCTGCGTGGAGTACGCCTTGATCTCCGAGATCCAGTCATCGACACCCGAACGCTTAGTCGCATTCTTGTTGGCGTCGACCGTGGCATAGCCAACGATGGCTTCCTGGACACCAGACGGGACCGGCAGCTGCGTAACACCATTGCCACCACTACTGAGGCTGCTAGACGCCGATGAGGCCCACTCATCCAAGGACTCCTCCGACGGTGAAGCAGAAGCCTCAGCCGGCTGCTCCGTAGGCGCCGCCTGATGAACCGCCCCGACAGTCACCGACGGATCAGGACTACCGGGGGCAGACGTCCGCGACCCAGCAGCACATGCCGCACCCGCAGCCATGACAACGAGAATCGAGGCAACACACCTCACGGTATATGCACCCATACGTCTCTCCTAGATGCTCTACATCCCACCAGTACGCCCCCAGGACGTCCAGTGACGACCTACAGGGCCCAGCCCAATGTCCTTGTCCTTCTCGGCCTCACCATAGTTCCAGGACGCCTGGAAGTACTGGTTGTTACCAGCGTAGATAGCGACGTGACTCCCCCCGAAGAACACGATGTCACCAGGCTGAGCCTTAGGAGGAACATCCTCACCACCTCCATCAGCGTAAATCCAGCCCCGCTCCTTGTAGAAGGACTCCTGAGCTCCAGACTGATGAGGCAAAGAAATCTGACCATCAGTAGCCTTATACACCGAGTACAGCACCAAACCAGAACAGTCAAACCCAGTCACCCCAGGCCACATCGCCAAGCTTCCCCCGTCGGTAGGACCATTGACGTCACCCCCACCCCACTGGTAACGGTAACCATCCTGAGCGAAGGCGTTATCCAGGATCTTCTTGGCGGTACCAGTAGCGTTCCCGGTGTACGACGAACCACCACCAGCACCCCCCTTATCCTGACAGTTGGCCCTGAGCGCAGGCCCGACAGCAGCCTGAGACGGCTGACCCCCGCCACCGAAACCAGCACGAGCCCCGTTCAAGGTCAAGACAGCGCTCGCGGCCATGGGGGGAGCGTCGGCGTTGGCGTTATAGTAGGCGTTTGCCTGATCCCAGAACTTTTGGGCCTCGTTGACGGTTCCGGCGGCGGCTCCCTGGACTTTTTGGACAGCGGTGTTGATCTGGTCGCCGCTGAGGTTGCCCTGGGCGTTCCAGACATCGGTCTTGCCCTTGAGCCCGCCCTCTCCGTCTGTTCCGAGGTAGAAGACCGTTACCTGATAGGAGGGGTCCATCATGGAGGAGACCATCTTGGGGTCGTTGGCATCTCCTGCCCACCAGTAGGCGAGGCGCTGCTGATAGATTCCGACGGAGTCGTGGTCGGTTCCTGAGCCGTCGTTGGCGAGGTTCATGGACTGCTTGGCGAGGTTCAGATAATGGTCGGCGCCGGCGGCCGGCCACTCGCCGCCGTCGTCCTCACTGCCGTGGACGCCGTCGTTGGCGAGGTTCATGATTCCGGACTCTTTGATGGCGGTGACCAGGGCGACTTTGATGCCGGTTTCGCTGATTCCCAGACCTTTGCCGATCCCGATGATCGTGCGGACGTTTTTGTTGACCTTCTCGTCGTCAGAGACTCCTGAGTTCTGTGCCGCTGTCTGCGCGGAGGTGGTCGATGCGCATGACTTGCCTCCGTTGAGGCTGTCGTTGCTCTCCATCTGGGAACTTTGGGCGCCTCCGACGCTGGCGGCGAGGATGACCATCACGCCGAGTACCCCTATCAGCAGGCAAGGGACGAGAAGGACAGCAAGGATGCCGGCGCCGCCGAGGACGTTCTTCTTGGTGCTCACGCGGTCCCTTTCGTCTTGGTTGGGGAAGCGGATGCTGAGGAGGTGGGGCGCAGAGGCCAGGAGGCCAGGGTGGTCCCGTCGAAGGTGGTTAGGTGGTCCAGGCTGGCCGGGGCGCCGACGGAGGTGACCTTGCCCGAGGCGACGGCGGCACCGGAGAGCAGGTCTGTGACGGACGTACCGGCGTCGGTGGTCTGGTACGCGGCGCCCTGAAGGATCGCTGCCGCTGACTGGGGCAAGGTGATCGGATCATCTGCTCGCTTGCCGCTCCAGGCCATGGCGCCCCAGGTGCTCCATCCTTGAGCGGACACGGGTCGACGTTGTGGGGGCGTCGAGCTCACGGCGTTGACCTTGGCGATGGTGGAGCCTTGGAGGTCCCAGGCGACGGTGAGGCCTTCCCAGTCGGCGGCAGCCATCGTCTGCGTGAGGGTCACGTTGGTGGGTGCGCCTTTTCCCGCGTCAGGCAACGGCTTGCCGTTCATGGCCAGCGCCCCGTTCGCGTCGAGGGTGAGGTAGTGTCCGCTGATGGTTGCTGCGAGCGGGGTGCCGGGTGAGGACAGGGGTGTCATTGCTGGTGTTGTGCCCCCTGTCAGGGTGAGGGTCGCGGCGCTTCCGTCGGCGCCAGCGGTCAGGACCCCCGCTGCACCCAGGCGGGCTGCGGCAGCGGTCTGGGTCAGGCGGGGGCGGGTGCTGGTAGCGTCCCATACGGTGAGGGTCTGGGAGCTCTTGTCGAACGCGGCGACCAGATCCGCCGTGCCGGCTGTGATCCAGGCGAGGTCGACCTCGCCTGGATCGGTGGAGGGGATTGTGGTGGTCCAGGCGTTGGTTCCGTCTGGGGTCACGGCCGTCAAGGTGGCTTCTTTGTCTCCCTTGGTCAGGGCCAAGGTTCCCAGACGGGGGTGGTAGTCGGTGATGCGGGCGCCGCCCAGGGAGATCTTCCAGGAGGGTGTTACCTCCAGGGTGGCCAAGGGGCCTGTGGCGGCTCCGGGCTTGCGTTCTTTCCTGACGCAGCCAGTGACCGCTCCCCCGCAGGCCAGGGCCACGGTGATCAGGGCAGCTCGACGAGACAGCACAGGGGACTCCTTCCCCCTAGGGGATAACGTCGGGGATCGGGGCGGGGGTGGTCTCGACGGCGTCGGCGTCATCCTGATCGTGCAGGCTCGCTCGCTCGGAGCGGATGGCCGCGGTACTGATCCCGTGCAGATAGCCGGCCTGTCCACCGATCACCTGCTGAGCCCCCTGACTGTCACCGGCCAGGATGTGGGTATATCCCGCCGGGACCTCCCGATGCAGGTCGGCGAGCATCTCCTCATGGCTGACGTACGGGGTACTCAGATGGGCTAGCGCCGGCGCCGCCTTATTGCAGCGGTTGCGCCACACCTGCTCTCGGGACACGGGGTCCTTGATTGGCATCTCGAACCCGTCGGGGCAGATGATGTGGAAGTCGTCGACGTCGTATCCCTCTGGGAGCAGCTCCCCTGTTCGAGGGTTCTGTACACGTTCCATGATGTTCCTTTCTCTGGCTTCGGCTTCTTCTTGCCGTGACGAGGTCACCGGCGGTCGGCCGCGCGGACCGATGCCCATATGTCGGGGGTGACGTCCTGCATCTGGATGACGGTTCTGGTCCCGGTAGTTCCGTCGCTACGCAGGTAGGGAACCCCTTCCTGGACGGCGTAGGGCATGAGGTAGCGGTTTCGTCCCACCAGGTGGGTGGCGTCCCGGGTGCTGCCGTCGGAGTTACCCAGATAGATCCCTGAGCATGTCTTGACTTCCAGGACGATCTCGGCGTCATTCCCATCGTTGACCGCCTCTCCCATGTCCAAGGACCCCACCATGTATCCCTGGACGGCGTAGGCCCCGGTACCTGCGTCGACCATTCTTCTGGCCGTCGCTACCTTCTGCTGCGGGGTGTCCCCCGGCAGGCCGGACATGTCCGCGGCGACGTAGACGGTGTGCTCCCGAGTGTTGGCGCGCTCGGCCACGCGGATAGTCAGGTCCGTGTCCCGCTGGAGACGTCGCAGAGGCTCCGGGAGCTGGCGCGGATCGCCGTCGACGTCTCGCAGCGCCTCATTGAGGTCCCCGACGTTTCCGTCTCTCATTCCGGGGTCTCGTAGGCGTGACAGTGAGCGGTTACGCGCCATGGATGCCCGCTCGAAGACCCGGTTTCTCTCGGCGCAGTGGGTGCGGCGGGAGTAGTTGGATACGGACCGCTGCTGATCAGGCTCTTTGAAGCGGGACCGGGTTCGAGGTGAGACGTTGTCCGTGATCGTTCGTGGAATCAGCGCATTCGCCTCGAACGAGGTTCTGCTAGGCGCAGTTTTTCCTAGATCCTGGTCGGCTTGGAGCGCGTCCAGGAACGCGGCAGCCTCCTGGCCGGCCGAGGCCCCGTCCAGCACCTCTCCCGCCGTATCCTGTGCACCGGAAGACGACGTGGCATTCATACCGAGGCGGGGCATTTTTCGAGGCATGACAGCACGTTAGCGTCGATACTCATCTGTCCCCGCCAGCGGGGGCAGGAACCGGGTCTACTCGTCCACCACCGGAGGGGTAGAGCAGCAGCGGGGGCGTCTGGACGGCCCCGGACAGTGGGCGGGCTCGTCCGACGGTGCGCAGAGAGGCGATCTCGGCCCCGTCGGCGGCCGATAGAACCTGGTGGGCATGACCGCAGACCTCCTTGACCTGCTGCGGGCTCCAGGGGGCGTCGAGGTCGGCGGGGGTGGAGGTGACGGCCTCGACGAGGTGATCGGCGTCAGTCAGGGTGATGGTGGAGCTGGGGTGGTCGGCAGCGGCCCCGATCAGCCCAGCTTGGACGTCGGCGTGGTGAATGAGCATGATTGCTCGTGTCGGTACCTCTCCCATGGCAAGAGAGACCTCGTGCGTGGCCCACAGGACTTGGACGATCGGGGCACTGAGATCACGGATGACGCCGGCGGCGTCCTGGTAGACGAAGCGCTCGTTGGCGAATCCGACTCCTACGGGGTGCGTGGAGCTGCCATATGCCTTGGTGTCGACGACGATGACCCCGGTAGGGCCGACAATCAGGTGGTCGATGTTTGCTGACTTGGCCCCAGGCAGGGACAGGTCATGGATGACTCGGTAGCCGCGAGGCAGACGAGACAGTGCCTGCGCCGACATCAGCTCCGCAGCCAGCCCCTCCTGCTTGATGGCCACCTGCCTGGCAGCTGGCGTGTCTCGTCCCAGGAGCTTCTCCAGGGTCGCGTAGAACGGCTCGGCCCGCCCGCTGTGCGTTCGCGAGATCAGCCTCTCCCACTTCATGGACGCCAGCAGAGGCAGGTCCGGGGGCGGCGGAGTGGTCATCTTGCGTGGCCATGAGCCTTTAAGGCGGTAGAGGCTCCTCGCCAGGAGGGCTCCAGAGGTGGTGCCTGCAATAAAGGCCCCGCCCCCGCCGGCGACGGCCCACGCTGCCGCAGCCAGTGCCGCCGCACCTCCTGCCCTCATCGAGGTGTGACGCTTGGTGCGTAGCCAGGTATCAGTCACCCAGCCTGTCGCCACGCCGGCGATGAGGGCTGGGACGAGCCACCACGAGGCGAAGGCCAGAGGCGTCAGACCCCACCAGGGCGGCTCGGCGGCCAGAGTAGGTCTGCTGGTTCGGTTGGTCACCCACCAGACCGCTAGGCTCATGATCACGACGGCGACGACGGGATACCAGACGCCCTTGGAGATGACGGCGGCGCTCCCGGTAGTGCTCAGGGCGATCCAGGTAGCCCACAGGGCGATGCGATGGGCTCGGGGGGTGCACGCAGCGATCAAGGTGCCGGCGAGAGTCTGATCGCGCCAGAGCCGGAGGGACAGGCCGGCGTGGTGTATGTGTGCCGCGGTCGTTGGAGAGATCACTTCTGCCCCTCCCGGACGATGGTGATGGTCGTGACCTGGGCGTTAGCGATAGTCAGGTCCCAGCGGGTCTTGTCCAGCGTTGCGGTGACCCCGGTGTCTGTCGGGGTCCAGGCTGTTGGCATGGGGGCGGGAGCTGCGGCGAGGGCGGCGGGCAGGGTGCCGGGCGCTGGGGACTGCCTGGTGCCCTCGACATCGAGGGCGACGTGGGGGGCCAGGGAGCTCAGGTCGTTGCCTGCCTTGGTGACGTCCTCGTCAGAGCAGTGATTGTCTGCGGGAGCGTTGAGGCACCCGACGGCCCAGGTGAGCGAGTCAGCCACGATGACGTTCTTGTTGAGCTCTGTCTGCTCGAGCTTCTTTCCCCGGTTGGATGCCTGGTAGTGGAGGAAGCCCATGGTGGCTAGGCAGGCTAGAAGAAAGACTATGAGTGCACCTAATCCGATAGCCATGAGGATGCGCCAGATCCTTACCGCTTGGCGCACTTTCTTGGCGCGGGCCGACGTTGCCCTCATCTGAGCCACCGGAGCTCACGCAGGAGCCTGAAAGCGACCCTGGCCGTGGAGTGTGTTCTGCCAGCTGTCACCAGCAGCGCTGCGGCGACGGCAGCCAGGGTGGGCCACGGAGCGTAGGTGAGCATTCCCGGCAACGTCAGCGCAAGGGTCGTGAATCCTGCGGTGACGCTGGCCGCCCAGGCCCAGGCGATGGTTCTCCAGGCTGGAGTTCGCGTCGGAAAGACGGTGCTGGCGCCGGCGACCACCAGGGCTGTTGAGCTTCCTGCGACGATGCCGATGTCCTGAGCTGTCGGGTAGGCACACAAAGGAGCCCAGATGATGACGAGGGATCCTAGCCAGGCCATGGTGATCACCAGCGAGGACATCCATGACCACAGCCGATGTGAGGCTCTGCGGGCTCGGGCAACAATCAGCAGGGGCCGGCTCATCTGCGGTCGTGGTTGAGTCGACATGCCTTCTCCTCAGGCGTTCCTCAAGTGGATAAGCGAGCAACACCTATCATACACACAATGTGAAAGCCAAACATGTGTCTGATGGGTGTGGTTATTGCGAGTGTATGGAGGTCACGACCCATGCGCCGTCCTTCCCCGCCGTCAGATCCACCGTCACCAGGGGGTAAACGAGGCGCTTAGCCATTCCATCCATGCTGACCGTTCGCTGGACCGCCAGCACGACTCGCGCACCAGACAGGTCCGGCGCGACCCAGACGGAGGGCTTTCGAGCGGAGTACACCTGAGCCGCCGACTTCACCCTCTTTCTGCGGACGTCTTCCCATCCCTGCTTGGATCCTGCCGTCAGGGATGCGGAAAGGTCTGGCGATATCGAGCCGCCGGCCTTGGAGACTGAGCTGCTGATCGACTTCACCCACTGCTCAGCCTCGCCGTCACCCGAGTAGGTCATGTAGGGCGTGGCCGCCTGCTGAGCCACGGGGGTCACCACGCCCTTGGCCTTCTCTACCGCGGCCTTCTGCTCATCGGTGAGTTGCGTCGTGCCACTGTCGGTTCCAGCAGATGGAGTTGCCTCGGCGGCCTCTTGAGTCGGTTTCGGGGATCCGGTGGCCTGAGGCGCCGCCAGGCCACCGCTCTCGTCCCCGTCTGCCTGCGAGTCGTTGGCCAGAGGGAAGTACGTCCGAGAGTCGTACGACTGCGAGGCAACGCGCGGGGCGTCGTGTCCCAGGACGTTGGGGTCGGCTAGGACGGAGGCCCTCCACGCCTCCCTTTGCGCAGTAGTTCCTTCTTGCGGAGGGGCGGTCATCAGGGCGACCTTGGTCCCGTCAGAAGCTGTGAATGTCGCGTTGGAGGGCTGCTTCGTGACGGATCCCAGGACCGAGCAGGACACAACCACTCCTACGGTCCCGGTGAGCGCTAGCAGTCTGCTCAGTCGCTTGCCTCGGTGAGTCCCCAGAGTTGAGGTGTGGACAATCTCCATCAGTTCTCCCCATTGCTGTCACGCTTGACTTCGGAGGCTTTGTTGGTCCCGAAAAAAGACTGAGCGTAGCTGGTGCTCGAGAAGCGGTCGCTCTCGCGAGCCTCAACCTCGTTCATGACTCCCGTGGATACGTAGAGGTCGGTGTCCGTGGTGTCCATGTTGATGGCGGATACCAGCGCCGCTCCAGCCACGCGGATGTCGTCAACGGTCGAGTTGGGGTTGCAGACGATGTTGGACAGATTGGTCAGCTGCATACCCGCGGGAGAGGCCCGCATCTCCTCGGACAGGATTGACTGCATCAGCTTGATGTTCTGCGCGTAGTCACTCCATTCCGACGGGTCTCCTGGCTGATAGGTGGCTGCCATGGCGCCGGCTTGCAGCATGGTGTCGGCGGCCGAGTCGGCCAGGTCTGATCCGTCGACGGCGTGCAGTCCGGTGGCCACCGAAGGCATGCCGTACGCCTTCACCTTGCTGGAGAGCTCAGCCAGAGCGTTGTTGTACCCCTCATCGTTGCCGGCGCCGAGCGCTCCAATAGCCGTCATCAGCGGTTCTGTTGCCGGGTGGCGAGGATCAATGTTGGCCATGGAGCCGCTGTCTCCGTAGACCTGTCGCGAGAACGCGCTCTTGACGAACTGCTCCGGATCTGCGGCAGCCTCATCACGAGTCATTCCTACCAACGTCTCCAGATCGGTACCCTCACGGACTGTACCGACGACCTGCGTCTGGAGAGCGCCGCTGAACGACGTCGCCGTAGACATGAGGTCATCGACATGGGCCCGCCCCTGGTCCGCCAAGGTGGCAGTGGCTACTGCGGCCGGCAGAGCCGTCGCGTCGTCGCCAGCAATGTGGGTGGCCACCGAAGCAAGTTCTGGGGAGATGTTGGACGGGTTCATCTCCGCAGTCGTGGGGACCCCGGTCAGCATGGTGCTGCTGGCCGAGTCCCAACGGTTCTGGACTTGCGTCAGAGCCTGGTCGTACGGTATGTCCTGCTCTGCGGAGAGGACCTGTGCCTTGGTCTGAACAGCTGCGGCTACGGCCTGACCGGTCTCCGTCTGATTGACGGGCGTCTGAACCGCTGACGGCGTCACGTTGGTCCCGATCGGCGCGCCCCCGGGCGGTGGGGTCGACACGACCTGGGCGCTGGCCGCTGCGGTCTTGGGGTCCATTGTCGGCGCCTGGGACAGGGCTCGCCCCAGGCCGCCTGTGGGGGAGGCTCCCAACGGTGCCACCCGCTGACTCGCGGACCGCGTACGTGGGTCGACCACTCCCCCGTGAGGAGCGGAGTGCCGGCCGCCACCGGAGCCATTGGGCGGCGCGCTGAAGTTGGGCGAGCTTCCCTGGGCTCCCGGACTACCAGCACCCGACGGTGGTGGGGGCGGGCCGGGGCGCCTTCTATCTGTTCCTGCGGGCTCACCCCGGCGCGTACTGGATGGCTTGTTGCCGTCGAAGAATGCGAACCCCCGGGCAATGGGGTCGTACTCCATTCTCTTGCGCTCCTTCTTGCCCATGCTGCTTGTGCCCGCTCTTGCTGCTCCTACGAGGTCTGATGCCGCGAAGACCGCGCGAGCGGTCCTCCCGACTGTGCCGTGTCCAAGCATCGAGGCGAGCCTGTTGCGCGCGTGACGGTTGGTCAACACCGCCTTGGCTCCCCGACGAGCCGCAGCGCTTACTCCGCCTTGAGCGGCTATGAACCCCTTGGCCACGTTGGCGCCGGCGCCGACGGCCTGGATGCCGGTGGCACCGGTGCTGGCCGCCCCCAGGGCCGCGAGACCGGCTCCGGCAGTTGCGACAGTGGCTCCCGTTACCACTGCCGCCTTGGCGGCTGTGGCAGGGGCGTGGGCGGTCTTGTGGACGACGGAGGTGTCACCACTGACGGCAGCCTTTAGAAGTTTGTGGGCGATGAGTCCCAGCAGCCATAGTGAGGACCCGAGGATAAAGATGAGAAGCGGTTTTAGGAAGAAGGCGACGTCGCTGGATACGATGATCGCGGCGATCATATAGGACAGGAGCACAAGCGCTGCCACCCACATCACCTGCCTAAATATGCAGGTGAAGAACTCCTCGAAATAGGCCTTGGCGAACTTGCGCCTCTTCTCGTCGCCGAAAGCGGCGATGCCGATGAATACGGCGGCAAACATCAGCAGCCAGTACATGAGTGCCTTCTGTACTGCGACCAGGAAGGCCATGATTCCGCACACCATGAGTATGATGAAAGCTCCCATCGCCCCCGTCATGATCGCGGCGTATGACTCATGCCAGTTCAGGCCGGTGTAGTAGTTTTTCCATGCGGCATTTTGGGCGCTGGGGGTGCACGAGCCGTTGAACATCCATCTGTTGTTGTCGAGCTCTCCGTTTCCGCCGCCTGTCCAGCCTTTGCTGTGCTGGAGGTTGTCGTTACAAATAACTCCTACGTCGGACAGCTGTGGAATAGCCTCCCAGGCATATGACTTCTTTGCCGCCACCTTTCCGTCGACAGCAGCGTCGGGTCCTTCAGTCCAGAAGTCCGTCTTAGTGTCAGACCCAGTAAAGGCGTAGGATCTTGAGTTCCATGCGTCCACGCTGGCAAGGACGATAAGGCCGTCATCATCCACGTTGTTGGCGTCAGCAAGGCCGATGTGGTTGGCGTTGAGGAGCCGTCGCTGCCAGTCTGCCGCATTCAATCGTTTTGGGTCGTCGTTGGCGTTAGTCTCCTTTGCTGCCTTGGAGGCCATGTCTGACCCCATCTGGGCTGTTGTCCATGTCGCCAGCGGCACCCCTTTCCACAGAGCGTTGTTAATCTCGTCCTCAGGCTTGCCTTCGAACTTTGTGCTGTCGCTGGACGATATGTCTGTGCCGGTGGAGGTCACCTGTGGGAACGCTGACGACGCCATTGTTCCGGTGATGGTGGCTGTAGTTGTGGAGACAGCGTTGTTCGACATGTTGACAATGCTGTTCAAGGCTGTGCTTGAGCCAGCCCCCCAGTACACAAACCCGGCGCAGGTGAGAGAGTAGACGGCGACTTCTACGACTTTGCTCAGACGACTGCGCCATTTGATGTAGGCAAAGAGGATGCCGACGGGGGAAAGGACTGTAACGATAGGCTTCATGGCCTGGGACAGAGACATGAAGATGGGTGACAGGAAGGAGGAGATGAATGACGACAGGGGGGCTCCCAAGGCGACCTTGACCAGAAGCATGGTCAGTGCCGTCGGGATGTACACGAAGATTGTCAGTGCGATATTGAACAGGCCAGGTGCATATCTGGCTATCAGGCTTCCGCACTCCACTCCGTACGAGTGGAGCTTGAGGGCGGAGAAACCATATCTCTGGTACTGGACTTTAAGGGTTTCTCCGCTCTTTGAGTACCTCCCCTTGCTCTCTGGAAGAACCGTCTTTTGGACGTCTACGTTCTCCGGGTCGAATGTGTTGAGCCCGAATGCCCCGTCGATGCCTCCGTATGCGTCTGAGGGGGATGTGACGTCGTTGGGAGAGCAGAAGTTCTCAATCTTCGATACGGCGTCATCGAGCAGCCATGCGTTGGCTGTGGGAGTTCCGATGGAGAGCATGCCGACCATAGCGATGACGGTGACCATGACTCCTCTCGCTCCTGCTGTGAGCCATCTTTTAGTCCGAGAGGGGGTGTGACGCGAGCGCAGCAGGTCCCCTAGGTCGGTGGTGGGGACTGTGAGGACGGAGTGCGGTGTGGCGGTCACGGTGTTCCTCTCCTGGTGTCTTTGTCCGGGAGTGTATCGGTGGAGTAGTGAGCTTGTTGTTGGGGTTGTGGCTCGTAGGGTCTATTGAGGGTCATCCAGCGACGTCGGCCTCTGTCCTGAATGTCTCGAAGATGTTCCGGTCCCAGAAGTCTATGAAGACTCGGGCGTAGCGTCCGTAGCCGTCTTTGAAGATGAACTCGCCTTTGCTGAGCCCTAGGATGGTTTCAACATTTGTGTTGGTCTTTTCGATTCCGAGCAGGTCGCATGACGCCTCGGCCTCTTCTTTCTCTGTAGCCCATCCGACCCAGACGCACGCCAGGTTAGAGGCCGATAGGTCCTTGGCTGACTGAGACATCTGGCGTACGGCGCAGCGGCGAGAGCGCCCCATGCGTCGCATCCAGTCGACGAGGTTGTCGGCTTTGCGATTTCGTTTGATGACGTGCCACTCGTCGAATGTGGCTGCTTTCTGGACTTTCTTGGGGAGGCGGGAGAGGAGTGAGCGGATGTAGTCGGTCATCATGGCGGCAATTGTGTCGCCGACTACGGTGGTGGGTGTCTGTGTGGCTCCAGGTTCTGTGGTTTTGAGCTTCATGGCAACGAAGATGGTGAGGGTTCCTTCTTCGACGAACAATGCTCCTTCAGTTGGGTCACGGAAGAGTAGGCGTCCGATGGTGTCGCGTTCGAGTGACTCGTACCTTTGGAGAAGTATGTCTACAGCGTCCAGGAAGTCTTCTTGTTTCTTCTCGTTGCGGAACTCTGGCAGGTTTTTGCTTGTTGTGCTCCACATGCGAAGTAGTTGGAGTACTCCCTGCATTGTGGGGGGGGTTCCTGTGGCCAGCTCTTGTTTCATGACCCGGGAGACGGCCTCGTCGATGACTCTGCGGAACATGCCTGAGCCCTGGTTGGCGTCGCTTGTCTGCTCTTGGGCGACGAGGCGGAGGACTTCTTTTGCGGATGTCTCGCGGTCGTCGATGGCGTTGTCCGGGTCGTACTCGGCGATGGAGAAGGCGTCGAGGCTGATGGAGATGCTGGGGTCTCCAAGGTCGAGGAGGCGGACCTTGGACTGGTCGAGCATGAGGTCGGAGGCGTGCTGGTACAGGGGAAGGAAGTCGCCCTTGGGGTCCCAGACGTACTGTGTGACGTTGCGGAGCGCGTCTTCGTGGACGGGGCGAAGGCCTCGGGAGACGGTGTTGTGCGTGGGGATGAGGCGAGGGCCTGCAAGGTAGAGGTGGTTGGGGGCGTCGACGGTGATGCAGCGCATGGCGGTGGGCTCTGCGGGCTCGACGGCGATGAGGGTGCGGGCAGTGTGGTTGGTGGTGTGGATGCTGTCTGAGGTGGTGATGGCCTTGACGCCGGTGGCAGCCGTCAGAGTGGCCAGGGCACTGATGAGGGGGTTGCTGGCGTAGAGCGTTGTTCCGGTAGGAAGTGCCTGAGTGAGCAGGCTGGCTCGATCGCCTACTGGCCAGAGCATGGCTTCGTTGATCTGGTCAGGGGTGGCGGTGGCCTCGATGATGGCTGTGGCCAGGGCAGCGATGTCTGAGGGGGTGGGGTGTGTCGAGTCTGGGGGCTTGATGGGGGTGGGAAGGGGGATGGTGAGGGTGTGGCCCTTGTCAACGAGGTCCTTGGTTTCGGCTGCGGTGAGGGTGAGTGCGCAGCTGTCTGTGTCGATGCCTCGGTTGCGGAGGACGAGCTCGCACAGGTCGCGGGTCCACCACTCTCCTACCGGGTTGGTTCTGCCTTTCGAGGTGAGTGTTGCGGCGGCGGCGGTGTAGTCGTCGAGGTTTTTGGTGTCTCCGACGGCTCGGGAGAGGCTTTCGGGGGTGGAGGAGTCCTGGGGGTCGACTCTGGACAGGAGGTCGACCAGGGCGGCGGTAGGGGTGGAGGCTGCCGACGGTTGTGGCCAGGTTGTCGTGCCCGCCTTGGGGCCGTACATGGTCCAGCGGTGCTCGGGGTCGCAGATCTGTTCGCTGCCGTCGTCGAAGATCATGCGCAGGGCGGGGGCGTCGACCTTGATGGGGGAAAGAAGGGTGACTGTGGTGGGGCCGTGGGTGCCGCAGATGCGGTCGCCGGTCTTGAGTTTTCCCAGAGTGGTCCAGGTGCCGTCGGCGAGCATGATGGGGGTGGTTAGGGGGAGGCGTTTGCCGGCCCCGGGGGAGGCGATAACACCTTCTGTAGGTGCCTTTCCCTGGGCGTCGACGACGGAGAAGAGGTTGTAGAAGACCGGGCGACCTCGTTTGAGGTTGCCGCTGCTGTCGATCTCCAGGGTGTATCCCTGGTAGTCGCCGGGGACGTCGACGGAGTTGCCGATTGACTGGTCGAGCCACGGTTGAGCGGCGGAGAGGTACTGGGTGTCGGTGCGGTGGAACCAGTCGCTCAAGGTGACTGGGGCGCCGGGGAAGCTCTGGTAGTAGAGCTCTCGCTGGTCCAGCGGTGGGCAGACAAGGTCGAAGTTTATGGCGCTGTAGTGCTGGATGAGCGCGGAGATTCGGTCCAGAAGGGTCTGAGTGTCGTCTGCGTAGACACACATGACGGCCTGCCAGTAGACCATGGGTGTCTTGTTGATGGACATGCGGGTGCGGCTCTGGTCGAGTGCGGCACGCTGGGTGGAGGCGGTGGTGTCGTGGGTGCCGGCCTCGGCGGCCTCGGCCTCCTGTGCCTCGGCGGTCTCGACGGCCTTGTCCAGCAGCTGCTCGACCTGGACGGCACCGACGACCTCATAGTGCATGTTGATGTCGACGGGGAAGTCCAGCTTCGACCCGTAGTTCATCCAGTTGGCGTCGTAGCGGACTGCTTGAGGGATGGTGCTGACTGGAAGGAAGGCGCAATATGAGGTGCCGGTCCCGGTGGGGCCGTCGACCTTGATGCCGTAGTAGTGACGCTTGTTGATCACCCCGAGGGGGACCTCCTCGCTGTAGGAGGACAGAGCGTTGCGCCATGCGCCTGCACCCCACTCCTGCTCGTCGGAGGGGGAGACGTCCGGGGTCGGCAGACCGGGGGTGTCCTGGTGGCGCATGATCCATTCGAGCTCGCGCCTAGGCACTGGTTCAGCTGACAGCCAGCTGGACTGCATGTTGCGGCGGATGGTTTCTGCCTGAGGGCCCCAGAAGGCGATCTCGTCCTTGTCGGGCTGGGAGTCGTCGAAGCCTGCACTGGCCAGGAAAAGATCGACAACCTTGTTGACGTTCTTGGTGATGCCGGTGCCGCCTCGCAGTCCCTGGCGGATGAAGACGTAGGTCGCCGGCTCGGAGAACGACGCGGCGTCAATGCTTTTCCTCGCAGCTCTGACGTAGGCCTGGTACCCGCTTGTGAGGTCAGCCGGGTTGTACTTGCTAGTGGGGTCGAGGATCTGAGCCTCCCACTCGTTCATGGACACGACGCGGTTGGTCAGGAGGAGCTGCCCCGAGTTCTCCTTCTCTGCGGGCATGTCCTTGGCGAAGAAGCGCAGAGCGCCGTTGAACTGCGCCTTCCTGCCTCTGTCGGACAGGAAGCCGCTGCTCTTGGAGGGGACGCGCACTGCGGTCCAGGCAGCCTCCCGGGTCAAGAAGAAGCTGTCGTTGCCGTACACCATGGGTAGGCGGAAGGGGTTGGAGTCTGCACTTGAGATGGTCCGTAGGGCATCCTCACGCTTGATGCTGGAGATGGCCCGTTGGCGACTTCGTGCGGTGCGAACGGCTGTCTGGACCTTCTCTAGGAAACCTGTGGCGGGCATGCTGTTGTCCTCTTTCCAGTGCTCTTTGTCGTCGTGTGGGGCTACAGCCCGGTGACTTGTGTTGCGTCAGCGTGGCGCAGGTCGTAGAAGTCGGTGTCGTCGACGTCGTGTTCGGACCGAACCAGCTCTTCGGCACGCAGACGGCGGGAGAAGGCTTCTTGTTGGGATTCCAGGTCGACAACTTCGCCAGTGAAGTTGCGCTCAATCTCCGCCCGAGTCAGGAGGTTTTTCGTCCCGTAGTGGTTGGCGAACTCCTCCGCGGGCTCCCACGTTTTCAGGTAGTGGTGGACCCTACCGGCCCGGTGGGTGCGAGGCGTGTCGATGGGGCGACCACGGCGGTGAACCTTGTCGTCGAAGGTGAATCGAAGCCATGACCTCAACCACCCTCCAATGGTCTTGCCATCGGGCATGGGAGCGATCATTCTCTGCGCTACAAGAACAGGAGGGACGAAAAGAAGGGTCACGAGGACCCCTAGTCGACCGAGCGGGGATGTGTTGGTGACGATCATGATCGGCAGAGCAACGATTGCGTAGACGAAGAACATCACCACGAACGTGAGAAGAGCGGTACCAGCCTGTGCATAGGTCACTCCTCCTCTGATAGGAATCGTGTAGTCCGAGATCTTCCTGATCCTCTTGCGGATAGCCAGGAGATGGTCGTAGGAGTATCCCACCAGACCCTGGGCCTCGATGTTCTCTTCTTTGTCCGCCACAGTCGGCTCCCGCTGTCGTGTTCATCCCCTACTGGGGCTGACTGTGTGTCAGCGTATTCGCCTCACTGCTAAGACTCCTCGGGGGATGGTGATGATCGGGCTTACTGGGCTGTGCGGGTGGGTGGGGGCGCCGCTGTCAGCGGCGCCCCCACCCACCCGCACGCGGCCTTGGCGGAGCATCATCCACCACTGAACATGGAGGGGATTGCGGCAGCGGCGGTCTGGATGATTGAGCCGATCGCGGTTCCGATCGACTGCATCACGGACGTGTCCTTTGCGGCGATGATGATGCCGCCGCCGATGAGGGCGGTCAGGGTTGGGCCAGGCCGCTTGGTCTTAATGTAGATGCCTCCCGCTACCAGGCAGGTAACGACGCTAACGACTCCAACGAAGGTCATAGTGGGCTCCTTTGGAAAGGGATGTGACATAGGCACCCTACACATCCAGTGCCCGCAGGATGCGGCTGATGGGTGAATGAGGGGATATAGAGACTAGAGGGCTCCGGCGTCTACGGCGTTCTTCCGGTGCTGTGCCAGGGTGTTCAGGTCTTGCGGGGTCGTGATGGGGGCGGTCGTGACCGAGCGTGCCGAGGCTTCACCCATGAGCCACCTGATGGCCTCGGATAGATCGGTGCCCGCACGGGGGGTGGGGTCGCACAGGCATGCGTTCAGGGCGGCGTGGTGCTCGTGATCGGTCGCGGATTCCAGGCGGGCGGGCCAGGGTGTGGTGGGGGTGGCGCCCATGGCAGTGATGATTGATGACATGAGGGCGCGCCCGATGGAGGTGGCGAATGCTTGAGGGGTTAGACCCATCTGGCTGGTTGCCCAGCTGGCGGTGGCCTCGTCGTGGATGAGGGCGGTGATGATCTCTCGCTCGATGGTGCCGCTGGTAGTGGCCGAGTCCTGTGGGTGTCGTTGAGGTCGCTCAGTAGGCGTGATGGGGGTCTGGTTGGTGGTCATGGCGGTTGCCAGGGCCTGGGGAGGCAGGTTGAGGCGGGCGGCGACCTTGTGGGCGTAGCTCTCGCGCAGGGTGGGGTCTGCGATCCTGTTCAGGATGGGGATGATCTGGTCTCTGGCTGCGATCCGGTCCTCGTCGCTGGCTTCGGGGTGGCCTGCTGGGCCGGCGGTGATGACGGCGTCCAGGACGTAGGCCGTGATGGGGGTCTGGTTGGTGGTCATGGCGGTTGCCAGGGCCTGGGGGCCTTGAGCAACGAGGATGTCGTTGGGGTCCTGACCTGCGGGGAGGGAGACGATGTTGACGCGGGTGTGTCCGACCTTCTGGGTGAGCTCGAAGGCTGTTCGGGAGGCCTTGTGGCCGGCTTCGTCGCCGTCGAGGCACAGGGCGATCAGGCCGTCAGTACCGACGGTGCGGTGCAGGGTGGTCAGGTGCTCCTCGGTCAGGGCTGTTCCGCAGGCGGCGACGGTGGTGGTGATGCCGGCGAGGTGGGCGGCGACGACGTCGGTGTAACCCTCGACGACGTAGACGGTCTTGGTGTCGTGGGCGGGCTTGCGGGCGAGATGGATGCCGAACAGGGCGCGGCCCTTGTGGTACAGGGGGGTCTCGACGGTGTTGAGGAACTTGGGGCCCCAGTCGCTGACGTCGTCGAGTCTGCGGGCGCCGAAGCCGATCACCTGCCCGGTGGCGTCTCGGATCGCCCAGGTGAGGCGGCCCCGAAAGGCGGGGCGGTGCCCTCCGCGACCGTTTGGAGCGATCAGGCCGGCGGCCACGAGCTCCTCGGTGGTGAATCCTTGGCCTCGGAGGTGGTCCACTGTGGCGCGGGGGTGGTTGGGGGCGTATCCGGCCCCCCACTCGAGGGCAGTGGCTGGGGGGATGCGGCGGGCGACGATGAAGTCGCGGGCGGCTTTGGCCTGAGAGTCGTCTCTGTCTTTGAGGCAATGGGTGAACCAGGCGGCGGCGGCGGCATTGGCTTCCCGGAGTCGTTGAGGACGGGGGCCGGTGGGGGCCTGCTGTTTGTGGGTGTTGTCGTACTCGAGGGTGATGCCGGCGCGGTCAGCGAGGGTCTCGAGGGTCTCGGTGAAGTCCGCTCCGGTCTTCTTCATGATGTAGGAGATGACGTCACCTCCTTCTGCGCAGCTGAAGCAGTACCATCTCTGCATGGCGGGGCGCACGTGGAAGGAGGGGGTCTTCTCCTCGTGGAACGGGCAGAGTCCTTTGAGGGAGTCGGTGCCCGCAGGCTTGAGGACGACGTCCGCCTCAACGATCTCCTCGATCTTGGTGGCGCCGCGGACCTCATCGATGCTTTCCTGCCGTATTCCCATGGGGTCAGGTCCTTCGTGGTGTCGGGCCGCACGAGAGATCGGTGTCTTCGTCCAGCAGGTTGCGTAGGTGGCTGGGAGGCCACCATAGAAGACTTGTGGGGGGATCCCAGTCGGCTGGCGTGCGAGTGCCGGCGGCACGGGCCTGGTTGGCTCGATCCACGGCCTGAGGGTCTGTGGTGTTGAGACGTCCGCTGTAGGTGGCCCAGTAGGTGGCGACGTCGAGGGCCAGGCCCCTGTCGATGACGCTAGCGGGGTTCAGGTCTGTGGGGATGGGGCCGATGGTGGCTTCGATGTCGTCGGTTCCCCAGCCCATGGTTGCCAGTGAGTCTAGTCGTCCTATGGTCAGGCCGGCCGGCACCTTGGGGTCCTCGATGTCGTCGATGGTCAGCCTCCAGGCGGCGCCGGCGCCCTGGTGGGTGTCTACCCAGGGGGTTCGGAGGGTGCGCAGGGCGCCTGGACGGAGGTTGAGGGTGGCTTCGATGTCGTCGATGCGGCACCCCTGGAGGGTGAGCCTGTTGATGTGGTTCTTCAGGTCACGCAGAGATACCAGGTTGTTGGCGGCGGCGACCTGGGAGGGGCTGAGGGTGGCCAGTATCGTCCTGGTCTCCTGGCTCATTGGTGTGTCGGGCTGCGCGACGATGGCACGCATGAGCTCAGGGTCGACATTGAGAGCGGTGGCCAGGTGGACGATGGTGAGCCCCTGGGAGAGGAGCCAGGTGAGGTTGCCCTCGGGCGTTGGTGAGGGGTGGGTGTCCAGGGTCGTCACGTTCCCTCCTCCCTTTCCTTCCTCCTGGGGTCTGTCTGCGGTCTGACTGCACTGTTTCCATCACTCTATACCCATGAAACACATATTGTGGTGACTATTTATGTATATGTGGGGTGTTGTGGGCGTGAGAACATGTGTGGCTTTCGTGATGTGAGGTCTCGGGGGGCGGCTGGCTGGCACGTCGATGTTGGGGCGAGCTTGTCTTGGGGCTCGGTTACTGGGCGCCCTTGTGTGCTGGTCAGTCATCTCAGGGGGTGCTGGTTTCGGCCGTTGAGTGCGTGATGTGCGCAGTCGAGGCGGGTATCGTCCAGGAGGTCGTGGTTGTGGATGGCTTGGACGCGCAGATCGTAGAAGGTCGTGAGGGGTCTGCGTCGCGATGAGGTTCTGACGGGGTTGCAAGAGCGGGCTGCTGGCGCTGAGTGACGGGGTGGTGTCTGGGCCAGCAGGCTGGTTGGCAGTGGGCCTCATTCCTTGCTGTTGTTGGGGGGCCTCAGGGGGATTGCCTCGCTGATTGAGGTGGTCAGTGTCTTTGGTGCGGCCTGATCGCGGTGTGCTCGCGCTGGGGGTTTATCGGGTGTGGGTCAGGTCGACTTCGATGGGGGTGATGGAGTCTTCCCAGACGTTCCAGGCCAGGGTGAGGCACTGGTAGGTCAGGATGACGGTGTGGATCAAGGTGAGCCACCAGGGCCAGGCGGTGATGGTGCATGAGTTGAGGACGTTGGAGATGACGCCGCAGTGTGTGGGGGTGGGTTCTTGGGTGCCTTGCCAGGCGATCCAGGTGCCGGCGGCGGCGCCAGCAGCCAGGGTTAGCGGCAGGGCCCAGGCGGCGGGTGTGCGCATGCGGATCAGGGCTGGCGTCAGGAGGGCGACGCACCCTAGGGCGGGTAGCTGCCAGGCGAAGTGGGACTCGACGAGGTTGATGCCTAGGGGGTGGCCCCAGCGTCCTGCTAGGTACAGGACTAGTGCCAGGATGGCGAAGCCGGTAGCGACGGTGCGGGATCGGCGGCGGGTGTGGGGGCTGGGGCGGCGGACGGTGCGGGGTTCTGTGCTCGGTTGCGTGGGGGTGATGGTGGGCGCCCACTGGGTGGCAGGCGCGGGGTAGATCCAGGCGCTGGGTGGTGGCGTGGTGGCCGGCCATGGTGCCTGGGTTGGGTATGGGGTTTGGTTGGGGGTGATGGTGGGGGGAAGGGTGTTTGGGGTGGGTGGTGGTGTGATGGGGATTTCTGCGGTGTCGCCGTCGCGGTTCCAGGGCCTCATCGTCATCTCCGTGTCTTGTGATGGGGTGAGGATCGGATGATTGCCAGGCTCATGAGGGCTGCGACCCCAAAGAAGGCCAGGGCGGCCTTGTCGGAGCGAGTCAGACGGTAGGAGACGGGCTCTGATGGGGTCTGGCTGGCGTGTTCGTGGGGAGGG
>ERZ773100.213-NODE-213-length-34461-cov-4.292420_pt1 | contig 34461 bp, 37 predicted proteins | sample MGYA00511119_ERZ773100 | MGnify/ENA primary metagenome ERZ773100 (study PRJEB29015, sample SAMEA2738000) | human oral metagenome | biome: human oral; feature: human-associated habitat; material: dental | place: China | collected 2111 ...
ATTGAACTCTCAAAACAGCACCGCATTGAACTCTCAAAACAGCACCGCATTGAACTCTCAAAACAGCACCGCATTGAACTCTCAAAACAGCACCGCATTGAACGCTTAAAACAGCACCGCATTGAACTCTCAAAATAGCACCGCATTGAATGCTCAAAACAACAGCGCATTGAGATTCGCATCGGCAAAAACCGAATTAATTTTGCTCAATAGTCACGTATTCGGTTCGGAACAACGAAAAAATTACTTTCCTATTCCATATTGGCGTAATTTATTGGCAATTGCCGTGTGTGATACGCCGAGGCGTTGCGCGAGTTTTCGCGTGCTGGGAAATTCGCGGTAAAACGCACGTAAGATTTGAGCTTCATAGCGCCCGATAATCTCATCTAAGGTTTGCTTTTCAAATTCTTCAATGGAAACGAGGGCATTTGACGGCAAACGAAGATTAAGGTTTTCGATGGTTAAGCGGTTATGCTTCGCCAAGGAACAGGCGCGATACAAGGTGTTATAAAGTTCGCGCACGTTACCTTGCCAATTATATTGCTGCAAATATACGAGGAACTGTTGATCAAAAGTTGGTTTCTGAATGTTAAGGGATTCGCTGATTTCCTGCAGAAAACCTTCCGTTAAAGGTTCAATATCCGCAATCCGTTCGCGCAGCGGCGGCACGTTGAGGATCAACACGTTTAAACGATGAAACAAATCCGCGCGCACTTTGCCCAGTTCAACCAATTGATTTAACGGCATTTGCGCAGTGCAAATTACGCGCACGTTAGCATGATGTTCTTTTTCTTCACCGACTCGGCGAAACGAACCGTCCGTTAAAAAACGCAGTAGTTTCGCCTGTAAGCTGAGGGAAAATTCCGCAATGCCGTCTAATAGCACTGTGCCGCCGTCGGCATATTCGAAAAAGCCGATGGTTTCGTCTTCTCCCACTTTACGGCCGAACATTTCGCTTTCTGCATCTTCGTCAGGTAAGCCGGCGCAATTCACCGCAATAAATTTATGCTCGCGGCGCAAACTTTGGTAATGGCAGGCTTTGGCTAATAAATCTTTGCCTGTACCGGTTTCACCTTGAATCAATAACGGCACATCAAACATAGCGAAACGTTGGGCATTTTCCACCGTATTTTTCATGCTTTCGCTGTGAGTCACAAAGCAAGAAAAAGGATGTTGCGGATCAAATTTAAAGGTCATAAAAGCCTACTTACTGCGAGTAAAAATTGTCGCTATGATAGTGAGTTTATCCTTTTCCGTAAAGATTTATTTACAGAAATGTGCGCTAGAAAGGAGGGAGGAATTGAATAATTGCAGTGAGGCGGATTTCAATGCGGTGCTGATTTGAATGTGCACTATAGGTGAATATTTTAGATAAATTAAAAGGACTAAGCGCTATAAAAATAATGCTTAGTCCTTGCATTCAATTGAGTTTTCAGAAATCAGAGCAATCTCAGTTTCTGCTTAACAATTGATTACTCTGCAACAACAACGATGTTTAATGTTGCGAACACTTCACCATGAAGTTGGAAACGAACGTCGTGGTCACCGAGAGTACGGATTGGACCATTTGGTAAACGCACTTCACTTTTCGCAATTTCAATGCCTGCTGCGCTTACAGCATCAGCAACATCGCGAGTTGTGATCGCACCGAATAAACGACCTTCGTCACCGGCTTTAGAAGCAATAGTAACCGCTGCTAATGCGGTAATTTGCGCTGCACGGGCTTGTGCCGCGGCAAGACTTGCTGCCGCTGCCGCTTCTAATTCGGCACGGCGCGCTTCAAAGTGTTCGATATTAGCTTTGGTCGCCATAACCGCTTTTCCTTGTGGGATTAAGAAGTTACGTGCAAAACCTGATTTAACATTAACTTGATCACCAACATTGCCTAGGTGAACAATTTTATCTAAAAGAATTACTTGCATTTGTCCTTCCTCTTCTTAGTTATGATGCATATCAGAGTAAGGGATTAACGCTAAATAACGTGCGCGTTTGATAGCGCGGGCTAATTGGCGTTGGTACTTCGCACGAGTACCGGTAATGCGGCTTGGTACAATTTTGCCGCTTTCAGAAATGTAGTTCTTTAATGTAGCGATATCTTTGTAATCGATTTCAACAACATTTTCCGCTGTGAAACGGCAGAACTTACGACGACGGAAATAACGTGCCATTTGGCTGTCTCCTAATCTATAAATTCGATTTGCTCGGCATGTAAGACTAACTGATGTAAACCATTGTTGGTTTTATGAGAGGTTATAAACCCGACTATCAATAGTTGAGTGCCGACCGTAATGCTTTGAGTTTTTTCTACTAATTGATTGCCGCTGACTTGAATCGGCATTTTTAACCACGCTTGGCGGGGCAAACCGCTTTCAATTTGTTCCGAACGATGTTCCAACCAAAACCGGCAATGCTCGATCCCGTTAGGGCTTTTTGATCGCTTAGGTTCGTGAGTGACGACACCCATTAACGACAAGCGATTATCAATATTCGAATTACTCTTCAGCATCCTCAAAATCGTTGGTTTCAACTTCAGTTGAAGCGCGACGTTCGTCTTTCGCTTTAACCATTGGGGACGCTTCGGTTACGGCGTGCTTAGTGTGAATAACAAGGCTGCGCAATACAGCATCGTTATAACGGAAAGTCGTTTCTAGCTCGTCGATGACTTGTTGAGGCGCTTCTACATTCATAAGCACGTAGTGTGCTTTGTGTAATTTGTTAATTGGGTAGGCTAATTGACGGCGACCCCAATCTTCTAGGCGATGAACTTGACCACCGGCTTCTTTTACAGAACCTGTGTAACGTTCGATCATACCTGGTACTTGCTCGCTTTGGTCCGGATGAACCATAAACACGATTTCGTAGTGACGCATTACTGCTCCTTACGGGTTAATCAGCCTTTGACGTAGATTAGCCACCAATCTGCAAAGGCAAGGAACGAAAATTCAATGTGGCTAAGGCAGTGGATTATACCGACTTTTTTTACTTCCGCAACCTAAATAACTGTTTTAAAATAAGCAAATCATTTTTATCCAAAATTTCCATTCGATATGAACTCAAAAAAACATTTAGGCCATACGGCGCGCAAGCGCTTCGGGCAAAATTTTTTGCATGATAATCATGTTATTCAAAATATCGTGGCGGCGATTTATCCGCAAAAAGGTCAATTTTTAGTGGAAATCGGCCCCGGTTTGGGGGCATTAACCGAGCCTGTCGGCGAGCAAGTTGAGCATTTAACCGTTGTTGAACTTGACCGCGATCTTGCTGAACGTTTACGTCATCATCCTTTTTTACATCAAAAATTGACGGTGATTGAAACTGACGCCATGCAATTTGATTTCGGCGCACTTTATGCCGAGCAAACGGCCGAGCCGAAACAAAAATTACGCGTGTTTGGTAACTTGCCGTACAACATTTCCACGCCGTTGATGTTCCATTTATTTAAATATCACGACGTGATTCAAGACATGCACTTTATGTTGCAAAAAGAAGTGGTAAAACGCCTTTGCGCCGCGCCGAACAGTAAAGCTTACGGGCGTTTAACCATTATGGCGCAATATTTCTGCCAAGTGATGCCGGTGCTTGAAGTGCCGCCGAGCGCCTTTAAACCGGCGCCGAAAGTGGATTCCGCTGTGGTTCGCTTAATTCCGCATCAAACCCTGCCTCATCCGGTTAAGGATTTATATTGGCTTAATCGGGTTTGTTCGCAAGCCTTTAACCAACGCCGCAAAACCTTGCGCAACGCGCTTTCTACCTTATTTTCTCCGGAAAATTTGACCGCACTTGAGATTGATTTGAATGCGCGTGCGGAAAATCTTTCCATCGCCGATTATGCCCGCTTAGCGAATTGGCTGGCGGATAATCCGCCGGCGGAGGCGCTGAAGGACGAAGTTGTGGATTTGGAAGAATAAAGCGCGGTCAAAAATGGCAACCTATTTAGTTGGTGATTTACAAGGCTGTTTCGATGAATTACAGCTTTTATTGGAACGCGTTCGATTCAACCCGGCGCAAGATAAACTCTATCTCGTCGGCGATCTCGTTGCGCGCGGCGATAAATCCTTAGCCTGTTTGCGTTTGGTAAAATCCCTCGGCGGCGCGGCACAAACTGTCTTGGGGAATCACGATCTTCATCTGATTTCGACCGCACTCGGCATTAAAAAAATCAAACCGCGCGATCGGGTGGACGCGATTTTCAGTGCGTCGGATTTTGAAGAATTGATTGATTGGTTGCGTCATCAGCCGTTGCTTGTTCACAATGAAGAATTGGGCTTCTTGATGGCGCACGCGGGCATTTCGCCGGATTGGGATTTAGAAACGGCAAAAGCCTGCGCGAAGGAAGTAGAAAACGTCTTACAAAACGGCGATTTTTATGCGCTTATTTCTCAAATGTACGACAACTTCCCCGACCGATGGTCGCCTGATTTACAAGGCATGGATCGCTTACGTTACATTATCAACGTTTTCACCCGAATGCGGTTCTGCTATCAAGATCACCGACTGGATTTCGCTTGTAAAGTCCCGCCGAAAGAAGCGCCGCCCGAACTCACGCCTTGGTTCGAGTTAAACAATCCGTTGTATCGACAAATCCCGATTGTGTTCGGTCATTGGGCGAGTTTAGTGGATGAAAAAATGCCGCCGAATATTTATGCGCTCGATACCGGCTGTGTCTGGAATAATCGCCTGACCATGTTGCGTTGGGAAGATAAACAAATTTTTAGTCAAAGTGCGGTCAAAAATTACGAAATTTAGCAAATGCACAAAACCCGTTTAAATTAACCATAAACGATAGCACCGCACTGGGAGCGGCTCCAATGCGGTGCTATTTTGCAAGGGTAATTTCAACGTTGTGCAACAGCGATATAATTTCGAAAAATTATTGTATTTTTAAGGAAGGAAAGTCATGATTTCTCTCAACGCTGAATCCTGCGAAATTTTTAATATTCCGTTCTTTCAATTTGCGCAAATGAAAAAATTCTGCCCGCAAGAAATTCCGGCCATTAAAGCGCGTTACAAAGCGCAGTGGGATAACTGGAAAGCGCTGATTCAAGCCGTTTCCGCCGAACTCGGCGCACCTTTTGCCAAACCGCATATCGAAAGTTGGACGAACGGTTGGCAGGTACGTGCGCATTTTTTCGCCTATTTCAAATATGAATTCAACCAAAATTCTGCTGCGATTTTCTCCGTATTGCTCAATCGCCGCCGCCTTTCTGTGAGTCTCGATTGGCATTGCTATCGCGCTGATCGCTCACAAATTAATGTGCACCAATATAACCGATGGCTGGAACGATTTGATTTCGCCCGTTTCGCCGACTTCGATTTATGGCGCGGCGATGAAGACGAATATGGCGATTTCCGGCCGGTGAACGCATTTTCACAAGCGGATTTAACCTTGCGCAACGACGATGATTTTTGGTGTATCGGCAAAAATGTGGAAAAGGCCGATTTGTCGGCTTTGAATGCGGTGCTATTTGTGACTCACACCATCCGAGAGCTTGCCCCCCTTTATGAATGCGTGCACCGAACTTAGTTTTCTCCTTATTGAGTAATGTTCCACAAGATGTTTCATGCTACCATAACGTTGATTTAACATTTTTAACAAATTTAATACTTTTAGGAGAATCTTATGAAAAACATCGTCATCGTAGGTGGCGGTGCCGGCGGTATTGAGCTGGCGACATTTTTAGGCGATAAGCTCGGTCGCAAACAACAAGCCAAAATTACCCTTGTGGATCGTAATGCCACCCATCTTTGGAAACCGTTATTGCACGAAATCGCCACCGGCGTAATGGACGATGGCATCGACTCGTTAAGCTACCGTGCGCACGGTAAAAATCATCATTTCAGCTTTGAACAAGGCTCGATTACGCGCATCAATCGCGAACAAAAATACGTAGAATTGGCGCCGGTTTACGGCGAAGAAGGCGATATGATCGTAGTCGCGCGCCGAATTCCTTACGATTATTTGGTCATCGCAATCGGCAGTAAATCAAATGATTTCAACACAAAAGGCGTCGCGGATAACTGCATTTTCTTGGACAGCTCCGAACAGGCGTTGCGTTTTCAAAACAAAATGTTGGAACTTTTCCTTAAATTTTCGGAAAACCGCGCACTAGACGATATTGGTGAAGAAGAATTTAAACAGAAACTGGTCGACCAAAGTAAAATCAATATTGCGATCGTTGGCGGTGGCGCGACCGGCGTGGAACTTACCGCAGAGCTTTATCACGCGGCGGAAGATTTGTCTTCCTACGGTTACGGCAAAATCGACAGCGATTGTTTACAAGTCACGTTGGTGGAAGCCGGCCCGCGTTTATTGCCTGCCTTGCCGGAAAATTTGTCCGATGCGGTGCTGGATGAGCTACGTGAAATGGGCGCCGAAGTGAAACTCAACACGATGATCACTGAAGCGCAACCGAATACGCTGATAACGAAAGATGGCGAACAAATTAAAGCGGATTTAATCGTTTGGGCGGCGGGCGTACGCACCTCAAAAGTCACACATCATTTTGATGGCTTGGAAATCAACCGCATCAATCAATTAGTCGTAAAAGATACGCTACAAACTACTGTAGATGACAGCATTTTTGCCATCGGCGACTGCGCCGCATTAACGCAACCGGACGGAAAATTAGTGCCGCCGCGTGCGCAAGCCGCACATCAAATGGCAAAAGCCTGCGCGAAGAATCTCTTTGCAATTTTTGCAAATCAACCGTTAAAAGCCTTCAAATACAATGATAAAGGCACCTTGGTTTCCCTTTCAAGTTTCACCGCATTGGGCAGCTTAACCAACAAATTCGGTAAAAATCCGCTCACCGTTCACGGTAAATTCGCCCAATTCGCTTACGTATCGCTTTATCGCATGCACCAACACGCATTACACGGCTGTATTAAAATCGGTTTGATTATCTTGGTGGATAAAATCAATCGATACTTAAAACCGCGATTGAAATTGCATTAACCTTCAAATTAGTGAACATTTCCTTGTCGGAACTGGATAAAACAAAACCCCGCGTGAAGTTACGCGGGGTTTTGTTTAGTGATATGGTGCTCTGGGCGAGACTTGAACTCGCACGGCCTGCGGCCACTACCCCCTCAAGATAGCGTGTCTACCAATTCCACCACCAGAGCGTTTATTTGTTTATTATTGCGGGATATCGCTATTTTTATTTTCTATTGCCGGAGCAACTTGTTGATTTTGTTGGACTTGTTCAGCGGCTTGAGACAAATCATCGAACGTACTTTTTTCAAGGTTATTGCGATGAGAATTTATATTACCTAATACCAGCGCAATTACAAAAAACACAGTTGCTAAAATTGCACTGGCGCGGGTTAAAAAGTTACCTGCACCGGCTGAACCAAACATTGTGCCTGAAGCGCCTCCTCCAAAAGATGCACCGGCGTTTGCCCCTTTACCTTGTTGAACGAGAATAAACCCGATCAAGGCAATAGCGACAACAACATAAATAAATAAAAGAACTTGATACATTTTTTCTACTCTGAATTGCGCATTACGCAAGAAAACCGCGACGAATGATATAAAAACTGCGAGACTTCCGCAAGTTTTTTTTGTTATTTATGCATTGATTGTATCAACTTTAATCAGAAGCCTCTTTCTTCGCTGATTTTTTAGTTTTCCTGACTGTTCTTTGGCGCATGTTCTGTTCGGCTTGTGTGTTTCGACTGACCTGACTTAGCTGGCGCAACGCATTGAGATTCACAAAACGTACCAAGTCCGGCAACATTTGACTTAGACTGTGCATAAATTGCTGGTAAGTCGCTTGTTTTTGACTGATATCGTTCAACTGCGCTTCCCAGTGTGCCGTCATATCGGGCTGTGTAGCAATATCCGGCAAAGCTTGAATTAAAATTCGTCCGGCTTCCGTACTGTGAATGTTGCGTCCTTTTTTAATTAAAAAGCCTCGTTTAAACAATAATTCAATAATACCCGCGCGTGTTGCTTCTGTACCTAGTCCATCGGTTTCGCGTAGAATTTTTTTCAATTCTTTATCTTGCACGAAACGCGCAATCCCGGTCATTGCCGAAAGCAACGTCGCATCAGTAAAGGGTTTTGGTGGTTGTGTTTTTTTATTCACCACTTCGCCGCGTTCACAATGCAATATTTGTCCTTTTTTCACAATCGGCAAGAGTGGTTCTTGATTTTCCGAGTCATCTTCTTTGCCGAGTAATGCTTTCCAGCCGGCAGTTTGCAGATTTCGTGCTTGAGCAATAAAAGTTCCACCGGCAATGTTCAGGGTGATTTTGCTTTTGCAATATTCTGCATCCGGACAAAATTGCATTAAATATTGGCGAACAATTAAACCATAAATATTGTGTTCTTCATGAGTTAAATTAACTGCGCGATTTTTTGCAGTCGGAATAATCGCATGGTGTGCATCGACTTTTTTATCGTTCCAACAGCGGTTACGCCGATTGACGTCAATCAGGCTCGGCAAAGTTTTATAGGCATCGCAATGCACGGAAACCGCATTGAGCACATTATATCGTTCGGCAAAATGTTCTTCCGGTAAATAACGACAGTCGGAACGCGGATAGGTAATCAAACGATGGGTTTCATACAAGCGCTGACAGGTATCTAAAACCGCTTGTGCGGACATGCCGAAGCGTTTCGCTGCGTCGATTTGCAAAGCGGATAGAGAATAAGGCAGCGGTGCGCTCTCTTTTTCGTGCGAGTTTTTATATTCCGTTACTTCCGCAGGCTGACCGGAAATGCGTTTTGCTACATTTTCTGCTAAGCCTTGAGAAAGTACGCGGCCGTCATCATCTTGATAATCTTCGCAAGCTTTACTTGGTTGCCATAAGGCGCTAAAAAGCGCAGTTGAGGTTTCCGATGTTTTTTCATGCTTACCTTCCGGATTAATCCATGCCAGCACATCAAAGAAATCTTTGGGTTGGAAATGTTCAATATCCAAATCACGCCGCACAATCAGTCCTAATACCGGTGTTTGTACGCGTCCGACGGAAAGCACGCCGTTATAACCCGCCTGACGGCCGCGAATAGTGTAAGCGCGCGTCATATTAATACCGTATAGCCAATCGGCACGGGCGCGGGCTAGTGCGGAGGTGGCTAGTGGAATGAAATTACGATTCGGTTGCAGCTTGTTAACCGCTTTCGCCACCGCATTGGGATTCAAATCACTAATTAAACAACGCTGAATTCGATCGCGTTTTTCCGCGCTTAACTTGGTGTAACTAAACACTTCGTCCACTAACAATTGCCCTTCGCGATCCGGATCGCCCGCGTTTACCAATTCGTCAGCTTGATGAATCAGTTTTTCCACTGTAGAAAGCTGTTTTTTAACTTCTTTGCGCGGTAATAATTGCCATTTTTCCGGAATGATTGGCAGATGTTCCAAACGCCATTGTTTGAATTTCGGATCGTATGCTTCGGGCTCGGCTTGTTCCAGCAAATGCCCTACGCACCAAGTGACGACATCGTTATCGCCGCATCGGATAAATCCGTCGCCGCGCAGATGTGGTTTCGGCAACACATCGGCAATGGCACGAGCCAAGCTCGGTTTTTCAGCAATAAAGAGACGCATAATAATCAGTCGATCTGACGACGACCGAGGAAAGAGTGAGTTAATGTGGTGCCATCCACCGTTTCCAGCTCGCCGCCGATCGGAATACCGTGCGCAATACGACTCACTTTAATATTGTGCAAGCGACAAATTTCCGCGATGTAGTTCGCTGTGGCATCGCCCTCCACCGTCGGATTGGTAGCGAGAATCACTTCGTGGAAGGATTCTTCCGTCAAACGTTGTTGCAATAAATCCAAACCGATTTCGCGCGGACCAATACCGTCCAATGGTGACAAATGCCCCATCAAGACGAAATAACGGCCGGAAAATTGTCCGGTTTGCTCAATTGCTTGAATATCGGAAGGCATTTCCACCACGCAAAGCAAGCCGGAATTTTGGCGACGCGGATTATTACAAATGTTGCAAGTTTCTTCTTCGGTAAAATCACGACATTGTGAACAGTGGCCGATTTTAGACATTGCTTCGGTGAGCGCGTGCGCTAAATTCATGCCGCCACTACGATTGCGTTGTAATAAATGATACGCCATACGCTGCGCCGATTTCGGTCCCACGCCCGGAAGACAACGTAAATTTTCGATAAGGTGTTCTAAAAGTGGACTGCTTTGCATATTAAAGAGATGGGATAAATGTGAAACGGTGCATGAATGTTTTATCCACGCACCTTACGAATTAAAACGGAAATTTCATGCCCGGCGGTAACGGCATACCGGCGGTAACGGACGCCATTTTTTCTTTTTGCAGTTCTTCTGCACGGCGCACCGCATCGTTAAACGCCGCGGCAATTAAATCTTCCAACATTTCCTTGTCGTCTTCCATTAAAGACGGATCAATATCGATGCGACGGCAGTTATGCGCACCGTTAAGAGTGATTTTCACCAAGCCTGCGCCCGATTCACCGGTTACTTCAAGTTGCGCAATTTCTTCCTGCATTTTTTGCATTTTTTCTTGCATTTGTTGCGCTTGTTTCATTAAGCCGCCTAAGCCACCTTTTCCAAACATAATGTCGTCCTTTTATCAATTATCAGTCAAAAAAACGCTCGCATTCTAGCGAAAAAATTTGCCTTTGAAAACAAAGAAATTTATGATGCGCGCCTTTAAAATCAAGGGAAAACAGACGTCATGGAAACGCGTTATTACTTTATTTTCGCCATCGTTGTTATCGTTTTACAATGTTTGCTCGCCATTTTTAACCGCACCTTACGCTGGCTTTGGGTCGATAAGTATTGTCCGCAAAGCAAAAAATGGCTGAGCTTGGCACTGTTTACGGCGCCCAATGCGGTGCTAATTTGCCATGTCGCGCAATTTTTTACTGCCTTTCGTTTCATTGCATTGATGCTCACGCTATTGCTTTTTTCAGCCTTTGTAAGCGTGACAATAGGTTTCCTTCGTGTTGTTTTGAAGAAAAGTAAAAACTTTGTCGAAATCGATCGCCTGCTACGTTTTGTTTATCCCGTCGGGCTTGCCGGTTTAATTGGTTTGAGCCTGTATAATGCCTATGTGCCGCGCATTGTTCATTACAACATTCAATTTGATAAACCGATGAAACCGTTGCGCATCGGCGTGGCGAGTGATCTGCATTTGGGCGTTTTATTCGGCGCGCAAGAACTGGATAAATTAGCGCAAATTATGACCGAACAAAAAGTCGATCTCATTTTGTTGCCCGGCGATATTATGGATGACAATGTCGATGCCTATTTAGCGGAAAATATGCGTCCACATTTGACTAAACTGCAAGCGCCGCTCGGTGTTTATGCGACCCTCGGCAATCATGATTTCTTCGGTCATCAAGACGAAATCACCGATGAAATTCGCAAAGCGGGTATAACGCTTCTGAAAGATCAAACTAGGGTGATTAATAACGAATTCGTTTTGATTGGGCGTAACGACGATTTGAATACATCCCGCCCGACGACGGAAATGTTGCTCAAACAAGCGGATTTAAATTTGCTGATTATCGTGTTGGATCATCGTCCGTCGGAAGTGGACATCCATTCGGCGCTACCGTTTGATTTGCAGGTTTCCGGGCATACCCACAAAGGGCAAATTTTCCCGGCCAATCTTGTCACCGGCCTACTGTACCGCATTGATTACGGCTTGGAAAAAATCGGTATGCCATATTTTATGGTCACCTCAGGCTTCGGCTTTTGGGGCATTCCGATGCGTTTGGGATCGCAATCGGAGGTGGTGATTTTAGATGTGAAAGGGAAAAATTAAGCGAAATGATGTAGCTGTAGCGCAAGCTGAAATGACCTTGCAAAATAGCACCGCATTGAAGCGGCTTCCAATGCGGTGCTATTTTGCTACATAAAACTGAAATTAAGGCGAAAGTGTGGTGGTTTTTCAAAAGTTTTTCGTCCGTCAAAAAGGGGAGCCGTTGCTCCCCTTTTATATTTGATTAGTAAAATTCCACGCCGTTAATGGCATTTGTCACGCGCGTACCCGCTTTGCCTTGTACGATACGCTCAATATCCGCAAGCGAACCAATTACCGCATCTTTGCCGGTAGCTTTTACGAAGTTAATCACCGCTTTCACTTTTGGCCCCATGGATCCCGGGGCGAACTCGTCAGCCAACGCTTCCAATGCGGTCGGATTGGCGCGGGCGATTTGTTTTTGTTCTGCTTTATTGAAGTTTACGCAAGCCGCCGGGACGTCCGTCGCGATGATGAATAAATCGGCCTTTAGATCTTGCGAAATCACTGCCGTGCATAAATCCTTGTCCACCACGGCTTCCACGCCTTGTAATTCTCCCTTTTTATTGTAATAGCTCGGAATACCGCCGCCACCGCCACAAATCACGATATTTTTATTCGCCAGTAAGGCTTTCACGGAATCCATACCGGTAACTGATTTTGGCAACGGACTGGGCACTGCGCGACGATAATGTTGACCGTCCGGCATAATCGTCCAACCTTTTTCTGCGGCAAGTTTTTCCGCTTCTGCTTTGCCGTAAATCTGACCGATCGGTTTGCTTGGTTTTTCAAAGGCCGGATCGTTCGGATCCACAATCACTTGGCTTAATACCGTAATGGTCGGCGTTTGCGGCAGCAAATTGGTGAGTTCTTGTTGCAACATATAACCGATCATGCCTACCGTTTGAGAAACCAATACGTCTAACGGATAGGGTTCGATTTTCGCATCTTGTGCATGATAGGCGGCATGTTGTAATGCTAGCAGTCCTACTTGTGGGCCATTACCGTGCGAAATCACCAATTCATGATCTTGTTTAATCTTAGCAAGCTGCTCTGCCGCGATACGAATATTGGCCGATTGATTTTGAGCCGTCATCGGCTCTCCTCTTTTTAATAATGCGTTTCCGCCTAAGGCAACCACAATTCTCATTTTACTTTCCTTCTTCTTTTTATAATGCGATAAAAAAATAGCACCGCATTGAACTGCGGTGCTATCAAGCTTAGCTAAGCAAGGCTTGCCACCATCACCGCTTTTATGGTGTGCATTCTGTTTTCTGCTTGTTCAAATGCCACATTTGCCGGTGATTCGAATACGTCTTCGGTTACTTCAATACCGTTTGCTAATTGCGGATATTGTGCGGCGATTTCTTTGCCGACTTTGGTTTCGCTATTGTGGAAAGCCGGTAGGCAATGCATAAATTTTACTTTCGGATTGCCGGTGCGTTTCATTAACTCAGGCGTCACTTGATAAGGCATTAACATATCGATTCGTTCACCCCAAGCTTCAAGCGGTTCGCCCATAGAAACCCACACGTCGGTATGCACGAAATCTACGCCGTTTACCGCTTTGTCGATATCTTCCGTCACGGTAATGCGCGCACCCGATTGTTTGGCAAATTCTTGGCACATTGCAACGAGAGAATCTTCCGGCAACAAGGCTTTCGGTGCGCAGATCCGCACATCCATTCCTAATTTTGCGCCGATTAATAACAAGGAGTTGCCCATATTGCTACGTGCGTCGCCGATATACACATAGCTGATTTGGCTTAACGGTTTTTCGCAGTTTTCCATCATGGTCAACACGTCGGCGAGCATTTGAGTCGGGTGAAATTCGTCGGTCAAGCCGTTAAATACCGGCACCCCGGCATATTGCGCCAATTCGTTTACGACGGACTGTTTGAAACCGCGATATTCAATAGCGTCGTACATTCTGCCTAATACGCGCGCGGTGTCTTTCATTGATTCTTTGTGGCCGATTTGGGAGGAAACGGGATCAATATAAGTCACATGTGCACCTTGATCGTAAGCGGCGACTTCAAAGGCACATCGGGTGCGAGTGGAGGTTTTCTCAAAGATAAGGGCGATATTTTTGCCGGTTAAGCGAGGTTGTTCCGTACCGGCATATTTTGCGCGTTTTAAATCGCGCGCTAAATCTAATAAAAATCGAATTTCACGTTCGCTGTGATTGACTAAACTCAATAAATGTCTGTTTTTAAGATTAAATGCCATAGCGAGTCCTTATTTACCTTGAAAAAATGCGGTCATTCTAACAAAGCAATCGATTGCATTCAATGCGGTTCGGTGAGGAACTATGGCGTAAATGAAGTAAAAATATGGTTAATAAAAATTGCTTTATCGCTTACTTTATTTATGTCAAACACTTATTTTACATGCCATTCATCATTGAATTCCGGATGGGTCACAAAATCGGCGCTGTCACTTGGGATCGCTTTTTCTTCCGCTGCCCATTCTCCGAGATCGATTAATTGACAACGTTTGCTGCAAAAAGGGCGAAAGGGACTGTCCGATGTCCAGGGAACGTTTTTTTGGCAAATGGGGCAAGGCACTTCAATGATTTCGTCCGACACGTTTTAACTCCGCTTGTTGTAAATAAAAGCGGTGCAATTCTAGCACTTTTTGCTTTAACTGAAGTAAATTTTCGACAAGATTGGCGTCGTTGTTAATAACCTCCGTCGCCCATTTCAACCGCGCTTCGCGACTTACTTGCGCATCCATAATGCGTTGAATTTGCTTAATATTATTATGATCGCGCCGAGCGGCGCGGGCGAGTTGGGTGGCGGGTGCAACATCGACCACAAGCACGCGATCGCAAAGTGTTGTGAGATTATTTTCGATAAGAAGTGGTGCGATAAAAAGTGTATAAGGCGCTGTTTGTGCGGCAAGTTGCGTCGTGATTTCTTGGCGAATAATCGGGTGTAATAAATCGTTGAGCCAATTTTTTTCTTTCTCGTTAGTAAAAATCAGTTCACGTAATGCCGCACGATTGAGTTCGCCGTTATCCAATAAAATATGCTTGCCGAAATGTTCGATAATTTTCGCAAGCGAAGGAGAACCTTTTTTTACCACCTCATGCGCAATAATATCGGCATCAACCGAAGGAACGCCTAATTCGGCGAATAACTCTGCAATCGTGCTTTTACCACTGCCGATTCCTCCGGTGAGGCCGATAATATAAGTCATAGAAAGTCCTTACGGCTAAGTTAGGTTTAGCTAAGTTAGATTAAAAATAAACGTCGATCATAAAATCGTAACGACAAATAATCGACGGTTAATACTACAAGATGCGACGTTCGAAAAAAAGGCGGGATAACTGATTTTCACAAGAAGCGATTAACTCACCGATGAAGCTAACTCGGGTTTGCTGCAATAATTTTATCTGTGAATCAAAGCAGAGAATGATTTTGGTTTTTTGTTAAATTAAATATTTCGCATTAAGTACAATGAACGATAAACACAGAAAAGGCGCAAAGGGTAAAAATTCCTTGGTTTTTCTGAGTGGAAGAGCGAATAGAATTCCTGTTACACAAGCAATCAGCAAAAATACCGGAAGTTGTTCTAATGGCAAGTAGCTACCGATAGCGAGTGCGAGCCAGTAGTCTCCGCGACCAAAGGCTTCTTGTTTGTAATGCCATTTGGCGAACCAATAAACGGCGTAAAAAAGCAGGAAAAAACCGGCTGCACTTTGTAGGCTTTGTTCTAACATCAAATCTGAAAACGATTGCGCTGCGCCGAATAATCCGAGGGCGAGCAATCCTAAACAGGGCGTTGGTGATATGAGTCGATAGCGCCAATCGAGATAAGCGATTGCCCACAGCAAAGCCAATGCGGTGCTAAACCATAAGGCAAATGACGGGCTCGGCGCGAGTGCGGCAAATGCGCTAAAAATAAATCCGACAACGAAAAAATATTGCAAAACGTGACCGCATTTTTGTGTTTGTAGGTTTGCTAAATGCTTTTGGAAAGGCGGAGGATTGTTAGGGAAGAGTTCGACATAAGCAGCATAAACATCCGTTTGTAATCGTTCGATAAAGCCCGAAATATAAAGATATAATGCGACGCCTAAGGTTCCGCCTAGTAAAAATGTTGCGAAACCAATCATTGCACTACCGATCCCATATTAAAAATCGGTAAGTACATACCCATCATAATTATGCCGATTAAACCGCCGATGATTACCATCATCAAAGGTTCAAGCATTTGAGAAAGCAGATCAATTTGGTGATTGAGTTTTTCTTGATAATTTTCTGCAATATGTTGCAACATTAATGCAAGTTTGCCGCTCTTTTCACCGATTTGCAGCATTTGTTGTGCTTCCATCGGGAACAGACGGCTACTGATGCTATCAGAAAATGCATAGCCTTGTGAAACCCATTGCAAAATTGATTTGACCTCGCCGTCTAGCACCGCATCGGAGGTAAGCGGAGACTTAATTTGCCAACTTTGGGCACGCGGTAGAAAACTATTGAGCGCTTGATTTAACGGTACGCCGGCCTGCAGCATAATGTGTAAATTTTGGCTGAAATTAACCAAGCGGGAAAGCTGTTGAATTTTACCGAAAATCGGCATAAGGGCGATAATACGCGCTTTTTGTTGTTTAAAATGTGGTGATTGCTTAAATTTTAAGTGGTAGAAAAGTCCGAGAAAAAGGCTTAGTAACAAAAGAATATATAATTCTTCTCTTAAAAAATTTGACATTGTGAGTAAAACTCGGGTTAAAGTCGGTAGTTCACTATTGTTGCTTTGGTACATTTCGGCAAATTGCGGCACAATAAAAAGCAACAGCATCAACGTGAGTGATAGAGAGATGCCAAGTACCATTGATGGATAGAGCATAATTTTTTGCAACTTGCGTTGTAACGCCAAAGAGCGATTACGATGTGACGCTATTTTCCCGCATACTAATGCCAATTTGCCGGTCATTTCGCCCACCTGAATTAGTTGAATTTCTTGTCGAGTGAGGTATTTCCCTTGCCGTTCAATACTTTGTGAAAAGGATAAACCGGATTCAATGCTCTGTAAAAGTTGCTCGACCCATTCGTTTAATGCGAGTTGGGTGCAATTTTGCTGTAATATTTGCAGGCTATTTTTAAGCGAAATGGCAGATTGTAATAATATGGCAAGTTGGTTTAATAATGCGCTGATTTCCGCATTTTTTGGCTTGTTGTTAAATTGCCAATTTTGTTGCAGTTTGATATTTGTCAATCCGCGATTCATTAGTTGAAATTCTGCCGCACGGATGGAATCGGCAATAATAGAACCTTTTTGCAGTTGTTCTAAGGTGTTCTGTGCGCGATAGTAAAAAAGTTTTTTTGCCATATCGGTTTCCTTAATTAGGCCGAGCCTAAAACGCGATGGATTTCCGCTTCGTCCGTTACGCCTTGCTTTACTTTTTCCAATCCGCTTTGACGAAGATTGTCGAAATCCGTTTGATAACCGTTTTGTTGCCAATGTAAGAATTGGTAAACACCAATGCGTCCGTGATAACCTTGATGACAATCACAAGCCTGGATGAAGGGGACATCTGAAGATTGTCTGCACTTTCGGCAACGCTTGCGTACTAGTCGCTGGGCGATGACGAGTAGTAAGCTGCTTTCGATCTCGTGTTGCTTGATGCCGAGTTGTTGTAAACGAGAAATCGCGGAAATCGCATCATTGGTATGAAGGGTGGAAAGTACTAGATGTCCGGTTTGTGCAGCGCGTAACGCCATGGCGGCGCTTTCTTCATCACGAATTTCGCCAAGCATAATGATATCGGGATCTTGACGCAAAAAAGAACGTAAAAGTCGGCTAAAATCCAGTCCAATTTGCGGATTGATTTGGCTTTGAATAATGCCGTCAAGTTCAATTTCTATCGGATCCTCCGCCGTCATAATGTGTTTATCGGGCGTATTAAGCCATTGAAGTGCGGTGTAAAGTGAAATACTTTTTCCGCTGCCGGTCGGTCCGGTGACTAAAATTAATCCCTGCGGTTGGCTGAGTGCCTGTTGGAACGAAGCTTGTTGGGCTTCCGTCATACCCAATTCGGCAAAGCTGAGTTCGACCGGTTTGTTTTGTTGGGCGCGCAGTACCACTTTTTCACCCCAATGGGTTGGCAAAGTGGAAAGACGAAAATCAAGAATATCGGAAAACGTGGTTTTAAACTGAAAACGGCCGTCTTGTGGTAGGCGGGTTTCACTGATGTCGAGTTTAGCGAGTAATTTTAAGCGAGAAATTAAACGATTCGCCAGATTTTTACTGATCGGAGTTTGTGGTTGCAATACTCCGTCGATTCGGAACCGCACTTGAAATTGATGTTGTAAGGTTTCCAAATGAATATCGGACGCGTTCTTTTGCAGAGCGGATTCAAAGATACGATTGAGCAATTGAATGACCGGTTCATCATCCAACGAATCGGTCGATTCCTCTTCTTGCGAGGCGTAAAAGTTAACCTGTTCTTCCTCTTGTGAAGCTTGTGGTGCTAGTTGTTGCAAAAGCGCTTTAAGTTGTACGCTGTCGAGCAATACCGGTTCTACCAATTTGCCGCAAATAAAGGCGATGGTTTCGCAGGCGGAGAGATTATTCAGAGAATCGACCGCCAGCCAGATTCGATGCTCTTCTTCTTTTAAGGGGAGGGTAAAATAGCGTAAAAACAGCGCGCTTTGTTGTTGGTTTCGAGCCCAAAGTTCAGGCGAAATCTCGAAGATTTCGCCGTTTTGTGCGGTAACCGTTGTTAAATAATAAGTTGTCATTTAGAACAGAATCCGGCCGGGAAGAGAGATTTATCACCGGTACAGCTGGCCGCCCAAGTTATGCCCTTACTTTTGTCACCAGTGGCTGTGAGCGTGTATTGAATGTCTTTCAATGTGCCGTCACCAATCACAGTAATTGCACCGGCGTTAGTACTGATACTTTTTATATAACCTTTTGCAGTAGTGGTATTGGCCGCCACACCGTTACTTCCGCCACTACAATTAGTGGTGGCGCCAGTGCCGTAAATGCACAGCTCAACATCTGCTTTATAAGGTGCGGAAGCTTGCAACAATTCGGACATCGCCGCTTTTTGGGTGTAATTTTGATAAGAGGGAATGGCAACAGTTGCCAAAATGGCGATAATCGCGATGACGATCATTAATTCAATTAGAGTAAAACCCTTTTTTAATACGTGTGAAGAAATAAATTTCATAGATTTTCCTTTTACTGGTACAAGTTTTGCCAAAGGTGGCGCAACGATTGTGAAAAAGGAAGAAATATCCGTAAAACCGATCACATTTTTTATGCGATCACGATCGCAAAGATAGAAAAGAAGTATGAAAAAAACGCAGAATATTGAACAAGGTTGGCTAAAGAATTGCCGCCATATTTTCTCTCCTCATTTTGATGCGCGGCCGGATATTAAAGATATTTCGCTGCTTGTGATCCATTACATTAGCTTGCCGCCGGAAGAATTCGGGGGTGGCTATATTGATGATTTTTTTCAAGGAAAACTTGACCCAACAATTCATCCTTATTTTAAAGAAATTCACCGCATTCGCGTGTCGGCCCATTGTTTAATTGAACGTGACGGACGTATTACGCAGTACGTAAGTTTTAACAAGCGCGCTTGGCATGCTGGGCTTTCCTGTTTTCAAGGACGAGAAAAATGCAATGATTTTGCTATCGGTATTGAGCTGGAAGGTAGCAATGAACAACCTTTTACTGATGCACAATATCAGGCTTTGCAGTGGCTCACTCAACTGATTATGCAAGCCTATCCCAAAATTACGAGCGAGCGTATCGTAGGGCACGCCGATATTTCGCCGGGACGCAAGATCGATCCAGGACAATATTTTGACTGGAAACGTTATTTGAGCGGATTAAATTTTGATGGTTAAAAAATGAACGGTGCATTTGCGGAATTACTCACATCATGAATTTCGTAGAATTGTTAATTTAACTATTTGAATTAAAAAGAATTAAAATTTCTTGTAGAGTGCGGCCGTTTGATTCGGCAAAGTTATACAAGGTTATGAATTTTCCCAGCCACAATTTTATCCACAGAAATATTGAATAACTCACAAGCCCGTTGGCTCTTTTTGTAAAAATTATGCGATTTAAGAAAATGGAATGTTTTTTAAGCGCTTTTTAAGGTATTTCCGATGAAATAAAGAGCGATTAGCTTTTTGCAAACAAGTTTTGTTATTAAAGCGGATAAAACGGAAGGGAAGGAAGTAATCGACGCGATCTTCACGATTTTCTACACAATTTCTCGATGTTTTTTGTAACGGTTAACCACAGAATTATCCACAATAAGAATGATGATGGAAGAGTAGTGCGCCTTGGGCATTGGTTGATAAAAAAGCGGATTTATGAAACAATTCGCGGATTATTTTTGAGTCAAAATTTAAGGTAAAAACGATAGTGATCGATTTTGACGGCTACCGTCCCAATGTGGGCATTGTGATTTGCAATCGCAAAGGACAGGTGCTTTGGGCGAAACGTTGCGGGCAGAATTCTTGGCAGTTTCCGCAAGGCGGCATTAATGATAACGAAAGCGCGGAACAAGCGATGTATCGCGAACTTTACGAGGAAGTGGGGTTGCAGCCGAAAGACGTACGTATTTTATACGTATCAAAACATTGGCTGCGTTATAAATTACCGAAACGTTTGTTACGTTATGACAGTAAACCGATATGTATCGGGCAAAAACAACGTTGGTTCTTATTACAGCTTGTTTCCGAAGAAAAAAATATCAATATGCAAGCCACCAAGTCGCCGGAATTTGATGGTTGGCGTTGGGTGAGTTTTTGGTATCCGGTGCGCCAAGTGGTGTCATTCAAGAAAGACGTGTATCGCCGCGCGATGAAAGAATTCGCAACTTTTTTATTTTTCGGCGAAAAAGAAAAACAAACGGAACATCAAACGGAATCTGATATTAAACCGGTTTTTCCGCGTAAGCCGCATTATGCTAAATATTCCAAACGCCCGTTGAATAAAAGAGGGTAGATTATGCTAACTTTTATTGCTATTTGTTTGCTGGTAGGTTGTATCGTCGGGTTTCTTGCCGGGCTTTTCGGTATCGGTGGCGGTTTGGTGATTGTGCCGACTTTAGTTTATTTATTGCCGATGATGGGCGTGCCGGAACCTTTGCTTATGAGCACCGCATTGGGCACCTCATTCGCCACTATCGTAATTACCGGTTTTTCTTCCGCTCAACGCCATCATAAACTCGGCAATATTGTGTGGGATGCGGTGAAAATTCTCATTCCCGTCATTATGGTTACAGTATTTATCTGTGGTTTATTTATTGGCAAACTTGATCGCGCCGTTGTAGCTAAATTATTTGCTTGTTTAGTGGTTTATTTAGCGATAAAAATGCTAGTTTCCATTAAATCCAAAGCTACGCAATCGTCCAAAACGCTCACTACCACCTCGTCGATTGTAGGCGGTATTTTAATCGGCATGGCGTCAAGCGCGGCCGGTATCGGCGGCGGTGGTTTTATCGTGCCGTTTTTAAATTCACGCGGTATCGATATGAAAAAAGCTATCGGATCTTCTGCCTTTTGCGGCATGTTACTTGGATTATCGGGGATGTTAAGTTTTGCTGTGAGTGGTTGGGGCAATACTACTATGCCAGAGTATTCCTTGGGGTACATTTATTTGCCGGCCGTGTTAGGCATTACTGCCACGTCATTTTTCACCTCTAAACTTGGCGCAACCGCGACTTCAAAACTACCGGTATCGATTTTGAAAAAAGGCTTTGCATTATTACTTATCGTCATCGCCGTCGATATGTTTCTGAAATAAGGAAAATTATGAATCAATATTTAGTGCTTCCGCACTTTGATCCGACCATTTTTACTATTGGCGATAGCAATATTGGCTTGCGTTGGTACGGTTTAATGTATTTACTCGGGTTTATTTTCGCCCGTTGGTTGGCGGTGCGTCGTGCCGCTCGTCCGACTAGTGGTTGGACCGTAGAGCAAGTAGATAGCTTGTTATTTAACGGTTTTATGGGCGTGTTTATCGGCGGACGCGTTGGTGACGTATTCTTTTACAATATTGATCATTTCTTGCAAGAACCGAGCTATCTCTTCCGTGTTTGGGAAGGCGGAATGTCTTTCCACGGCGGTCTTATCGGGGTGATCATCGCGATGATTTGGACTTCTCATGCGCAAAAACGTAATTTTTGGCAAACTGCTGATTTTGTTGCACCGCTGATTCCGTTCGGTTTAGGTTTGGGACGAATCGGTAACTTCATTAATCTCGAACTTTGGGGACGCCAAACCGACGTACCTTGGGCGATGATTTTTCCTACAGATCCGCAATTACTGCCGCGTCACCCATCACAACTTTATGAAGCTTTTTTAGAAGGTCTGGTGTTATTTGCCATCTTGAATTTATTTATTAGAAAATCCCGTCCGACAGGTTCGGTTGCCGGTTTATTCTTAATCGGTTACGGAATATTTCGTTTTATCGTGGAATACGTGCGCGAGCCGGAAACGGAATCCTTCCTCGGCATTATGACGCGCGGCCAAGCGCTTTGTTTACCAATGATTATTGGCGGCGTTTTAATTATGGCATGGGCTTATATGCGTACTGATTCAAGCAACAGTGCACCCGCCAAATCCTAAGGAATTCTTATGCAACAATATCTTGAGCTTTGCCAGCGGATTATTGACGAAGGTCAATGGATCGCCAACGAGCGCACCGGTAAGCGGTGTTTAACGGTTATTAATGCGGATCTGGAATACGATGTGGCGAACAACCGATTTCCGCTGATTACCACCCGCAAAAGCTACTGGAAAGCGGCGATTGCGGAATTTTTAGGTTATATCCGTGGTTACGATAATGCCGCCGATTTTCGTAAACTCGGCACTAAAACTTGGGACGCAAACGCCAATGAAAATGCCTCATGGTTGGCCAATCCACATCGTAAAGGCATTGACGACATGGGACGCGTGTACGGCGTGCAGGGGCGCGCATGGCACAAACCGAATGGCGAAACTGTCGATCAACTGCGCAAAATCGTCAATAACCTGACTAAAGGTATTGATGATCGCGGCGAAATTTTGACTTTCTTTAATCCGGGCGAATTTGATCTGGGCTGTTTGCGTCCTTGTATGCACACGCATACCTTTTCTTTACTGGGCGACACGCTTTATCTCACCAGCTATCAACGTTCCTGCGATGTGCCGTTGGGCTTGAATTTCAATCAAATTCAAGCGTTCACTTTCTTAGCTTTAATGGCGCAAATTACCGGTACAAAAGCGGGCAAGGTGTATCATAAAATTGTCAATGCGCATATTTATGAAGATCAACTTGAATTGATGCGTGATGTTCAACTCAAACGTGAACCGTTCCCGTTGCCGAAATTAGAAATTAATCCGGACATCAAAACTCTTGAAGATCTCGAAACTTGGGTTACGATGGACGATTTCAAGGTTATCGGTTACCAATCTCACGAGCCGATTAAATATCCTTTCTCTGTTTAAGACGCGAAAGTGCAAACAAACGCCCAAACAATAGAAGTACGCTCAGATTTAGACGAAAAATTCATGCGCCACGCCCTTGCCTTGGCTGACAAAGCGGAAGCGTTGGGTGAAATTCCGGTGGGTGCGGTGCTGGTGGATGAGCTCGGCAATATTCTCGGCGAGGGTTGGAATCTGTCCATTATGGAACATGATCCGACCGCCCACGCGGAGATTGTGGCACTGCGCAATGGCGCGAAAAATCTCGAAAATTATCGTCTGCTCAATTGCACCCTTTATGTTACGCTTGAGCCTTGCACTATGTGCGCCGGCGCAATTTTGCATAGCCGCATTAAACGCTTGGTATTCGGTGCTTCGGATTATAAAACCGGTGCCGTTGGTTCGCGTTTTCACTTTTTTGACGATTACAAAATGAATCATTGTGTGGAAATTAGCGCGGGCGTTCTGGCCGAAGAATGCGGTCAAAAACTGAGCGCCTTTTTTCAAAAGCGACGCGCCCAAAAGAAAATTGAAAAGCCGCTTGTTTCTGTTTCTAGAAAATAAAAGTGCACTCAAAAAATACGCGTTTTGTCCTTTTCCCTAGTCCTGCGCACCATTCAATGGTAGAATCTCGCGCTTTTACAAATAAAGGAAAGAGCATGTCATTAGTCGAATTTGTCATTAATAAACTGGGTGATTTAAAGGGCTCGGATATCGTGCATTTTGATGTGCGCGGCAAATCCTCCGTCACCGAAAATATGGTGATCTGCACCGGAACGTCAAGCCGCCAAGTGTCGGCGATGGCGGATAATTTAATTGCGGAATGCAAAAAAGCGGGCGTGGAAACATTCGGTCAAGAAGGCAAAAATACTGCTGATTGGATCGTGGTTGATTTAGGCCAAACCATGGTTCATATCATGCAACGCGAGACGCGAGAACTTTACCAATTGGAGAAACTTTGGGCATAGGACGTAGGCGTTGGATAACGAAAATAGCACCGCATTGAACGAAGAAAATAGCACCGCATTGAACAAATAAGGGAACGCTTGTGAAGATCTCGTTAATTGCCGTAGGCACCAAAATGCCGGCCTGGGTTACCGCCGGATTTGAAGAATACCAACGTCGTTTCCCGAAAGATATACCTTTTGAATTAATCGAAATTTCCGCCGGCAAGCGCGGTAAAAATGCTGATATTAAACGCATTTTGGAACAGGAAGGCAAAGCGATGTTAGCTGCATGCGGCAAAGGTAAAGTGGTAACTTTGGATATTCCGGGCAAGCCTTGGACAACAGCGCAACTCGCCGAGCAATTGGAGGCGTGGAAAAATGACGGGCGTGACCTGTGTTTGTTAATCGGCGGGCCGGAAGGTCTTTCGCAGGACTGCAAAGCCGCGGCGGAGCAGAGTTGGTCGCTTTCGCCGCTCACTTTACCGCATCCGCTTGTGCGTGTGGTCGTTGCGGAAAGTTTGTATCGAGCCTGGTCGCTCACAACTCATCATCCTTATCATCGAGAGTAACAGTTCAATCGCTTGTGCTTGCGTTTCATCGTTAAAATCATGGTAAAAAATAAGTCGATTTGAGATGAATTTAAAAAAATTCTTCGCTGCTCCCACGCATGAACCGATTCGCGACAAAAAAGCGGAGCGGAATCTTTTTGCGCGCCGTACATTGGTGGCGTTTATCGGCGTTCTGACGTTGACCGGTGTGCTATTTACCAATATTTATCATTTACAAATCGTTAATTTCGATACCTACCAAACCCGTTCCAACGGTAACCGTATTAAACTTTTGCCGGTGCCGCCGACACGCGGTTTGATCTATGACCGCTACGGCGTATTGCTGGCGGAAAATTTGACGTTCTTTGGCTTATATATTGTGCCGGAAAAAACAGAAAATTTAGTGCAAACCTTTGAAGAATTGCGTTATATCGTCGGCTTGACCGACGATGATATTGAGAACTTCCAAAAAGAACGCCGCCGCGGTACACGCTATACTTCAATTATGCTTAAACCGAATTTGACGGAAGAGCAAATCGCGCGTTTTGCAGTGAATCAATATCAATATCCGAGCCTTGATGTTCGCCCTTATTTTAAACGTAATTATTTATACGGCGATGTGATGACACATATTCTCGGTTATGTGGGTAAAATCAACGATAAAGATGTGGAAAAGCTTAAAAAAGACGAGAAATTCACGAATTATGCGGGATCGCATGATATGGGAAAACTCGGTGTCGAGCGTTATTACGAAGATCAACTACACGGTACTACGGGCTTTGAGGAAGTAGAAATTAACAACCGCGGCAAGGTGATTCGTAAGCTGCGCGAACAACCTGCCATCCCCGGTAAAAGTATTCATTTAACTATCGATTTGGCCTTGCAACGTTATATTACCGATTTATTAGCCGGGCAAAAAGGCGCGGTAGTAGTGCTCGATCCAAAAGACAGCAGCGTACTGGCGATGGTTTCCACACCGAGTTATGACAATAATCTATTCGTGGACGGTATTTCCGGTGCAGATTATAAACGTTTATTAGAAGATCCTTCGCGACCGCTTTACAGCCGCGCCACGCAAGGAGTTTATCCGCCGGCATCAACGGTGAAACCGTTTATTGCGGTGGCGGCGCAAACGGAAGGCGTAATTAATCAAAGCACGACGATTTTCGATCCGGGTTATTGGATGTTGCCGAACACGACAAAACGTTTTCGCGATTGGAAAAAAGCGGGACATGGCTATACCGATTTAAATAAAGCAATCACCGAATCTTCGGATACTTATTTTTATCAGGTCGCTTACAACTTAGGAATTGACCGCTTATCCGGTTGGATGAAGCGCTTTGGTTTTGGGATGCCAACGGGGATTGAAATTAGCGAAGAAGCGACGGCCAATATGCCTTCCAAAGAATGGAAACAAAAACGCTATAAACGCCAATGGGTGCAAGGCGATACCATTTCCGTCGGTATCGGGCAGGGGTATTGGACAGCAACGCCGTTGCAAGTAGCAAAAGCCACCGCAATTTTGGTAAATAATGGTAAAGTGAATACCCCGCATTTGATGAAGTCGGTAGAAGGGGCGAAAGTGGAACCCTATCAGGATCCGCGACTTTATGACGATATTAGTGAACCGAAACAGGCTTATTGGGATGCAGCAAAACGCGGTATGTTTAACGTGGTGAATTCCTCGGCAGGTACGGGACGTAAAGCGTTTGTCGGCGCCAATTATCATGTGGCGGGGAAATCGGGTACGGCACAGGGGTTCAGTTTGAAAGAAAACCAAAAATATAATGCCGCCGGCTTAAAAAAAGAACTGCATGACCATGCGTGGTTTACCGCTTATGCGCCTTATGAGAATCCTCAAATAATAGTGTCTATTATTTTAGAAAATGCAGGTGGCGGCTCCAGTAATGCAGCACCGGTGGTGCGTCAAATTATGGATTACTATTTAAATAAACGCTTGCCGGAAATCGAACATAAAGAACGCAACGAAAGTGTTTCTGAAGCAAATGTGCCGAGCAGCGCTAACGATGTCGTTTCCGAGCCGGCAGAAAACGAACGAACAGAATAATGGAAGAAAAAACACCGCTTTGGCTTCGTTTATGGAAGCCGCTACATTTAGATTTGGGCTTATTGTTGGGGTTAATCGCTATCACCGGGTACGGCATGCTGGTGCTATATAGCGCATCGGGAGCAAATGAAGTGATGTTCCGAAATCGTATTATCCAGGTTGTTTTGGGGTTTACCGTACTGTTAGTGATGGCTCAATTACCACCGAAATTTTATCAGCGTATCGCACCCTATCTTTATTTAATTGGTTTTATATTATTGATTTTGGTAGACGCGATCGGTACCACCAGTAAAGGTGCGCAACGCTGGCTTGATCTGGGGATTATTCGCTTTCAACCTTCCGAAATCGTAAAACTCGCGGTGCCGTTAATGGTGGCGGTATATTTGGGCAATCGTCCGTTGCCACCGAAGTTAAGCGAAACTTTTATCGCGATTGCAATGATTTTGCTACCGACTTTATTGGTCGCGATTCAACCCGATTTGGGTACGGCGATTTTGGTAATCGCATCCGGTTTATTTGTGGTCTTTTTGGCAGGGATGAGTTGGTGGCTGATTTTTGCCGCGCTGGTAGGATTAGCAGGATTCATTCCGATTATGTGGCTTTATTTGATGCATGATTATCAACGAACACGAGTGCTTACTTTGCTTGATCCGGAAAAAGATCCCCTCGGTGCAGGCTATCATATTTTGCAATCTAAAATTGCTATAGGTTCCGGCGGTATTTGGGGTAAGGGCTGGATGCAAGGAACCCAATCACAACTCGAATTTTTACCGGAACCGCATACGGATTTTATTTTTGCGGTAATGAGCGAAGAGCATGGTATGGTCGGCTTCGGCGTTTTGATTGCGATTTATTTATTTATTATTATTCGTGGATTGATGATCGCCGTAAATGCACAAACTTCTTTCGGACGCATTCTTGCGGGCGCGACCACTTTAATTTTCTTCGTGTATTTATTCGTAAATATTGGTATGGTAAGTGGCATTTTGCCGGTAGTTGGCGTACCGTTGCCGTTATTTAGCTATGGTGGGACGTCATATGTGGCAATTATGGCGAGTTTTGGTTTAGTAATGTCAATTCACACCCATCGTACTAAATTTATGAATAGGAACTAATCGGCGTTTTAAGTTTCTTACGTACGATTTTATATATTTATTGGACAACTTACTTTATGGTATTAAAAACGCTTGCAAAATTCACTGTATCCTTTACTTTCATCGTCCTGACCGTTTTGCCGGTACAGGCCAAAAATGATCCGCATAAACAGTACGGCATTAAAGGCGCGAACTTAACCCACACAACGCCGGTAAGCTCTCCTACAAGTTATACGGTAAACGGCAAGACTTACACTACGCACAGTCATAGCACATCGAAAAATTATTCAAAAACCGGAACGGCCAGCTATTATCATCGTAAGTTTCACGGTCGTCGAACATCCAGTGGTGAACCCTATAGTTCCCATCTTTACACCGCCGCTCATAAAACGTTACCGCTCAATTCTTATGCATTGGTGACCAATTTGCATAATAACCGTAAAACTATCGTGCGTATTAACGATCGTGGCCCTTTCGGTCACGGACGCATTATTGATCTTTCTTATGCAGCAGCGCAGGAAATCGGATTGGTGGCGCGCGGTACCGGACAAGTAAAAATCGAAGCTTTACATATCGCGCCGAACGGCAATATTTCAGGCGCCGCTACGCAAACCTTAGCCAAGCATGCCAAAACTCAAGCGGCCTCTGATCGCCTTGTAAACGTTGAAAAAAAAACAAACGAGTCGGACAAAGCAAAAGATTTGTACAAGCTAAAAATGTTAAACCTACCAAGCCAAAAACTCGCTAACGATGTGATTACGCGTTTGGCGTTGGAGAACGTGAACACGGAAGTGAGCCGACATAACGGCAAATACGAAATTCACTTCGGTCCGGTAGAAAATAAACAAACGATCACGCAATTAAAACTGCAATTACAAAAAATGGCTAATGGAAATCCATTAATCGTTTATGCCTATAAAAACTAAGAAGTAACTAAAGGATACGCTATGTTTAAGCAATCTGCCCAATTCAAAAAATTCGCCCTTATTTCCGGTTTAATTGCCACCTCCGTTCTGGCTTCCGCGGAAGATGCGCAATACGGTATTGCGCCACCGGAAGTGAATGCACAAAGCTATATTCTGATGGATTATCATTCTGGTGCGGTGCTCACAGCGGTGAACGCCGATCAACGGCAATATCCGGCATCGTTAACCAAAATGATGACCAGTTATGTGGTGGGGCAAGCGATTAAACAAGGTAAAATTCATAATTCCGATATGGTGACTATCGGCGAAAGCGCGTGGGGACGTAATTTCCCAGATTCTTCCAAAATGTTCTTAAATTTAAATCAACAGGTTTCGGTAGAAGATTTGAATAAGGGCGTGATTATCGTATCGGGTAATGATGCCAGTGTGGCGCTTGCAGAACACGTTTCCGGCACTGCATTGAACTTCGTCGACACGATGAACCGCTACGTACAGCAGTTTGGTTTGCAAAATACCCATTTCACCACGCCGCACGGCTTAGACGACCCTAACCAATATTCTTCCGCGCGTGATATGGCAATTATCGGTGCGCATATTATTCGCGATTTACCGGAAGAATATAAAATCTACGCGGAAAAAGATTTTACCTTTAACAAAATCAAACAACCGAACCGCAACGGTTTATTGTGGGATAAAACGATGAATGTGGACGGTATGAAAACCGGTCACACCAGCCAAGCGGGTTATAATTTGGTAGCATCGGCAACTAATCCGGGCAATATGCGTTTAATTTCTGTCGTGATGGGCGTGCCGACTTACAAAGGCCGCGAAGTGGAAAGTAAAAAACTTTTACAATGGGGCTTTAGCAATTTTGAAACGTTGAAAGCTCTTGAAGCAAATAAAGCGGTTTCTGAGCAAACAGTTTATTACGGTGATGAAGGGCGCGTGAAATTGGGCGTTTTACAAGATAGTTTTATTACCGTGCCTAAGGGCAAACAAACGCAATTAAAAGCGCGTTACGAATTAAATGAAAAATATTTAGAAGCCCCGTTAACAAAAGGTCAAGTGGTCGGTAAAGTGATTTATCAACTTGATGACAAAGATGTCGCGACGGTGAATCTTCAAGTGATGCAAGATGTGAAAGAGGGCGGTGTTTTCGGTAATGTATGGGACTGGTTGGTACTAACCGTCAAGAGTTTATTCTAACACCTTGAAAATTGAGCATACTTTCTCCATTTTACAAAGCGACTAATAAAACCGGGCAGATTGACTATCTGCCCTTTGTCTCATTCAAAACAGAGGAAATTTTATGGCAACCGAACAACAACCAATAGTGCAAGCAACAACCGAACAAGATTACAAAAAACTGAAAGAATTAATGGAATTTCCCAGCGAAATGACATTTAAAGTTGCCGGCGTAAACCGCGAAAATTTGGCACAAGATTTAATCGCTGTCGTGCAAAAATATTTACCCGGTGATTATATTCCAAAAGAAAAACGCAGCAGCAAAGGTACTTACAATTCCGTTTCTATCGATGTGGTGGCGCAAAATTTCGAACAGGTGGAAACCCTTTACAAAGAACTCGCCAAAGTCGAAGGCGTGAAGATGGTTATTTAATATGCAAAAACCTCCGCTTATTGTGCGCCAACTCGGATTGCAAGATTATCAAGAAATTTGGCATAAAATGCAGGATTTTACCGATAATCGTAATGCCGAAACCATCGATGAAGTTTGGTTAGTGGAACATTATCCGGTATTCACCCAAGGGCAAGCCGGTAAGCCTGAACATCTATTGCAAAGCGGTGCTATTCCGCTAGTACAATCCGATCGCGGTGGGCAAATTACTTATCACGGCCCCGGTCAGCAAGTGATGTATGTATTGATTGATATCCGTCGTCATCAAAATTTAAACGTGCGCCGATTGGTCACCGCATTGGAGCAAAGCGTGGTACGGACGCTGGCCGATTATGCCATTGAGGGCTATTCAAAGGTCGATGCGCCGGGCGTGTATATCGACGGCAAAAAGATTTGTTCGCTCGGTTTACGGATTCGCAAAGGATGCTCTTTCCACGGGCTTGCATTCAATATCAATATGGATCTCCAGCCATTTCATTATATTAATCCGTGCGGTTACGCCGGTTTGGAAATGTGCCAGTTGGCGGATTTTATTGGTCGAGAAGAGGCGGTGTTGGACAAGGTCTCACCAAAATTAGTTAATCACCTTACCGAGCTTTTAGGCTATAATCTCACAAAATTTTAACATTTAACCACCAAAAATGCCTGTTTCAGGCATTTTTCTTTAGGAAAGAGCCATGTCAACGCCATTTAAAATGGAACGCGGTGTGAAATATCGTGATGCCGCCAAAACTTCCATCATTCCGGTCAAAAACATCGATCCGAACCAAGAATTATTGAAAAAACCGGAATGGATGAAAATTAAACTACCGGCCAGTTCGCTCAAAATTGAAAGCATTAAAAACGGTATGCGTCGCCACGGTTTGCATTCCGTATGCGAAGAAGCCTCTTGCCCGAATTTACACGAATGTTTTAATCACGGTACCGCAACCTTTATGATTTTGGGAGCCATTTGCACCCGTCGTTGTCCGTTTTGCGATGTTGCACACGGCAAGCCGTTACCGCCGGATCCGGAGGAACCGCGCAAACTTGCCGAAACCATTCAAGATATGCAATTAAAATATGTGGTGATTACTTCCGTTGACCGCGATGATTTGCCCGATCGCGGTGCCGGCCATTTTGCCGAGTGCGTGAAAGAAGTGCGTGCGTTAAATCCGGGGATCAAAATCGAAATTTTAGTGCCGGATTTTCGTGGTCGTATTTCTCAAGCGTTGGAAAAACTCAAGGATAATCCGCCGGATGTATTTAATCACAATTTAGAAAATGTTCCGCGTCTGTATAAAGAAATCCGCCCGGGCGCGGATTATGAATGGTCGTTAAAACTGTTACGCGAATTTAAACAAATGTTCCCTCACATTCCGACTAAATCCGGCTTAATGGTAGGCTTGGGGGAAACCAACGAAGAAATTTTGCAAGTGATGAAAGACTTGCGCGCCAATGGCGTCACTATGTTGACTTTGGGACAATATTTGCAACCGAGTCGTCATCACTTACCCGTCGCGCGTTATGTGCCGCCGACAGAATTTGATGAATTTCGCGAAAAAGCTAATGAAATGGGCTTTGAACACGCCGCTTGCGGACCTTTCGTGCGTTCTTCTTACCATGCGGATTTGCAAGCCAGCGGCGGCTTGGTTAAATAAATCCTTGAACAGCTAAAAAAGAATGACCGCCCTTCAAATCTAAGGGCGGTCATTTTTTTACCGCTTTGTCAGGCGAAGGATAACTTCGCTTTTTTCTTATGAATTAAATCGCCCAACCGCCGGCATAAAACGCGACTAACGCGATGCTAATTAAAACAGTGCCGAGGTTCAAACGTTTGATATCGCCGCTTACAATGCGCCCAATCACTAAGGCGGCAAAGCCGAGCATAATACCGGTTACGATGTTTGCGGTAAGCACAATAAATACCGCGCAAATCAAGCCGCTCATGGCGCCGACAAAATCATCGAAGTCTAATTTGCTAACATTGCTTAACATTAATAACCCTACATACATTAACGCCGGAGCGGTCGCGTAGCCCGGCACTAAGAAAGCTAACGGCTGGAAGAATAACATTAGTAAGAACAACACGCCGACCACAATCGCCGTAATACCGGTTTTGCCGCCCGATGCGGTGCCCGCAGCGGACTCGATATACACCGCCGCCGGTGCGGTGCCGAATAAGCCGGAGAATAAGCTACTCACGGAATCAGAAGCCAAGGCTTTACCGCCGTTGATGATTTGCCCGTCTTTATCAAGCAAGTTCGCTTGGCCGGCTACCGCGCGAATGGTGCCGGTCGCATCAAATACGGCGGTCATTACAAGCGCGAACACTACGGGCAAAATGGCCGGTTGCAACGCGCCTTGTAGATCAAGTTGCAAAAATAAGGAATTTTCGCCGAAAGTCGGTGTTTTAAACACTTCGCCGCTAAATTTTACGTTCGGATCGAAAATTATTCCCACGATTGTAATGGCGATGATGACCCATAAAATTCCGCCTTTCACTTGCATTTTTTCAAGACCGACAATGAACGCCAAGCCGATTAACGACATCATCACCGGAAATGAGGTGAAATCGCCGAGCTTCACCGGCAAGCCGGCTTGGTTACTCACGACTAAATTCACGCCGTTGGCCGCAATTAACAATAAAAATAATCCGATACCGATACCCGCGCCTTGCGCGATGCTGGACGGCAAATTACGCAAAATCCAAGCTCGAATGCCGGTAGCCGAAATTAAGGTGAACACAATCCCCATCAAGAACACCGCACCGAGCGCCACCGGAATGGATACGCCCTGTCCGATAACTAAACTAAAAGCGGTGAATGCGGTTAAAGAAATCGCGCAACCGATGGCCATCGGCGCATTCGCCCATAAACCGATTAAAATCGAGCCCAAACCGGCCACTAAACAGGTGGCGATAAACACCGATTCCGCCGGAAAACCGGCGGTACTCAACATATTCGGTACAACAATGACGGAATACACCATGGCCAAAAAGGTGGTTAACCCTGCGATAATTTCCTGCCGCACCGTTGAACCGCGTTTTTGCAATTCAAAGGTTTTTTCTAAACTAATCATAAATAACGCCTCTAAAAGTAAGTCAATCAAGATCGAAAGACGCGCTATTTTACAGTAACAATATCAGATGTAAACGTTTGCTTAAGCTTATGAAAATGCGCCAAGGATTTAGATTTTATCGCCGAAACTTCTTAGCTCGGGCTTATCTTATTTTTGCGCTCAAGTTTTACGATTTCATTCCGACGTGTTTTAAGCTGCGTTAAAAAACCATTCGTTGGCGTGTCAAAACAGCACCGTATTGAACTACCGAAACAGCACCGCATTGAGCTATCGAAATAGCACCGCATTGGAGCCCGCCGATAGCTGGTTTGGAAACGCATTAGGCCATTAAACGGGCGAAAAAAGGTTAATACTTAAAAACCACGAGGACATATTTAACTCAACGACTAAGTCCGTGAATTCGTACCTTAATGCTTTTTGTTTACCTTAAATACGCCTAGGATTTCAGCATCCTATTATGTAGGAATGTTTTTTCGGCTTGCTTGAAGGCCTCAAACTGATAGTTTTAGAGCAGGCTGTTTACCTTGTCCGATTAAGTCGATTTGCATCATATACCAGTTCATTTCCAACATCGCGTCTGCTTTTTTATCAACCAACGCCACGCCTGTTTGGATGCTGTCGGTTTGTACGATTTGGTAAGTGCTGTTTTGCATTTGGTTTGCCAAATCAGGCACTAAGGCAAACGGACGGGCGACGCCGACCAAATCCAGATGCCCGCTGGATAAGGCGTCTTCCATGGCGCTTTGCGAACGGAAGCCGCCGGTGATAATCAGCGGGGCTTGGCTGACTGCACGGGCTTTTTCGGTGTAATCGATAAAGAAGGCTTCGCGTTTGCGGGTGCTGTCTTTGGCGGCGAGCATTTGCGGGCTTTCGTAGTTGCCGCCGGAAACTTCAATAAAATCAATGCCCATTTCCGACAGTTTTTGTACCACTTGCACCGATTCGCTTTCGTCAAAACCGCCTTTTTGGAAGTCCGCCGAATTGAGTT
>ERZ773100.215-NODE-215-length-34155-cov-6.015463_pt1 | contig 34155 bp, 27 predicted proteins | sample MGYA00511119_ERZ773100 | MGnify/ENA primary metagenome ERZ773100 (study PRJEB29015, sample SAMEA2738000) | human oral metagenome | biome: human oral; feature: human-associated habitat; material: dental | place: China | collected 2111 ...
TTCTGTCGTAATTTAATACTTTATCCGTTCGCTTTAAATTTCAAATCACTTTTTCAATTTCGTAAATTTAAAATTCTAAAATTTAAATGTGCCTGCTAAGCTGAGCGGCCGCACAAAATCTATTTTAACCGAGATTTTATCTTATTTAGTTAGAATTGTTGTTATTTTTAAAGGAGAAAAAATGAAAAAACTACTAGTTTACGCCACCAAAGGCGGCGATACGAAGGTCGTGAGCGAATACATCGCTTCAAAGCTCGGCTTTGAGATCAAGGAGGCCAAAGAGCTAAATGAGGAGGATTTGGCGGGCGCTAGCGCGTTTATTTTTGCGGCTTCGACGCACGGCGACGGACAGATCCAGGCTAAATTTGACGACAAATTGGAGCTTTTGAATAAAACTGATTTTGACGGAAGGAAGGTCGCGCTCGTCGGCGTCGGTAACGTCGAGCGCCACGGCAACGATTTTTGCAGCGGCATGAGTGCGTTTTTGCCGGTGCTTAAAAAGGCCGATCTCATCGGCGCTTGGGGCGTGGAGGGCTATAAATTTAAACATTCACGCGCCTTCATAAACGGCAAATTCGTGGGTCTTACGATCGATTTTAAGGGCGACGAGCACTGGCAGGCAAGAGCCGATAAATGGATCACCGCGGTTGGAAGCGAGTTTTAAATATTTCAGCTTTTGCACGACCGAGCGAGCTTTGGGCTTATCGAGCCTAAAGCTCGTTAAATTTCCCCATTAAATTTCACGCTTCGCTTGAAAGCGGAGCCCTCTTAAATTTTACTCGCCACAGCGTTAGAATTTCCGCCGCATTCAAGCGCCGCCTGCTCATGCCGCGTAAAATTTATCGCTAGCGGAGGCTGTAAATTCCAACTTGCCGCGTAGATTACTATAAACATAGCAAAAATTTAATTTGCGATGTTTTGTTTATGCACTATAATTTCCGCCCACAGCGCCAGTGTAGCACCTGCGCATTAAAATTCTAATCTCATATTAAAATTTTACTTACGCGTCAAAATTACGCTCGCGGCACCTATGTATCGCCCGCACGTTAAAATTTCACGCTCTGCTTCCGAGCGGGGCTCCCTCGTCAAAATTTTAAAATTTTTAATTCAAAAAGTCGCTGTGTTTTACAAGCCGTACCGCTTAAAATCGCGTAGATAGGCTAAATTTTATCCGCCCAAGCTTCAATTCTGCTCGCGCGGCGGTCAATTCAATACGGCAAATTTAATGCGATCGATTTATAAAATCATCGCCCGAACTTCAAATATCAGCGCCGCATTAGAAAAGTTATTTTATAATAACCGCATATCAAAATTTAAGGCGATCTATGAAAAGGCTTCTAATTTTCGTCATTTTTGCGCTGGCCGCTCTCGCCGCGGCGATCTACTTCAATCTCGATAGGCGCGAAGAGGTCACGCACAAGGCCTACGGCATCATCGATATCAGGCAGAGCTCGCTTAGCTTCGAGCGCAGCGGCCGCATTAGCGCGCTTTATCGCGACGAGGGCGATTTCGTGCAGGCTGGCGACGTCTTGGCGGCTCTGGATACGGCGGATCTGAGTTTTCAAAGACAGGTTCAGATCGCGAGATGCGACGGGCTTAAATTTAGCTTGCAAAAGCTGCAAAGCGGCTTTCGTAGCGAGGAGATCGAGATGGCGGCGGCGAACGTAAGCGCGCTGCAAAACGCCCTACAGCTCGCTACTTTGACGAACGAGCGCCTAAAAAGCCTAGGTAAAACCAACTCCGCATCCAAGCAGCAGATCGACGAGGCGTTTTACTCGATGAAGCGCACGCAAGCCCAGCTGCAAAGCGCGCAGGCTAATCTGCGCCAGCTTCAAAGCGGCTACCGCAGCGAGGATGTAGGCGCTGCGCGCGCAAATTTGGCAAGCTGCGAGGAAAATCTAAAATATCTGAACTACCAAATCGAGACGCAAAGCGTGCTAAAAGCGCCCTTTAGCGGGCAGATCAGAGCGCGCCTGAAGGAGCTTGGCGACATCAGCATACCCAGCGTGGGCGTTTTTGAGCTCAGCGAAGTAAAAAACAAGCGCGCGAAATTTTATCTAAGCGAAAATCAGCTCCGCTTCCTGCGTGCCGGACAGAGCGTGCGGATCATCGCTGCGGACGGCTCTAGCGCGAGCGCAAAGGTCGCCTACGTGAGCCAAACCGCGATGTACACGCCCCGCACGGTGCAGACCGAGGAGCTGCGCGCAGATCTCGTGTGGGAGGCGCGCGCCGATTTTAGCGACGAAGATGAGCAGTTTCGCTTAGGTCAGCCGATCAGCGTGGAATTTTAACGCGCAAGCGTTGCGCGCGAAATTTTAATGCACGAGCGAAATTTAGCGTGGGCGGCACTTTGGAGACTGCGGGCGAAATTTAGATAGTAAAGCTCGCTGCCCAGCAAATTTTACGCAATGTCGCGCGAGCCGTGCATACGGCGTGGGTCTGATGAAATTTTAAAAGCGCGCTTCGAGATGGAATTTAGACGGTGCTTGCTCGGCAGAGCAGGGCGATAAATTTTCGTCGCGCCTAAAATAGATCGTCTCGGCGGCGAGTAAAATTTTGGCGAAATTTTGGCGCAAAGCAGCGCGGGTTAAATTTTAAAATTTGCATCTCGGCGGAGAATAGGTAAAAGCCGGACGGTAGAGCGGGAGCGGGCTTTGTTTCTAGCAGGCGTTTTGCGATAAACAAACAGCGATTGAACCGAGCGCGGACGGCGGTAAAATTTCGCTACGAAACAAGCGGCGCGATCAAATACAGGTTGCAAACGGCGGTGAAATTTTACCCCAAAGGACGCGGTAGCTGAGTCGGTACTATACAAAGAAAGCCGAAACTAGGTATAAATTCGCCAAAAAGCGCGACGGCGGTAAAATTTCATCGCAAGAGGCGCGACGCAGATAGAGAGCTCGGCGCTCACAGCTCGCCAGGTGTCTGAAAACTCGCTTGCGTTTTGAAGCGAATTTATCGCGGGCGCTCACGGAGCGCTCGATGTTTAGGATCGCGACGTTTTATGCGCGGATAGTTCGCGGCGTGCGACGCGAAATTTAAAGCGCGCGGCGGTTGTAAAACCAAGATGCCGCGGCTGTCACAAAACTAAGACGCCGTAGCGGTCGCAAAACCACGACGTCTCAGCGGCTGCAGAAGCAGGGCGTTGCGATAAAGAGCGCCTTTTAGGCGTGCATAGGTCTCGTTCGTCGCGCCAAGCGACGGGGCGAGTAAATAAAATTTGGAGCTAGGCTTGGATCTACTAAATATCGTAAATTTAAAGAAATTTTACCTGCGAGAGGATCGTAGCAAAAACGTCGTTTTTGAAAATTTCGATCTGCGAATCGGCGCCTCGCCGCGGCTCATCAGCCTCACGGGCCCCGACGGCGCGGGCAAATCCACGCTTTTAAAGCTCATCTGCGGCATCATCGCGCCCGATTACGGCGAGATAAAATTTGCCGGCTTCACCCCTAGCGGCGAAAATAAAGAATTCGTCCGCGCAAACGGCTATATGTCGCAGAGCTTGGGGCTTTACGAGGAGCTTAGCGTCTGGCAAAATTTAAACATCTTCGCGGGCCTAAAAGGGCTCGATCTAAAAGACGGCGCGGAGTATCTGCGCGGGCTTTTGCGCCGCGTGGGGCTTTTGAGCTTTAAAGATTACGCCGTGGATTCGCTCTCCGGCGGGATGAAACAAAAACTTGGCGTTGCGTGCGCTATCGCGGCTCGTCCGCGGCTTTTGGTGCTCGACGAGCCCACCGTCGGCGTCGATCCGCTCTCGCGCAGCGAGTTGTGGGCGATCGTGCGCGAGTATCTGGATCAAAGCGGCGCGAAATGCATATTTTCGACGGCGTATTTCGACGAGGCGGCGGATGCCGATCTGACGCTGATCTTACTCGGCGGTAAGATCATAGCGCAGGAGCGCGCCGCAAAGATCACCGCAGCGCTGCGGGATCGCACCTTTCGCATCGACGGCGAGGATTATCAGAGCCTGGCGCGCCGCTTGATGTTTAAGACGCAGAGGTTTTTAAAAAACTCCCCGCTCATCGACATCTGCCCCAGAGACGGCAGCGTCGATCTGCTAAGCGAGGAGCCGATAAGCCTGCGCGATCTGCAGGAGTTTTTAAACGCAAGCCTAGAGGGTGATGGCGAAAATACAGAGCGCGAAAACGGGAGCGACAAAGACACAGAGTGCGAAAACGGGCGCGACGAAAATTTTAAAATTTCAAACGAAAACGAGGGCGTTAAATTTAGCGAAAACGAAAGCGCGAAATTTAAACTCAGTCCGCGCGAAGCGAGCCTGGAGGATGCGTATATTTTTCTAAACAAAGCAGAGATCGGTGCGGCAAACTTCGGCTACGAAAAAAAGAGCTTTGATGCGGCTCAAACCGTCATCAAAGTGCGCGACGTGAGTAAAAAATTCGGCTCCTTCACCGCCGTGGAAAATACGAGTTTTGAGGTCAAAAAGGGCGAGATTTTCGGCCTTCTGGGTCCAAACGGCGCGGGCAAAACGACGACGTTTCGTATGATCTGCGCGCTTTTGGGGATGAGCGGGGGCGAGATCTCGGTCATGGGCGAGGATCTGCGCCGCGCCAAATCATCGATCAGATCGCGCATCGGCTATGTCTCGCAAAAATTTTCGCTTTATAAAAAGCTAAGCTGCTATCAAAATTTAGAGTATTTCGGCCGCAGCTACGGCATCGGCGGAGTAGCGCTGAAACGGCGCATAGAGGAGCTTTTGAGCGAGTTTGGCTTGCAGCGGCTGCGAAACGAGACGTGGCAGAACCTGCCGTTCGGCGCGGGGCGCAACCTTTCGATGGCGTGCGCGCTCATCCACCGCCCCGAGATTTTGTTTCTCGACGAGGCCACCAGCGGCGCCGATCCGCTCTCGCGCAGGCTCTTTTGGAACCGCATAAACGCGCTGGCGCGCACCGGCGTGAGCGTGGTCGTGACGACGCATTTTATGGAGGAGGCGGAGTATTGCGATCGGTTTTTGATCCAAGATTGCGGCAAAATCCTAGCGCTGGGCAGCCCCGACGAGGTCTGCGTACAGCACGGGCGGCGGCTTAGCGTGCAGCAGGCCTTCATAAACGAGGTGCAAAAATTTAGAAGCGAGGCGGGCGATGAGGGCTTTTGATCTAAATTTTACGCGAGCAGCGAGGATTTTTGATCCAAATTTTATGCGGGCGGGGCGAAAACCGGTGCGCCCGCGCGATAAAATTTTAAGCGGCGCAAGGGTCTTGCGGGGCGATGAAATTTTAAACGGCGGCGGAATTTTGAGCGGCTTGGCTCTTAATGTCGGTAAAATTCTAAGCGGCGGAATTTTAAACGGCGGCAAATCTTGGATCGATAATAAAATTTTGAAAGGTTGCGAAATTTTAAATGAGACGTCGCGCGGCGGGACACGGCGTGGATTTTTTAGATGGATACTGCGCGAGCTCTGCGCCGAAGCGAGTTCGCTTCATCTGCTCCACAAATTTCAAAGCGCGAGCGGCTCGCAAACGGATTATAAATTTAAAAGGGTGACCGCTCTGCAAACAGATCGTAAATTTAAAATGGCGGTCAGTCTGCGAGTAGCTTGTAAATTTAAAACCCCGATGCAAAAATTTCATCGCGGATCTTCCGCTGCCGTAGAGCTTTTGCGTCAAAAATCTCACAGCAAGACCGTGCCGCGCAACTGCTTAAAATTTCAAAGCCCGCCGTATGTGCTCGCACGATTAAATTTTCAGGGCGCGATGAGCGAAATGGGCGCGGGCAGTCCGTCTGCGCCGTTAAAATTTCAAATCTCGGTTGCCGCACCTTCGCAATTAAAATTTAGGGATGTGCCAAATGCGATCCCGCGGCTAAAATTTCAAAATGCGGTAGCTGCGGTCGCCGAATTTGCGCGATCAAAATTCGGGAGCTCGTCGCGCGCAGCGCAGCGGCGCAAAATCCGAGTACAGGGGAAGGGCGGATGAACTTTACCTTTTTAAAAATCCTCGTAAAAAAGGAGTTCGCGCAGATCGCAAAGGACCGATCGGCGCTCGTGATCGCGTTTTTGATGCCGCTAATTTTGGTCGTGATCTACGGATACGCGATGCGGATGGACATAAAGCCCATCAAGGTGGGCTTCGTAAGCGATCTGGGCTCCAAAATCGAGCGGGATCTGCTCGGCGGATTTTTGGGCTCAAAATACCTGCAAACCCGCGTTTACACGGATTTAGAGAGCGCGAGGAGAGATTTTAAGGTGCATGAGATTGAGAGTATTTTATATTTTGATCCACGCTTTGCAGCGAAATTTCAAAGCACTTTGGGCGGGCTCGGCGGCGCGGGCGGCGGCGTAAATTTGAACCTCTCTGGCGATGAAAGCTCCTCCACGCGCGGCGCAAGCGATATCCAGAATATGAACGGCGGCGAAAATGTCCGTCCGCTTGAGAACGACAGCGCGGGCGCTAGCACGGAGAGTGGCATAAACACCTCCACGGGCGGCTCTAGTGCAAGCGGCGAGGGTTCATACGGCAACGGCTCGGAAACGGGCGGCAACGGAGTAAATTCAAGCAGCGCGACCGCAAATTCTAGCGGCAGTAGTATGGGCGCGACTGCGAATTTCGCCGGCGCAAATTCTCGCAGTAACGATACGGGCGGTATGAGCGCAAATTCCGGTAGCAGTGCAGGTGACATAGGCGCAAATCAAGGCGGCGTAAATTTAATCGGCGACGTGGGCGATACGAATGCTGGTTTTATCGGCGGCACGGACGATCTCCAAAATACTAGCGGCGGCGCCAATACAAACCCTTACGCTAACGGCGCGGGTGGCGCTGTAAATAACGGCGGCTTAAGTAGTGCAGGCGGCGCTGCAAATAACAGTGGCAGCTCAAGTAATGTAGGCAGCTCAAGTAATGTAGGAGGCGGTGGCGCGAGCAACTCAGACAAAGACGGCGCCGAAATTTTTCTTATCCAAAACGCCACGCAGTCGCAGCTCGCGCTTCTTAGCTATGTTTACGTTGCAGGCGTAATCGAGCAGGTTTTGGCGCAAGATTACGGCTTTTTAAACGCAAATTTAAACTCCGCCGCAAAGCCCGTCAGCGTGAATTATCGCAGCTGGTTCAACGAAGCCAACGAATCGACGTGGTATCTCGTATCTGCCGAGTACGTGGGGATTTTAGGGCTCATCTGCCTATTTATGGTCGCGGTCGTGATCTCGCGCGAATGGGACCGCGGCACGATCGCCTCGCTTTACAACTCCAACGCAAGCGCGCTTGAGATCGTCACTGCCAAGGTCGGCGCGTATTATTTCCTGGCGCTTTTGGGCGGCGCGATGACGCTCGTTTACGGGCAGGTGCTTTTGGGCATCCCGATCCGCGGCAGCGTGGCGATGCTGCTGGCGACGCTGTGCGTCTTCGTGCTGGAGATGACCTGCCTAGGCATGCTGATCTCGGCGATCTGCAAAAATCAATTCCTAGCGCAGGAATACGCCATCGTCATCGGCTACCTACCCGTGACGCTGCTTAGCGGCATGATATTCGATCTGCGCGGACTGCCCGCGGCGGTCAACTTCATCGGGCACCTGCTGCCGCCCACATACGCGGTCGAGTCCTTTCGCATCTGCTTCCTCTCGGGCGGACAGAGCGCGACGCTGTGGGTAAACCTCGCTATTCAGGCGCTCGGAGCGGTTCTGTTTTTCAGCTTGTGCGTACTTAGCGTAAAAAGGGGCGCACGATGAAATTTTTAAAATTTTCGCGCAAACAAACAGAGCGTGGATATGAAATTTTAAAATTTCTCGGCGCGAGACGCTTTAGCTTGCGAACGGCGACGACGGAGTTTTTAAATTTAACACCCGCGCCGTCACGCAATGGATTTAGAAATTTAAAATTTACGTCCGTGCCACGCAATCGGTTTGAAATTTTAAAATTTACGCTTGCTTTAGCGCGTCTTGCGGACACAGCGCAAAATTTCATATCGCGAAATGGATTTAAAATTTTAAAATTTATTCAAGAGCTACCGTTCGCTCTGCGCTGCATTTTGTCGCGCGCGAATAAAGTCAAAATCGAAGCAGGGCGCGGATGCGGCATAGCAGAAAAACGGCGCGCGGTTAAGCTTAACCATGCGGGCGGATATTTGAATTCTGCGCGGCACTACATAGCGCGATTTTGTAGCGCAGCTGCACGGCACGGCTACGAAGTAGGGCGCGTGGAAAATTTTAGCAAATTTGGCCTCACAAGCGCGCTTTTAAATTTCATCTCCTTGCTGTCGCGTAAATTTAAACTTGCGCTTTTAAAATTTATGCGCGAGATGCCGCGCGATAGATCTGAAATTTTAAATTTTACGCCCAAGCCGAGTAATCGGTTTGAAATTTTAAAATTTACGCTCGCGCCGCATAAATTTAAACCCGCGTCCATTCCGCTTTTAAATTTTATTTCAAATTTCACTCCGCACGCACGCACCGCTAAATTTGAAAATGGCGTTAAATTTAAAGGTGCCGCTAAATTTAAAAGGGGTGCGCGATGAACGCTCTGCGAAAATCACTGCTTCGAATTCGCGCGCTTATTAAAAAGGAATTTTTGGCGATGTTTCGCGACAAGGGCACGCGCATGGTGTTGATCGTGCCGGTGCTGGTGCAGGCGATCATATTCGGCTACGGCGCGAATTTCACCCCCGAGCAGGTGCGCTACGCGATTTTGGACGATGCCCGCGATGCAACGTCCGCTGCGCTGGTACAGCAGATCGCCGCTACGCCGATGTTTAAGACCGAACTTGGCTGCAAAGACCCAACCTGCCTGCGCCGCGCGGTAAGCGAGGGCGAGGCGATAATCGGGATCTATTTCGGCAGCGATTTTAAGGACACGCACGAGCTTTTGATCATCGCGGATTCGCGTAATACGACCTTGGCAAACACCGTCATCGGCTTCGTGCAAGCCATAGCGGGGGAATACAACGCGCAGCATTTTGTTAATTTAATCAGCATAAATCCGCGCTATGTTTTTAACGAAAACACGATCACGCGCTACACGATCATGACGGGGATGATTTTGGGGCTTTCGATGATTCAGGTGCTGATGCTATCGGCGTTTAGCGTCTCCCGCGAGCGCGAGGAGGGGAGCTTCGATATGATGCTGATGACGCCCGCGAACCCGCTTGAGATGCTGATCGGCAAAGCCGTGCCGCCCGTGCTGATCGCGATCGCGCAGGGGCTCGCGCTGTTTTTGATCTGCGTATTTTACTTCGAAATTCCGTTTCGAGGGCACTTTGCGCACCTTTTTGCGATCATCGCGATCTTTAGCGCATGCAACGTAGGCATCGGCCTCGTGATCTCGACCGTCTGCAAAACCTCGCTACAATCGGTCGTGAGCTCGTTTTTGTTCCTGCTGCCGTGCATTATGATAAGCGGGCTGATAACGCCTGCGGACGCGATGCCGCGGTGGTTTTACTACATCGCGCACCTCGATCCTATGTATTATGCCAACAACTGCATGTGGCGGATCTATCTGGAGGGGGCGAGCTTGAGCGAGCTGTGGCATCTCATCGTGCCGCTGCTGCTGATCGGCGCGGGTACGATGGCGCTGGCCGCGTCGCTTTTTAGAAATAAGCTGGATTAGGGATTAGATCGGAATTTTAGAATTTCAGCTGGAATTTTGGCTTGGATTTTGCTTCGTCGGAATTTTTGGATTGAACCTCTGCTTAAAATTTTAAATTGATCGCGGAATTTCAGTTTGGAATTTTGCCCTAAATTTTGCGCGTTCGTAGCGGATAAAATTAAATCAAAATTCCGTGTTTCCACCCGATGCGTCGCGCGTCGCGATAAAATTCCGCGCCTTAAATTTTAAAAATTTTGCGAAATTCCGTCTTGCGAATAGAGTTAGAATTTAAATCCAGGGTTGCCCGGGCGTCTTGCGGCAGTCGTATCATCTGCGCTCGCCTTGGAAGCGGGCTTTTTCGCATCGTCTGCGTCTGATTTCTTAAAAAGTGGCGAGTTTTCTGTAAATGCTTGGTTTTTCGCCGTCCGCACCTAGCTTGGCGCCGTCAAGCTCGCTAGAATTTTCCGCGCCGCATAACCTTGCGGGGTTGAATTTTATCCACGCTATGATTAGCAAAATCCCCGAAAACGCCGTTACCAGCGACACTGCGATTAGATACGGCAGAGCGAGGATTACGCCTATTTTAGCTAGCGCGCCCGATGCCGCTTCGCAGGGCCACGTCACGGACACCACTATGCCGTAGATTTTAAATAAATCCACGCCGCTAAGTGTGGCTAGGCGGCAGTTTAATACGCCCCAGATTATCACCGCTGCGCACGTCGAAAGGACGTAGAGCAGGGTGTAGAGTAGATCAAGCATCGCGCCCTCTTTTAGCGCTACTACCATGGCGCAGTAGCACAAAATCGCGACGATTGGGATACTTTCTATCAGTCTATAGGTCTTAACGAAGCGCACGCCTAGTGCCTTTTCTAGGCAAACGAAGCAGTCGTAAAATATCGCTAGTGTCGCTAGCGGCGCTAAAACTCTAAAAATCGCGACCGCGTCCTCGTCTATGCTGCTTACGCCCACCGTGCCGCTTATGCCGATGCCTAGCAAAATCACGGCACCTAAAACTCCGCGGAATTTCGCCTTGCGAAGCAGATCTTGCTTTGAAATTTCTTTCATTTTTATCCTTTGAATTTTCTAAATTTACGTGCTATCTTACGGCTTTACTGCTGCGGCAGCGCGCTTGACATTGCTATAACAGCGCGGCTTGGACGTTGCGGTTTAGACTTACAAAAGGCGTGGTCGCCGCAAAACGAAAGCGCTTCGGCTTAGGCGAGCTTTTCTATCTTGCTCCAAGCTAGCAGGTGCACGACGCCGGTTATTATGAGGGCAGCAAACGGCAAAAATTCCTTAAATGATGTGGCGACTAAAACCGCATCGGAATCGCCAATTTGCGGCTTGGAATTAGCCAAACCGAAGGGTCCCGCGCCGCACAGTATATTTAGCGCTAAAAAGCCCACGCAGAGCCATACATAGGTGCGAAAGGCGCTCACGCCGCTTACTCGCGCCAAAGAGAAATTTATGCGAAGCCACGCTACGATTATGTAGATTGCGGCTGCGGGTACCGCTAAATTCCATATTGTCTCTCCTGTTGTCTCTCTAACCATCTCTTCTCTACAAGAACTTATCGGATGAAATAATGAAAACACCGAGATGCAGATGAAAACAATTATGCAGTTGCGGTAAAGCGCCGCCGCTTTTATCCCGCTAAGAGCTGAAATTTTGCTGAGCGCTCTTAACCTATAAATCACCGAGAAGCAAATAAAAGCGATAAAAATTCCACCTATGATCACGATATTATATGGATACCCGGTATGCCCTCAAAAACAAAGTCTATCGCCATCAAAACCACTGGTAACGCCGCTAAAAACAGATCAATGCCGGTGCTGATCATCCCATTTTTTCTTGCTTGAGATACGGTGTCTTGCACGTCGTATAACTCCTTTTAAAAATTTATTTCAATATGCAAAAAGCAGATGTAAAACGCTAATCAAACCGAAAAGAGCGAAATTTTATCGTGACAAGAGGTTTATGAAATTTAAAATTTAAACCTCCGCGCTTATCTTTTCTATCTTGCTCCAGGCTAGTAGGTGCACGATGCCAGTTATTATGAGAGCGGCAAACGGCAGGAGCAGTTTAAGCATTACGACAGCAATAGCTAAAGCCGAGACCTGCTCGGTCCGCGGCTCGGAGGAAATAGCTATAGCAATAATCGCTGCATTGCATAGTATATTTAGCACAAAAAGCCCCACACAAAGCCACACATAAGTCCGAAAGGTACTCACGCCGCTTACGCGCGCCAAAGAGAAATTTATGCGAAACCATGCGACGATTATGTAAATAACGCCTGCGAAAAGCGCTAGTCCAAATATCGCCACAAATGGGTTATCGCTCTGCCCGCCGTCTGCGTCAGGCTCCCTCGGATAAAGGTAATTAAGCACGAGCGCTAGCGCAAAAAAGCAGACGCAGATTATTATGCAGTTGCGGTAAAGCACCGCCGCTTTTATGCCGCTAAGCATTGAAATTTTGCGGAGAGCTCTTAGCCTGAAAAATACCGAAACACACAAAAGAGCAAAAATAATTCCGCCAGTGATATAGGTAGCCGTCTTGTTGGTGCTAAGCCCTAGCATGCCGCCAGTAGCAATATCTAGCGCAACTAAAGTCGCAGGCACTGCCGCTAAAAACAGATCGATGCCGGTGCTGATCATCCCCTCTTTTCTTGCCTGAGATACGAGATCTTGCATAATAAGCCTTTTTAAAATTTATCCCGAAGTATACATAAATCGATGTAAAGCAGGAATTAAATAGCTAAATTTAAAATTTCAAAATTTCGTCGCGGCAAGCTTGCAAACTACGAAATTTCGGAATTCCAGGAATTCTACCAGAGCGAGAATAAAATTCCGTCACTGGATTTTAAAACGAAATTCCGCCTGTGGATTTGCGGGGCAGAATTTCGCGGCGGAATTTCAAATCTCAAGCGTGGCATACTTTCATCGCACGTTTCGCAAACCGGCAAGTCGCAAGTAGAATTCCGCTATGAGATTTTGATTGAAATTCTAAGGCAGGATTTAAAGGTTAAATTCCGAGATTTAAATTTAGATCAAGGCAAAATCCCGCGATTTAAAATTTTGCGCCGATTGATGAGTTGCTTTGTCGCGCCGCTACTTCACCTGCGCGCTGAAAATTTGCGTGATGCTGGGGATTTGCTCGCCCGCAACGTCAAATTCCGCCGTTTTGATCTGTACGCTGTAGAGCGAGCTAAGCGCGGCTTCGGTTAAAATTTCGTTGCTTGCGCCGTAGTTGTAGCTAAGATCATTTCGCAAGATTAGTGTGCGATCGGCGACTGCGAGGGCGTGGTTAGGCTGATGGGTGGTAAAAACTATACTCGCATCGCTATTTGAGCGTAGATTTGTGATGAGGCTTAGCACGCGGTCTTGGTTTTTGATATCAAGCGCGCTGGCAGGCTCGTCCAAAAACAGCACGTCGCTGCCGCTAGCTAGGGCTCTAGCAAAGAGCACGAGCTGCCTCTGCCCGCCGCTAAGGGCGTTAAAGCTGCGCTTTTGCAGATGGGCGACGCCTAGCGTATCCAGAGCGTCAAGGCAGATTTGAATATCCTTTTTGCCCGGTTTTGAAAAGAGCGAGATCTCGCGTACCCGCCCCATCAGTACGATGTCAAGCACGCTGTAATCAAACGCGACGTTAAAGCTTTGAGGCAAGAAAGCAAATTTTGCCTTGCGTACGATCTCGCCTTCTTTAGGCTGTAAAATCCCCATCATACACGACATTAGCGTGCTTTTACCTTGCCCGTTTAAGCCCAAAATCGCTAATGTTTGAGAGCTGGCAAGCTCGAAGCTTAAGTTGCGAAAGCAGAATTTTTCCGCCTCGTAGTAAAAGCCAGCATTTTTTACCTCAATTAGATTTTGCATTTTTGGCACTCCTTTTTAGAAGTAGGGCAAAGATCGGGCTTCCTATGAGAGCGGATAGAATTCCTAAAGGAATTTCGGCGCTACTTAGCGAGCGAGATAGATCGTCGATTGCCAGCATAAAGATCGCTCCTGCGATGAAGCAGGCAGGCATTAGCTTCACGTGGTCGTTGCCCGCGATGAGCCTGGTGGCGTGCGGCACTACAAGACCTACCCAGCCGATATTTCCGCTGACGCTAACTTGTACGGCGATCAGAGCGGTGCAAAGCGCTAGGATAGTGCAGCGCAGAAACTTAACGTCCACGCCTAGCACGCGCAAATCATCATCATTTAGGCTGAGTAGATTAAACCGCCATCTCAGCGCGATTAATACTGCAGAAGCGGGCAGGGCGATCGCGCACATCAAAATTACCTTATCGTATCCTGCGCTTACGAAGCTTCCCAGTAGCCAAAAAACGATATTAGGCAGCACTTCCTCATCGTCTGCTAGATACTGCACTAAGCTCGTAAGTGCGGCAAATACGCCGTTAATGACTATACCTGCCAAAATGAGCGAGAAAATATCGGCGCGTGCTACGAATTTTGCCAAAAGATAGAGCAAAAATAGCGCCGCAAGTCCGAAGCAAAATGCAAAACCCGCAAGCCATAAGCCGCTCAATCCTAGCAAGATACAAAGCGCGCCGCCGAATGCTGCTGCGGTACTCACGCCTACGATGTGCGGGCCAACGAGCGGGTTTTTAAATACCGCCTGCAAGCTCAAACCCGCGATAGCAAGCGCTCCACCGCAAAGGCTGGAGAGTAGAATGCGCGGAATTCTAACATCCAGCATCACACTTTTGGCGGCTTCATCGCCGCCTCCGCTAAAGAGAATTTTAAAAATTTCTTCTAACGGTATATGAAACTGCCCACTAGCGAGCGAGATTATCGCCAGCACTACCCAAAAAAGAAGCAGGATCACGTTTAGCATTATTTTTGATATTTGACGCGGTAAAATTTCTCGTAGAATTCCTCTACTTTTTTATCAAAGTTTGCGTCCTTAAAATTTTGCGGATAAAGTTTCATCGCAAGCCATTCCTCACCAAGCGCCATTGCTTCGGCAGTCGGATGACCCCAGGCTTTAACGAATTCGGGCATTAGATAAATTCTATCCTCTTTCACGGCGCTAAGACCTTTTAGCGCAGGGTTTGCTTTAAGCTCGGCAGGTACTTGAGGATAGCGGTTTTGCACTAAGATAATCTGCGGATTCCATGCTAAAATTTGCTCCGGCGAAACCTGTTTGTAGCCCTTTATATCTGCAGCGGCAACGTTCGTCGCACCCGCTCTTGCTAACATTACGCCAGTATATTTGCCGCTACCGTAGGTCGTAAGATCAGGATTTGCCATATAAACTCTAGGTCTTTTATCTACGATAAAATTACTAAATTTGGCATTTAAATCAGCTTGCGATTTTTTAACGAAATCTATTAGTTCAGCGGCATCCTTTTCGTGATTGCTTAGTTCGCCTAGAATTTTAACCCCCTCGTAAAAGCCCTCATCGTAAGCAGCGAAGCTATCGCGCTCATCTTTAAAGGTCGGATTTAGCTTAGCTTTTTCCTCTTGTGCAGAGCTGAAAAATGAAATACCTACGACTGGGATTTTCAACTCCTCCATTTTAGCGATATATTCTTTAGGGAAGTAGTTGACCACTACGACCGCATCGGGCTTTAGACTAAGCAGAGCTTCGTAATTGACATCTTTGATATCGCCTGGATTAGGTAGGTTTTTAAAACTCGGTGCCAAACGATTATACTCTTTGCCTAGGCGCTGCTCCCAGCTTTTTAGGATGCCTACGACCTTATCTTGGGCGTTGATTTCGTTTAAGACATTGAGCGCTTCGTGGTGTAGCACGACGATACGATTTACTTGATCCGGGATCGTGACCTTGCGACCGAGCTGATCGGTAATCGTGCGATCTGCAAAAGCCAGGCTAGCGCAAAGCGCTGCACCAAGAAGGATTGAGTGAAGTTTAAGCATTTTTTCTCCTTGAAAATTCCGCAAAATATGCGGGGTTAGAATAGCGGAATTATAGCTGATCGGCATAAAATCCAGATAAATTTTTATATAAATTATTTCATTTTGTCGTGGGGGATTTCAGATGTTTTCGTAGGGCAGAATTTTGTGATTTTACGCAGAATTTTGCTGGCAAAAATTTTTACCCGTCTCCTCTAGGCTGGCCGGATACTGCCAGGTGCCAAGCGAAACCGATTAGTTTTTTGATTTATTTTGCAGGCGTCGTCCATAAGTTTTTATTCCAAAGCTCCGCGCCCGCAATGCCTTTAATCCTAATCCAGGCGATAAGTTCTAAAATTTCAGATAAAAAAATCGCTATAAGTATGATACATACCGCTGTTACATTGCTTATTTTCGGAAGATTAACGAATACATTCATAATATTTAGAAGTATCCAATACATAAAATATAATCCTCCACAGAAGTAAAAAATCTTATTTGTAGCAGCTTTGCCTAGTTTATAATACATTAGTATCAACACTATGTAATTAATAGTTTTAAGTGCTGGAATTACAACAAGAAAGATATTGCTCCATATGGCAATCAGCGTCGCTTCGTTTTGATAACTAAACCCTATATTTTGAGTTGTTCTAATAACAGAATAGAATGTATCTACAAAAGATTCTCTGTGGCTATGAAAGAAGTAATTGAGAGTTTCCGAGCTCGCGATATTTATAGCATACAATAAAAATGCGATAACCATGATAGTCCAAAGCACTCGAGCAATAAAGGTAATTAAATACGTCCTAAAGACCTTACTATCGGAGATATCAGAGATAATTTTGGTTGCCGAGAGTTTAAAAATCATCGAGGTGAAAATCATGGCAACAATTACGGCGGCAACGCCTAAAAATTTGCTTATTTCAACGTTATGCCAAAACTCACAACAAACCCAAATGATCAGATAAGTGCAGATTGCCAAAACGCTAGAGGTTATACCGCGAAATTTTATGGCGCTTAAAATTTTAGGGTTCATAAAGTTGTGCCTTTGGAATTTTAAAATCTATGGCGGATTATACTTGCGGGGTTTGAAATTTAGATAAATTTAGAAACTGCGAGTTGCCAAATTTTAGAATTTAGCGTCGAGTGTGAGAAATCTACTAATAGCAATACGAGGGGGAGGGCGCAAGCAAAATTTGAATGGAATTTAATCTATTTTGTTTAAAAGGTTGAATTCCGAAAGAGGGCAAATTGGCAATTTGGGAGTAAACGTAGGGTAATTTGGCTTTTGTGCTAATAAATTATGAAATTTTATTTTATACCGCACAGCGTGTTTGCATCATAAAGTAATTAACTTTAAATTTAAAAGCTAAATGGAACGATAGTAAAGTAAAAAAACTCATATATAGAGAAAACTCGCATTTTCGCATTTTGTCTCTTTGGGTTCTTTGAGTCGATATACGATAAATAGTGTTAAAAAGCGCTATGGTTCCCATAATCTTAGATATTTTATATTGAAAACTATAATTTTCAAGTAAAAATCTAATACGAAATTAACATATAATTATATGAATAATTTCATGTATTTTTGACGTATTTGGTGTTTTTATTAGAAGAATTTTTACATAAATCTATATTCAATAATTTATCCGTGACTTCAAATAAAATCAGCAGGATAATGGATGGTATTTATTACAAGAATGAAATAGGATAAATATCTAAATTGGGCGGAAATGAAATTTTACTTATGTGAATAGTTTAAAATTTGAAATATGGGAAGCTATCGCGCCAAGATGAGTGTCCTCTTTTATTCAATAACCAGGCGCATTAGATACATATCTTCGCCGTCGATTACGCTGATTTCGGAGCTTTTGCAGCGCGGGCAAGAGAAGTCGTTTTGCGTCAAATCTCCGCTAAAACCGCAGTTTTTGCATTTTACGACGATCTCTTGGGTATGGATGACGAGATCAGCATTTTCGCAGACGGTGCCTGCGCGAAAGACTTCATAGCAGTTTTGCAAATAATGCGCTTCCACGCCGCTTAGCCGCCCTATTTTTACGTGCAGTTCCCTTATTTGCGGACTTTTTAAACCAAATGTATCGTAAGATGCCTCCGGATTTGCATCCAAATTTTTATAAAAATCACCGTTTTTTCCGTTCGAGTCCGTATCCGCAACACCCGTATTTTCGGTATTCTCGGTGTCCATGTGAGTATTCGCGGAATTCGTATTTTCATTGGCGGTATCGGCGATGTCGCAACGATTTTTATCGCCTTGCTCGGCTGCGCCTTTTTTCTTTGCTTTTTCGGCGTTTAGCGCCTTTTCACATAGCGCCACAAGATCCACTACGATCGATAGTTCATGCATTTTTTCCTCTAAATTTTACGGCCGTGCCGTATTTTGTGCGAAATTTTGTTGTAAATTTAAAAACGTGCTCTGAAATTTAGGCTTAAATTTGCACGCAAATTTAACAAATCCGCGGCAGTAGCTCGCCTTTTGGAAGCTCCAAAAATCGCTGCGATCCGTAGGCGTTTTGCAAAATCACTCGCCCTTTTGTCGCATAGGGAGCTTGAAATTGTTCCGCCCTATTTTCTGACGCCGCGTCCGTATCGCTTATGCCCGTAAATTCGTCTTGCGCGCTAAGCTTCGGCGTCAAAGTACCCTCAAATTCGCCCCCGCCGTGCCCTACTTCGCGTACCTCGCCGATGATTGCGGCGTTTGCGTCAAATTCGCGCAGTATCTCAAGCGCCCTATCCGCCTCGGCGTCATCTTTTACGATCGCTACGAAAGTGCCTTCGTTTGCAAGCTCGTAGGGCTCGAAGCCCAGTAGCTCGCACACGCCCACTACTTCGTCGCTGATTTTGATATCCTCTTCGCGCACCAAAAATTCAAGCCCGCTAGAGTTTGCAAATTCGTTCAAAACCGCGCTGAGCCCGCCGCGCGTCGCATCTCGCATCGCCTGGATCTTCACGCCTTGCAAGATCAGCTTTTCGACCGCGCCGCAAAGCGGTTTGCAGTCGCTTTGTAGCTCGCTACTTAGCGCGATCTCGTCGCGTGCCGCGAGTATCACCGCTCCGTGCCGCCCGATGTCGCCGCTAAGTAGGATTTTTGCGCCCGCTTTGATGTTTTGCACGCGCGCAGGTCGCAAAACACGGCCGATGCCGCTAGTGTTGATGAAAATTTTATCGCATTTGCCGCGCGGCACGACCTTTGTGTCGCCGCAAACGATACGAACGCCGCAGCTTCGCGCAGTGCTTGCCATCGAGTCCAGGATGCGTCGTAGCTCGCTTAGGCTAAACCCCTCCTCGATGATGAGCGCGCAGCTTAAAAACAACGGCTTTGCGCCCACCATCGCAAGGTCGTTGACGGTGCCGCAAACGGCGATCTTGCCGATATCGCCGCCGTTAAAGAACAGCGGCGTAACGACGAAACTATCGGTGCTGAAAGCTAGCTCGCCGCCAAAACTCGCAGAATTCAAAGTAGAGCTCGGCTTCGCGCGATCAAAACCCGCCCTGGCGTCTAAATTTAAATTTAGTATCGCACTGTCGTTGTTCGCGCGTAAAATTTCATTATCAAACGCCGCAAAGATCGTCTCGTTGATGAGCCTATTCATCTCCTCGCCGCCGCCGCCGTGGCTTAAAAGTATAGTTTCGTTCAAATTTTTCCTTTTCACTCGGTTTTAAATTTACAAGTCCGTATTGCGCAGTTAAACAAGCCGTGCCGCTACGGTGCCGCGCAAAATTTTAAAGCAAATTTAGTGCAACGATTCCGCTTCGGTTAAAATTTTAAAGTACGACTTGTTTTTAAAATTTACGCTCTGCTAGCCGGATACCGCGCGCAAAATTTAGCCCGCGTTTTTGACGTCGCCGTATTTATAGTACGCCGCGCATGCGCCTTCGCTTGAGACCATGCACGATCCTATCGGGTTTTGCGGCGTACAGTGCTTGCCGAAAACCTTGCAATCATAGGGGCTTTTTTTGCCTCGCAAAATTTCGCCGCAGATACAGGCCTTGCTCTCGGGAGCGCTCTGTACGCTGCAATCAAACTGCACCCTGGCATCCAGTGCCGCGTACTGCGGGCGCAACTTCATGCCGCTTTTTGGAATTTCGCCGAGCCCTCGCCACGGAAAATCGCAAATTTCAAAATATTTATCTATTAAATCTTGCGCTTTTTGGTTTCCGCCCTCTTTTACGACGCGCTCGTATTCATTGAAAACCTCGTAAGTACCGGCGTTTTGCTGCTCCACCAAATTTAATACGCCCGCCATTATGTCAAGCGGCTCAAATCCGCTTACGGCGATCGGTTTTTTGTAGTCTCGCGCAATGCTCTCGTAGACCTTCGCGCCGGTGATCACGCTTACGTGACTAGGCCCTAAAAACGCGTCTATCTGCACGTCCGCGCCGTCTAAGATCGCTCGCACGGGCGCGGGCACCGTAACGTGGTTGATGTGAAAAAAGAGATTTTTTAGCCCCAGGCTTAGCGCTTTATCGATCAGCACGGCGCTCATCGGCGTCGTCGTCTCAAAGCCGATCGCAAAAAATATCACCGTTTTTTGCGGATTTTCCTGCGCGATCTTTATGCAATCAAGCGGGCTATAAAGCGCTCTGATGTCGTGCCCCTCGCTGCGCAGCTTCTGCAAGCTCGTGCGAGAGCCGGGCACGCGCAGCATGTCTGCTAGAGTGCAAAAAATACTCTGCGGCATCGCGGCGAGCTTGATCGCCTCGTCGATACGACTGCGCGGCATCACGCATACCGGACAGCCGGGGCCGTGGATAAATTTAATATTTTCGCCGACCAGGCTCGGAAGGCCGAATTTCATGATCGAGTGCGTGTGTCCGCCGCAAATCTCCATGATGTTTAGCGGCTTTTTGCTTTTGGAAATTATCAGCTTGCTAAGCGCTAAAATCAGCTCCTTATCCCTAAAATCCTTGATTAGATCCATTATTTACCTTAAATTTTACGGGTTTACAAGCCGCTTTAATTCTCTGCGCCGGCTCTCGGCTCTATGCTTTCATATACAGAGCCCTCTTCCGCCCTCATCTGCTTTGCGATCTGCTCGTAAATTTCGATACTCTCCTTCGCTCGCTGCGTATCGATCTTCTCCATCGCAAAGCCCACGTGGATCAGCACGTACTCCCCGACGGTCGCTGGCTCTGGAAGTAGATCCAAGCTCACGCCGCGGCGCACGCCCAGAGTCTCCACGGTCGCGAAATTATTTTCGTCGATCGAGATGATTTTTGAAGGGATTGAAAGACACATTAACGAAATTCCTTCTTGTATTGTAGGAATTTCAGCCATTTCTCCACGCCCTCGCCGCTTTTACTATCAAGCGCGATTACGTCGGCTTTCGGATTGAGTTTGTGTACCTCGCGCACTACCTCCTGTATATCGAAGTCAAAATGCGGTAACAGCGCGGTTTTGGTGATTACGACGCAGTCTGCGCGACGAAATATCACGGGGTATTTTGCGATCTTATCGCTGCCCTCGGGCACGCTTAGAAGGACCACGTTCAGGTGCGCGCCCACGTCAAATGCCGCCGGGCAGACGAGATTTCCGACGTTTTCTATGAAAACCAGATCTAAATTTTTAGTATCGATATGATGAAGCCCCTCGTGAACCATAAAGGCGTCCAGATGGCAGGTCTCGCCGGTGCTGATCTGATGGGCCTGCGCGCCAGCTTTTATGATGCGATCGGCGTCGCGGTTAGTTTCCAGGTCGCCCTCAATGACGCCGATTTTAAATTTGCCGCTTTTGATAGTGGCCTCAAGCAGCGTCGTTTTGCCGCTACCGGGGCTACTCATCAAATTTAGACATAAAATTTTATCCTCATCCAAATGGGCTCTGTTGTGAGCGGCCTCCTCGTCGTTGGCGCTTAGAATTTTACTCATCACCTCAATCGTCTTGGCGTCATTAATAGCGGCATTTGCGTGGATGTGATCGTACGCGTCGTGCTCGTGATCAATCCCCGCTGCGTGGATATGAGCGTGAGAATGAGTCGTACCGTCCGAGTGGGTATGGACATGCTCGTGTGTCATATCTGCGTGCGAATGGGCGCCCGCTTCGTGAGTGTGGCCGATGGAACAGCCGCAATCTTTACACATTTTTTCTCCTTGGATAATAAATTTTGCGCGTAAAATACCACGTTTTTGCTTTAAATGGCGTAAATTTGATAAATTTTATATCGAAGCGCGAAATTTTATGAAATTTAACGGGCTTGGAAATTTATGCGCTTCGGTTTTATCTAAATTTCATACGTTGTTTGCGAAGGCTCGACGTAAAATTTTTAAAGCTCGCGAGTAAAGCGCTGCTTTAAATTTAATCGCCTGCTCGCAGGCAGCAAAGCCGCGCTCTGCAAATTTAGACCTCGCAGCTCGCAACGGCTCAAAATAAACCAGAGATCGCTGTAGATAGGGGCGGGAAATTCAAGGCTTGCGAGCGGATTTTACCGGCGCTCTACAATCTCGCGCGTGCTCTCCGGCGTGCCGAACATCAATGCGGCGACCATTTTAATATCGATTTTGCGCTAGCTCGGCTTTACAAATACGGCATGAAGGTGGCGCCTATAAAATTTAGTCGCGAGCTGCTGCGCCGGTTTCGTGCCTGTGCGTAAATTTAAACCCGCGGCAAGAATACTTTTTGATTAAAATTTATAAAATTTTGCACTTTCGTTTGCCGCATAAATTTAAACAAATTTTATTTGCACGCCTTGCGCAGCCGCGCCGCCCGAATTCTCCACTCGATCGAGAATCGCGCTGCACAACTCGCAAAAGTCGCGCAGCCGCTGCGTTTAAATTTAAAAGCGCGTAAATTTAGCACGACGCGCTGTTTTTAAAAACGTGCAAACGCCCTACGCTTCGGTGATGACCGCCTTTACGAGCTTGGAAAATTTCACCCCTTTTAGCGCGCCGATTTTGGCGCTGAGCCGCTCGATCTTTGAAATTTTATCCCGCATCGTGATCTCCTCGAAACAGTGGCGCTCGTCGATGTGGAAGTGGCTGGTGCTGACGATGGTGACGTTTGCGTGGTGCTCGATCTCTACGAGCTGCTCGATCAGATCGCTTTGGTGATGATCGTAAGCGATGCAAAGCACGCCCACACAGTCATCCTCGCCATCTCCGTGAAGCACGCCCTCGACCATCTTTTCGCGTATGAGATCGCGGATAAACTCGCTGCGACTTAGGTATTGCTTGGCGCGCACCATCTCATCGAGATCCTCAAAAAGCTTCGTCGGCAGCGAAATGCTAAATCTTACGGCGCTCTCTTTTTCCTCTTTTTTCATAGCTCCCCTCATTTCGCGTATTTTGAATGTAATTTTACCGAAATTCCGCTCAAATAGTAAGAATTTCGCGCTAATTTGGCTTATTCTTTAAAATTTAAAGCTCCAAAGCATCGTGCATATTTTGAAATTTTGCTCTCGATTTCACGTTGTATTTTAGTGCTAGCGCGATGAAATTTACCGATGCTACGTTATTTTGAATTCTACCGCGAGCTTGCGTCCAAATTTTAAGAATCGGGCGTTAAATAGCGTCTTAGTTTGGGATCTGCGCAGTATCTAGCCACGCGCCGCGGTAGAATTTTGCATCGATTGCCATAGTGGTGCGCCGTGACGCTATGGCAGGCGACGGCGCGCCGTTAAATTTTTAAAATTTTAACGTTTCGGTTGTGACATATAGAGACGGTAAGGCGCAAATTTGTTCGTTACTTTTGCGATTTTAGAAAGCTAGCCGCGGTGGATTTTATCGCCGTAGCGTTAGAATTTGCGCAAAGCGCAAGCAGGGCGCAGAGTTTATTAAATTTAGCGGCGAATGAGACTAATAAATTTTACAAAGAGCGAGCTTAACGGCTATAATTGCGTTTTTTGTGGACGAGCTTAGCGCGAAATTTCGCTTAAATACGCCGCGAGCTGTCCGTATGCGATGCCGCTGTCGTTGCACGGAACGGCGCGATTTAGATGAAATTTTATCCCTCGCGCGCGCAGCTTTTCGCACGTAAGATTTAGAAGCGTGGTGTTTTGAAAGACCCCGCCGCTTAGCGCGACCTCGAGCCCTGCTCTCTCGGCGAAAGCGGCGATGAAATTTGCGATGCCGTTGATAAATTTCGTCGCGGCCAAGCGCGGCTCATCGCGCAAAGCCTGCAAAAACGCCTCTTCGTAATCGATCACATAACATTCGCCCTCAAGGCTCGGCGCGCAAGCTCTATTTTGCGGGGATTGATCCGCATCGGCGGCGTTTTTGCTTTCAAGATTTATTAAATTTAGGGCGGATGCTCGGTTTATAGAATTTGCGGCAGAACTTTCATTCTTTTTGCCGCTGCCTTCGGCGATGTTTTGAGCCGCCGACCCAAGCTTGCCTTTGCTCGCCGTATCGTTCACAAGCTCTTTAAAATCGCCTTGTAGTGCGCAGTTATCTTTCACGCCGCTATGATTTTGCGCATTTAAACCGCCCTGCCCCGCTTCGCGCGCCAAATCATCGGCGCTTCGTTGCTGCGAAGCGGATTGCGGCGCGTTTTGGATAAAATTTTCTCCCTCCTTTCGCAGCGTAAATTCGTAACTCTGCTCGCAGCCGTCGATATATAGGTTCTCAAGTCGCATGCCCGCTTCGCCGTCGAAGCTTACGGTTCGCAGGCCGCAAATGACCGCAGCAAACGCATCAAATAGCCGCCCTAGCGAGCTTGAGCGGATGGCACGCGGCGCGATTTTTTCTAAATTTGCGACTTCGCTTGCATTAAATTTTGCCAAAAACTCGCGCGCAGCGTCCTTTGCATTAAATTTAAACACGAGCGCGAGCGCAAGTTTGTAGATGTTTTTGATCGCATTCTCGCCGCCGATAAGCGCGATCTCGTCGAATTTTGCCACGCGATTAAAGCCGAACTCGTTAAAAATCATCACCTCGCCTCCCCAGATCGTGCCGTCCGTGCCGTAGCCGGTGCCGTCGAAGCAAAAGCCGAGGTATTTTTTGCCGCTGCCTAGCAGCTCATTTTGCGCCAGATTCGACACCAGATGCGCAAAATGGTGCTGGTAGCGGATCACGGGGTATCCGCGCTGCTCGAAAAATCGCGTGTGCGAAAACTGTGGGTGCAGATCCGCGATGACGGCGTCAAATTTCAGCTCGTAGGCGTGCACGAACATATCCAAAAGCGCGAAAAATCGCTCATTCGTGGCGATGTTTTTAAGATCGCCGATGTAGGGCGAGATGAAAATTTGCCCGTCTTTGTAGATCGCAAACTGATTTTTCAGCTCCGCGCCGAGCGCCAGGAAAGTGCCTTTGAGCTGGAATTTGCTAGGGAAAATTTTTGGATTCATTCCGCGAGAGGTTCGCAAAAACAGCGCGCGATTTAGAGCGTTCGCTTCGGCGGAGGAATTTGTGTAGCTCGCTAAATTTGCGCTACTTGCCGGTTTTGCGGCATTCGCGAAATTCACAGAACTTGTGGGATTTGCAATGTTTGCTAAATTTGCGATACCTGCGGCGCAGGCGGATTTCGTTTCACAAACAGGTTTCGCTTCGGCGGCAGAATTTGCGTCATCTTGGTTTTTTTGAGGCGCCGAATTTGTGTCGTCCCAGCTAGTTTTGGAAGTAAAATTTACGATATCGCAACTTGTATCCGTATCGGAAGGTCTTTGCGGGTTCTCGAAATTTAACCCGCCCGTGGAATTTCCATTAAAATTTTGCGGAGTAGTAAGAGTTTGGATAGACACGGAATTCGTCGTAGAATTCTGCGCTAAGATTAAATTTTGCACGGAGTTTTTCATCTCGGTGCAAGTCGCAAGCGACGTAGCAACTTTGCTCGAATTGCAAGCCGTTTTTGAATCAGGCGTTAAAGTTTGCGCTTCAAACGGCGGTAAAAACGCGATACTATCGTCGCTCGGCGTTAAAATTTCGCGGTCGTTATCCAGGTAAAACGAGATGACGCCGCCCAGCTTCGCGCGCAACTCCTCGCTGCTAAAAATGATGGGCTCGCTGCTAATGTTGGCGCTTGTGGCGACGATCGGGCGATCAAAGTATTCAAAAAGCAGCAGATGCACGCCAGTGTTGGCTAGGAAAATGCCGATTTTATTAAGGTTTGGCGCCACGCTTGGAGCGATAAAAATCGCACCCGCCTTAAAAATCGCCGAAAAGCTCGCGGGCAAACGCACGAAATCTCCCACGTTATCAAAATATGCGCCACGCGCGTCCGCCACACACGCCTGCGCAGAGCATGAGCCTTCCGAATTTATCGTCTGTTGCGGACTCGGCTCGCACGTCGCACGCTGCAAGTCTACCCCATCCTCAGCATGTCGCAAGCTCTGAATATTTGCCAAATTTTGCGAAATAGACTCGTCCGTCGCAAGCCGAGAATCAGGCTCATTTGCCACGCATTGCAAAGCCGCCTTATCTGCAGCATTTTGCAAGTCCTGCTCGCACGCCCCACGTCGCGAGTTCGTCCTATCCGCGGCATATTGCAAACTCGAAGTATTCGCAGAGTTTCGCGAAACGGGCTCGCTCGCCGCAGGCCGCAAATCAGATCCATTGTATGCGCGTTCTAGCTCGTTTACCGTGCTCTGCGAATCGTCTGCAGTTAGCATGTCGCAGGCGAAATTACGGCGCGCCGTTTTACTGAAAATTTGCGTACTCTGCAATCCGCCCTGCTCTGCACAATCTTCAGCGCCTTGCGTACTAAAATTTTGCGCTGCGGAATTGCGTAAATTTTGTAGCTCAGAGTCCTGCTCTTGCGCCGATTTTTCTTGCTCGCCCGCAAATCTCGGCGATATAGAATTTTTGCCTTGCGCCTTTAAATTTTGCGTGCTGAAATCCGCCGCAAAGCCCGCCTCTGTGCGCCAAGAAAACTCACGCTTTTTTAAAATCACGATCGGCTTGACATTGCAATCTATCAGTGCCTCCTCCTCTGCGCTTAAGCTAGCTGCGCGCCATGCTTGCGCTGCGTCGCGGCACATGATCGCGAAGGGCTTGCTCGGGCGCTTTTTGAGCGTTCGCAGCATGCGTACCGCGCGCTCGTTCGTCGCATCGCAAACGATATGAAAGCCGCCCATCCCCTTGATCGCGCCGATCTGCCCACGCCGCAAAAGCTCCGCCGTGCGCGCTATCGCCTCCTCGCCGCTTGATAAAATTTCGCCGCCCGCGCCGCATAAAAACAGCTGCGGACCGCAGTGCGGGCAGGAGATCGGCTCGGCGTGGTAGCGGCGCGTGAGAGGATCCGTGTATTCGCCGCGGCAGAACTCGCACATCTCAAACGCCCTCATCGTGGTATTTGCGCGGTCGTACGGCAACGCGGCGATGATGCTAAGGCGCGGGCCGCAATCCGTGCAGTTGATAAATGGGTAGTGAAAGCGCGGATTTTGGGGGTCGTAAAACTCTTTTTTGCACTGATCGCAGATCGCAAAATCGGGCAAAATCGGGTTAAATTTACGTCCCTCCTTGGATTGCGTGATCTTAAAATCAGTAAAATTCTGCGTAAAATCTTGCGTATTTAGATCGGTGCGGATAATTTTATCGATACGACAAAGCGGCGGCGCTTCGCCGCGAAGGCGCCGCTCGAAAATTTTTAAAATTTCTTCTTCGCACAGATATTGCTCGACACTTTGTGAATCGTGTTTAAAGTCCTGCAAGTCCTCTTTCGCATCTTGCAAGTCACGTTTAGTATTTTGCAAGTCTTGCAACGATTCATTCTGCGACATACCGCGCTTTTGCACGACGAAATTTTGATCCGACGAAGCGGGCAAAATGGAGCCCTGCTCGTTTAGATCGGTCTCGAATAAGTTCGGTAAAAATTTCTCGCTCGCTGCGGCTTGCGAATCGCTCGTCAAATTATGCGACAAGCTCGTCAAATCTGAATCAGGCAGGCTTGCTAAATCATTCAATAAATCTCGCGGCAAGCCAGTCAAATCACTTGGCGAGTTCGGCGCGCTCTGCGGCGAAAAGGGGCTCTCGTTTAAATTTGAACTTGCAAAATTTTGTGATGAGTTCGCGGCTTTGTTAGAATCCGACTCGGCAGAATTTAAAGACCGAGCAGCTGATAACGATACTTTCTGCGCTTGAATTTCGTTAGAATTCGGCTCATCTAAATTTAAAGGGGCGGAATTTTTATCAATAGAGCCTTTTTGCGGCTCGGAAAGGTCTGCGCAAACGATGATTTTAACGCCCTCGCCGTCGTTATAAACCTCGCCTTTCAGCCCCAAATCCATGGCGAGTTTGTAGACGAACGGGCGAAATCCTACCCCCTGAACTGCTCCGAAAACCTCAAATTTAGCCGCTTTCATGCACGTGCTTTCATAAATTGCGCGCCACAGTAGCTGTTTTGCGAGCAAGTTGTGCTCGCAGCGGGCGGATAAAACGTACCGGGCGCCTCAAAATATGCTCTAAATTTAATAAAATTTGATCCTTCGCGCCCGCGCCCTTTGCCGCTTTTTTTGAAATTTCGCGCAATCTCGTTTGCGCTAAGCTTACCAGCATAACGCAGCTATCGGCGCCGCAATGTCCGCGCAACTCGCTGTTTTGCGGACAAGACTTAGGAGTTTTACCAAAAATTCGCATATATGCCCGATCTAGCGAGCTTGAAGCGCGAAGCTGTCGCTAAAGCTCGCGTCAAAATTTTTGCAAAGCTTAAGCATCAAATCCGCAAATTTGCGCCCGCTAAACATCGCTCCGCCGAAGATCAAAACGTCAAAATCCTCTTTGCGCTCATCCGCCAGATCGCTTAAAAAATAGCCTAAACTATCGAAGAATCCGAACGCAAACAGCTTTTCATTGGCGCCTGCGAGCGCATAGCTCATCGCTGAGCGCAAAATTTTATCCGCTTGCACGCAGCCGCGCTCGTCCGTGCAAAAATCGAGTCGCACCCCTTTGCCGCCCGTAAAATCCTCCGCAGCCGCCGTCAAAAATTCCGCATCGCGCCCCCAGATAAGCTGTGCAGCCACACTAAAGATACCGTAAAATCCCGCATTTGCGCTTTTTAGAATTTCATCGATTTTTGCGGCGTCTACGTTAAATTTGGCGTTGAAATTTTCAAGCAGTTTCGCGCCCGTCTCATCCGCGCAAATTTTAGCTTTAAGCTCGTCAAAGCTGCGCGGCAGATCGAATTTAAGTAGAATTTTTTTGGAGCTTTCGCTATAAATTGCGATCTCATCATCCGCGCCCACGCCCAAAAAGCAGCGCAAAACCCGTTTTTTGGGATCATCTAAAAGCCCTTTTTCACGGTACGTAAGCGCAAAAAGAGCGGAGTTTTTGTCCTTTGAGTTTTTTAGATATGAGCTTGCAGCGTCGCTTAAAAAGTCCTCGTTTTGCACGATCAAAAAGCCATTTTGCAGCGGCGCGACCTTAAAAAGAGGGTATTTTTGCGCCGCGCTTTCGCATTTTACGCTTAAAAAATAGATCCCGTCGCTTGCCAAAGCGCGCACCAGCGCAAACACGAATATGTCGCCCGCAAGCTTTACGTCAAAAAATTTAGGCGCGTTCTCGTGGTTTTTTCTAAAGATCGCATTGGTTTTTAGGCTTATGAGCGGCTTTTCAAAGGCTGCGAGCGCGATTTTACTCTTTTCATCGCTCACAAAAATCCGATCCAGCGCGCCCACTCCTGCAGCTATCAAAAAATCGGCGCTAAAATCCACATCCGCCTTGAGCGTGAAAGTTGCGCCACCGCGCTTAATCTGCACCTGCTGAGCATGAAATAAGTTTATGCGGCAAAGCTCCAGTAAGCCGGCGAAATTATCCCTGCATACCGCTTTAAATTTTCCCTCATGAAGCACGTCGGCGCTGCTTATTATTCCGAATTCATTTTGAGACGGCTCGGCGTGAGCGAGGTATTCCTTCATCACTCGCGGAGTGAAATTATTAAATTTAGTCGTGCTACGGGCATTTGAAATTTCATCCTCGAAAAATTTGCTTAAATCGCCCGAGGAGGCATCTTCAAATGTGCCGTTAAATTTCAGCGCTTTCGCTTCGGCGCCGCCTTCGTCCACCACGCGCACGGAGGATTTTGCCAAAAATATGGAGTTTGGAATCAGCGGCATCGCCTCGTCGCTAAATTTTAAAATTTCATCCTCGCTGCCGCGCACGAAAAGGCTTATTAAGCTCGCCTCTTTTTTCAGGCAAAACTCAAGTGCGCTTTTGCGAGCATAAAACAGCAAGAAGTGCGCTATCAGCGCGTTTTCATTAAGGTAGTTAAACTCATATGTTACTATCATCTCGCCCCCTTTTTGCAAATCGATCCGCGATATCTTGGACGCTGAGATCGGCGATTTTTTCATGCGCGAAGCCAAGATCCGATAGGTACTTAAGCGCCGTTTTTTCCATGGTTTTTGAGGACTCTAATATCACGGAGCTTAGCTTAAAGCTCGCCTCCTCGATGCGCCGCGGCACGACAGCTAGAATTTTAACGTGAGGCAGATCGCCGCAAAGATCCATCATCTGCAGGGTTTGAAGCATTTCGACCTCGTGTGCCGAACCGCTCCAGCTGATCTGCTTAGGCATCGCGTCGTAGTCGAAAAAATACACCTCGCCGCCCTTTGCGCCGTCCGCGTCTATGCAATCTACGAGCAAAATTTCATCAAATTCCGCTATCGTAGGCATCAAAAAGCTAGCTAGCGTCCCGCCGTCGATAAATCGGATCTGATCCGCGCTGTTGCTCGGCGCGGCGGAATTTTCGGCGATAAAGTCCGCATTGATATAGCTTTGCGCTGCGGAATTTATGACGGAATTTTGCGAAGTAGAATTTGAAGCTGAATTCTGCTTTGCGGAATGTTCTGGAGTAGAATTTCGGTCTAAATTTACTGCCGCGGAATTTCGCTCGGAGTTAGAATTTTCATCCGCAAAATTTTGCAAGGAGTCTCGCTCTATGGAATTTTGTGAGGTAGAATTTTGTATCGCAGAGACTTGGGCGGAATTTTGCATGAAATTCTGCGCCGCGATATCCTCGCCCGCCATAGAATTTCGTGCGGCGGCTTTAGGATAAAATTTATAGTTCTGCGCGAGCGCGCGGACGAAGTGCACGCCTATGCCCTCGTCCGCGTAGATGACGTTGCCGATACCCAGTACCAGCACCCTCAAGCGTGCTCTTCCTTTTTAAATTTATAGCCGCTTACGATCGCGTCCATCGCGCCGTCTCTACCCTTGACGGCGTTAAAGACCGCCATATAGACGTGGATCGGTACGAAGATTATGATGATATTCATGCAAAGATGGTGAATCATTCGAACTTCGCTTAGACCGCCCATTGCAGCTTCCAATGGGCGTAAGAGCCCGTATAACGCGCCGCCTAACCCCTCGTGATAGACGTGAACGTATAGAATCATTCCCGTTAGGCAGATTACGAATAGCACTAGATAAAAGCCCAGATATGATATGAACTGCAAAGGGTTATAAACGCCGCGAAGATGCGGGTGCTCGCCCAAAAAGATATAGTATTTGATCTGAGCGATCCAGATGCGAGGGCTAAAAAAATCCTTGATGCTTAAAAGCTCTTTTCTACTCTTTTTATCGAAGAAGAAAAGATAAGTTTTAAAGATCGCCGCACCGATCATCGCAAAGCCGAAGATCAGATGCACGAATCTAAATTTAGCCTGCATAAAAAGCACCGGCTCGGGACTCACCTCGGGCGCGGTGAAAACGAAGGCGATGTAATATCCGGTAATCACCAAAATCGTAATGCAAAGCGCACGCAGCCAGTGCGTGAGCCTAAGACCGATGGAGAACTCGTATTCCGCAAATCTTTTTTTCATCGTTTATCCTTTACTGGGATCTACCCTATAGCAGCCGAGCTCCGCTCCTTTAGCGTCCATTACGTGCACGGCGCAAGCGATACAAGGATCGAATGAATGGATACGGCGGATGATCTCTAGTGGCTTGGAAAGATCGGCAAGTTTAAGCCCGATCAAGCAGGATTCGTAAGCGCCCATAGCGCCGTCTTTATCCTTCGGAGTGGCGTTCCAAGTAGACGGCACGACCGCCTGCCAGTTTTTGATGACGCCCTTTTCGATCCTGCACCAGTGGCTAAGTGCGCCGCGCGGCACGTGACCGATATAGCGACCTTTGTACTCTTTTGAGTTGTCGATTACATATTTTGCGCAGGTTTCAGTGTCGCCGCTTTTGATGTTTGCAATCAAATTTTCTAGCGCGATCAGTCCGTTGTCGGCAACGACTTTAGCTTCGATCATACGGCACGCCGTTCGTCCAAGCGTCGAAAATACCGCCTCAAGCGGCAAGCCGGTATCTTTTAGGAATTGATCCACGACTTTTACTACGCGCTCGTTTTTCTTAGCGTAATTTACCACGATATTTGCAAGTGGTCCTACCTGAAGCGGCTTGCCGTCGTAGCGCGGAGCTTTGATCCAGGTGTATTTGCCCTGGGTATCGAGCACCTTCGTATGCGCTTCTTTGCCGTGCGCGTCGATGCTCTGTCCGTCCTTAAGGCCCGTATAATTCGGCTCTTGCTCGCCGTCGTAAGGATGAAGCGCCGCGTCGTTTTTATACCACGCATGCGTTGCCTCCTCGGTGATCTTGTTCTCATCCAGCTCCAAAACCTTGCTAATATCGCCGTCAAGGATCATGCCGCTTTGAAACAGCCATTCATTCTTTGAAAGCTGAAATTCTTGATGAGTCCATAAATTTGCCACGCCGATATCATTTAGCACGCTAGGCTCGTTGCCGTAAGCCTTCGCAGCCATTACGAGATCAGGATAGTAGGCGCGATTTACGAAGTCCGCGACCTCTTTAAATTTAGACATATATTCGCCCAGTCTCGCAGGACTTAGGATATCCATCACGCAGGTTACGCCGCCTACGGTGAGGCTTTGCGGATGAGGCTGCTTCGCGCCGAATATCGCCATCATCTGAGCCGCCGTGCGCTGAATGCGCAAACATTCAAGATAGTGCGAAAGAGCGATTAAATTTTGCTCCGGGCTAAGCTTATATGTTGGGTGGCCGAAGTAGGCGTTGGCGAAAGGTCCCAAAGCGCCTTTCTTAACAAAAGCGCCCACGCGATCTTGCACCTCTTTTAGTTTATCCGCACCGCACGCATAAGGGGTGTCGCAGTATTTAAACGCCTCCTCGCTTGCTTTTTTAGGATCGGCGCTAAGAGCGCTTACTACATCTACGAAATCAAGCCCGTGAAGTTGATAAAAATGCACCGGATGATCGTGCAAAAATAGCGCGTTAGCCATCAGCGTGCGCGTCAGCAAGGCATTTAGCGGCGGAGTGATACCAAGGGCGTTTTCTACCGCGACGATACCTGCTTTGTAGTGCGAGAAGGTGCAGACGCCGCAAATTCTTTGCATAAAAAATCCCGCGTCGCGCGGATCTCTATTTTTTACTATGGTCTCAAGCCCGCGCCATAAAGTGGAGCTACTATAAGCCTCGCGCACGATGTTTTCATCATCCACTACGACCTCTATTCTTAAATGTCCCTCTATTCTGGTTATCGGATCTATTACGATTCTTTGCGACATGATTATTCCCCTTTATCTTTCTTAAATGACGCAATCGCCGCGTGTGCCGCTACCGCAACACCCGTGATCGCCAAAATTCCGACACCTATCTTATCTGCAGTAGCATCAGCGCCGAGCCCGCCGAAAACGCTTTCGTAAAGGCGATCCGCCAAAGGCTCCTCAAAAGGTCCCATATGATCCCAAAAATCAGGCTCCGAGCAGCCTATACAGCCGTGACCCGCCTGTACCGGCCAGCTAGTGTGGGAGTTGAAACGCTCGCGCGAGCAGTTGTTAAACGTGTAAGGACCCTTGCAGCCTACTTTATAAAGGCAGTATCCGTCCTTCGCACCCGCATCGCCGAAGCTTTCTACAAACTCGCCCGCGTCGAAATGTCCGCGACGCTCGCATAGATCATGTATTCGCAGCCCGTAAGCCCATTTAGGCCTATTATAAACGTCCAAGCTCGGAAGCGTGCCGAAAAGGATAAAATTTAGCACGTTGCCGACGATGTTTTTTTCGCTAGGTGGACAGCCTGGGATGTTGATGACGGGTTTGTTTATGATTTTGTCCAAACCTTCGGCACCGGTCGGATTCGGAGCTGCGGCTTGGATACCGCCGAAGCTCGAACAGGTGCCGATCGCAAATATTGCTGCAGCGCCTTCGGCAGCGTGCTTGCAGTGCTGAGCTCCGCTCTTGCCCTCAGGACCCACGGTTAGGAAAAATTCATTCTCGCCGCTTGGAATTCCACCCTCTACCATCAAGATATAGCGCCCCTTGTATTTTTCGATCGCGCCCTCTAAATTTTCCTCGGCTTGCCAGCCTGCGGCAGCCATTATCGTCTCGTGATATTCTAGGCTGATGTAATCAAATATAAGGCTGTCGATGCTAGGCGTGTCGGTGCGCAGCAAGCTCTCGCTACAGCCCGTGCACTCCGCCATATGAAGCCAGATCACAGGCAAGCGATCCGCAAGCTCCGCCGCTCGCGCCACGCTCGGTGCAAATGCGGCCGGAAGACCGAGCATCGCGGTCATCGCTCCGCTCCATTTCATAAAATCGCGGCGCGAAAAACCCTTGCTTTTAAGCCTTTCTTGTATGCTTTCCTCCGTTTTTATTCGCGGCAAACGCTCAACGGCATCAAGTCTAGCCGAAATTTGAGCCAAATCAACCATAATGTCCTCCTGAAATTTAGGATATTTTTAAATGGCATTCTATCAAAATTTAGAATTCATGCACCTTAAATTTCGTTAGATTTAATTAAAATTTTATATTTATTCATCGTCTAGTAGGTTTTAAATTTAAAAATAAAAGGCGGATTAAAATTTAGCACGGCGGGCGAAACATTAAATTACGGCGGAG
>ERZ773100.221-NODE-221-length-34037-cov-6.615914_pt1 | contig 34037 bp, 27 predicted proteins | sample MGYA00511119_ERZ773100 | MGnify/ENA primary metagenome ERZ773100 (study PRJEB29015, sample SAMEA2738000) | human oral metagenome | biome: human oral; feature: human-associated habitat; material: dental | place: China | collected 2111 ...
TTAAATTTTTCTAAAATAAATTATATAAATAAAGAAATAGTTTGAAATTCTTGACATTACATAACAGATGTAATATACTTTTAAGAAAGGGAGTTAACCCAAACAAATATTGAATGGAGGAATTAATGAATAGACTAGAAGGAAAAATTGCAGTTGTTACTGGAAGTGCAAGAGGAATAGGAAGAGCTATTGTTGAAAAACTTGCAGCACATGGTGCAAAAATGGTTATTTCTTGTGATATGGGTGAAAGTTCTTATGAACAAGGAAATGTAGTTCATAAAATTTTAAATGTTACTGATAGAGAAGCAATAAAAACATTTGTAGATGAAATAGAAAAAGAATATGGAAAAATAGATATTCTTGTAAATAATGCAGGAATTACAAAAGATGGATTATTAATGAGAATGACAGAAGATCAATGGGATGCAGTTATAAATGTAAACTTAAAAGGAGTTTTCAATATGACACAAGCTGTATCAAGATCAATGTTAAAGGCTAGAAAAGGTTCTATTATTACTTTATCATCAGTTGTTGGATTACATGGAAATGCAGGACAAACAAACTATGCAGCTACAAAAGGTGGAGTAGTAGCAATGTCTAAAACTTGGGCAAAAGAATTTGGTGGAAGAAATGTAAGAGCTAACTGTGTTGCTCCTGGATTTATTCAAACACCTATGACTGATGTATTATCAGAAGATACAATAAAAGGGATGCTAGATGCAACTCCTCTTGGAAGACTTGGACAAGTAGAAGATATAGCAAATGCTGTATTGTTTTTAGCAAGTGATGAATCTTCATTTATAACTGGAGAAGTAATATCTGTATCTGGTGGATTAATGCTTTAATTTCTTAGTTTACAATTTAATTTACTATAGACATTTTAAGGAGGAAGAAATGAGTAAGGTTTATGTAGTTGCAGCTAAAAGAACTGCTATTGGAAGTTTTTTAGGTACTTTATCACCTGTAAAACCAGGGGAATTAGGAGCAAAAGTAGTAAAGAATATTATTGAAGAAACAGGAATAGATCCTGCAAATATTGATGAAGTTATAGTTGGAAATGTTTTAAGTGCAGGTCAAGCACAAGGTGTTGGAAGACAAGTTGCTATAAAAGCAGGAATTCCTTATGAAGTTCCAGCTTATTCTGTAAATATAATTTGTGGAAGTGGAATGAAATCAGTTATATTAGCTTATTCTAATATTAAATCAGGAGAGTCAGATCTTGTTATAGCAGGAGGAACAGAATCTATGTCTGGTGCAGGTTTCATATTACCTGGTACAATAAGAGGTGGACATAAGATGGCTGATCTTACTATGAAAGACCATATGATTTTAGATGCCTTAACAGATGCTTACCATAATATCCACATGGGAATCACTGCTGAAAATATAGCGGAAAAATATGGAATAACTAGAGAAGAACAAGATGCTTTTGCATTAGAATCTCAAAAGAAAGCTGTTGCAGCTGTTGATGCTGGAAGATTTAAAGATGAAATAGTTCCAGTTGTTATTCCTAATAAAAAAGGAGATATTACATTTGATACAGATGAATATCCAAATAGAAAAACAGATGCTGAAAAATTAGCTAAATTAAAACCTGCTTTCAAAAAAGACGGTTCAGTTACAGCAGGAAATGCTTCTGGACTTAATGATGGAGCTTCATTCTTAATGTTAGCTTCAGAAGAAGCAGTTAAAAAATATAATTTAAAACCATTAGTAGAAATAGTTGCAACAGGTACAGGAGGAGTAGATCCTTTAATAATGGGTATGGGACCAGTTCCTGCAATTAGAAAAGCTTTAAAGAAAGCTAACCTAAAATTACAAGATATGCAATTAATAGAACTTAATGAGGCTTTTGCTGCTCAATCACTAGGAGTTATAAAAGAACTTTGTACTGAACATGGGGTAACTGCTGATTGGTTCAAAGATAAAACAAATGTAAATGGTGGAGCAATAGCTTTAGGACACCCAGTTGGAGCTTCTGGAAACAGAATAACAGTTACATTAATCCATGAAATGAAAAAGACTGGTGTAGAATATGGACTAGCTTCTCTATGTATAGGTGGAGGAATGGGAACTGCTCTAGTTCTTAAAAATGTAAAATAGTTAAAAATAAATAATTAAATTTAAAAAGGATTAATTTCTGCAATTAGAACTTAATCCTTTTTTATTTTGTTAAGTAATAAAAGAAAAGGTATCCAATTTCTTGAATACCTAATTCTATATTTTTAAAAATTAGTTTTTAGAATACATATCCACCTTTGATTCCAATTTTAACATTATTTTCTTTTGAGTTACTTATATATGTACCTTCAAGTCCATAAGTATATCCAGCATCAGTTTGAACATTGTAATCTAAATGAATTTTTACAGCATCCTTTTTAACTCTATCTCCTTTAATTCCAAATGAAGATGAGCTTCCATCAATTTTTCCTTCTAAATTACCATTCTTATATCCAGATAGACCTAAAATTCCATAAGCACCAGCTGAAATACTACTTCTTAAATCTTCTCCATAGAAAATTTTATTAAAGCTAATTCCTGCTTCTCCATCAACATAATGGTAAATTTTACCATTTATATCAAGAGGTAAATCACCACTTTCATTTATTTTTCCTTGTTTTATCATAGTATATGCTAAAAGTCCCTTTAATTGTACAAATACATCTTCTTGTATAGGATAATTTATTATAAATCCACTATATGTATTTAATGAGGTTGTATTAACTTTTCCTTCAGAATGTAAATCTTGGTAATTGTTTCTCATTTCTCTTTTTACTTTATATCTTCCATATTGAGAACCAATTCCAGTAATCCAATTTAAGTTATTTACAACTGGTTTATTAAAATATCCTCCAACATAGGCAGATACACCCTTTATTTCAGATTCAGTTGCAACAGTTGTAAGACTTCTTTGATATACTTCATTGTGTTTTGTATTAGCTCCTCCAAATAATATTCCATACTTAGTTTCTGAGTTAGCAGTTGTTTCATAAAGTCCATAAGCTGTATAAATATTTCCTTTAAAATTATCTTGTACTGTTCTATTAGAAATAAAACCACCTCTTGCTATACTCTTTTTATCAGTTAAAGCATGGCTTACTTCAAATGGAATAGTTGTATAAGTTGAAATTTCATTTTTAGAAATTTTATTTAACTTAGAATAAATATTTCTATCACTTAATTGGTTAAGCATATTTTTTAATTCAGATAAAACTTCTTCTTCTCTCATAGTATAGAATATTTTAGCTTTCAATCTATGATAATCTTCATAACGAGGATCTTCTATACTAGCATCATTTTTTTCTAATGCTTTTTCAATACTTTCTTTTTCTTTTAATTGTAAAGAAATATCAGAAACTAGTTTCTTGAAATCAGATACAAGGTCAGCAAGATCTGAATTTTTATTATAATCTCTTGATGATAAAACCATTCTTTCTAAATTATCACCTGACAAAATAGTTTCTATTGTTTTTTCTATTTCCCCAAACTTAGAATTAGGATATTTAGCTTTTAATTCTTTTATAGTTGCTAAATCTTTCTTTAAAAGTTCCCTAGTTTCATTTAGTTTAGTCTTTAGTTCATTTTTTATAGAATTCAATTCAGTTTTTAATTCAGGAATCTTATCTGATAATAAAACTGCTTTTCTAACAAGTGTATAAGAATCTTCTATTTTAAGGTCTAGCTCAAATCTTTTTTCTAAATCTTTTTCATTTGGATATAGCGAGTACACTTTACTAGATAAACTACCAAAGTCTGATTCTATTTTATTAAAAATTTCTTGAAAATGTAAATTTTGATAATTAGAATCTTTTTCCAAATTATTAATTTCATCTAACTTTGTTTTTAACTCTTTTTCTTTATTCATGATAGATTTAAAATCATCACTATTTTTTAATTTCTTAACTAATTCTATTGCTTCTTTCTTTTCTATTTCACTTAAATTAAATTGTGATAAATCATTTACTAACTCTTCATCAGTTTTAGTTTTTAAATAAGTTAACAAATCTTTCTTTTTCTTAGTTTCCTTTTCTTCATCAACAGTATTAAAAGTAGTCTTTTTATTTGTTGTTGTAAGAGTAGGAGAAAGAATACCTAATTTATTTGCATTTCTAATACTTCTATATACAGCATTTTCATCACTATTCAATCTTCTTAATTCTTCTCTTGTTTTTAATTCTAAAAGTGAAGTTCCATTTTTTGATAATTTTTTATTATTAATTAATTGATGAGCTATTGAATCTGATACAAATGGAATAGTCATATCATAGTCTGTTCCAGTTTTCATATCGTGCCAAGTATAATCTATTTTTCTTCCCATATCAATAATAGCTTCATTTTCAGTGATTTTACTTGTTAATAATTCAATCATAAAATCATTTCTACTATCCATATTAGTTGTTCCATATTTTATAAATCTAATATTTGGATCAGAATCTTTTAAAGCATGTTGATAATAATGACCTTCACTATTCTTTTTAGTAGCATCTATATCCATTCTTAAAGAAGTTCTTCCTGATATTGAAGCTTGTGCATTATCAAGAGTTAATGAGCCACCAACTTCGATAGTATCTATATTTTTAAGTTTTGCATAAGCTCCTAATGTTATACTAGTTCCATATTGCCCAGTCATTTGTTCTGCTATTTTTAGTGTGTTTTTACCTTCTCCTAAATCAACAGTTCCTTCTATTCTTCCTATTCCTCTAAATTCTATATTTTTACCAGCAATACTTCTAGTTAAATCTAAATCTTTTATAAGTCCATTTAAGCCTACATATTTTCTTTGTTCTGGAGTGGCAGAAGGGTCATTCCAAAAACCATATTTTTTAGCAATACCAGCACCTTTTGTCCCTTCAATTAAAACATCTTCTTCTAAACTTAATTTTTCAAATGTTTCATAAGCCTTTATCCAATCTTCAACTAACTTTCTTTTATCAGAAGATAAACTATTTAAAAAGTCTTGTTTTTTCTGTGAACTCCAACTTTTTATCCAGCTAGATCTATCAAATCCTGGAACATTATCAATAACTTTACTAACAAGTTGGGTCTCTTCATTAGTTACTCTTTCCAATTCAGGTTTAATAGCCTCAAATTTTTTTTGAGCTTCTGCTAATTCTCTTTCATAATTTTCTTTAGCAGTCTTATATTTTTCATCTTGGAAAGGTTTAATCCATTTATTTTCAAAAGCTTCTTTTGATAAATTCTTTTTATCATAGAAATATTGATCAAATTGATTACGAGGAGCTTCCCCTTTTTCAGCTCTTTCCTTGGCTGTTGCTATAAAATCATTTAAAGATTTTGTTATATCTTTATTAACTTTTTCAGTTTCTTTAACTTCTTTATCAAATTTTTCTTCTTGTACTCCTAATGTTCCTCCTTTAAATTTATTTATACCTTCTGTATCATTTTCATCAAATTCTTTAGATGTTCTAGTAATTTTACTAACATGATACATTTCGTCATCTTCATCATAATAAGAATCATATTTAGTAGAATCAGTATACTCATTTTTTTTAGCATTAAAGTCAGCTTCTGAAATTGTTTCATAAGGACCGTATTCTTTTTTTGTAAGCTTTACCATTTTCTTTATTTTAGTTTCAACTTTAGTTTCAGTTTCAGTAAGCTTTAAACTTACATCATTAGTATACTTATTTTTATCTTGTGCAAAGATACTTCCATCTTTTGTATATAGTAATTTTCCTCTATTATCAGTAGTTGATTTATCATCAAATGGGCTATAATAATTAATAGTTGTAAAAACAGTATCTTTATATTCAGTCTTGCTTCCACTTTCAACAGAGACAGGTTCTAATTTCCAATCTACTTCCCATTTTCTACCTTTATCATCAACTGTATATAAATCTTCTCCCTCTTGAATTACATTTTTTATATTTTTCTGTACCATTTTTTCTTTTAAGAAAGCTGAAATTTCTGCCTTAGATTTCTCTTCTATTCTAGTTCTATATTCTTTCATAGTTATATCTAAGGGGTTTACATCTTTTTCTGCTCCAAAACTTTTAGATCTTTCATCTTCAGTAGCATTAGTTGTTACAAGTTTATATTCACCTTCTATATAGTATTTTTCATTTTTATTTTTTTGATTTTTTTCTAATTCAGATGAAAATTTTTCTTTATCTAAAAATACTATATCTTTTACAGTATTTCCAGCACCAAAATAAAATCTTTTCCCATAGAATTGATCACTATTTTGATAAGATAATTCAGAATAATATTCTTTAGAAAAAGCACCAATCCCTTTTTCAGCTAACTCTGAAACAGGAGTAGAATTTAAACGAACTTTTGATTCAGTAGGAGGCTCTATTTTCTTATATTCAGAGGTAAGATCTTCTTCATGGGCAATAGGAACTAAATCTACTCCATTATGTGTTCTTTGGGCTTTTACATTTCCTTTTTCCCAATAATTTGATTTTATGCCATTCATTCTATTTTGAGTATCTACAACTCTTAAAAATCCTTCATAAGCTGTTTGTTCTACTGGTTGTATAACTTCTTTACTTTCTTGAATTATTCTATAATTATTTTTAGGGCCTATTCCATCTCCAATTTTTTTAATTTCTTTATCTATTTTTGGCAATATTTCTGGAATATCAAGACGAGTTAAACCAGGCTCATCTAAATCTTTTTTAATAGCAGCTAATATTTGTTCTTTAATGGCTTTTATCCTACTTTCTTTTAAATAAGGATTAGTTTTATCCTCTTCTATAGCTTTAGTTATTGCATTATCTATTATTTTATTAATTGTTTTTATAGTATCTGTTCTTTCATCAGCATAAGAAGTTGTAGCAGCTACTATTAGTAATATCATTATCAATTTTTTTATTTTCATTATGATGTACTCCTTTTTCTGAAAAACTAAAATCTAACATTTAATTGTAAGTAATAATTTCTTTCAGGTGCTGGTAAAGCTTCTAAACTTGTTTCTCTTAAATTATATTTATTAGATAAGATATTTTTTGCACCTATTTTTATATCAGAATAATTATCTGGTTTATATGAAAGTCCTGCTTCCAAAGTTCCATGTCCTCCAATAGTATGTTTTACAACAACATCATCTTTTGATATATCAGAGTTTTCTCTAAGTTCTCTAGTTTCTTGTTTAGCTAAATAAACATAATTTAAGTAACCTGATAATCTATCTGTGAAGTTGTATTTTACTCCTAAAGTAGCTTTTAATTTTGGAACCATAGGAACTTTATCACCTTTTTCTATTCTAGCTTCATCATTAGATTTTAATACTTTTGTATTAATTAAAGTTAGAGATTGATTAAATCTAAATTTTCCAATATTTTGTTCAGCTTCAAACTCTATTCCCATTCTTCTTGTCTTTCCAATGTTTCTATATTTCCATCTATTTACTGCAGGATTAGTTAAGCCTGAACTAATTAAAGTTATCTCATCAGTTGTATCTGTTAAGAAGAATGATGTATTAACTGATGAACCCCAAATATAATCTCTAAAACCTATTTCAAAAGTATCAGTTTTTTCAGATTTTAAATTATTGGCAACATATTTAGAGGCAGCATTAACAGCTGGAGGTACTATAAGTCCAGATTGAGTACCTTTTAATTCCGTATCATGGACTTTGTCTGTTAGTTGATTTCCAAATGGAGTTACAAATCCTCCTTCATATCTTACATAAGTTCTACCAGTATCATTATATTTATATAACAAACCAAGTTCACCAGCAAAGTTAGTTAATTTTTCATCAGTTTCTATTCTTTTCTTTTCAGGAGATACATAAGGCATAACATTTGGTCCATTTTCTCTGTAACCATTATATTGAGTTCTTTCCATTCTTCCACCAAAAGTCATATCAACTTTATCAGTCAATCCCAATTTATTAAAAGCATAAATTCCAGAAGATTTTTTAGTCATTTTCATGTTAACTTTATTTATAATTGGTAATCTATCATCTATTCCTAATGTACCAAAACCACCAAAAGAACTATCATAGTATGATTTTAATGTTTCAGATTGCACATGTGAATTTCTTTTATTTGTTGAAGTTTGGTAGTCAAAACCAACTATTGTTTCACTTGGATTATCTCCAATTAAGTTATAATCATATTTTGCTTTTAATTTTAATCCTTTTTTATCTTCTTCAAATTTAGCTTGCATTTCAGATTTTACATCATAAAAAATTTTTTCTTGTGTTATATGAGAAAATCTTCTATTAGAAGCAACAATTTTAATATCATCTACACTTTCAGTGCTAATATCTCTTTTTTGTTCTTGTTTATATAAGCTTGTAGATAATGTTAAATTTTGAGTTGGCCTATATTCATAATCAAAAGTATAACTTCTATCCTTTGTATCTATATCCATATTAAGTCCCGCTTTTCTTCTGTTATTCTTTAATTCTTCAACAGGAATTTGGTTAGATGAGTCTTGTTTAATATCACTAAATCTAGTTTGGAATCTAAATCTATGTTGTGCATTTATTTTGTAGTCAAAACCAAGTAAATAAATTTTATTTTCTTTTTCTTCATGTTCTCTATAATCTTCACTATTCAAATAACTAAAACCATAGTTTACGTATAGATTTTTATTAAAATTATATCCTCCTGCAAAACCAAAGTTTCTATTGTCATAAGAACCATAGTTTAGGTCCATAAAAAAATTATCCTTAGTTACATTTGAGTTTGTGGAGATACTTACAACTCCACCAACAGATCCACTTCCATAAAGAGTGGCTCCTCCACCTGGAATTATTTCAATTTTTTTGATAGATTCCACAGGGATGGCATTAATTGGTAAACTTGCCATTGTTTCTTCAGTAGGGTTGATACTTACACCATCAACTAAAACCTTGACTCTACTTAATGATTTTTCTCCACTACCTCTCATGTCTATTCTTGGTCCAAAAGCTGTATTTTGCACTACAACCCCTGGTGCATCTCTTAATATATCTTCTACATTTTTATAGTTTTTTTCTCTAATCCTTTCTTGAGTAATTACAAAAGTATTTTTTTGTTCTTTAGGTGGAGCAGTGTAATCAGAAGTTTTTGAACCTTTTACAGTTGTCTCTTTTAGTTCTATTGTATCTTCTGCATAAGCTACTATTGAAGATAATATAGTAAGTAAGACTAATAATTTTTTCATTATTATTTCTCCTTTCAAATTTTTTTATTACCGATTAATATTAAATAGGATTATTTAATTTGTCAATATATTTTTTTGGGAAAATAATATTTTATTGTACTGAATTAAGACAATAGAAAAATATTTCTTTCATTTTTTTTTATTTTAAATAAGTCTATTATTCTTGATTTTTATAGTAAAGAAATTAATTTTTAAAATGATTTCAATTTTATGTTATAATACTTCTAAAATAATGAGGTGATTAATATTAGAAAATATATTTTATTATTATTCTTTTCTATAGCCTATTTTTCTTTTTCAGCAACAAATAATGTATATAAAGAAAGAATGAGAGATTTTATTAAAGAATTAAGAAATAATACAAATAAGGAGAAAATTATTATTACTCAAAATGGAAATGAATTATATTTTAAAAATGGAAAAATTGATAATAAATTCTTTGCTTTAACTGATGGGACAACACAGGAATCACTATATTATGGAGATATATTAAGATTCAATGTTCCAACTGCTAAAGGTTTAAAAAATGAATTATTAGAATTAACTATACCTATAAGAAAAAAAGGAAAACCAGTTTTTATTATAAATTATGGTAAAGGTCAAAAAAAAAGAGAATTTTTGAAAAAAGAAGCTTTAAAAACTAAATTTGTAAGTGAACTTTTACCTTCATTTAATGCAGATAAATTATATGAAACAATAGAAGATTACAATGATGAGGATATAAATTCTTTAAGTGAAGTGAAAAACTTTTTATGTTTATTAAATCCAGAAAATTTTTCTGATATAGATGAATATTATCAAGCTTTAAGAAATACTAATTATGATTTGTTATTGATTGAGGTTTCTTATAATAATATTTTCTTTACTAAGGAGCAAATAGAAGAGTTAAAAATTAAGGATAATGGTGGAAAAAGAATTGTTATTGCTTATTTAAGTATAGGTGAGGCTGAAGACTATAGATTTTATTGGAAGAAAAAATGGAATAAAAAGAAACCTAAATGGATAATCAAAGAAAATGAGAATTGGGAGGGAAATTATATTGTTAAGTATTGGTCTCCTGAATGGAAAAATATTATAAAAGAATATCAAAAGAAATTGGATGAAATAGGTGTTGATGGCTATTTATTAGATACTGTTGATACTTACCAATATTTTGAAGAAAATTATAAAAAAATACTAGAATAATAAAAGAAGCTGTTGCAAACATAGAAATAAAGTAAAAAATACTTTAATTTGCAACAGCTTTTTATTTTAATTATAGGCTATCTCCAAAATCTTGTTCAAATTTTTCTAATAATTTTTCTGGCCAATTTCCTTTTGCTCTTAGTTTACCAAAGAAGAATCTTAAAATATTTGGTTCTTCACTCCATTCAAGTCCTCCTATAAGCTCTCTATTTTTGAATAACCATTCCAATCTATCCACAACAAACATTATATGAGAAACAGTAAATACCCTTCTTGGTAGAGCCAATCTTAATAATTCCATATTTGCTAATGGTTCAACTCCATTTTCATCTCTTTGCTCAGATATTGTTCCTCTTTCCATTCCACGAGCTCCACTGACAATAAATAATGCAGCTGCTAATGCTCCTGCTGGGTATTCATTTTGAGGAAGATGTTCTAAAAATTTCATAGCATTGATATGGCAACCTAGCCCTCCTGCTGGTGTTACAACTGGAATATCTCTTTTCATTAATTCTTTTACCATAAATTCTATAAAAATAGGTCCTTGAGATATCATATCTTCATCTAATGTTTCTTCAAGTCCAACTGCTATAGCTTCCATTTCACGAACAGACATTCCACCATAAGTTAAAAAACCTTCAAAAAGAGGAATAAAGCCTTGCATTTTTTTGAATAAAATTTCATTTGAAGTGCATATAGCTCCTCCTCTTCCAGAGCCTAGCTTTCTTGCTGAAAAGTAAATTATATCTGATAATTCACCTAGTTTTAGGGTGATTTCATTGATAGTCATATTTTTACAATTTTCTTCTCTTGTTTTAATAAAATGTAAATTATCTGATAATAAACTTGCATCTAATACTAAAGGAATATTATTTAATTTACATATCTTACTAACTTCTTCAAAATTTTCTAAAGAGAAAGGTTGACCTCCAATCAAGTTAGTTCCTGCTTCCATTCTGACAAAGGAAATATTTTTATTTCCTAATTTTTCTATTCTATCTTTTAATTTATCTATATCAATATTTCCTTTGAATTTACAAGTTGAGTTAAGATTTAATCCTTCATCTGTAATAAGTTCTTCAACAAAGCCACCTTCTAGAACAACATGAGCCTTAGATGTAGTAAAATGGTAGTTCATAAGAACAGCTTGTCCTTTATTAACAAGTGCCTTAGAAATGATATGTTCACAAGCTCTACCTTGATGGGCTGGAAGAAAGAATTTCATACCAAACATTTTTTGAATAGCTGCCTCTAATCTAAAAAATGTTTCAGAACCAGCATAACTATCATCAGCCTGTAACATAGCTGCTTGTTGCTTATCAGACATAGCATTTACACCACTGTCAGTTAACATATCTAAAAATACATTATGATTTTTTAATAGGAATGTATTAAATCCAGCTTCTTTTATTGCTTCCAATCTTTTTTTAGGTTCTAATAAGTTAATTTTTTGTACTATTCTAGCTTTATGCATTTCCATTGGTAAAGGTTCATTAAATATCCATTTTATATTTTTCATATTTATCACTCCATTTTTATTTTTATTTAGATTATTTTTTTTGAAATTCCCTTAAATAGAAATAACTTATAAGCGATGAAGTTTAGTAGCTTCATTTAGTACCACCTCCAAAAATTTGTAATAAAAAACCACTATCAATTTCCCGATAGTGGCAATGTTTTAAAATCTATTACTTCACTTACGGGCGTATGCAAAAATAATGCTCGCCCATAATATTGAAAACAATTATGAGATAGAGCATTCCGTATAGTAATAGTAATAATAGTTTATATTTGTGAATATATTATTTAACATATCTATACATCTCCTTAAAATTATTTTGTCTATCCTAACATAATTATTTTCAAAAGTCAATATTTTTTTTAATAGTCTGGGTTCATCATATATTGAACTATATCATCAACAAGTTCAGCTGTTTTTCCATTAATATCATTTAATGGATTAAATTCTGTAATATCTGCTGATGTAACTGAGTAATTTTTAAATGCAAATTTCAATGATTTAAACATTTCATCATAAGACATTCCATTTCTAACAGGTACAGATACACCAGGAGCAATTTCTGGGTCAAATACATTCATATCTATACTGATATGTAAGTTATCAACTTTTAGATAATCCTTTACTTCATCTAAAACATTGTCTATACCTTTTCTTAAAATATCATCATAATAAACAATTTTTACACCAGTTTTTTCAATAATTTTTCTTTCTTCAACTTCAATTTCTCTTGCACCAAAGATAACTATATTTCTGCTATCAAGTTTAGCACCTTCATAGAAACAGTTTACAAGTTCTCTATCTCCTAAACCTTGAAGTAAAGCTAGTGGCATTCCATGTATATTTCCTGTAAGTGTACTTTCAGGAGTATTCATATCTCCATGAGCACTTATCCATAAAACTCCAATTTCTTTTTCTAGAGAAACACCTGACACACTTCCCAATGAAATTGAGTGGTCTCCTCCAATAAGTATTGGTCTATATCCATCAATCACAGCTTCATTAACTCTCTTAGCTATCTTTTCACAAGTATCTAAAACTGTATTTTTAAATTTCAATTTCTTATCATTAAAATCTTCTTTTTGTCTTTCAACAGAAATTAATTCCATTTCATCAAAAGTATCTGGATAAGCTTGAATTAAATCATCAGGTCCAAATTCAGTTCCTGTTTTATTAACTCCAAGATTTGTTTGTACTCCAATAAGTACATTTTTCATCTTTTCAGTATATAAATAAACTGCATCTTCTTCTTCAATTACATTTATAGTTTCAAGTTCTGAGTCTTCCATACCTTGAATATGTAAATCAGCTTCTTTTAATTCTTCAATATAATCAATTATATCTTGACTTATTCTTTCTCCTGCAATAATTATAGGGATACCAGGTGGATATGCCATTATCATTTCGCCAGATATTTTTCCAACACTTTCTTTAAATGGAACTTTATTCTTTTCACTGTAAAAAGCTTCTCTTGGCATTAATACTAATTCAGGAGTTTCTGGAAGTTTTATAATATTTTTTTCCAACGTTTTTCCTTTTCCAAAAAATCTTTTACTTATATCTCTTAAAGCATCAAGTAATTTATTTACACTTTCTTCTGTATCACCTATTGTTATAAGCCCCAAAGTATTATAGTAGTCTGATAATTCCATTTGAATATTATAGTCATCTACAAGTAAGCTTTCAAGTTCACCACCTTTAAGACCTAATTCTTTTGCTGATATTGTAATTTTTGTTGGGTCAAAAGCAAAGAAACCATCTTTTCCAACAAGTTCTTCTCCAAAACAATAAATTCCAGGAATTCTATTAGCTTCTCTTCTAAAATATTTAGCAAGCTCAATAGTTCTTGTAAGTAACTCTTGTCCTTGAGTAGCTATTTGTCTTCTTGCACAATCAAGAGATGCCATTAAAGGATATGATGGAGAAGTTGTATGAAGTAAACTTAAAATTTGTTTTACTTTTTCAACATTAACTCTATCAGAATTTACATGGATAAGAGACATTTGAGTCATAGCACCTAAGATTTTATGTGTACTTTGAGTGCAAATATCTGCTCCAGCATCAACAGCTGAAACTGGTAACTCATCATGGAAGTGTAAATGTGGTCCATGAGCCTCATCTACAATAAGAGGTATGTCATAGCTATGAACTATATCAGCAATCTTTTTAATATCTGTTGCTACTCCATAATAAGTTGGATTTATAATAAGGACAGCTGCTATATCAGGATCTTGTTTTAACATATTTTCAACAGTTTGTGGCTTAACTCCTAAAGCAATTCCTAAATTTTCATCAATTTCAGGATTCATATACACAGGTTCAGAACCACTTAAAATAATTCCTGCTGAAACTGATTTATGAACATTTCTTGGTACTAATATTTTTTCACCTGCTTTTACAACCGACATTATCATTGCTTGTATAGCACCAGAAGTTCCATTTACTGCAAAGAAACTATGTTTAACCCTATAAGCATCTGCAACTAATTCTTGAGCTTCTTTTATACAACTTTTTGGGTGATGTAAACCATCAACCATTTTAAAAATTGTTACATCTATTGAAAAAGGAGCCTCTCCCATAAAGTTATAAAATTCTTTATCAACCCCTTTTCCTCTTTTATGTCCAGGAACATGAAATGGAAGTATATCTCTTCTCACATATTCATCTTTTAATACTGTAAATAATGGTGTCTTATTTTGGTCTAATTTAGACATATCAACCTCCCTTGTAGATTTAATTTAAAATTATTTTTTAATACGAGGTATTTTATAATTATACTAGACAAATGTCAAGTAAAAAAATAAATAAAAAAGAGCTATTTTTATAGCTCTTAATTTCTATTCTCCAATATAGTTTTCTGGGAACATTATTCTTTCCACACCTTCAATTATTATATGAAGTATCATCATATGAATTTCTTGAACTCTATCTGATGTTTTTCCAGGAATTATAAATTCATAATCACATACACCTTTAAGTTTTCCACCATCTTTTCCAAGAAGTCCAACAGTTACAAGTCCTTGTGCTTTTGCTTGTTCAACTGCTTTTATGACATTAGGAGAGTTTCCACTTGTTGATATTCCAATGAACATATCTCCTTCTTGTCCATAGGCTTCAACACCCTTAGAAAAAATATATTCAAAACCATAATCATTAGCAACACAAGTTATATGAGATGGATCTGATATAGAAATTGCAGGTAATGCTCTTCTTTCTTTTCTAAATCTTCCTGTGAATTCTTCAATAAAGTGCATAGCATCACAATTACTTCCACCATTTCCACAAATTAAAACTTTTTTACCCTTTGTAAAAATATCTGCTAATTTTTTGGCAACTTTTTCAGTTTCTTTTCTTTCTTCTTCTTCTTCAATAAATTTTTTTAATAATTCAAATTCTGTTTTATATGAAGATATTAAATTCATATTAACACAACCTTTCTTAGTGCCTTGTAGACTCCATAACAATCTTATGGTTTTTAACTATATTAATAAATTTAGTTATTTGTGATAAATCTTTTTTATCTTTAGTTATTATAAGTTCATAACCATCTTTTATTTCATCAACCTTACTGATAACTTTGAAATCACCTTTTTTGATATCTTTATAGACTGCATAATAAGGAAGAATAACATTTCCAACACCCTCTCTTACCATACCTTTTATTACCTCTAAATTACCAACTACATTGATTCTAGAAGTAAAACTTATTCCATATTTATCTTCAATAGCTTCAATAGCTTTATTGTTATTTGGTATTGTATTTCTTGTAATAATTGGATCTTTTTCTATATCTTCAATATTAGGATAAGTTTGTGAACTAATTAAAACATAAGGTCCCTTTTCTATTGATATAATTTCCAAATTAGAGTCAGTTATATGTTCACTATCAATTATTATTACATCCAGTTCTCCTTCTTTTAAGAGTTTTAAAAGATGTTCTTTATTAGAAACAGTTATATTATATTCTATTTCTTCATGAGATGAAGAAAAATCTTTCATAAGAGTAGGAAGTAAAGGCTCAGCAATAATAGAAGATGCTCCTATTGAAATTCTTGCTCTATCAACTTCTATTACTCTTGAAATTTCCTTTTCTGCTCTTTTTACTTTCTCAAAAATATCTTCTGCCATTTTATATAAAGTTTCACCTATATAAGTAAGCTTAATTTTTTTTGAACTTCTATCAAATAGTTTTACTTTTAATATATCTTCAAATTTCTTTACTTGAATAGAAACAGCTGACTGGTTTATAAAAAGTTTTTCAGCAGCTTTTGTAAAACTTTTAGCCTTTGCAACTTCATAAAATATTTCTAAATAGTGCAGATCCAAAATAATCACTCCTAAATTTATAGTTAGATTTTCTTTTATTCTATCATACTTTTTTTATAATTTCTATAAATTTTTAATATTAATAAAATATATAGTTTATTTTTTAGTTCTCATATATATTCTTAAAACAATAGGAAGAACTACATATCCTATAATCATAGATATTATAGCTTTCATATTCATTGTTGTTGTACCATCATCTAACTTTGTTGAAAATTGTTGAGCCCAGTTAAATTTTATTAATAATAAAATTGTAAGGAATAATCCTATTATTGGAATTATAACATCTGTGATAAGATTTTTATTAGCATTTAAAGTTTCTTCCTTGCTCTTTCCATAGAAAAATGTAATTACAGCTAATGGAACTATTATAAATTGGATAAATCTTGATATTGAACTAATTATTATTATACCTGCCATATTATAATTAAAAGCTAATGGGATTATAACAGCAATTCCAGCTGTTAGTATAAAAGATGTTAAAGGTAAGCCACCTTTAGTTCTTTTAGTAAAAAATTCTGGAACTTGTTTTTCTTTAGCCATAGCTTCAAAAACTCTTGGTGTTAAAAATGAAGCAGCAACATTTATTCCAAACATTGACATTAGAGCACCAATAACTATGATTTTTTGTAATATTTGATTTTTAAAAACAGAAGCCAATACTACTGGTTCTTTTGAAGTTACCATTGCTACTGGATCAATATACATTGACACAAATACTATTCCAAAATATATAAGAGCTATTATTCCAATAGCTAGTGGAATTGCTCTTGGAAGATTTTTTTCAGGTTTTTCCATATCAGCTGAACCACTTGCAACACTTTCAAAACCAGTGAAAGCATAAAAAGCTCCAACAAGTGCTGTAACAAAAACAGAAGTTGTAAATTCTGGAATTAAATTATTACCTTCAGCATCTTTTAATAAAGTTAAGTCTTGTAGATTAGCTCCATCAGAAAAAACTAATATGAATATACCAGCTATTATAGTTATTCCTAAAGCTCCTATTTTTCCGATTGTTGATATATTACTAATTATTGTAAGAAGTCTAGTTCCTATAAAATTTATAATTAATAAGACTACCATTAAAGTTATAAAACCTATTGTTACATTTTTTATATCTGATGAATCTTTTCCAAAAATAGAAAGAGCAGTTTTTACAACTCCTGTTGCTAAAACTCCCCAAGCAATACTTGCTGAGACCACTCTTGTTATACCAACATAAGAACCAACCTCATCTCCAAAGGCAGCTTTTGAATAAGCATAAGCTGCTCCAGATTTTACAACATACTTTGAAGCTGCTGCAAAAGATACTGCTAATATGGCTGCAAATACTGCTGCTGCTAAGTAAATTGTTGCTGCTTTATCTCCAACCAATTTAGCTACTGCTCCAGGTGATAAAAATATACCAGTTCCTATAATACCATTAATAGTTAATAAAACTATTGACCAAAACTTCATTTTTTGATTATTTTCCATTTTATCTCCAATCAATTATCTATTTTTAGCTTCTTCTATAAATCTAACAAAAAGTTCTCTAGCTTTTTCACATTCAACAGCTAACATTTCTGGATGCCATTGTACAGCAACTAAAAATTTATATGTCTTATGTTCAATAGCTTCAACTACACCATCACTAGCCCTTGCAACAACTCTAAATTCATCTGCAACTTTATCTAATGCTTGATGATGAAATGAATTTACCATTGTTTCTTTTCCAAAAATACTTGAAATAACAGAATTTTCTTCTATTTTTATCATATGAGTTTTCAATGTAGGTTTACTTCCTTGGAAATGTTTCAAAACATTTCCAGGTATTAAAGATAAATCTTGATATAGAGTTCCTCCTGCAGCAACATTTATTAATTGAAAACCTCTACAAATTCCTATAATAGGGATGTTTCTCTTTTTACTTTCTTCTAGTAATGTCATGTCATAAGTATCTCTTTCAGGAAAAGTTTCTCCTAATTTTGGATTAGGCTCTTGTCCATAATTATATGGACTCACATCATGTCCACCTGATAATATTAAACCATCAATTATTTGTGCTTGACTAACAATGACTTCTTTATCTGTAGTAAATGGTATTATAAGAGGGACTCCTCCTGCTCTCACAACAGCATCAACATAATCTTTATTTACATAGGCTCTTTTGTATCCTGCAAAACTACCTGATTCATCAGCTATTACACTTGAAGATATTCCTATAATTGGTTTTTTTTCCATAACTCAATTCCTCCTTAATCTTTACAACTTTTTACATTTTATTTAAAACAGGGATTCCTAGAAGCTCTAAACCTTCTTTTAAAACTTCACCTGTTTTCTTAATAAGCAATGACCTTGATTTTAAAGTTTCTATATCTTGATTTAGTATAGGGCAATTATTATAGAAGCTATTTAATTTTTTAGACAATTCATATAAATAGTCTGCAATTAAATTAGGTTTAAAAGTTTCAGCAGCTTTTAGTACTGATATTGGGAAAGCTAATAAGTAAGTTGCTAAAGACTTTTCAAATTTATTCTCTGTTTTAATTTCTATATTTTCATTTAAATTAATATTTTGTTCAGCTACTTTTCTAAGAATAGATTGTATTCTAGCATAAGTATATAATAAATATGGTGCAGTATTTCCTTCAAAGCTTAACATTTTATCCCATTCAAATATAATGTCACTTTGTTTATTTTGAGATAAATCAGCATATTTAACAGAACTTACACCAACCACTTCAGCTATATTTTGTTTTTCTTCTTCAGATAGATTAGGGTTCTTTTCATTTACAACATCATAAGCACGGCTATGAGCTTCATCTAATAATTCTTCAAGTTTGATAACATTTCCTTTACGAGTTGATAGAATACCATCTGCAAATCTTATGATACCAAACCAAATATGGTATTTTTCAATGTCCCAACCAAGCATATCTGTTATTTTAAAGACTTGTTTAAAGTGGTCTTGTTGTCTAGCATCTGTAAGATAAACCATTTTATTTACATCATAAGTATTTTTTCTAAATTTTACAGTTGCTATATCTGATGTTGAGTATAGATAGGCACCATCTTTCTTTTGTACTATACAAGGGAATAAGTTATCTTTTTCATCAAAAAAGACTACTTTTGCCCCTTCATCATCAACTGCAATTTTTTTGTCCACTAACTCTTTTACCACATCTGCCATCATATCATTATAGAAAGATTCACCATAATATGTGTCAAAATGTATATCAAGTCTTTTATATAATTTATTATATTCTTTTAAAGATTCTGTAATAAATTCTTTCCAAAGTTTTGTATTTTCTTCTTCACCATCTTGAACTTTTTTTAGTTCAGCTCTTGCTAAATCTTCAAGAGAAGGATCTTTTTCTGCTTCATCAGAAAATTTTACATAAACTCTTTCAAGTTCTTCTATTGCATTCTTTTCATAAGCTTCTTTATTAAGCCAATTTCTATATCCAACAATTAATTTTCCAAATTGTGTTCCCCAATCTCCAATATGATTGTCAGCAACTACATCATAACCTAAAAATTTATATATCCTACATATAGATTCTCCTATAATTGTTGATCTTAAATGTCCTATATGCATTCTTTTAGCAATATTTGGAGATGAGAAATCTACTATAACTTTTCCTTTTCTATTTAAAAATGAAAAATCATAGCTTTCACCTATTTTTTTAATAGAATTAGAAATATATTTATCTGATAAAAATATATTTATGAAACCTGGACCTGCAATTTCTAATTTTTCAATTACATCTCCATAAGGAAAATTATTCTTAATTTCTTCTGCAATTTTCCTTGGATTATCTCCAATTATTTTTGAATTTATCATGGCAAAATTACATTGGTAATCACCAAAGTTTTCATTTGTTGCCACTGTAATTTCAACTGGTTTTAATTCTTTGTTTGGAAATAAATTTTCAACATGTTTTTGAAAAATGTCTGTTAATTCTTTACTGGTAATTTTCATAAATATTCTCCCTTTATTTTTAAATAAAAAAACCGACCTATCGCCTCATTATGGTTTTAGTCGTCAAACACAACAAGTGGTAGTCAGTTACCTAAAATATACAGTATCCGTAATAACTATTGATATTCGTGATTTTTCTGATTTATTAAAGACAGCGCCAACCCCATGACGACATTAGACCCAAAACCTCCTGGAAGTAGCGGTAAGGTCAGAAATTTTCTAAAAATATTATAACATATTTTCAATAAAATTCAAGTTTTTAAATTAGCTTTTTATAATAAAGTATAGAAATAATCTTATTTGTTCAGATATTTTAGTAAATTATCTATTTCTTTTTTTCCTGTGTTTAATCCAATATCATAAACACTTTGAATTTTATCTTCATTTTTTTCTAATCTACCAATTTTCAAAACTTTTGGTGGTCTTATAACAAAAATTTTATTTTCAGTTTCTAAATCTTTTATTTTTTTTAAGACTACTTCATAATCTTTTCCCATATTGATAAGTCTTTCAACTAAGTTTGGATATTTTCTATATACTAATTTATAAAGAAAATTTAATTTATCTTCTTTATAACTATTTTCTGGTCTTGTTAAAATAAGTATAATTTTATCATAACCTAAACTTTGGCAATAATCTATTGGTATACTATCTGAAATACCACCATCTAAATATTTTTTTCCATTTATTTCTATTATTTTTGATGCAAAAGGCAAAGCTGATGTAGCTCTTAAATATTCCATTTGTTCAAAAATATCCTCAATCAAGACATATTCAGCTTGACCATTTTCTACATTTGTCATTACAACATAAAAATCTATTTTTGATTGTTTAAATTTCTCTTGATCAAAAACATCTAATTTGAAAGGTATCTCATAAAATGCAAATTCTTTATTAACTGCATTTCCAGTTGTTATCCAACTGTGAAGTCCCATATATCTCTTATCTCTGGCATATTTTTTATTGTATCTTATTGCTCTTTCTTTTTGTCCAGACACATAATTAGCTCCAAATAGTGCCCCTGCAGATACACCTACAATTCCATCAATATCTAATTTTTTTACGTCAAGTAAGGCATCAAGAACTCCTGCTGTGAAAAGAGCTCTCATTCCCCCACCTTCTAAAACTAAACCTACTTTCATTTTTCACCTCTTGTATAGTATTATAACCAATTTTTTACATATTGAAAAGCTATAAATTTATTAAAAAGTATGATAAAATTAAATTATGATAAATTAAATAAAGAATTATTTTGGGAGGTAGGTTATGGAAAAAACTAGAATTATATTTTTTGATATAAAAGATTACGATAGAGAATTTTTTGAAAAGTATGGTAAAAATTATAATTATGAAATGAGTTTCTTTAAAAGTAGATTATCATTAGAAAATGTTCATTTAACAAAAGGTTATGATGTTGTTTGTGCTTTTACAAATGATGATATAGGAAAAGAAACTATTGATGCTATGGCTGAAAATGGAGTAAGACTTTTGGCTATGAGATGTGCTGGATTTAATAATGTATCTTTAAAAGATATTCATAATAGATTTAAGGTAGTTAGAGTTCCTGCATATTCTCCACATGCAATAGCAGAATATACAGTGGGACTTATTTTAGCAGTTAATAGAAAAATTAATAAGGCTTATGTTCGTACAAGAGAGGGAAATTTTTCTATAAATGGTTTAATGGGTGTTGACCTATATGGAAAAACAGCTGGTATTATAGGAACTGGGAAAATAGGACAAATTTTAATAAAAATATTAAAAGGTTTTGATATGAAAGTTATTGCTTATGATTTATTCCCAAATCAAAAAGTTGCAGAAGAACTTGGTTTTGAATATGTAAGTTTAGATGAACTTTATGCTAACTCAGATATCATTTCTTTAAACTGTCCTCTTACAAAAGATACTCAATATATGATTAATAGAAGATCTATGTTAAAAATGAAAGATGGAGTAATTTTAGTAAATACAGGTAGAGGACAACTTATTGATTCTGCTGATTTAGTTGAAGCATTAAAAGATAAAAAAGTTGGGGCTGTTGCTCTTGATGTATATGAAGAAGAAGAAGATTATTTCTTTGAAGACAAATCTACACAAGTCATTGAAGATGATATTTTAGGAAGACTTTTATCTTTCTACAATGTTCTTATTACATCACATCAAGCATATTTTACAAAAGAAGCAGTTGAAGCTATCACTGTTACTACTTTAAATAATATAAAAGATTTTGTTGAAGGAAAACCATTAGTAAATGAAGTTCCACAGAATTAAAAAATAAAATGGGCTGTTGTAAATTTACAAAAAGTAAAAAATAGTTCGTTACTGAGTAAATTTCTTAACGATAAAAAATCAAGAATTCGCTGCAAATTCGGTAAACTCGCTTTGCTCAAACACACCGAGATTTGCTCGGCTCATTCTATTTGATTTTTCATCTAAAATTTCCATTCGTAACTCACTTATTTTTTAACTTTTAGATTGAAATTTTAATTTTACAACAGCTCCTTTTTATATTAATATTATTTTCTATCAGCTATAAGTTTATCTGCCATAAGATTAGCAAGTTCTATTAATCTATCTCTTTCAGCAGGAGTAACATGACCTTTTATTTCAATAGGCTCTCCAACTTGTTCTAAGCCAGTTAAAGTATCAGCAAATTCTTTAATTCTTTTTACTCCTCCACCACTCCACATCATATTTCCAAAAATTCCTAAATATCTATTTTTTAGACCATAGTTTTCTAACTTATGAAGTAATGGCTCCATTTTTGGATAAATATCATTGTTATGAGCACATGAACCTAAGATAAGAGCTTTATATTTCCAAATTGTACTAAATATATATGAATGATCTGTCTTAGATGAGTCATAAATTATAACATCTTTAATTCCTCTATTTCCTAATTCTCTTCCTAAAACTTCTGCCATTTCAGCAGTATGTCCATACATACTTCCATAAACTATTACTACACCCTCTTTTGTAGGTTCCATATTAGCCCATTTTTGATATCTTTCTATAATTTCTTTTATATATTTTCTCCAAATTAATCCATGTGAAGGACAAATACAAGAAATTTCAACAGAAGATAATTTTTTTAATACAGCATTTACAGGAGCACCAAATTTTCCAACTATATTAGAATAATATCTTCTCATTTCATCAGTGAAAAAATCAGTATTAACTTCATCATCAAAAACTCCACCATCTAAAGTACCAAAACTTCCAAAAGCATCATTTGAGAATAAAATTTTATCTGTCATATCATAAGTTGCCATTGATTCTGGCCAATGCACCATAGGCATTAAATAGAAAGTTAATTTATGTTTTCCTAAATCTAAAACATCTTTTTCTTTTACAACTACAATCCTTTCATCTGGTAGGTCAACACCTAATAATTTTAACATCATTATAGTTTTTGCATTTCCAACAACTTTTATTTCTGGATAAATTTTTAACATATTTTTTATTGAACCAGAGTGATCAGGCTCAACATGGTTTACTATGATGTAATCAACAGGGGCAGTGCCTATCATTGCTTCTATTTTACCTAAAAAATTTCCATTTTCTCCTTCTTCAACACCATCAATTATACATATTTTTTCATCCAATATTAAATATGAATTATATGTTACACCATTATCTAAAGGAATATAATTTTCAAATCTTTGAGTTTTCCTATCATTAACACCAATCCAAATAATGTCATTATTTATTTTTGTACAACAATACATAGTTCTTCTTCTCCTCCTCAAAAACTATAAACAAATTTGTTAAATATTACTTAACTAATCATAATAGATTTATAAAAATTTTTCAATAGTTTTCTTAAAAAATTTAAAAAAAGCTGTACAAAATTTTTGTAACAGCTTTTGTGTACTTATATTAATTTTTATTTAATTAGATAGTAACTAATTTTTTACCTATTTCTTTTAGTTGAGCTAATTCATCATCACTAGGGGCTTCATTAGCAAGAACAGGCATAGCAACTATGTTAGCTCCAAAACCTTCTAATTGAGCTTTCCAGTTGTCAGCATATTCTCCACCTCCCCAACCATAAGAACCAAAGATATATACCTTTTTACCTTTAAATTTATCTCCTGCTTCTTCCATGAAAGGTAATAAATCATTTTCATCTATTACTTCTGCACCTGTTGCAGATGAACCCATTACTATAACATCACTTGAAAGGATATCTTCTTTATTCATTTCATTTGCTTTATAAACAGTTACTTTTCCACCAGCTTCAACAATTCCTTCTTCAATAGCTTTTGCCATTTGTTCTGTATTTCCAGTTGCACTATAATACACTAAACTAATTTTGTTCATTTTTTAATTTCCTCCTAATATTTTACAATTTATTTTAATTTAAAACTTTACTTAATAAGTCATATTTGTATTATAACTATAAATTTGATTTTTTGCAAGTTTTATTTATAATAAATAGAAAAAAATATATAATTATATAGATTATAATTTTGAAAAGTATTTATATAATTAAAAAAAATTATTCTAAACTTGACAATGTTAGTAGAAAATGATAGTATCATAACATTAAAACAATAGGAGGAAAAAATGGAAGAATTTCAAACTAAACAAAAATCAAATTTCTTTATGGGACTTATTTGTTTAATTGCAGGAGCATTAGCAACTTGTGTTTTATATTTTGGTATATCAAGATTAGGATATTTTAGTTTCTGGGTTTCAGCAATAGGAATTACAATTTCAGTAATGGGGTATAATCATTTTGTAAAAGGTTCTGAAAATTTTGGTTTTATATTAGGTGCAATACTAAATGCTGCAGGGATAATTTATGGAGAATTTTTGGATGGTTGTGCTGAGATAGCAAAAAGTTATGACATGTCAATGAGTGATTTAATGTTTAATACAGATTTATTAAAAGAAGCACTAACAACAGGAAGCTTTTGGACATATCCAGGAATTGGAATAGCTATTATGCTAATTATTGGTTTCATAAATAGAAAAGCAAATTTTTCTGATAAAGATGATGAATAAATAGAAAAAGAGCTATTGCAAATTATGAACTGCAATAGCTTTTTTAGCCTTTCAATTATTTAATTAATTCTAGAACAGATCCAATATCTCCATCTATACAAATACTTCTATCTTCTATTTCTTGTGGACAAAATACTTCACCATAATTAATACATGCATATACAGCTTTTTCATTTTCTATTGTCATTTGCCAAAAAGGGTATTTTATAATCATTGGAGTATTTGCTCCAACTCCAAGTTCTAAGAATAAAATATGTTTATTATTATTTTCTTCAAGAAAATTATAATATGCTTCAGAGGCTTTATGCCATCCTTCATCTTCTACAAAAGAGTCATCTATTCTAAGATTTGTTGTCATATCTGAATTATCATCAGGACATTTAGGAATGAGAGCAGTTGGAATTTGCATAGAGATTTCTTTGTTATCAGGAATAATAAATACTCCATTTTTATCTTTGATAAATCCTTGGACTTCCATTGCTTTCATAACCCAATCCTCATTATTATAGGTCTTTTGAATTTCAGAATTAACACTTTGGAATAAACCATAATCCCCTTGAGTATAGAATAATCTATTTTTATCAAAGCCTGCTCTTTGAAATTGATGATCTACATTTGTTGTTATAACAAAATAATTTTTATCTTTTAAAAGAGAAAGGAGATTTCTATAAAGAGGCTTTGGAGGGTCTATATATCTATTGAAATAAATCTGCCTTGCCCACTATGCCCATTTAGTTTCGTTATTGGGAAAAGGGTAAAATCCACCAGAATAAATATCTTTTATTCCATATTTTTCAGCAAAATCAAAGAAATACTTTTCAAATCTATTTCCACTATATGTTAAACCAGCAGATGTTGATAAACCTGCACCAGCACCTATTACAATAACATCAGCATTTTTAATTTCACTTTTTAATTTCTTAAGTTGTTCTTCTTTCATGCCTTTTCCAATAGATATATTACCACTCAAATTTCTCACAATATTTAAGCCTTTTTGAATTGTTTCCCTATATCCATTTTTATTATAATAATTCTTCATAATATCTCCTATCATCATCTTTAAACACATTAAAAATGATTCTTTCCATTGAATTAGGATGTTTTAAAGACCAGTCTAATACTGTTTTGACAGCAATTTCAGCTGCTCTCTTATTTGGAAAATGAAATTCACCTGTTGATATACAACAAAATGCTAGGCTTTTTAGACTATTTTTCAAACAGATATTTAATGTATTTGTATAACAATTTTCTAGATTTTTTTCTAATTCAGGAGTAAGTTTGTCAGCTACTATTGGTCCAACAATATGGATTACCTTTTTTGCAGGAAGATTATATGCATTTGTAATCATAGGAATAGCTGTAGTCTGTACATAATCATTTCCATATTTTTCTCTTAACTTTTTCATCTGATAATAACATTCTTCTCTAAGTTGTACTCCCGCAAAAGTGTGGATTTGATTATCAATACAAGTATGCATAGGAACAAAACATCCTAACATTTGAGAATTTGCTGCATTGACAATTGCATCTACTTCAAGTCTTGTTATATCTCCTTGCCAAATAGAGAGATTATTTTTAATAACAGAAATATCTGATAGTTTTACAATTCCTTTTTCCTTAGCACAAGTAGATAGGTATTCATCTTGCACTTTTATAACTTCTTCTGACATTTTTTTGGGCATACGAATATTCATAAGAGATCGTAAAATACGCTTTTTTTCCATTATATTATCTGGAATTTCTATATTTTTATAGTTATCAGAATCAGCTTTGAACTTCTCTAAGAGATAATCTAATTTTTCTTCTTGAGTTCTATTCATATTTTATCTTCTTTCAACTGCTCCAACTGGACAGACTCTAAAACAATTTCCACAGTGCAGACAATGATTTTGCTCAATTACATAGGGTATGCTATCAATGATGATACAATTTTGAGGACAAACTTCAATACACTTATTACATCCAATGCAACTATCTGTAATAAAATATCCATTTGTTTCTTGGCTGGCATTTCCAAAAACAAAGTTTTCTCTTTCTATAGGCTTCTTTGATAAATCGAACCATTCTCCATTTCCTTCATAGATTTGAAATACTGTTAAAGCTTGTCTTGATTCAATAGTTGGATATATCTCGTACATATACTTATTTTTTTCAAATAATTTAGGAATGTTTTCATATCCAAGTTCTTTAACTTTTCCTCTAATAGATACTGTCACTCTTGACATTGTATCTTCACCCTTCATTGCTGTAAATGCAAGAAAATTTTTGTCTTTTAGTCTGTCATAAAAATTTTTACCTTTTGCTGTCAAAAAATATAAACTGTTATCATCTGAATCCATCATATCTATAGCTACGGTAACTGGAAGTCCATCTTTATCTACAGTAGCAACTATAACTGTATGAATTTCATTTACTATATAACTTAAATAGTCTCTCGTTTCCATTATAATCTCTCCTAAATTATATTTTATTTTTTCAAAAGTTCTTGCATTTCAATTCTTAAATCATCTAGTGTATATTTTTTCATTTCATTTTCCATTGCAAGCTGAATAGTTTTTAGTTTATCATCAAGTAAAGCATGTATATTTTTTCCCACAGGACATTGAGGGTTAGGGCTACTATGAAAATTAAATAAGTCTCCATTTTCCACAGGTTCTATTGCTTGATAGACATCATAAAAACTTATCTCTTTTAAAGGTTTTGTAGGTAATATGCCTCCTGTTCCTCTTGCTACTGTAATTAAGCCTGCATTTTTTAGTTGTGTAAGAATTTTCCGAATGATAACAGGGTTAGTATTTATACTTCCTGCAAGAAACTCACTTGTAATTTTATAGTCATCCTTAAAAGTATCCACACAAGTAAAAATATGTAAGGCTATAGTAAATCTGCTTGATATTTGCATAGTATAATCCTCCTATTATCAAAAGTTAAATTAAAATTTTCCATTTTGATTTTGCCAAGTTGATTTATCTGCTAATGTTTCCATAACATCCAAGTGTTCTGCAATTTTTCCATTTTCAACACGGAATAAGTCATAAAATGTTGTTGCTGCTCCTGCAAAACTTCCTTCACTAACTGCAAGTGCATAATCTCCATCTGCAAGAACAAAATAAGTTTTATTGTATATCATTTGTATTCCTTGTTTTGCCATTGTTTCTAAAGCAGCTCCAAGCCCTGAGACACCGTCTGCAATTGCAACATTGTGTTGAATATAGTTATCTTCATCTAAAATTTTAATTATTTTTATTGTTGTAATGTTCTTGGTTACATCTTATAAAAGCATGTTATCATAACTTAGTTGTAATGTCAATAGTTACATCAAAAAATTTTTTAAAATTCTATAAATTATATTGAAATATAAAAAAAGTCGCTCTACTTAATTTAGAACAACTCTTTTAAAATTTATAATATTCTTTTTTAAGGTAACTTCAACTAAATACCACCAATAAGAACTTTCTCATAAATTGGAATTACTTAATTTTCTTTCCATTTTTATATAAGGTTTCTTTAATAACTTTTCCAGCTTGATTATATTCTTTTACAACACCATCAATATCACCATTTACAAAGGTAGCAGTTGATCTTATTTTTCCATTTTCATAATAATCTTTTGCTTCACCATTAATTAAGCCATCTTTTAAAGGTATTTCCCTTGCTAATTTTCCATTGGCATAATATTCTTTTTCTAATACTATCTCTTTGTTTTTCACAAATGTTTCTTTTAATAATCTATCATTTCTATATTCTTTATCTACAGAATTTAAACGACTACTATCAGTATATTCTAGCACTTCTTTTGACACTTCATTTTTCCCATATAGGATAATTGTTTCAGTTAAGCCTTTAATTTCTTGAAAAAGTTCCAATTTATCATTTATATAAGTTTTTGTGGTTTCAATGCCTATATAAGTTCTATATTTCTGAAAAAATTCATCATTATTATTATCTTTCAAATAAATCAATTCATTTTTCTCATTATCTGTTAATTCTCTTTTTAGAACAACTGAGATAGTATTTTTTATTTTACCTCTATTTACCATATTTTCTTCTGTAAATAAGATTAAATTTTCCTTATATTTACTTATACTTACATGAGTATATGGGTCTTCATAGATATTTTTAATAGTTTTTTTTATTTCTTCTTTATTTACAGCAACTCTTATAGAGTTATCTATAATATCTAAAAATTCTTTTGGAAGATTTTCTGTAAGTAGAATCTCTCCCTTTTCAGAAAAGAATTCTACTGCTTTCTTATCCATATTTAATTTATGTGAATATTTAACTTCACCTTTTTTAGCTAAATTTTCATTAATATAATCTAAAAATTTTTTATATTTTGGGTTATCATTTTCTTCTATCTTAGTCAAGCCCATCATAACTCTTACATCAAAATCTATATTTACAGACTTTGAATAAGAAATAGCTGAATCTGAATAAGCAAAAATAGAAACAAATAAAAATATTAAAATAATTAGAAATTTTTTCATCTTTCCCCCTATAAATAGAATTTATTTAATTTTTTTAACTTCCTCATCATCTTTGTATAATACTTCTTTAATTATTTCGCCTGTTTCACTATATTCTCTTCCAATACCTTCTCTTTTTCCGTTTTTAACAGGGATAATTTCTTTAATTTTTCCATTCTCATAATAAATTTTAACTTCTCCATTAATTGCTCCATTTTTCATAGGAATTTCAAAAGCTAAATTACCATTATCATGGTAGCTTTTTTGCAGATTTGGCATAGAGTTTTCAAAAACAATTTCTTCCACTAATTTATCATTTTTATAGCTTTTTATAGTTCCATTTGAAAGAGTATTATCTATATATTTTATTTCTTCTTTAATACTCTCATCATTTTTAATATATACAATAGAAGTTTCTGTTAAGTTTTTAAATTCTTGAACCATAGTCAAATTATTATCTGTGTAAGCCTTTGAAATTTCGCTGTCAACATAACTCTTATATTTTGTTATTAATTTATCATTTTTTAAACTTAACAATTCTTTCTTTTCAGTTTCAGTTAATTCTCTTTTTAGTATAACTTCTGTTGTAGTTTTTATTTTATGTCCATCAGATCCCATAGCTCTTTCTATAAAAATTTTAGGTTTTCCATTATTTTTACTTATAAGCATGTAAGCAGGTATTTCATAAAAACCTTTTATATTTTTTTTAGTTTTTTCTTTATCATCTGCAGTAGCTAGAGAGTAGTTTAGAATATTCATAAATTCTTCTGGAAGTTTTTCTTCATATAGTAATTCACCATTTTCTGAAAAAACTTCTGTGGAAGCTTTTTTTAAACTTATATTAGCAGAGTACTTAACTTCCCCTTTTTTAGCTAAATTTTCGTCAATATAATCCAATAATTTCTTATATTTAGGATTATTTTCAGTCTTAATCATTCCCAATAACAATTTTACATTAAAATCTAGTTCAACTTTTTGTTCATCTAAAGGCATTATTGTTATCCCTGTATTAGTATTATCTGAAAAACTCAGTAAACTAATAAAAATAAATGTAAAAACTATAAATATTCTTTTCGTCATTCCCCCTATTCTTGCATACCTACACCATAGCAAATTCCAAGACAACCCTTTTTAATATTTATATTGATTTCAGATTTACCTTGTAGCTTTTCAAATAAGTCTTTTTCTAATAAAAACTTTCTTTCTTCTCCATTCACATCTAGGGTGATATGATAAAACATTATACCCATTTTTTTACCTAAACTTTTCATATAATTTTGTTGAGTATTCTCCATTTTAACAATTCTATAAGTTCCTTTATTAGAAGTTGAAAAAAATCTATTTATACAAAATTTTATTCTGATATAAATATATTTAGCAAAAAAATCTCCTACCCAAGTTCCAATACAAATAGAAATTAAAGATATAGTCAATAAAGTCTTAGTATTTTTCATGTCAAGATGAGAACTTTCATTAAAATAAATTCTTAAAAATAGTAAAGTTGAGAATAATAACCAAAATATAGCTCTTGTTGATAAGAAAATTCTATTCTCAAACATTTGAACACCCTTTGTTGAAAAATACATCATTATAGTTAACACTATAAGTGGGCTATAATAATAATTTTTATAAGTTAAAAAACTGAAAATCACTAAAAACAAAAGTGAAATTCCTCTTACTGTTTTTTCTGAAAAGCTAGTCATTTTTTACTTCTCCCTCCTGTTTTTCTTTTAAAGCTTTTTCTCTATCTCTTTGTTCTTTTTCTACTTTTGAAAATATACAACCACAATATTCCTGTCTATACATATTTAATTCTTTTGAAATTTGTACTGACCTTAAATATCTATTTTTCTTTTTAAAATCTGCAAATAAAAATGGAATATCATATTCTTTGGAATATTTTTCCCCTATCTCATTTATATAGTTTACATTTTTCATTGGACTTATACTTAAAACAGTACTAAAAAAATCATAACCTTCTTCCTTTGCTTTTTTAGCTGTTTCTCCTATTCTTATATCATAACAAGAGTAACATCTCTGTCCTCCCTCTTTCTCATTTTCAAGCCCTTTTATTTTTTCAAAAAAATCTTCCTTTGGATTGTAGACACCTTCTATAACATTCATATCATAATCCAATTTTTCAAGCATTTCTTTTTGTTCTTCCATTCTAGCTACATACTCATAATCATAAGTTATATTTGGATTATAGAAATAAATATCTATTTTAAAGAATTCTTTTAAATATTCTAAAACAGATGAACTACAAGGTCCACAACAAGAGTGAATAAGCAATCTTTTTTTCTTTCCACTCTCACTAATTTCTTTTAAAATTTCTTCCATTTTTAAATCATAATTAACTTTCATTTTTTCCTCTACAATTCTATTATTTTTTCAGCCATTTCTCTAAATGTATCATCGTGAGTAACTATTATACTTTGTTCTAAGTTATTTAAAATTTCTCCCATATACTCTGCAAGTAGTTTTTTTCTTTCAATGTCAAGATTATTTGTAGGTTCATCTAAAATCATAAATTTAGAATTAGTGAAATATTCAGTCATAGTTCCTCTTATTGCTATTGCAACAGAAACTTGTTCTCCTCCTGATAGTTGTTCAAAGGTAATTTTTCTCTCTTGACCTACTAGATACACGGCATACTTATCTTTTTCTTCATTGCTCCATTCAATTCTTTCAGTTCTACCTGTAATCTTGTTAAAATTAACACTTGCAATATTGCTAATACCACTAAGCATATATTTAGAAATAGCTCTACCCATTTGTCCTACTTCATTTCTTATTAAACTAGCCTTATTAAATTTATTTTCTAATTTTTTAAATTCAATAAGCAATTTTTTTTGTTTTTCTTCTTGTGAAGATATTTTTTCTAATATTTTTTTATAGTTTTCAATTTTTTCTTGTGATGAACCTAATTTTTTATTGATTTCATTTAATTCTTCTTTAATAGTATCATATTTTTCTTTAAGTTCATCTATTTTTATATTTTTTATTTTTTCTTCTAAATTAAATACTTTTTCTTTTAATAAAATTTTTTCAACTCTTAAAGAATAAAGTTCTTTAATATTTTTATTTACTTTTAGAAGTAAATTTTCCAAATCTTCTGCCAAAACATTATTTTTTAGATATTCATTATAAGGATTTTTTAAATCATCAAGTTTATTTTCAAAAGTTTTTATTTCTGATTTTTTGCCCTCAATATTTTTATTTGTATCCTCTTTAATTTTCTTTGAATACTCATCAATTTCTTTTAAATTGTTTTCTATTGAGTTTTGATTTTTTAAAATCTTTTCCTTTTCTAGTTCCAAATTTTCAAGAAGATTTTTTAAATTCTCTCTTTTTTCATTTAAGTTTAAATTTCTAAGCTCAACTTCCAATTCCTTTTTCTTTTCTCTTAACATTTGACTATTTTGAAACTCTTGATTTTCAATAAGTTTTTGAATATCCATATCCAAGTTTTTAATATCTAATTCAATTTCTTTTAAATTAACTTCTTCATTTTTTAAAGAAAGTTCTAAATCTTTTATAGATTTTTCAAGTTCAAAATATTGCTTCTTCTTATCTTCAAAAACTGCTTTTTCAACTAAAATTTGAGTTTTTTCTTCTATATCTTTTTTCAAATTTTCTAAATCTTCTGTTTTTATAGAAATTTTAGAAGAAAAATAATCTTCAGCTTCTTTATCTTCTAAGTTTTGGCATTTTTCATTTAAAAATGGGCAAACTTTAGAAGATAATTCTTTACTTGATTTTTTCAAGGTTTTTATTTCAGTTTCAAAAATAATTTTTTGTTCTTCTAAAAGTTTTAATTCTTTTTCAAGTTCTTGAAAATGAGATAACTTCTTTTCAAGTTCTTCAATATTAATTGTTTTAAATAAGTCATTTTTAGAAACTAATTCTTTTTTTAGAATGTCAATTTCTGTTGTTTTCTTTAATTTATCTTCTAATTTTTTATCTTTAAAATTTTCTAATTTTTCTAATTCATCAAGTAAATCTATATATTTTTTTAATTTTAAATCTAAATTTTCTTCTTTAATTTTAAGATTAGAGATTTCACTTTCTAAATTTTCTTTTTTCTCAGAATTTTTAGAAATATTTTCTTCTAAACTACTAATATCAACTTTTAAATTTTTATTAGATAGTTCTAATTTTTCAATATTATTTTGATATTGAATATTTAATTTTTGCTCATCTAATAAATTATCAAGATTTTCTCTTAAATCTTTTAATCTATTTTCAATATCTAAGTATTCAAGATAAGATTTTTCAGTTTCTTTAACAATTATTTTTGATTTTTTAGCTTGTTTTGCTTCAATAATATTTTCTTTTAAAATGTTCAAATATTTCTTTATTTTATTTTCTTCATCTTTAATATTTTTAATCAGATTATTTAACTCTATTTCTGTTGTTTCATAGTCTTTAATTTCATTTTCTAAAT
>ERZ773100.226-NODE-226-length-33458-cov-6.971051_pt1 | contig 33458 bp, 28 predicted proteins | sample MGYA00511119_ERZ773100 | MGnify/ENA primary metagenome ERZ773100 (study PRJEB29015, sample SAMEA2738000) | human oral metagenome | biome: human oral; feature: human-associated habitat; material: dental | place: China | collected 2111 ...
TGCGGCACGATATCCGAGATACCCTCAAAATCAATGATCCGCGCGCGAAGCTTAGGACGGCAAAAGCCTATCTCGCGGCGCGTCCACGCCTCTACCTCATCGTAACCCGGACTCTCGCAAAGCTCGCGCACCAGTTCCCTGCCCACGACGCCCGTAGCGCCCAATACCAAAGCCGTTTTTCCCATTTTCGCTCCTTAAATTTCTTTAAATTTTATCGCGCTTTGGGGTCAAATTTAGCTCAGGCGCTACGATACGCGAAATTTTATACAGCGTATTGTGCGGCACGGCTCGTCGCGCGATCTATAAATGCGTAAAATTCAAAGGCGCCTGCCTGCGCAGCTTGTCGCTACGAAGCTAATCAAGTCCTGCTCGCACGTAAAGAAGCAACTTAACAGCGCAAGCTATAAGTGAGCTTGCGCCTCACCCGATCCGCTATTTGGCGGCTGCTATATAATTAAATTTCGGTTCGCTAAGTTTAAATTCGAAGCTAGCCAAATCCACCTCTCCGATGCATGCATCGCTATCGTAAAGCGTGAGCAAAAATTCTGCCGTTTGTTCGCTGCTGTGGTATTGCGAAAACGCCGCATCGTAATCAAATCCGCGCTTTCCCGAAGCTACGTCGCAAAACTCGCTTTTAGTCGCGGCGGGAGCTAGAACTTTAGCCTGCATTTTGGCCTCTTTATCCTGCGCCAGCTCGTGGCTCAAACCCTCGGTGAAAGCGCTTACGAAAAATTTTGTAGCGCAATACGGCACGACGCCGGGCGCCAGAAAATAGCCGCCCACGGAGGAGATGTTTATAAGCTGAGTTTGTTTGCGTTTGTAATCTCGCGTAAATAAGCTCGAAAGTATCGCGAGCGCGGTTACGTTTAGGTCTATCATTCTTACCGTTTTTTGTAAATCCTGCTCTCCCACTAAGCCAAAATCCCCAAAGCCAGCGCTATTAATTAGCGCCTTTAGCTCGTAGCTTTTTAGCTCGTCCCAAAGCGCTAGGACATTCTCGCTATTCGCAAGGTCGCAAATTTTAATGAGTACGTCTGGTTTGGGCGAAATTTTAGCGATCTCGTCCTTTAAGTTTTGCAGAAGCTCCGCTCTGCGCGCGATTAGGATCAAATTTTCTCCGCGCCTCGCAAACGCCTTTGCCGTAGCCGCTCCGATACCCGAACTTGCGCCGGTGATGACGATATATTTTTTCATTTTCTATCCCTTCTTGAGTTCTTCAGTTTGAAATTTTACTAAAACCCGCCGCGTATTCACGCGTGCACTCGTCTTAAATTTGCAAATTCACCCGCGTTTTGCGAGGCGGTTATTCGTCGCTTATGGGCGTGCGCTTGGTATCTACCGCTTTGCCGTCCAGATAATACCGACCGCCGGCGACATAGTGAAGCGTCTTTAGCTCGTCAGGGATCTTTTCAAATAGCCAGCGTCCGCCGTCAAAGATCCGCTCGTCCGCATACGCCGCGACGACCTCGCCGATGAAAAGATCATAGCTTTGCTCGTTATGAGGCTCGGGGGTACGCTTGCAAACGAGCCATGCGGCGCAGCCCGCGATCAGCGGAACATCGAAATCATCTTGATAAAAAATTTTCACGTTTTTCATCTTATCCGCGTTATCAAAGCGCGAGTTGTTCTCGGCGCCAAGCTCGCTAACCAGCTCCGCCTGCGCAGCCGTGGGGATTTGCACGGCGAAATACCCGCTCTTTTCGATGAGCGTCCTCGTGTACGAGCCGTTATGCGGCACTATGGTAACTTTGTCGTAGTCAAGCGCCTGCGCCCACGTTATCGCCATCGCGTTAACGTCGCCATCGTATTTGGCCGATACGAGCGTGGTCGCGCCCGGATTTAGGATACGGTATGATTTTTGTAGATTGACTTTGATGATAGCCATTTTTGCTCCTTTGATTAAATTTTATCGGCGGCAGATGCCGCAAATAACCGAATGCTTGGTATTAACTTACCCTAAATTTAAGCTTTAGACTCTACTAGACCAGCCCGAGCTTTGGCGAGCTTGGATTAAATTTCTCCGCGGCGCGCGAAATTTGGCTGACTTAAAATTTCACCCGCTATTTTCTGCGGATCTTATAGCCATTGCCGCTTTTTAGCAGCGAAATTTTGCCGTCCTTCGAGACATAATCGCTTCCCTTCGCGCGCAATATCACGCTCTCAGGCAGGCTCGACCAAAAGATTTCAACCCTGCTTTTATCCGCGGAAAATATCCCGTAGATCGCAAGCGTAGCGTTATCAGGGTCGTCTAGCCTCACATCCGCGACGTCAAAGACCTGCACGCAGCCATTCTTGATCTTTGAAAAGCTCTGCCCTGCGGCGACCAAGCAGCCGTGCTCATCCGTGCCGCCGCCTATCATCGGCCCCTGCACCGCGGGCACCTTGCAGACGCCCTCACTAGCGCCGCAGTCCGCAGCCGCGCTTTCGCCCCTATTATCCATTGCGCTTGCCTCCTTGCCTAGCTTTGCGTCGTGCGCCGTGCAGCCGCACAAAAACGCCGCCGCAAAGGTCGCGGTTAAAATTTTGCCTCTCATATTTACTCCTTTAAATAAATTTTATCTGCACTCAAAGCTGCTCGCGCTATTTTCGTCGCCGCCTACGTAGGTAGCCACTTTTGGATACGCGCAGATAGGGATCTGCTTGCCGGCGCGGCTCGTGCTTTTACCTAGCAGGCTAGATGGAGCCGTTCCCTGCTCGCGCCACGCTTCAAGCGCGCTTAGCGGATCGACGTCATCGATGCCGTTACCGCCGCCGCAGTGATTCATCCCAGGCAAGGCAAAAAATCGCGCAAACTCATCCGCGTCCGCGTTCGTTTCCACTAGCTTTTTAAACCAATCGCGCTGATCCATCGCCGAAAACACGGGATCGGAAACGCCCGTTACGATGATGAGTTTACCGCCGTTAGCGTGGAAGCTATCAAGCTTGGTCGAAATCGCATCGTTTATCGCCGCGGTCTCGAACGTTCGCTCTACGTCCTTATCGAAATCAAATTTCATCAGATCAAACTCCGGTTGCGGCGGCGTCAAGAAATAATAATTCATCGAACCCTTCGAGAGCACGATATTTCTAGCATTTGGCTCTGCCGTTTGCGAGTCGCCCAACTTCCACATGCGCCAGCCGGGCTGATTTACCCCGGCATCGTAAAACCAACCGCTGTAAATTTGCTCGCCCTTGCTGTTTTTTGCGCCCTCAAAAATCGCCTTTATCGCAGAAATTTTATCTTTGGGCAGATCAAGTCCGCTAGGACCAAACTCACAACGCTCCCAAGCGCCAATGATTCCGTCTTTTAGGCCGTCTAGCGCATCGCATTTATCCAAAACCGCCATGCTTAGCTTATCTAAATCCTCCTGCGTAAGGGCGTTTGCAAAAATTTTATCCCCCGCGGCGTTTTTAGGCGCGATATTCATCAACTGCTTATTATCCCACTGCTCCGCGATCGCCGCGCGCGAAAGCCTAAAACCCGGATTTGCCGCGATTACGCCGTCAAATTCCAGCGGATACCTCTGCGCCGCCATCAGAGCCGAGCGTCCGCCGTTTGAGCAGCCCATAAAGTAGCTGTGCGCTGGCGCTTTTTTATACGCCGCAAAAACCAGCTGCTTTGAGACGCTCGTGACCTTGCCGATAGCCTGATAGGCATAGTCTAACCGCGCCTGTTGCTCAAGCCCAAACTCGGGCGTAGGCGTAGGATGTCCCGAATCAGTCGTGACGACCGCATAACCCCTCATAAGCGCGGGTGTTGCGGTGCTAGTACGGACAGGCACGGCGCCAAGAGCCGGCGCTACGAAGCCGTCCAAACCGCCTCCGCCCTGAAATAGCAGCTTGCCGTTCCAATCGCCTGGCAAGCGCAGCTCAAATTTTATGCCGTAATGCTTGCCGTCCGAGCCCGTGCGCGAGGCTATCTCGCCGTGAATTATGCAGTGCGGCGCGGCTTTTAGCGTCTTTTTGGCTCCGCCGGTTAGCGCAGACATCTTATCGGCACCGATTTCGCCGCTTTGATTCCAGATCGCTTTACTGATCTTTGTATCGTAAATTTTCGTGCCCTTTAGCGCCGCGCAAGCCTGCTCGTCAAAATCGCTCGCAAGCGCTCCCTGTAAGCCCAAAGCGGCCGTAAAAGCCGCAACTAAAATTTTATATTTCATTGCCGCTCCTTTTGAAATTTTATTAATTGTAATTCTAACATAAAAATTTATCGTGATTTTACTGCGTTTATAAAAAATGATGGAATTCCGCACTAAACGGGGCGGAATTCCAAATTTAGCTAGAAGAGCGAAGCGCCCGAGCGGTCCGCGGGATCGGGCTCACCCGCCGCGCAATTTCGCAAATCGCAGTGGAATACTTCGATCGCCCAAAACCAAACCACGTGCCCAAAAAATCCCGAAACGAACTCATACCACGGAAGCTGAAAAAGCGGCAGCGTGATGCAATGCACCGCGATATTTATGACGATGCCAATGCGGCGCCCTGAAATAGCGTAATTTTAGGTAATTTCTCGACAGCGAAGTGTGCCTAATTTTAAATTTTGCTATTGTTGCGGAGTATTAAATTTCACGCGTGCCCTTAAAGCTTGCACGGTAAAAAATCAGCAGTACGACGGCTAACGCGGCAAAGCCGCAAAATAGCCCTTGGTAGCTTAAATATTCAAGCGCCTTGCCACCTACGGCAGTACCGATGCCGCCTCCGAAAAATATCGCCGTGCCTATGATCCCGGAGGATAGACCTTTGGCGGAACTACAACGAAGTGCCGCGCTTGCTAGGACGGACTGCGCGCAAACATAGCCAAATCCCAACAAAAATGTCCCTACATATGCGGTGGCAGCGAAGCAACTCGCCAAAAGGCACAGCGCCGAAGCGGACGCCAAAAAGCCGAGGGATAGAATTTCTTTTAGCGGCAACTTCTCTTTTAAATATCTAGCAGCGTTTCCTGCCAAAAAGCAAGCGACGCCGTAAAGCATAAGGCAGGCTCCGGCGAAATTTGAGCTCAAGCCCAACTTTTTAAGTAGATAAGCGCCTATGAATGAGTACGCCCCGAGCACAATTACGCCGTTACATAAAGCCAAAAAATAGCTTCTCAAAAGCGCAGCATCGCTGCGCAAGCTAGCTAGGGATTTCACGAAGCTTTCGCCTCCGCTTTTCGGAGTGTCTTTGAAATTTAGCGTAAATAGTGATACGAAAGATACTGCAGACAGCGCAGAAAAGGCTAAAAATATCTCCCTCCAAGAAAATCTAGCCACTGCCCATCCGCCTAAAGCCGCACTCAGCCCCTGTCCTAAAAATACCGAACCCAGAAATATCGCTACGATTTTTTGTCTATCCTTCTCGTCATATGCATCGCCTATAACGCCGAGGCAGACAGCGATTATACCCGCCGCCGCGCATCCCGTGCAAAAGCGAAATAAAACAAGCCACGCTAAACTTTTTGCAGTGGAGCAAAGAAGCGTAAATATCGCCAAAAAGAGCATTAGCGAGATTAAAATTTTACCTCTGCCGTAGCGATCGCTAAGATGTCCGTAAACCGGCTGAAGTAAGCCATAGGGGATCAGATATGCCGTCAAAACTGCGGAGGCGGCGCTTACCTGCACCCCAAACGTATCTGCGATGCTAGGCAGCAGTAGCGATGCGATCCAGTTATCTGCGGCAGAGATTATTCCTGAGACGATGATTAAGAGTAGTAGTCCTTTTTTGCAGTGCATTTTAAATTCCTAAATTTACGTAATTTTAGCCATTATAACTCTTTTGCTAGAAAATTTGGAATTTTAGCGAACTCAGCAAATATGAGACGAAAGGCATGGATCGCGAATTCGCAGCGGTGTCGCAATGCTGCGGCAAGTATAGCGCAATGGTCGGACATACAATGATGCATCTACCTTGAAGAGGTGAAGGTAGGCAGCAACGCGAGGCGGTGAATGCATGACTAGTTTATATTTATAATCCTCTTTTTTCGCGCATAAAGCCTTATAAGAAATAACGCAAATTTAACAATACCGCAAAACAGATCTATAGCATAAGGCAAATAAGGAAAGCTCTAACTTACAACACAAACCCTACAATAAAATTCAAAAATTCTTTAAAATTCTACGCGGATTATGATGCCTAAAAATCAACTAAAATTTTAAGTACGCACATCCCCGTAGTGCACGCTTTTTAGCCGCGCAATCCCGCCGTTTATCACAAGTCGCGACAAGCCATTCGGACGATCTCGTGCCGCTAGGTTAAATTTAATAGCAGCGGAATTTTGAAATTTTACGAATGCAGGGATTTCAACGGACGCTTGAAATTTTAATCCGGGGCGATGATTTTGATTTCATCCGCGCAAGATCCGCCAAAGTCCGCGCCGAAGGGATCTTGGACCGTGAAATAATGATCTATCGCGCCGCATCCGTGCCCGATCTGCTCACCCCAGCCCAGTGCCCTGCGCACGAAGCCCTTGGCATGGGCGACGGCTGCGGGCAGGCTAAGTCCCGCCGCTAGCGCGCACGCGATCGCGCTTGAGAGCGTGCAGCCCGTGCCGTGGGTGTTGCGCGTAGCAATTTTAGGTGCGGAAAACTCATAAAATTTACCGTTTTCGTACAAAATATCGACCACTAAATTTCTCAAATTCCCGCCCTCGCTATTTGGTTCAAAACCTGCATCTAAAGGCGCTGCGGATAAATTTTGTTCAAAAGAGGGCTCCGCGCCCGCCGTTAAAATTTTGCATTCGCTAGTAAAATTTTCATCCGCGAAATTTGCGCGCTTCGTCGAGCTCGCAGAATTTTCGTGTGTGCCATTTTCGCCCGTCTCGCGCCCAAAAGCTTTAAAATTTCGCGCCCCGTTCGTTTCCGCCGCGCCCGTTTCCGCCGCGCCGCAAGCTGCGCTCGCACCCGTCAGATCGCCGCCTTTAATCAAAATCGCGCCGCCGAAAAACTGCGAAATTTTAACCGCTGCGGCGCGCATACCTGCTAAGCTTAATATTTTCATCTCCGCCAAAACCTCGGCTTCGCGCACGTTGGGCGTGATAATCTCCGCGGCGGGAGCGAGCTCGTATTTTAGCGCATGCAGCGCGCTTTGTTTCATCAAAACTCCGCCGCTGGTGGCGACCATCACGGGATCTAAGACGACGTTTTTCGCGCCGTGCTTGCTCAGGCTCTTTGCGATGGCCTCGGCAACCCCCGCATTGGAGATCATTCCGATTTTAACGGCGTCCGGAAAGATGTCGCTAAAAATCGCGTCCAGCTGCGCCTCCACAAAATGCGGCGGAACGTCCAGCACGCCAAATACGCCGCGCGAATTTTGCGCCGTAAGTGCCGTAACCGCGCTCATTGCAAACATCTTATGCGCGGTGATCGTTTTGATATCTGCCTGGATGCCCGCGCCGCCGCCGCTATCAGAACCCGCGATAGTAAGAATTTTTCTCATAAAAAGCCTTTAAAATTTTAGCGCGATTATATCGAAATTCCGCTATAATTCCACTCGGTAGATTATTTTACGGGCTAAATTTAAGTTTTCTTTATGTAGTTTTTATTATAATCTACGTTCGTTTCGTAATAACTATTACAAATACAAAATTTTAACCCAATTAGAGGAAATTACATGAAAAAAGTCGCCAGTTTGATTTTCGCAGCGTTTTTGGTTTCGGGCTGCTCCTATTTTGAAAAAAAGGAAGATAAAGGCGCGAAGCAAGGCGGCGAGACGCCTGCGCTGCCGGTTGGCGTATTTATCGCCAAATCCGCCGACGTGCCGATAATTTTGAAATTTAACGGACAGACCGTAAGCGAGCTTGAGATAATGCTGAAGCCGCAGGTTTCGGGCACCATCGAAAAGCAGCTTTTCGAGCCTGGTCGTAGCGTCAAAAAGGGCGACGTGCTCTACGAGATCGACCGCTCGCGCTACCAAGCGGCATTTGATAGCGCAAACGCTAATCTGCAAAACGCCTCGGCGGACTACAAAAGAGCCAAGGCGCTAAAAGCCAGCAATACGATCTCTCAAAAGGATTTCGACACCGCAAAGGCCGCGTTTATGGTAGCTGAAGCAAATTTTAAAAGCGCAAAGATCGATTTTGACCACTCGCTCGTGACCGCACCTTTTGACGGCATGGCGGGCGATACGCAAAAGGACGTAGGCGCATACGTAAACGTGGGCGAGGATCTGGTTAGACTTTCTAAATTTGATCCGATCGACGTGGAATTCGGCATCGCGGATGTCGATAGGCTAGAGCTTGATGCAAATTTAAAAAACGGGCAGTGGAAGCAGCTGGGACGTCAGGTAAGCATAAATCTCGGCGGCAAGGACTACAACGGCACGCTAAGTTTCATCGATAGCGTCATCAATACAAATACCGCGTCCGTCAGCGCCAAAGCTCAAATTCCAAATCCAAGCTTAGAAATTCGCCCGGGAATTTTTACCAAAGTAAGCGTCGAGGGCTTTTATCAGAAAAACGGCTTTAAAATTCCGCAAGTTGCGCTCAAGCAAGATCTTAGCAACACCATAGTCTATGTCGTGCAAGACGGCAAGGTCGCTAAAAAAGTGGTCAAAATTTCGGCTCAAGATACCCGCACGGCGACGATCTCAAGCGGACTGCAAGACGGCGATCAGATCATTTTGGATAATTTTAAAAAGATCAACGTGGGCTCCAAGGTCACTCCGGTGCCCGCGAGCACCGATCCTTACGTAGCGGGGCAGCCTGAAGCGTCTCAGAGCAATGCGGAAAGTGGGAAATAATGTTTTCTAAATTTTTCATCAACCGCCCCGTCTTTGCCTGCGTCGTTTCGATCATCATCGTAATCGCGGGCGTTTTGGCTCTTAAAAATTCCTCGGTCGAGGAGTATCCGCAACTCACGCCGCCGCAAATCGTCGTAAGTGCTACATATAGCGGCGCGGATGCGCAGACGATCGCCGACGTCGTCGCAGCCCCTCTTGAAAACGCGATTAACGGCGTTGAAAATATGATCTATATGGAAAGCTCAGCAAGCTCCTCCGGTGATGTTCGTATCAACGTATATTTTCAAATCGGCACAAATCCAGCAGATGCGAAAGTCAATGTAAACAACCGCGTAACGCCAGCTCTTACGCTACTTCCCGATGAAGTGCGCCGCTATGGCGTAACCGTCACTGAGCGCAGCAGCACGATGCTGGAAGTGCTCGCGTTTTACGATCCTAGCGAGCAAATGGACGTCGTAGAGATGCAAAACTACGTAGCTATCAACGTCGTAGATGAGCTAAAGCGTGTACCGGGCGTCGGAGACGCTCAGGCCTTGGGTACGAAAGACTATGCTATGAGGATCTGGGTTAAGCCTGAGCTACTTAAGAAATTTAACGTTACGACTGCCGAGATAATCGCCGCAATAAGTGAGCAAAACAGCCAATACGCCGCGGGTAAGATGGGTGAGCAGCCGATGAACTTAGGCAATCCCTACGTATATGCGATCAAGCCCGAGGGTCGTTTAAAAACCGTAGAAGAGTTTGAAAATATCATCATACGCGCGCAAAAAGATGGGAATTTCTTGCGCGTAAAAGATGTCGCCGAGGTCAAACTTGGCGGCGCAAGCTACAATATCTCGGCGAAATTTAACGGTAAAGAGATGGTGCCTGTGCTTATCTTTATGCAAAGTGGCGCCAACGCCCTAGCCGTAGTTGAAGCGGTAAATAAGCGCATAGACGAGCTTAAACCAAATTTCCCAGGCGAGCTGACCTACGACGTCGCCTACGATACGACGAGCTTCGTAAAAGTATCGATCGAAGAGGTCATTCATACCTTCATTGAAGCGCTAATCCTCGTCATCATCGTTATGTATATGTTCTTAGGCAACCTTAGAGCGACGATCATTCCGACGCTTGCCGCGCCCGTATCGATCTGCGGAGCGTTTATCGGAATTTATGCCTTCGGATTTTCAATAAATTTAATCACCCTTTTTGCGCTTATCTTGGCTATCGGCATCGTCGTGGACGACGCCATTATCGTGATCGAAAACATAGAGAGAATTTTACACGAAGAGCCGGATCTTAGCGTCAAAGAGGCCACCACGAAGGCGATGGGCGAGATCGTAGCGCCCGTCATCTCCATCGTGCTCGTGCTTTCGGCGGTTTTTGTGCCGGTTGCGTTTATGGAGGGCTTTACCGGGGTTATGCAGAGGCAATTTGCATTAACGCTCGTAGCCTCGGTATGTTTTTCAGGCTTCGTAGCCCTTACACTAACACCCGCACTTTGCGCTCTAATCTTGCAAAAAAAGGAATCTGAGCCTTTTTTCTTTATAAGATGGTTTAATAATCTTTTTAGCATCTCAACTAAAATTTACGCCGCAGGCGTCGGCATGGTTCTTCGCCACGTACTAATCAGCCTCGTTTTTGTAGGCATCATCATCTATGCGATGGTGAAGCTTCTTGTGCTCACTCCTAGCGGCCTGGTGCCTAACGAGGACAAAGGCTCGATTATGGCAATGACTACGCTTCCGTCGGCATCTACTCTACCTAGGACGGAAGCCGATCAGGATTTCATCGCAAGTATCGCTAAAAAGTATCCAAACGTAAAAGATATAACCCAAATCACGGGATACGATATGCTAGCCGGAGCGCTTAGAGAAAATGCGGGAGCTTTTTTTATGAAGCTAAAAGACTGGAAGGAGCGCCCCGGCGATGAAAATTCCAACTTCGCCATAGCCGCCGCGTTAAACGGGCAGCTCTACGGCGCGGATCGCAACTCGATGACCTACGTCGTCACGCCGCCGCCTATTATGGGGCTTTCGCTTACGGGCGGATTTGAGCTCTACGCGCAAAGCACGACAGGCAAGAGCTACGATGAAATTCGCGCAGATATGGATCGCGTAACTGCCAAAGCTAATCAACACCCCGCTTTAAAGCTCGTGCGAACGACGTTGGATACCGATTTCCCGCAGTATAAGCTCTATCTCGATAAAGAGAAGATAAAGATGCTAGGCGTTAAGATAGCCGACATTTTCACTGTGCTAAATTCTACCATCGGGCAGTATTACATCAACGACTTTAACCTCTTGGGCCGCACGTTTAAGGTCTATATCCGCGCTACGCAAAACTATAGAGACGATCCTAACGATCTAAAATCGCTCTACGTCCGCAGCGACAGCGGCGATCTGATCCCGCTAAATTCTTTAGTGAGGCTTGAGCGCTCTTTGGGTCCAGATTCCGTTAATAGATTTAACGCCTTCCCGGCTGCGCAGATTATGGGCGAGCCAAATACGGGCTATACCTCGGGCCAGGCGATAGCAGCGATCCAAGAGGTCATAAAAGAGGAGCTTCCTAGCGGATATTCGATCGGCTGGGCGGGCTCTGCGTATCAAGAGGTCAGCGAGACGGGCAAGGGCTCGCAGGCATTCGTATTTGGAATGATCTTCGTGTTTTTGATCCTAGCGGCTCAATACGAAAGGTGGCTCATGCCGCTTGCCGTACTTACCGCCGTGCCGTTTTCGGTATTCGGCGCGCTCGTGTTTACATATTTCCGCGGGCTGAATAACGACATATATTTTCAGATCGGTTTGCTGCTTCTAATCGGTCTGGCGGCGAAAAACGCGATTTTGATCGTAGAATTTGCGATGAATGAGCACCTAAACAACCACCGCCCTATCGCGGAAGCTGCCGTCGAGGCCGCCAAGATGAGGTTTCGCCCTATCGTGATGACGAGCCTTGCGTTCGGCCTTGGCGTGCTTCCGATGGTTATCGCCACCGGCGCGGGCGCTGCCAGCCGCCATGCGCTAGGAACCGGCGTCGTAGGCGGAATGCTCGCGGCATCTACGATCGCGATCTTTTTCGTGCCGCTGTTTTTCTACCTGCTCGAAAGCTTCAACGCTTGGCTTGATAGACGCGGCAAAAAAGTCCAAACTAACGAGGTGAACGATGAAAATAAATAATGCTCTTTTAAGCGCCTTGACGCTTGGAATTTTACTCTGCGGTTGCAACTTCAAGCCCGTTACGCCGCAAAAGCAGACCGGCTTTAAGGCGGATTACGCGAGCACGAACGTTAGCACGCAGTGGTGGAAAAGCTTTAACGATCCGCAGCTAAACGCCCTGATTCAAAGCGCACTGGAGCAAAATTCCGATCTGCAAACCGCGCTGAATAACGTCGAGTACGCACGCGTAAATTTAGGGCTGAACAAGCTTGAATATCTGCCGAACGTAAATTTAAGCGGCAGCGCAGTGCGTCAAAATAATTTCGGCAACCGGCCCGATCGCAACTCCCACGGCGCGTATCAGATCGGCGCCGTGCTAAGCTACGAGATCGATCTTTGGGGGCGCGTGCGCAACAGCGTAGATTCGGCGCGATCGCGATTTAATGCGACGAAATACGACTACGAAACCGCTAAAAATACGATTACTAGCACGGTTGCGACGACCTATTTTACGCTACTAGCACTAAAGCAGCAGGAGAAAATTTTAAAAGACAGCCTAAAAAGCTATCAAGATACGCAAAACTACCGCAAAAAGCAGCTCGATGCGGGCGCGGTTAGCGAGATCGTATTTTATCAGGCCAAAGCCGCGGTCCAAAGCGCCGAGGCAAGCCTCATAAACGTGCAAAATCAGCTCTCCGCAGCTCAAACTTCGCTAAATATCTTAACGGGCAAGAGTTATGATGAAATTTTACGCGGCACGGCGCAGACCGCCGCGAAAATGCCTAGCGCGCCGCAGATCCCAAGCGGAATACCAAGCGACGTGATCCTACATCGCCCGGATGTCGCAAGCTCGCTGGAAAATCTGCGCTCGAGCAACTTCTTAGTAGGCGTCGCCAAGGCGGGCTACTTCCCCACCTTCTCGCTTACCGGCTCGGCGGGATATGCAAGCGGCGAGTTTGACAGACTGTTTACCGCAAGCGCAAGCACGTGGAATATCGGCGGCTCGCTCGTAGGACCGCTGCTTGACTTCGGCCGCCAAAAAAGGCGCGTAGAGCTTGCAAATTTAGAGCAAAACGCGAGCTTCATCGCATACGACAAGGCGCTTAAAACCGCTTTCGGCGACGTTCGCGATGCGCTTGTCGGCGTGCAAAACGCCAAACTAAGGCAGACAAGCCTCGCCGATCTCATCGCTTCGCAGAGCAAAATTTATTCAAACGCCTCAAACAGGTATCAGGCGGGCTACAGCGACCATCTGGAGTTTTTGGATTCGCAGCGAAATCTGCTTAGCGCGCAGCTGAATAAAGTGCAGGCCGATCTTGACGTGCTAAGCGCGACGGTAAACGCCTACAAGGCGCTCGGCGGCGGATTTAGCATAGAAGATAGCGAAATTAGGGCGCTTATCGGCGCGGAGAAGGACGTACAGCCCGATATGTCCACCTTCCCGAAGGATAGAATTTTTAATTAGCTTTAAATTTACAGGCGACGCGAAATTTTAAAATACCCGCAAATTTAAAGCGCAGCTCGGTTTTTACGGTGCAAGCGGATGTATGAAAGAAAATCTGCTTGCGCTTTTAAAATTTAGCCCTGCGGCGGGCGGCAAGTCCAAATTTAAAAGATAATCTAAATTTTAAAATAGCCGCAGCAAGGTAAAATCGTCGCTCGACTGGGAGGCGCAAAGCGGCTGGGCTTCGCGGCGCGGCAGAATTTCTAAGCGGCGCGGCGAAATTACAAGCAGCGCGATAAAATTCCAAACGCTGCGGTAAAATTCTAAGCGCCGCGTTTTAAATTCAAAGGCGAAACGGGTTGCGCGCCGAAACGGAATTTGGCAAAATTTTAGATTTTCGCTATAATCGCGACTTTTAATTTAGATGGGTGTCCGAGCGGTTGAAGGAGCACGCCTGGAACGCGTGTAAAGTGCAAGCTTTCGAGGGTTCGAATCCCTTCCCATCTGCCACTACTTTAAAATTTCGTCCTCGCAAAACTCTAAAATTTCGCTTTTCAACTCGGCGAAAATTTTATAAATTTAAAGCCAAAATTCCACCCTTGCCGCAAATTTAACGATCAAAGATAAAAATTTCCTCCGCCGAAATCAAACCCGAAAGCCACCTAAATTCTATCTCTACGCCCGCCGTTTACCGATATTGCGCTAAAATTCCTTTTAAAATTTCACTTTAAAGGAGAGAAAATGAGTGAAGAAAAAAGTTGCGCCTGTGCGCACGTCAAATCCCAAAACGTAACCGACGCGCCCGGCAACAACACCGTATTTATGATCTGGCGCTTTGGTGCGGGCAAGACCGCCTGCAAAAAGGCTTTCGAGGGTCTTTGCGGCCTAGTGATAAATTTAAACAAAACCGCCGTTACGAGATTCGGCGCGGCTAGCGAAACAAGCTGCGTGCTCGGCGTGGGCTTTGAAGCGTGGAAAATGCTCGGCTTACCAAAGCCTTTGCCGAAGGAGCTAAAAAATTTCGAAGAGATTAGAGGCGATAAGCACGCTGCGCCCGCTACCGGCGGCGATATTCATATCCACATTAGAGCCGCGAATCAAGCCATTTGCTACGATATGGCAAGCGAGATCAGAGCCGCGCTAAAGGATGTCGCGACGTGCGAGGAGGAGATCTGCGGCTTTAAATATTACGACGGACGCGCCATCATCGGCTTTGTGGATGGCACCGAAAATCCGCAAGGCGCAGATCGCGACTTTTTTGTCAAGGTAGGCGACGAGGATGCGGCGTATAAGGGCGGCAGCTATCTTTTCGTGCAAAAATATATCCACGATATGAGCGCGTGGAACGCCGCGGGCGTCGCTGAGCAGGAGCGCGTCATCGGGCGCAGCAAACAAAACGACATCGAAATGAGCGAGGAGATTAAGCCCAACAACTCGCACTCCGCCGCCGCCAACGTCGGTGACGATAAAAAGGTCGTGCGCGGCAATATGCCGTTTATGCAGGGCGGCGAGACGGGAACCTACTTCATCGCCTACGCAAGCACCTTTAGCACGCTGGAGCTGATGCTTGAGAGTATGTTTATCGGCCGCCCGCGAGGCAACTACGACCGCCTACTGGATTTCAGCACCGCAAAGACGGGCGCGCTCTTTTTCGCTCCCACCTTCGATATGCTGCAGGCTTATAGCGCGGAGTAAATTTGGCTTAAATTTAAAGGTACGCGATGTTTTGCGATCTAAGCCCGTATCAGAGCAGGCGCTGCAAAGAGATCATAGAGGGCAAAGTCAAAAATAGTGAAAACGTCAGGGGTCTGATAGAGTTCATAGACGCTAAATTTAAAACTCGAGCGATCAGCGCGTTTTACGGCGCGGGCAGGGACTCGGCGTGGCTTAAGATCGTGCTTCGCTCCTAAAAAGACGCCGCAAAAATCACCGATAAAAAGTGCATCGAGCGCTACCTCGCCCGCACGCCGCTTTACGCGAAGCTAAACGAGCTAAAGCATTTTTATATCTCGGTCGAGTCCTTCGAGTCGCAGATCCGCACCGATCTGATCCAAGGCGCGGTAGAGGAGCTGCCGCGAAACCGAAACGAGCTTTTAGCGCCGCTTAAAATTTGATATATCGCGGCGGTGTCCGACGCGCCCGTAGTTTTTTATTTCACGAGGCAGGACGCGGCACGCCGCGAAGGGGGCGGAAAGATAGAGCGGCTGATAAGAAATTTTATAGAGAAAGCGCGGGACGCTAAATATCTGAGCCACATGGAATTTAAGCTCTATTTTGACAGCAAGGAGTTCGTGGATCTTGAGTGCGGCGGAAATTTGTTCTATTATTTCAAATGAAATTTAGCTAAGGAGCGAAAATGGATGCGAAGCTTTACAGAAGGTAACGCAGCTCTCGCGGGGGCTTGAGGAGGGCGGCGTGCAGAGCCTAAAAGCAGCACTTGAGGGCGACGGCGACGAGGTTAGTAAGATGCAAGCTCGCGTGATCTTAGGCGAGTACTACGTGATGAAGGGCGAGCCCGCGCAGGCTAGGGAATATCTGGGGCCCGTGGCGCAAGACGCCGAGCGACTGCGAGATCAATACGACGACCTGCTGGACGATGAAATTTGCAGAGCCGATATGCTTTTGGATATGATCGAGCGCTTCGGGTTTTTGGCGGAATAAAACGGCTCGCGATATGCGGCGGCAGAGATAAAATTTTAAGGTCGGAGCGAAATGCCGAAATATTCATTTCAAACCATAGAGCAAATGCTGCTAAAATGCGTGACCGAGGGCGGCGAGCCATAGCCCAGCTTTCGCCTGCGCGGCGCGCAATACATGATCATCGCTTATGCGGATCGCTGTTCGTTTCAAAGATGCGCAGACGAGGCGGGCACAAACGCAAGCGGCGAGCGGTATTTCGCCACGCTGCGGGAGTTCTACGGCGCGCCGCAGATAGACGGGTGCTCGCTAAAAGAACTCTGGAGCGAGACGGATGATTTTTACTGCTTTGATTTCGAGCTGTGAGATTGCAAGATTTTGTGCGGCGACACGGTAAGCGCACGCGGTGCCGATACGCGGCGCTGATAAATTTGAATGAAATAAAATTTTGAAAGGACGCAAGCAGGCTCTGCTTGGGATGGCCTCGCTAAAGCCTGCGGCGAGAATGGCAAATTTAGTGCCGCAAAGTGCCCGAGCCGCTAGCGATAAAATTTTAAAACGGGAGCAAAAAATTTAATGAAAAATTTTAACGATGAGCCGCAAAGACCGCAGCCGCCGCAGTCCAAACAAAGTGCCGAGCGCCGAAATCCGCCGCAATTTGACAATAAATCCCTCGTCGTCAAAGACTACAACATAATAGTATTCTTTATTTATAACCTATTCTTCGCTCCCTTGGCGGTACCGGTGTTTCTGTATATAGGCGATATTTTCCCATACTATACGCCGTTTGTTCCTGTAGCATTCGCCGTCGTCTCCTATCTAAACAGCGCCCATACGCGCTTTGTTCATTTGACGAATAGGGGCATTAACTACGTTAACAAGGGCGAAATCACAAAATCTATAAAATTTGATGAGATATCGCTCATAAAGCTCACCGCTACGCCGCTATTCGGACATATCGTGCCGGCTAGAAATTCCGCAGGCATTGTGTTTTCGTTCATCGTAATAGCCGTCGCGTTTGCCGGATTTTTACAAAGCCTTAGAGGATTTATAATTTTTATTATGAGCCTGACGGCATTGATTTTGCCGTTTTTCGCTTCTAAGCTGATTTTTTCAAAGATCACGGAGGGGAAATTTAGCTTCCGTGCGATCGATACTTTGATCATCTATGACGGCAAGGGCGAATTTATCAGTTTTATGATGAGCGGAGCGGATTTTGAAAGGATTTGCCGCTACATGCTAAAAGAGCGGCGAATCAGCCCGTCAAAATTTCAAAAGCAGTTTGTGATATTTCAATGAAAAGGTTTATTAAGCGATATTGGCTTTAAAATTTAGAAAGTCGTTTCGACTTCTTAGGTTGGGTGTAAATTTGTAATTTCGCATGCGTTAAAATTTTACGGCTTGCACGTTAAATCATACGATGCGCACGCTAAAATTTTACGGCGCGCGGCGTGAAATTTTAAGGAGCACGGCGTGAAATTTAAAATTCCGCAAAATGCCGTAAATTTCAGAAAATTTCACGAAATTTTGCGGAGCCCTGGAATTTTAAAAGCTCCGCAAATTTAGCTCACGCTACCACCGAATGCCCGCTTCCAGCCAAAACTGCCTGCCCGCCTCATAGACTAGATCGAGCGAGGTGTCGCTGCTAAGTCTTGCTTTGTTGCGCTTATTTAGGACGTTGTAGATATCTAAATTCGTAAAAAATTCCACCTCGCCCGCCATCTTCTTAGCATACCCGATGCGCGCATCCCAGCTGTAGCTTTTGCCGAGATTGACCTTTTCGTATTTGTCGTATCTGGCAGGATACTTGCCCGCAGGCGTCTTGCCCGTGCGGGCGATCGCTTCTTGCGAGCCTTTAAACGAGAGGAAGTTATTCACGCTGATGCCGTAGCTTGGAATTTTAGTGATGATGTTTAGGCTTGCAGTCCAAGGCCTAGCATAGTCCTGCGCCGGAAGCTCCGATAGCCTCATCAGCCTGCCGTCGTATTCGACGATCTTTTCATCTTCGAGCGTTTCTCTATCAAGCGATATGTCGTAAAGGGTGTTGTTCGTCTTCATCTTGATGTGCTCAAAGCCCAGCTCAAAGCCGTTTAGCGTCCCAAACGCCTCGTAATCATCGATCGTCTTAACGCCGAAGGTTAAAATTTTATTTTCGCTTCTGCCGTCATTAGTAAAGGTTTGATAGTTGTTTTGGTAGTTCGGATTCGGCGCTAGACCTAGATCTCTTCGCGTAGCTTTGATGATCTGATCCCTGCCCTTGCGGCTTACATATTTGCCGAAAAACTCAAAATTCCCAAGCTTTTGCTTTGCCCCAAATACCAGCTCATCCTCATAAGGCACCCTTAGCTCGTTAAATTTAGTTAGAGATGGATCTTTTGGCAGTTGCGTCCAGTTTTGCGTATAGGCATTGCGCGGGCGCGTGTAGGTAGTGGCGAGCCCCTCTCGCCCCTCTCTTAATTTGTAGGTAAAGAGATTGCGTCCGTAGTAGCGGTTTGCGCCGAAGCTAATGATCGAATCGCCGTCGCCAAAAATATCGTAGTAGCTGTTAAATCTCGGCGCCGCAGTCGTTTGCTTCATATAATCGTCCCTATTTAGTCTTACGCCCGGCCGCAAAGTAAGATCGCCGATTTTTATCTCATCCTCCAGATAAACCGCCAAGCTTTTCATATCCACCTTGGTATTGCCCTTGTAATAGCTTTTTCGCGTAAAAAACTGGCCGCTTCTACCACGCCTCGCAAAAGAATCGTCTATCGAGCAGAGCTCGTCATCAGGATCGCAAGCATTTACACCCACAGGTAGCGGTGCTATTCCGCCAGCGGTCATAAACTCTTTTCTTACGTTAAATTTAGCCTCTTGATTTTTAAACTCAAAGCCTGTGATAAATCTATGCTTACTGCCGCCGAGATCAAATTCATTAAACTCCAGATCCGCGTTGTATGAAAGGCTCTTTTGAGTCTGATCGAGATCCCCAAAGCCACCCTCTATCGCTGCGGCAGATAAAATTTTACTGCCCCAATTCTTTACGTTTGAGTATTGCCAAGCCCTGTAATATTCATTCTCGGCATCACGCGAACTCTCCAGCTTGCTGTAGGATAAAATTTGATTAAATCTAGCAAAATCGCCATCGTAGTCGGTTTTAAGCGCTAAATTTAAACCGCCTGATTTCATATCGACGTAGGAGTCTTTGACGTGGTCGTTAAACATCTTGTTTCTCTGCGGCGCATAAAAAACGCTAGGCGTGATCGTCAGGCGGTCGGTCGCGTACCAAAGCGCTTTTAGGAAGTAGTTGTCTATATTTCGCCTCTGGATCCGCTCGGTGATAGTCGTATCGGCGTTGTATCTTCTGTCGTAGGCCTTGAGCGGAATTTTACTTCTAGTATTGGTGTAGCCGAACATCAAGCCCAGATCCTCGGTAACGGTGCCCTCTAAATTTAGCCTCGTGATCCACTTATCAAATCTCGGCTGATTTAGCGGCGTAGCGGAGTTTTCAAAGCTCTGTTCATCGCCGTAGATATGGTATCTAGTCCAACTATCTTCGGTGTGCTGCATCGAAAACTTGCCGTGAAAGCCCGCGCGCGGATCTCGCGTCTTAGCCTCCACTACGCCGCCGGTAAATCCGCCGTATTTGGCGGAGATGCCGCTATCGTGCACCTCGACGCTCCGTAAAAAATCGCTATCGATCGCCATACCTTGCGAGACGGAATTCATCGTATCAAACGCCGAAAAGCGCGTAGGATTGCCGCCCGGATTTCTAGCGGGATCAAGATCGTTATTCATATTCGCGCCGTCAAGCATAAAGTTGTTTTGCCAATACTTCGCACCGTTGATACTGATATTTGCGGGGCTGATCTCGCCTAGCGTCGTGCTCTGGCGGTTTGTGGAGCTGAATTGCACATTTGGATTGGTACGCAAAAGCTGCACGAAGTCGCCGTTGCCGCTAGGCATCGACTCGATCATCGTCCTGCTTATTTTTTGCGTACCGCCATAGCTATCGCCGACGCTCGTCAGGCTAGAGTCAATGTTGCCGACGACCACTATTTCGGGGAATTTATAACTACTTGTCGTAGCAGCCGAGCTTCGTGCCTCCGAGCCTTCTTTGGTAACAACGCTTCTGGTTGCGTTATTTTCAGACGAATCCTGCGCGACGCTTAGACCGCAAAGACACGCCGCGACTATTAAGGAGCGTGCAAGCCCCCCCTGCAGCGATTTTGAGTGGATTTCTCGCCTTTTACGGAAGCGGAATAATTGCGGCCTGCGCCGCTTTTACATGGCTTACAGGCCCAAAAACCGACAATCATCTTTTCTCCTTTTTTGAAAATAAAAATTAAAACTGTGGAAATTTAGCCAATAATATTTTAAATTTCAATAAAAGTGATAACAATTATACGACTTATGCAAACAATAGAAAAAATGTAACAAAATAGCGATATATCAGCGAGGTAATTCTATTCTATAATAAAATTTATCTAAGATATATGTGCGGCGCAGATGGGTTTAATTGAGCTTTATTCTTGAGTTCGTTTTTAAACTGCATAAATTTACGAAGCCGAAATTTGCCGTGCAAGCGCCGTTAAATTTAAACTCGCCAAGTAAATTTAACGAGCAAAATTTAAATGCGCCGAGCTCGTTAAAATTTCGGCGCGTTTATCCTCACGGTTTCATCGGTGTCAAAAATATAGGTCTGCGCCGCCTCCGCGATATCCTTCGGCGAGATGGAATTTATGATCTTTTCAAAGGTCTTAAAATCGGCGATCTCCTCATTCCAAAGCGCGTATTTTACGAGCGCGTCGTTCCAAAACTCAGGGCTTTCGCGAGCGGTACGCGCCGTGATGATCTGGGATTTTTTAAAATTTTCAAGATGCCTCGCTACGTCCAATCCGCCGCCTGCGATTTCTGCAAAAATTTCTCTAATTGCGGATAAAATTTGATCCGTATTTTGCGGCGCGCAGGAAAACGAAATATGAAGGCTCGAGTGTTCATACGGGATGCGGCTTAGGCTCGAAGCGACCGAAAAGCCGTAAGTACGCCCCTCGTCCTCTCTGATGCGCTCTCTAAGTGCTTCCTGAAGCACCGAAGCTAGGGCTGAAATTTTAATTGCATTTTCAAGAGAATGCGGAGCGGATTTGTTTATCGCGGTAAGCGCGACGTCGCTTCTAGGGGAGTTTTGATAGTTGCGCATAAAGACGTGCCGTCCGCTTAAGCTGCGAATTCCGTCGTCTTTAAAATCCTCGCGTTCGCCGCGAGCGGGCAGGTTCGCCAGATATTTTTTTATGAGGGCTTCGGCGTCTTTTAACTCAAAATCGCCGCTAAGTACGAAAGTGTAGGATGCGGCGTTGCTAAATTTATCATAGACGATCTTTTTTAATTCCTCCGCATTAAGAGCTTTGATCTGCGCGGCGCTTAGAGGGCGCATTCGCGCATTGCCGCCGTAAAAAAACTCGCTAAATTCCCTGCTAAATTTATATCCGGGCAATTTCTCGTTTCGCGCAAGCTCATCGAGCGATTTGATCTTTAAATTTTGCAGCGCTTTCTCGTCCACGCGCGGAGAGCTAAGCTCTAAGTTTATCGCTTCCAGTAGCCATTTTAGATCCTGCGAGCCGCAGCTTCCGTAAAATCCGTGCGAGAACGCGGAGATATTTTTGCGGTAATTCACCTGCCGCCCGCTTAAAATTTGCGAAATTTCATAATTGTTAAACTCGCCCGCGCCGCTTTCGTTTGAAAGCATCGCAGCAAAACTGCCGAGCCCCGGATGCGCTAGATTGGACATTCCGCCTCTGCTTACCGCGGCAAACGAGATGAAATCTTTGCGCGTCTTAAGCGGCTTTAAGATCACGGTCGCGTTATTTTCAAGCAGGTAGGTATAAAATTTAAATCGCGGCTCAAAGCTCTTGCTTAAAATTTTGCCCTCAGGTAGGTTTTTAGAAACCAAGCTACCCGGCAGCTTTTTATGCGCGGCATGCGTATTTATCGCCCTAGCGCCGCTTTGCAGCTTTTTAAATTTAGCCTCATCCAGATTATATCCGGAGCCGCTAAAAACGCTTGCGTGCACCTCGCTTAGATCTGTCAGGCGCCTAAATTCTAAATTTAGCTCCTCCAGACTGATCTCACGCAGCAGTTTTACCTCCAAATCTCGCTGTTTTGCGGCGCTAGGCAGAGCGGCTCCTGATTTTACGGCATGAAGAATTTCTCTTGCAAAAAACGCGGAATTCGCGCTTTTTTTGCGCTCAAAGGCGCTGTACCGCGAGCTGATCAAAGCATCCTTTGCAAGGGCGAAATCGCGCGCATCAAAGCCGCGATCTCGCAGGCTTTTGATTAGCCCGAGCGCCTGCGAGATCGCGCCGTCAAAGTCTCCGCCCAAAACGGCGACGTCAAAGCTATAGATCGTTTTTTGAAACTGCAAATTCGATCTGGAAAAATTAACTCGCAGCAGCGCGCCTTCGCTAGCCTTCGCTCGCTCGTAAATCGTAGAAATAAGGCTTGAGATAAGCTCGCTTTTTAAAATTTTTCTCGCATTCGCCTCGCTACTTGGGGGCGCGAATTCCTCCCAAAACGAAATTTTGACGGAATTTAGCGACGTTTCGTTCGTATCGTAATTGTAAATTTTCAAACCCTGTCTCGGCGGAATGCCCATATCCTGGCGAGCGTAGGAGTTTGTATTTTTAAGAGGCGAAAAATTTTGCTTTAGCAATTTTAAAATTTTATCCCTTTTGAAATCACCCACGGCTATAAATTTCATAGACCTGGGCTGGTAAATTTTTTGATAAAGCTCCTTGATTCGCTGCGCGCTTACGGATTTTACGACCGCCATATCGCCGATCGGCGCGCGATTAAAATACGCGCTGCCGCCGTAAAGCTCCTCATCCATCCGCTCGTAAAGCCTCGCAATCGGCGTATCGCGGCTGCGCGCCTCCTCGATTATGACGCCTCTTTCTTTTACGAGCTCAAGCGGATTAAACTCCACTCCGTCCGCAATCGAAGCAAAAATTTTAAAAACGTCCTTTAAATTTTCTTCGCTAACGGCGATGTTAAGCGTGTAGATCGTGCTGTCGTAGCCCGTCTGCGCATTTACGTCGGCGCCGAATTTCACGCCCAGGCTCTGTAGCTTTTTAATGAGCTCGTTTTTGCTAAAATCGCGGCTTCCGTTAAAGGACATATGCTCTATGAAATGCGCAAGCCCGCGCTCATTAGGGGTCTCATCGATCGAGCCCGCATCCACGATGAGATAAAAAACGGCTGAATTTTTAGGCACGGAATTTTCTAAAATATAGTATTTAAGGCCGTTTGGCAGCGCTCCTCGCAGGACGGCTCCGTCCCACTCAAGCGCAAAAGCTCCCGCACAAAGCAGTAAAAATAGTAAAATTTTTCGCATTTAAGCCTTTCTTTTATTTCTAGTCAAATTCCGTCTCGCAGATATTTGGCAGACTTTTCTCTTTCGGCTTATCAAGCTGCCTACCTGCGCCATTCTGCGCTATTTTTTAGATTTGCTCGTTCGACCCGTCAGCCTACGATATCTCTTAGGCTCGCTTACTTTTAACTTGGTTACTCACCTGTTCGCCGCGCTAATCCCGGTCTGCTTCGCGAGCTTACCGGCTCCGGCTCCATATCAAGCAGCTTCTCTCATTTTGTGCATCGCCCGAATAGGTAAATGCATCGATCTTGCTCTGCGCGGCTGCGCGGGCACAAATTTTAAAATTTACTTGCACCCGGGCTAAATTTAAAAAGCGCGAATCAGTAAATTTTAAAATTTTACGCCAAGCACGGCGGGCTGTTAAGCTTTGAAATTCCACGGCTAAATTTCGCAATTATCTTTCACAGTCGCTTTTATGTCCATACGGACAAATATTTAAATTTTACATTGCCCCTATTCTTGCCATGCGCTGTTTTAGCACGTATCGATCAAACAAGCCGCTGACGCACGATCTTGGCATCTTTGCCGCATGATATTTTAGCGCTCCGCCTATAAACGCGCCGCCCTAAACTACCGTTTACTACAGGATAAAATTTTAGCCTAAAGAGCATTAAATGAAAATTAGTATAAATAAAATTTGAATTTTTTGAAGTTAAAAGGGAATTTCAGATTAGATTAAAATGGCCGGGAGATAGGGATTCGAACCCCAGGAGGCTTTCACCTCAACGGTTTTCAAGACCGCCGCTTTCGACCGCTCAGCCATCTCCCGATTAAGGGCGGGTAGACCCCGCTGAAAGTTCGCGTAGACAAGACCTGCGCGTAGAATTTATTCGGTTTTTTCTCCGACCCACTCAGCGCCGTTGTGAACCTTTTCTTTGGTCCATTGAGCCGCATTGTGTGAGTCCTCTTTTACGCCGTGCCAAGTATTAGAGCACCCGCTAAAAACCATCAATGCCAAAAGAGCCGCTAGTATGTATCTCATAATAACTCCTTTTTAGGATCTGGAGGCGACACCCGGATTCGAACCGGGGATCAAAGCTTTGCAGGCTCATGCCTTACCACTTGGCTATGTCGCCACGCCGGCTTATTAGGTGGTGCCCGGAGCCGGACTTGAACCGGCACGGAAAAAATTCCGAGGGATTTTAAGTCCCTTGCGTCTACCGATTCCGCCATCCGGGCACGTTTAATACAAAAACAGAATGTAAAATGGAGCGGGAAACGAGAGTCGAACTCGCGACATCAACCATGGCAAGGTTGCGCTCTACCACTGAGCTATTCCCGCGCAAAGAAATGAAATATTACCCAATGCAAGCTTAAAATTTCATTTTATAGCGGTCCTTGCAGAGAAAATTTTGGCGTAGCGCCGGAATTTAAAAATTTTGTAAGTAAAATAATGTAAAATTACAAAATCTTTATTGGGGTTATAGCTCAGCTGGGAGAGCGCTTGAATGGCATTCAAGAGGTCGGCGGTTCGATCCCGCTTAACTCCACCATTTAAGCTATTTTAAAGCTTTAATCACTTCTTTTAAATCTCTTTTACTTCCTTTAAATACCGATATCTATGGCTTTTAGTAATTTTGATTATTTTTGTTTCTTTTTATGTTATAATTATTTTAGAATAATTCAGTTAGTTATTAGGTTAGTTAAAAACCTATTAGGTCGGTTTTACAGAAAGAGCGATAAATATCGCCCAAAAGCCCTTTTGCGCATATATCGCACAAAAAAACCAAAAAACGGCATAAGCGAGAACTATATCGCGAAAATCATTAAGATGAACGAAAAATATATACCTCCATCTTTTGACGAGCGCGATATAAAGACGATGAAATATAGTGATATTTTAGAATTTTGAACCAAAATAATCCGAGTTCTAGTCGTCTCGAAACGCTTCATCACCTAATAAATGATATAGAAAAGTCTTTGCAATAAATTAAATTTTAATGAGAGGAGAGATTATGTCAGTTGAAGAAGATATTGTGTTTATAGATGAAGATTACGTAAATATCGTGCCGCAGGATCTGCTAGAGCGCGGTATACGTTTAAGGGAGGAGTACGGAATTTATGATATAGCTTGGAGATTTGACGATGTAATGGAGGTCCTAAAAATCACAAGAGATAAAGGTATGATTATCGTAGGAGGAGACGTATATCGCTTAAGCGGTAATAAGCCCATCATCACATACGACTACTGGGGCACTAAAGCGGAAGATGGCAATGCATTCGAAGTGGCGATCGAATATATCACTAATTATCGCGCTAGAAACGGAGATGACTTTGCATATTGCCCGGTCATTTGCCCTGGGCAGGTATCCAAATGAAAATTTTAGCTTACAATACAGAATATGTTGGTTTTGCTCATATTCGGATAAATATAAAAATGTGCGCCGAACTGAATGCTAATGTATGCGTATATGGGATATAAAAGATTTTTAGGAGCGATCTTGAAAAGCAACAAAGTAATCCTAATCCTATCGATCGAAAGCGATAGGGATCTATCCGAAACAATAAGCAGCAACGGCATATCTGCAACAAAAGTCTGGCAAAAAGGAGATTTGAAACTAAAAGGTTCTATTTTAAAATACAGAAATTTTGGCTTTAGCATAGAGGAAAAATTTTATGATATACCTTTTGCGGGAGATCTAATTAAAAAATTTTTAGCAGATATAAATGTCGCGAGGAGTATAAAATTACAAAGCGTGAAAAAGCTGCTAAGAGTCGTAGTTTACAGTTATAATAGCTTACCCGGTCTATATTATAATGCAAATTTACTGAAACTATTAGCAGATAATAATGTGGATTTGGACAACGACATATACTGCCTAGATGGATAAATTTGAATCTTGAGCGAGGTGTATTTATCGATGAAATTCTTGGGTTTTGATTGGATAAAAGGCGACAAACCGTCCTTGGAATTTCATATAAGGATAATTTAAAACCATGAAACCGGTAAGAATTGTAATGACGATATTTTTTATTATCCTATCGTCTTTAAATTTTCATAAACTATTAACGGAGGGCGGCTATCGCGGAGGGAAAGTTTATGTCGTAGCCACAACCCAATCCGTCATTATGCAACTACTACTTATTATAGGATTGATCCTGTATTTGATATATCTGATAAGAGTAAAAGAGTATTATAAGCCAAGCTCAAATTTTATGCTTTCTAAAAAGGAGAACAAAATGAACTTATCGAATAGAATAAAAGCGCTAAAGACGCAGCTTAAACTGCAAAAGCCGGAAATTATAACAAATCCTGTACAAAAGGATGAGCTTGTCGAACAAGATCTGTGCGGTAAAGATCTGTGCGATTTAGACCATGGCACGATCAAACTCCTATCGGGAGATTTACAGGTTTTCAATGACTATACTTTTAGGTATTATATCCTGGATTTTATTGATTTTTACGAGCGCTTCGGCGATGAGGCGATTATAGAGGATATGTTTATTCAGGCATTTGCACCACCTATGCGGCGAGCACGAGCGAAACAATTTAGCAGGGATGAGGTAAAAATAATCATAGATTTTTTACAAAAAAATTATGAAGATATTGCGAGAATTACGCATACCAAGAAATATAAAAAGTTAAAGCCCTACGAACAAGAAGAAATTTATATACCATTCAAACATTTTGAAAAAGAGATAAAAAATGCGATAAAATTTTGGGAGAAGTATTATAATGGTAAAAATTTATAAGGATTGGCAAATGCGCTTAATAAAGACCGATTTGGGTAAATATGAGGAATATATCTATTTCTTTATAGAGAAAAACAGGGCGTATTTTAACGCCTATCAAGAGCAGATATTTCCTTTCGATATGGAGTACATACCTAGCTTATTGTGGTTGCTTGCATCTTTTGCAGAAACTACGATTAAAATTTTTGATGATTTGGACGAAAAGACAAGAAATGAAATTTTTGATTTTGTGGAAAAGGGGGCGGCAAGCGAAGACGAATACATCGGCACGGCGTTTTGCACCGGCTTTGTTGAAACAATTATAAATATTGCGAAAGGGGACGAATATAATATAATTAGCAAATATTTTAGAAATGAGACACAAGAATATGCCGCCGCTTGGATGAAATTTGGCGAGTAATGACAAGAAATTTTAAGAAGAATTTGCATAATATCACGCAGCAAAAGGGCTTTGAAGGGTGGCGGCAATGATAAAAAGCATTATAGACCCCACTAATTTCGATATAGAATTTAGAAAAATAAGCAGAAATAAAAGGGGCATAGCCGGATCGAGAATAGATTTTGAAAATATCGATGTAGAGGCCAAAATTAGGCTAGTTATGTTTTTAATTTCAAAGGCAAGCCACTTAGATAGCATAGTTTATAAAATTCTTTTTTGGGAAAGAGATGAGAAAATAGAAGAATATCTTCTTAAAAATATGAAGGGGCAATACGCAAAAGCCAAGCCTTATAAAAACGGCGCCAGAGCGGGCGTTATCTTTATAGAAGAAAAGACGCTTGAGCCAAATTTTTTGAGATCCGTACTGCTACACCATTTTAATTTTGAGCTGGCAAAAGAACCCTCTTTGAACATTAGAGTTCAGTTAGCCGTAAACAATAAAGAGAAATTTTCGATTTTATTTGATATATACGATGATCGAGGCTGCTATGCGTATTACTTTTAAAATTTTATAATAAAAATATTTAAGGAAAGAGATATGGCAATTTGGCAATGTAAGTTTTTTATTCTGCCCAAAAGCGATACATATGATCTGCAATACGACCAGCAATATGGCAATATAAAGCTCTTTGAAGACGATAAGTATTGGAAAAAAGCAAAGATCAAAAAAGAGGTATTTTCTGAAATTTCGCGCCTATTAAAGCCCGAAAAATCTTGGTCTAACGAAATAGATCTATACGGAAGCGAAAACGGCAACCGCCTAGAGGTATTTTTTGATACTAATAATATAATAGAGTCCGTTACGTTTCGTATCGATTTTAGATCCGAGTATGAAGCCGTATTAAGGGGCATAACATCATTGTGTGAGAAAAACGGTTTTTACATTATAGACGGCAATTTAAAGAATTTAAAATTATCCTTTAATGCTATAAAAGAGGTAATCAACAAATCCAAAAACAAAGAATTTTTTACAGAACTTGTTAGAAATAGTATAATAGGCGATAAAGACAGGTAGCCCATCATAGAAACCGTAGATGATTTCAAATTTAAGGATGATTTTAAATGATTGTAAAATGTATAAAAGAAGATAGGCATGAGTATCTGGGATTAAACAGAACCTATTTTGTTCATGGCATCCAATATGAAGAGGGACGGATTTATTATTGCATATTACCGTTTGAAGACGATATAAATTACAATCGATTTAATAGCAAATATTTTCAAGTAATCGATGAGACGGTGCCTACAAATTGGAAATTTGGGATGCATAGGGGGTTTTTTTGAATGTTTTACCGCATCTTACGAAGAGCTCGTAGCCGATGAAGATCATTATGGAAAGCTTATTGACGGAGACCCAATAGAAGAGGAAATTTTTAGGAAGAGAAGAGCCGAGATGATCGATGATGTATATAATACCCATATCATCAAGGATCTTAACCGTTTCATATATGATCTAAGCCCTAATCTATCGGTACAGATGAATATCGCAAATAAAGTATTGGATATAGAGATATCGGATGCAAATGCTGAGGCCAAACATCGCAAAATGAATATTTTAAAGGATGACGGATATAGCTGGTATTTGATAGAATCGGGCGCGAGTACCTTTAAAGCCAACGTTACTAATGATTATTTAAGACCCGTATTAAAATATCTTAAATTGTGGCTAGGCAGAAAGAATTTTAGATAACCAGGCAGAAAGGTTTAATATGGCGAATGCGACCGATAAAGAAATTTTTATAAAAATTTTGAATGAAGATATTAACGTATGGCGCCCGGTAAAGGCTGTTCAAATCGCGCAATATATTTTTAAAATTACCGATACGACGAAATTTGAATCCGAACTGGATGAAATTTTAGAATTCAAATACGGCGATATTGTAAAATGCAGAGAAAAAGACGGCGATTTCTATGCTTTTGAGCTATTATAAAAAACCCGCCTTATAAATAGCAACGCGCTTATCATATGGCTTGATTTAATCCCATTTTTCGCTATAATGAGCGTCAAATTTCACTCACGGGGATAGCGATGAGCCTTGTTTCTTACGAATTAAAAAAGCAAAAACTAGATGGAGCGCGCAATGTGGCGCTTTGGAAGGCGCGTGGCGGCGTGGCGGTGGTGGTGCTAGCGCTGTTTATTGCTATGCGCAAGGATTTTGGAGATTTCTCATTCCTGTTTTTATTAGTGTTGCTAGCTCTTGCTTATCCTGCTTACAAATACCTAGCTGTGCGCATTTCGCGTAAATTTGAAGCGCTCAGCGAAGAGGCTTTTAAAAACGAATTTCTGCTCTGGATCGCAAAGGAGCTACGCCTTACCTTTCAGCCCTTCGGCGCGTTTTTGCTCGATGAAATTTATAAAAATCCGCTCCGTAAAGAGGCAAATCTATGCACTTGCAAGCACGCGATAGTGGGCAAGACACCCGAATTTGGCATAAAAATCGGCGACATCTGCCTAAGCCGCGATTTCGATAAAAACAGAGAAAATCGGGTATTTGAGCTGGATAAAATTCTGCATCTCAAAAAAAAGGATGATACGGCGATCTTCGACGGACTTTTTGCAAAATTCGATTTTAGCGAGACTTTCGATAGTAAAATTTTAGTTGTGCCGCGCGGAGAATTTATATTCGGCGCATCGGATCTGAAGCTGCTCAAAGACAGCCCGCACCTAAGCGCGTCGTTTGACGTATATCTCAACAATCCCGCCGCTGCCGCATTTTTACAAAATAAAAAAATTTTAGAAAATATGCAGACGATCACCCTAAATTTATTTGGTAAAACAGAGCTTTATCTGGGCGAAAACAGCCTTGTAATCGGCGTTGAAAATAGCGAAATTTTCAAATCCGCGCCGAGCTCACAAAGCGCAAAGCTGCTCGAAAGCCTAAATAAAATGATCGAGATCGCTAAAATTTTCGCCTATCTCAAAAAGCTCGGGCAGGTGGAATAATCTACGCTTTAAATTTGAGCGAGCGCCGTTGAAATAATTTAGTTCTTGCGAAGGCTGCGCTTTTTTGCTCGTCCGTTATTAAATCAAACTACTTCGAAAGGCAAAGAATCTTTTAATAAGCGCTTTCGCTTTGCTATCGACCTTAGCCGCTTAAATTTTATAAAAATTTTATAGCGGCTCTTAAAAATTTCAAAATTTTTCAAATTTTATATTCAACCATAGCGCCGCCGTATCCTATTGACACCCTTCGCACTCGATCGAGCGATCCGCGACGTTGTTTAACTTCTCGCTATCGGGGCTTTCAGAGCGCAGGTAGTAGGTAGATTTTAGCCCCAGCTGCCATGCAAGCGTGTAAATTTCGCTCAGATAGCCGCCGCTTGCCTTATCCAGGCTCATGAAGATATTTAGGCTCTGACCTTGGTCGATCCATTTTTGGCGGATGGCGCCCGCCTTTACTAGCAGGCGCTGATCGAGCTCGTACGCAGGTACGTACGCCTGCCACGTTTTCGGGCTTAAATTCGGCACGACGACCGGGATCATGCCGCTTAAATTGTGCTCGAACCATTTGCGCTTATACACCGGCTCGATCGTCTGCGTGGTGCCTACGAGTATGCTGATGCTCGATGTCGGCGCGATCGCCATCAGATAGCCGTTTCTCATGCCGTCGCGCTTTACTTTCTCGCGTAGCCCGTCCCAGTCGCAGCTGCTTTGCTCAAAAAGCCCGCCGCGCTTAACTAGCGCTTTGGCGTTTTCGTTCGCTAAATCGATCGGGAAAATTCCTTCGCTCCACTTCGAGCCCGCGAAATCGGGGTACCTGCCCTTTTCCACGGCTAAATTTGAGCTTGCCTTGATCGCGTTAAAGCTCACGTTTTCCATTATCCTATCGATCAGCTCGAAGTGCTCGTAGCTGCCCCACTTCACGCCGCGCTCGGCCAGCATCTGCGCTTCGCCCATTACGCCAAGCCCTATCGCGCGGGTTTTTAGATTGGTGTGTTTGACCTTGGCGTGCGGGTAAAAATTTAGATCGATGACGTTATCGAGCATCCGCACGGCGATTGGCATCACGCGAGCTATCTCTTCGCGGCTGTTGATTTTGCTTAAATTTACGCTTGCAAGGTTGCAAACCGCCGTCGCGCCTTCGCTGCAGCCCTTTTCTACGATAAAAATTTCTTTACCGCCCAGCGTGTCTAGCGCGGTGATCTTTTTCGCCTTTTTTACGATGCCCGCGTCGGTTCTTACATCTTCGTTTTCCTCAAACAGCCTCTCGCTGCCGTCAGCGAAAACGACCTTGATTTTGTAGTGGTTCGGCGCCGTGTTTTGAAAGATCTCGGTGCATAAATTTGAGCTCCTGATTAAGCCTTGATGCGCGTTTGGATTAATGCGGTTGGCGTTATCTTTGAAGCACAAAAATGGCATGCCCGTCTCAAAATAGCTCGTTAAAATTTTCTTCCAAAGCTCCTTTGCCAGGATGGTGGATTTTGAAATTTTATCGTCGGCCTCGTACTGCTCGTAGCGCGCCTGAAATTCCGCGCCATACAGATCGCTCAGATCGCTTACTTCAGCGGGATCGAAGAGCGTCCACTTGCCGCCGCTTTGAAGTCTTTTCATAAACAGATCGTTTATCCACAGCGCAGGGAAAATTTCATGCGCGCGGCGCCTCTCCTCGCCCGAGTTTTTGCGCAGATCTAAAAAGTCGCTCACGTCCATATGCCACGGCTCGATATACACGGCGATAGCGCCCTTGCGCGTGCCCAGCTGATCGACGGCGACGGCGATGTCGTTCGTGATCTTTAAAAACGGGATGATGCCGCCCGCGGCGTTTTTATGTCCGTCGATGCTGCCGCCCATTGCGCGCACCTTGCACCAGTCCCAGCCGATGCCGCCGCCGAATTTGCTCAGAAGCGCCATCTCCTTGTAGCTATCGAAAATCCCCTCGATATTATCGGGCGTAGAACCCACGTAGCAGCTGCTTAGCTGATGTCGCGTCGTGCGGGCGTTTGAGAGCGTAGGGGTCGCGAGCATGACTTCAAATTTAGATATGAGATCGTAAAATTTCTTCGCCCAGCCTTGGCAGTCTAGCTCGTTTTGCGCGAGGAACATCGCGATCGCCATAAACATTTGCTGCGGAAGCTCGATCGGCGCGCCGCTTTTATCCTTGATAAGGTAGCGATCGTAAAGCGTCTTGATGCCGAGGTAGTTAAACTGCAAATCGCGCTGCGGCTGCAAATAAGAATTTAGATCCTCCAGATCGTATTTTTCCTTTAAGCCAAGCATTATGCGACCCGCCGCCTCGCCGCGAGCGAAGTAATCCCCCAGGCTGTTGTAGCCGCTAAAGCCCGTTACTTTATGATACAGATCGTATAAAAATAACCGCGCAGCGACAAAGGTCCAGTTCGGGCGGTCCACGTCGATCTTCTCGACCGCGGTTTTGATGAGGGTTTGCTGGATCTCCTCCGTGGTGATCATATCGCGAAACTGGATCTTTGCGTCCACCTCAAGCTCGCTAAGGCTTACGTTTTCCAGCCCCTCTACTGCCTCGCTCGTGTATTTTTTGATCTTGCTTACGTCAAGTTCCTCGGTTCTGCCGTTGCGTTTGATTACTTTCATATCGTTCCTTGAAATTTAAAAATGCAAATTTAGCGTTAGTTTCCCAATATAAAATACGTCGTCAAAAGAGGCGGCGTAATAAATGCCGCTCATAATCCGCCGTCTTTTAAATTTACGCTAGCTGCGCTGCAAAAGCGCGCATTATAGCCAAAATTGCTTAAGTCTATCTGTCATTATTTTGGCTTATAGATTTAAAATTTAACGAAGCGGGCGGAAAAGATGCGGTAAAATTTGAGCGGAATTTTATGGTGGTGCCGCGGAATTTTACAGGGAAAAATTTGAGTGGAGTCTCACGAAATTCTGCGCCGAAAAAGCAAGAAACAAAAAGGGCTTCGCGAGCAGGTTTAAAATCCGCCCGCAAAGCTTAAGAATTTAGTTGCGCGGTAGCGGGATAGGCTTTCCGTTTAAGATCATAGAGTTGCTTGCCTTATCGAAGCTAAACTCCATCTTAACCC